>Ga0334890_1003396_pt1 | contig 16196 bp, 17 predicted proteins | sample GraSluR1_MG_3_FD_207220 | JGI IMG/M metagenome (GOLD analysis project Ga0334890, IMG submission 207220) | Sludge microbial communities from methane-producing bioreactor in Wageningen University, Netherlands - Granular Sludge_31_08-R1 | ecosystem: Engineered > Bioreactor > Anaerobic >... | reverse complement strand
AGCCGGGGTTTGAAGACGGCTTCGCGGAGTGGAAGGAGGATTACTACCGGAACCTCTGGCACGAGGTCGATGGGGAGAAGACCTACCTCTTCGAGGTGAAGAAGGGGAGGCCCAACAAGCGGAGGGTGTAGTCTTTGAACTCTGGCAACCGGTCGGGGGCTATCATGAATGAGCTGCCCATCGCCCTCATCGGAAGAGAGCTCGGCCTCCGGGAGAAGCAGGTCCATGCCGCCCTCGCCCTCCTGGAGGACGGAAAGACGATCCCCTTCATCGCCAGGTACAGGAAGGAGGCGACGGGGGGGCTCGACGAGGTCGCCCTAGCGGCAGTCCGGGACCGGGCAGAACTGATCCGCGAGCTGGACCGGAGGCGCTCCTCCATCCTGAGGTCTCTCCGAGAGAGGGAGGTCCTCACCGAGGAGCTCGAGAAGAGGATTCTGGAGGCACCGACGATCGCCGTCCTAGAGGACCTCTACCTTCCCTTCAGGCCGAAGCGGAGGACCCGGGCCTCCGTCGCCCGGGAGAGGGGTCTTCTGCCCTTGGCAGATCGGATCTTCGACCAGGGGGAGATCGACCCTGGGGCTGAGGCGGCGAAGTTTTTAGATCCCGAGAGGGAGGTCGGGTCGGTGGACGAGGCCCTGGCGGGGGCTCGCGACATCATCGCGGAGAGGATCAGCGAGGACCCGGGGGCTAGGTCTAGGATCCGCGACCTCTTCCTGAGGGAGGGCATTCTGCGGTCGAAGGTCTCCGGCCCCCTGGAGGGGGAGGGGTCCAAGTACCGGGATTACGCCGACTGTTCTGAGATCCTATCCAAGGCGCCGTCTCATCGGGTCATGGCGATCTTGAGGGGTAAAAAAGAGGGTTTTCTGACGCTCCACGTCGAGCCGCCTCAGGAGAAGGCAACGGCGATTCTGGAGTTGCTCTTTCTGCGAAGGAGGAGGAGGAGAGGCCCCGCCTCTCCCGCCACTGATGAGGTCAGGAGTGCATTGGAGGACGGCTACAAGAGGCTTCTTGCGCCGTCCATGGAGAGGGAGAGCCTCTCGGCGGCGAGGGAGAGGGCTATGGAGAGGGCGATCGGGGTCTTCGCCGAGAACCTCCGCCACCTCCTCCTGGAGCCCCCCCTGGGGGAGAGGACGGTCATGGCCATCGATCCTGGGTTTCGGACCGGATGCAAGGTCGTCATCCTCGACCGTTCCGGATCCCTCCTCGCCAAGGAGGTGATCTTCCCCCACCCTCCCCCAAGGGCGGTCCAGGAGGCGGAGAGGAAGATCCTCGATCTGTGCGAGAGGTTTGGTGTGGAGTTCATAGCCGTCGGGAACGGTACCGCCGGACGGGAGACCGAGGAGTTCCTTCGGGGGCTCGGGATCCCGGGGGACGTCCCCATCGTCATGGTGGATGAGGCGGGAGCCTCCGTCTACTCCACCTCCAGGGCCGCGAGGGAGGAGTTTCCCGAGGAGGACGCAACCATTAGAAGCGCCGTCTCCATCGGGAGAAGGCTCCAGGACCCCCTGGCGGAGCTGGTGAAGATCGATCCGAAATCCATCGGCGTCGGCCAGTACCAGCACGACGTCGACGAGAAGGCCCTCAAGAGGAAGCTCGACGAGGTCGTCGAAATTTCCGTCAACGCCGTGGGGGTGGACCTGAACACGGCGAGCATAGAGCTTCTGTCCAGGGTCGCGGGGCTGGGGCCGAAGCTTGCCAGGTCCATAGTCCTCTATCGGGAAGAGAACGGCCCCTTCCGGACGAGGGAGGAGCTCAAAAAGGTCCCCGGCCTGGGCCCTCGGGCCTTCGAGCAGGCGGCGGGCTTCCTCCGAATTAGAGGTGGCGACGACCCCCTGGACGGATCCGCCGTCCACCCCGAGAGCCGCGGGATCGTCGAGGCTATGGCTGAAGATCTCGGCGCCACCGTCGAGGATCTGATCAGAGACCCCCACCTCCAGGAGCGGATCGAGGCCGAGAGGTACGTCACCGAGAAGGCGGGGCTTCCGACGATCCGGGACATCCTCGCGGAGCTCGCGAAGCCCGGGAGAGACCCCCGTCGGGAGTTTGAGCTCTTCAGCTTCGCTCCAGGGGTGACGAAGATCGAGGACCTGCGGCCGGGGATGAGCCTTCCGGGGACGGTGACGAACGTCGCCGCCTTCGGCGCCTTCGTCGACGTCGGGGTCCATCAGGACGGCCTCGTCCACAAGAGCGAGCTCGCCGACCGGTTCGTCCGGGACCCGGCTGAGGTGGTGAGGGTCCACCAGAAGGTCGAGGTCACCGTCCTGAACGTGGACCTGGAGAGAAAGAGGATATCCCTATCGATGAGGAAGAGGCTTGAGGTGGCGGATGGCGAGGCTCGACCCTGAAGGGCGGAGGGGTGATACCCCGGCGGATGGATCTAAAGACTGCGATATCATCGAGGCCGATCTGATCAAGGAGATAGGAGCCCTCTACGAAGGCAAAGACCCCGCCCACGACCTCTCTCACGCCCTGAGGGTCTATCGGATCGCGAGAGCGATCGGGGAGGCGGAGGGCGCGGACCCGATGATCGTCGCCCTCGCCGCCCTCCTCCACGACGCCGCCTCCGGATCTAAGCTCCGGGAAAGGTCAGAGGAGGCGGAGGAGAGGGGGCTTGAGATCATCCAGGATATCATGAAGAGGTGGGGATATCCTGATGAGGTGATCGGAGGGGTCCTCCGCGCCGTGGAGGTCCACAGCTACTCGAGGGGGATCGAGCCCGCCACCCTGGAGGCGATGGTCCTCCAGGACGCCGACCGGCTCGACGCCCTGGGGGCGATCGGGATCGCCAGGGTTTTTATGACGGGCGGCGCCCTCGGCCGTCCCCTCTACGACCCCCAGGACCCCTTCTGCCGTGGGCGGGAGCCGGACGATCTGAGGTGGAACCTGGACCACTTCTATAAAAAGATACTGAGGCTGGAGGGAGGGATGCACACCGGGGCGGCGAAGAGGCTCGCGAGGAAGAGGGGTGAAGTCGTGAGGAGATACCTCGCGGATCTGGAAGAGGAGATCTCGAAAGGGATATAGGGACGGAAGGCCGAACCCGTCGGGAGGAAGGGCGGATTGGGCCAAGGAGGATAGAGATGGCGGGAGATATGGAGTTTGTTCTGCACCCCAAGGCGGAGATCGAGGATAGAGTAGAGAGGCTACAGAGCCGTATGGAGGGGCTCACGGGAGCGATCATCTTCCAGGCGGTGGACATGCTCTACTTCTCGGGGACCGCCCAGGAGGGGCTCGTCTACGTCCCGGCGGATCCGGAGGCCGAGGCCGTAGTCATGGTGAGAAAGAGCCTGGATAGGGCGAGGGAGGAGTCGCCCCTGGACGTCTCCCCCCTCAAGAGCATGAAGAGCCTAAAGGCCGACCTCGCCATCCCCGAGGGGGCGAAGATCGGCCTGGAGCTGGACGTCCTCCCCTTCAACAACTACGAACGGGTGAAGGCCGCCCTTCCTGATGCTGAATTCAAAGACGTCTCCGAGCCCATAAGGATGGTCAGGTCCGTCAAGTCGAAGTTCGAGATCCGCCTCATCAGGGCCGCGGCCCGGATCCTCGACGCGGGGATAGGCTCGGTCCCCGACCATCTGGAAGAGGGGATGGCCGAGATCGAGCTTGCGGCAAAGCTAGAGGCGGAGATGCGGGCCCTCGGCCATTCGGGGTCGCTCCGGTTCCGCAGGTTCAATCAGGAGCTTCCCATGGGCCACCTGATGGCGGGGCCGAGCGCGGCGTACCCGAGCTTCGTCGCCTCGCCGACAGGCGGCATCGGCCCCTCCCTCCTCCAGCCCCAGGGGCCTGGCTTTCGGAAGATCAGGAAAAACGAGCCGATCCTCGTAGACTACGGCGGGGTCTACAACGGCTACATCGCCGACGAGACGAGGATCTTCTCCCTCGGCCCTCTTTCAAAGGAGCTGGAGGAGGCCCACGCCGCGGCCCTGGAGGTGGAGAGGGGGATCGCCGAATCCTTGCGCCCCGGAAACTCTGGCCGGGAGATATACGAGATCTCCGAGGCGCTCGGAGAGGAGCTGGGCTACAGAGACCGCCTCGGCGGCCCTGTCGGCGCAAAATGCGGCTTCGTCGGCCACGGCGTCGGCCTGGAGATCGACGAGTATCCCGTCCTCGGCCCCGTAGACCACGAGATTCTGCCGAATATGACCGTCGCCGTCGAGCCGAAGATGATCTATCCGGGGGTCGGGGTCGTCGGGATCGAGGACACCTTCCTCACCACCGATTTGGGCCCGAAGAGGCTGACGAGGCTCCCCCAGGAGATATGGCGGGTCTGACGGCTGGGCCATCAGAACGCCAACGCCATCCCTGAGGTCTCCGACGATCCAGATCGAGAAAAAAAGTAGCGAGGGGCATTTTCAATCCACGATTCTGGTGACGATGATCCTCCACCCCCGGCCGTGGAGCCCGACGGTCGTCCAGTAGCTCTCCTTGGTGACGACCCGCTCGTCCTCTTCGGTGACCTGAAAGGTGTAGTACCCGTGTCCTGCCCTCTCGGCGACGATCCTCTCCCCCAGGTCGAGGAGGCTTGAGAAGGGCTGGTAGAGGGGGTCCTCAAAGAGGAGCTTTCCGATCTGGCTCTCGTCCCGGTCGTAGGCGATGAGGCCGTCGAGGTGCATCGACCAGAAGCTGTAGTCGGTGATGTTGGACCGGGTGGAGGTGTCGAACCGCAGCTTGGGGGCCACCAGGGCGTCCATCAGCTCTTCAGGCTTGAGGATCGCGCTGATGCCGCCGATGAACTTCCCCTCTGGAGAGATGACCGGATATGCGATGGCCGTCCCGTGGTAGCCCTCCACCAGCAGAAACTGCCCGCTGAAGGTGGGATTCTTCGTCCTCAGGATGTGGGCTATATGCTCCTGGCCGCTGATATCCTCCCCCTCGCCGCCCTCGCACCCCTCGCATTCGGCGACTAGGATCTTCCCCTCTTCGCTGAAGGTCACCGCCTCGACGAGGTCTGAGTTTTCGGCAAGAAGGCCCCGCAGGACCTCCCGAGCGCCGTCCCCCTCCAGCCCCGAAGCCGAGAGGTCGCCGGACGCCTTCGCCACGGCCATGTACAGATCCTCCAGGCTTCCCTGCAGATCCGCCTGGATCTGGAGGAGGAGGAAGGGCATCTCGATCGAAGGCTCTTCAAAAGACGAGATGGCTCCTCCCGCATCCTCCCCCGCGGCGGCGAAGGCGCAGAAGATGAGAGCGGCCAAGGCTGCCGCTCCGAGATGGCTCATCTCCCAAGCTCCAGAACGCTTCTTTCTCTCCATAAGACATCACTCCGTCATTCTGAAGGGAGATCATCTCTCCACCTCTACTTCAATTGATCTATCTAAACCGGCACCTCAGCGTAGATCCCCGAGCCCAAAAACCAGGATCCATCTACGTCGGAGACATAGCTCAGCTTCAAAGCCGGCCTCATCCCCCGGGACGAGTCGGGATATATGTAGTAGATGTATCCTCGGCCCAGGCTGGCCGTCTCGATAGCCTCCCGGATGAAACGGACCCCGATCGGATCGGAGGCCTCGATCCTGCTGCTCCCCAGGAGCTCCGGCTGGTGGGGGAGGGCGAGGGTGACCCCATCATAGTCGTAGGCGAAGATGTAACTGCCATCCCTGGTGAAGCTGCCGGAGGGGTCGTTATAGACCGCCAGTCCCCCCTCTCTCCCGTTAGCGAGGGCGAAGCTCTTCGCCTCCTCGACATAGGCGACCAGTCCATCCCTCTCCTCCTGATCGAAGGATGCAGAGACCTCCGGGAGGTAGAGGCCGGAGCCGAGCCACCAGCCGTCGTCGACCTTCATCGCATAGCCTATCTTGAACTCGTCTCTGCCACCGTCGGCGGGGTTTGGGAAGATGAAGTAGGTGAACCCATAACCAGGGCGCGCAGCGTTCACCAGATTTCTGATGTAGAGGACGCCATTGGAGTCAGTCTCGTTAATCTTGCTTTCGCCTATCCAGTCCGGCTTGAAGGGATGGGCGATATTCGTTCCATTGAAGTCGTAGGCGTAGATGTAGAGCTCACCCCGGACGAAGGAGCCGTTCTTCTTGCTGAACTCTTCCAGGGCCGCCTCCCTCCCCTTCTCCTGGGCGAAGGCTACGGCAGACTGGACGAAGGCTACCAGCTCATCGACCTTCTCTGGGGCGATTGGCGCCGGATTCTCCTCTTCCTCTCCTTCAGCCTCTCCCAGGGCTGCTGGGACGAGGAGGGCAGCCCCCACCAAGAAAAAGAAGATTGCCAATAATATATTCTTACTGTTCATATCTAACACCAGCATTGAGACGACGGTGCAGAACCATCCTCTGCCGTCGTCTTTGCGCCGCAATCAGCGGTCTTGGGAGCTCCCTGGGACCCCCCGAAGACGGGGAGAGGACGATCCGATAAAAAAGTGGCGGGCGAATGCGGCGATCATACGTCGAAGTGTTCCAGGATCGCTGGGATGAGCTCTCCCCTCTCCACCAGGCTTTCCGCCACCTGGCGGAACTTCTGGTACTCCTCCCTCTCTCCTTCGGTGACCAGGTCAGGCCTCTCGCCGGTCTGGAGGAGGAATATGAAGAAGCGGAGGGCCCGGCTGTACTCCCTGATCCTCTCAAGCTCCGGGGCAGCGGCCCCCTCCCTCCTCCTGGAGACGAGGAGGTCGTCGGCCTCGTACCCCTCCTTCAGGATGGAGGTGAGGACCTCGTGGTATCTCAGATCTTTGATCGATTCGATGAAGCCGTCCAGGTCGCAAGATTTGGAGATCATCCCTCAGGGATCGGCCCGTATGGTTATAATCCTCTTTCCATCCTCCGAAGCATAATCCCTGGGAGGGTCCGGTCCTTCAGTACCCCTCCAGCTCCGCCAGCGCCTCCGGAGGGAGGGCCCGGACGACGTCGATCTTCTTTGCGCAGTGGGTCTTGACGCCATACTTCTTGGCGATCGGCCTCAGATCCTTCATCGAGTACTTCTTGGCCTTCTCCTCATCTTGCATGAGCAATCATCTATCCCGGAATATATTTAAACATTATTTCGGGGATTCCGGTAAAGATCGATATCTTGATATGGGATATCGGGATAAATTATGGTGGGTGTCTTATTTGAGGCTTTTACCAATAATTCTCTTGACCGCCCTCCTCCTCTCCGGGTGCGTGGAGAGGGAGGGTGCCGGGCCGGTGGCGGTGGAGGAGGCAGGAGTTCCGGCGGAGCCGGGATTATGGAACCCCGACGGCGTCATCGCCGAAGGCGAATACTCCGGATACGCCCTCCTCATAGGCCCCGAAGGGCTCGGCTATCCGGGCGGAGACCTGGAGGTCTTCTGGAGGACTGACGATGAACACCTCTACATGGCCCTCCGAGGGGAGACGACGGGCTGGTTGGCCATTGGTTTTGATCCCCGCGAATGGAAGAAGGGCGGTGATGTCGTCATCGGCCGGGTCAACGGGAGGGACGCGGTCGTCGAGGACCAGTACATCATCGACTTCTTCGGCCCCCACATCCCCGATGTAGAACTCAGCGGGACCGATGACATCCTGGAGTTCGGCGGCCTGGAGAAGGGCGGAGTGACGGTGATAGAGTTCAGGAGGAGGCTTGACACAGGCGACGAGTTCGATAGGGCGATAACCCCCGGCGAGGACCTCCCGATAATCTGGTCTATCTCCAGGTCGGAGGACTTAAAGCAGATCCACGACGTCGCCCGGGCCGAAGGGATGCTCCGCCTCGGAGAGGAGACGGCGGGGCCTTCCGCCACCGCTCCTCTCTCAGCCGCGCAGCTGCAGGGGATGGCGTTCATCCTGGAGGAGGAGAGGATGGCAAGAGACCTTTACCTGGAGCTCTATAAGACGACTAGGCTTCCGATCTTCTTGGACGTCGCCAGATCCGAGGAGACCCACATCGCTTCGATCCTGACCCTCATGAAGAGGCGCGGCCTGTCTGCCCCGCCGGAGGCCCCTGGCGTCTATGCCGACGAGACCCTCCAGAAGATTTACGAGGACCTCCTCTCCGGAGCCGACGGCCCCGTGGTTGCCCTGGGGGCGGCAGCCCAGGTGGAGGAGGCCTCCGTCCACGACCTGCGGAAGGAGATCGAGGGGGCTCTCGAGCCTGATCTTATATCGGTCTATGGAGGGCTCATGGTGGGGTCGGAGAAGCACCTTCGGACCTTCGTCAGAGCCCTGGAAGAGCGGGGGGGAGAGTACAATCCCATGATCCTCAGCCAAGAGGAGTTTGACAGGATCGTCAGATACTGATAGGATCGTCAGATAATGGAGGTATTCTGGAGGGCCGGAGACCTCCTCCCTCCCATCTCCACCTCAACTGCCCTCCTCATCTTCGGGGACGGGCCAGAGGTAGCAGAGGTCCTTCGGCTCAGTCCAGCCGAAGGCGGAGTAGTGGTCCTGGTCCTTCCGGAGGAGGTTAGACCGGTGGGAGGCGTGAAACTCCTCGGAGCCGAACCAGGTGGGGAGAAATCCCTCCTCCCGCCCCTCGTACCTCCGGCGGAGCTCCGGGAGCTCTGCGCCGCCCATCTCCCGGTTCGCTTCCAGGATCTTCTCCTTGCAGGTGTCCCGATAGCCCCTTCTGGTCCACTCCTCGCAGATGACGACGCCGTAGAGGGCGAGAGCCTCGGGGTTTTTGGACCACATCTTCCATATCGGGTGATTCCTCCACCGGCTTTTTCCGTCCCGGCAGATCCGGAGGAGGACGAGGGCCTCCGACCTCTGCTTTCCCAGGCGCTGCCGATCCAGCACCTCGGCGGACCTCTTGAAGTCGGGGTAGGGGAGGAAGGTCTGCATCTATTGATCCCTCTCATCGGGTTTTCTCTTCGTGGTGAGCGATCCTGCCTTAAAGACCCATTCTGCGATCACGGCCTTCGGCCCGCCATCAGGGCGAGAGAGAGGTACTGCCAGAGGAGGTGGACCCGGTCGAAACCCGCCTCTCGCCACCAGCCGGCCTTCTGGGCCTTGCTGGCGTAGTGGTGGACCTCATCCTTCGCCCGCAGCCCCGATACGAAATCAGAGAGCTCAGGATCATCGATGAGCTCTCTTCTCGCCTCCATCAGCTCGGAGAACCAGACGACCATATCCGACTCCTCCTCGGCGTACCCCTCCACGGCGATCAGCCACCCCCCGGGCTTGAGAAGTTGAAAGCACTTTCCTATGGCGGACCTGTAGCTCTCGAAGTCCAGGTGCTCCAGGACCAGGGTGGAGACGACGGCGTCGAACTCGCCGGAGGCGAGGCCCAGGTCCCAGCCCTCGGCGGCGATGTCTGCGACCCTCGATCCGATCACCGATCCCGGCGAGATGGCAGCGATCTTCTCTTTCGCCGCCACCACCATAGAGGCGGAGCCGTCCAGGAGGAAGATCTCCGCGGCCGGCGACCTCTTGAGGATCGCGGCGGAGGCGTTCCCGGTGCCGCATCCCAGGTCCAGGACCCGAGGGGCGGTGCCGAGGAGCCGCTCTCCTATAAGAGCCGTCGTCTCGATGGCGGTCTCGTACTCCGGGACCACCGTCGACTGGTAGAGGTCATAGGCCACAGCGTGGCGATCGTAGCATCGGATGGTGGAGCCTTCGGGCATCTTCGATCACTTTAGATTATTCTCGATCTCACGGTCGATACTTCTGATTCGGTTCTCATTTTCTGTCTCCTCGCCGTCTGCATGGATAATTTGGGCAACTCTTATTCTGTGATCTCCGTTAAAGATAGAACGCTTGTGGGAGCCATAAGCAAAACGGCCTCATCTCGAGGTAGGTCAGATCTATCTTGAAGAGCGCTATGTTATTTATATTGTTATCTTCTATTCCATAAAAGATGATGAATGGGGACTGAAATGACGGGCTCAAACAAAGAGGAAGAGGGATCCCTCGACGAGATTCTATATATCCTCAGTAAGAACAAGCCAGTTCTCGCCGAGCGCTACAAGGTGAAATCTCTTGGCGTCTTCGGCTCCCAGGTGAGGGGCGAGGCTCGGAGAGATAGCGATGTCGACATCCTGGTGGAGTTCGAGGAGACCCCAGACCTCTTCAGGTTCATGGACCTGGAGGATGACCTGGTCGCCCTTCTCAGGCGAAGGGTGGACCTGGTCACAAAGCGCGCTCTAAAGGGCAATATTGGAAAGAGGATCCTGAGCGAGGTCGTTGAGGTGTGAAAGAAAAAAGAGACCATCTCGATTATCTGCAGGACATACTCTCCATGATCGAAAAGGTCGAGGAGTTTACCGAAGACCTTTCTCTGGAGGAGTTCGAGGAGAGCGAGATGGTTCACTTTGCTGTGATCCGCGCACTCGAGGTCATGGGGGAGGCCGCAAAGCAAGTCCCTACAGAGGTGAAACGGAGGTATCCGGAAGTCCCCTGGAGCAGAATGGCCGGTATGAGGGATAAAATGATCCACGGATACTTCGGAGTAGACCTGCATATCGTTTGGGAGACGGCAACTCGTTCCATCCCCAATACAATCATTCGCTCACCTCATACAGCATCATAAGCCCCTTTATTAGATATTTTGGGTCTTTGAGGACGCCGCCAGCAGTTTTATCTTCATCACCTCCAAGCGAGACGCATTTGAAACGAATCGGTCTTCCCCCCCCCGGCCGACCGAAACCTTTATATTCGACAAATGCCGAAGTACAGCACGGCATTTAACGTGCCATTTCCTCCCTCCTTTACCCTCTATTTTTTTCTTCATCTCCTCCAGGCAAAACCATCTCTTTGAACCTTGGTCCCTCTACCTTTTTCGTCTCCTTTAAATAAGACCAGATCCCCCTTTTCACCATATGCCCGACCCTCTCCGGAAGATCGAAGACCTGGCCTGCGCCCTCCAGGAGCTACGCCTCCACGTAGGCGCCGCCGACCTCCAGGTGGCGGGCCGGAAGGTGAACGCCCAGCTCTACCTCTCCCTCGCCAACGCCTGTCTGAGGAACCGGGCGGCCCTCCTCTACGGCGGGATGGGGGCGAACAAGACGACTCTGGTGAACCTTTTGGGCTCGGCCTTCACCGGCCTCTCCTTCGACGAGGTGGAGAACCTGATGATCACCGGCCACCCGGAGCAGACCGAGGAGAAGATAGTGGGTTTCATCGACCCGCGCCAGTGGTCCTGCCCCCCCCACCCGTCGGGATCTCCGGGCGAGGAGCCCTCCCCCGTCCAGGTCCTCTGGACCCCCTGGGCCCGATCGAGGTGGAAGGTGATAAACGAGATCAACCGGTTCCCCTCCGGAAAGCAGAACCTCTTCCTCGAGCTCCTCCAGAAGAGGAAGATCGGTTACGCTGGAGAGACCCTGGAGCTCGGAGACACCTGCTACTTCACCACCATGAACCCGGACTTCTCCGCCACTTACCCCCTGGACGAGGCGCTCCTCGACAGGATATCGATCTCTATCCCGGCGGCCCAGCCCGACTTCCTCGCCGGCCTAGCTCTGGCGGAACGGGAGCGTGAGGTCTCCGAGCTGGCGGAGGCCCTCCCGAAGCTCACCGCCGAGGAGTTTAGGGCGCTGCCGGGGCTCGTCGCAGGAGTCCGCCTCGACGGCCAGGTGGAGCTCTCGATAATATCCCTCCTCCGGGACTTCACCCTCTGTGAGAGGGCCCCCTCCTTCGACAAGACCCAGCTCACGGGCGGATCGAAGCCGAGCCGGGGTCTCTGCGCTGGATGCCACTACTTCAACAACCCCGAGGTCTGCTGCTGGCAGGTCGACGAGGGGCTCTCCGACAGGGTGAGGCAGGACCTCAGGTCCTACACCAGGGCCGTCGCCCTCCTCCTCGGCCTCGACGGCTCCGACGGGTTGATCGAGGTCATGAGGGCCGTCGCCCCTTACGTCATCTGGCACCGGGTCTCCCCCGACAGGACGATGCTGGAGCGCCCCCCCTACTACGGAGCCGGGCGGCTCCAGTACGTCCGGGACCTCGTCGAGAAGAGCATCAATAGGACCCTGAACGAGAGGGGCGAGATGAACATCATCTTCGCCCGGGCCGTCGACGGCGAGATCTCTCCGAAGGAGGCGCTGGAGGAGCTCTCAAAGAGCGACGACCCGATAGCGAGGCTCGACTACGTCAAGGCCCTGGAGAGGATGGTTTGAAGCTGAAGGGGCTGATGGAGGAGGCGTACCGGGGAAGGGTGAGGGAGAAGAAGAGGCTTGAAGAGAGGAGGGGCGAGTTTCTCCTGGGGTTTGAGGACCTGGCCGCGAGGCTGAAGGAGAGGCCGAAGAGGGAGGAGGTGGAGCTCCTCGCGCCCCAGGACGGCGAATCGATCCGGGAGCTCCTCATCTTCGCCTCCCCCCGGGACAAGAGGGAGGGAACGATCTGGGGATATCTCACCAGCCTCGCCGCCGAGAGGCTCCCATCGCCCCTGGTGATCCCCCCCCGGAACTATGCCGGGCTGGAGCTGGGGGGGGGGACTCTGATCCTGGACGGCGGAACGCCCCCCTCCGGCGGGGCGGAGAAGGCTCCTTGGAGGAGGGCTCACCACCTGGGGGAGAGGATGTCGGGGGGGAGGCTCGTCGTCCTGGGTGGCGCTGGCGACTACCTGGGGCAGGAGATGAGGGGCGGGGGGATTGTAGCCCTCTCCTGCGGGGATTACGCCTTCAGGAAGATGGCCGGCGGATGGGGTGTCGTCCGGGGGGCGGCTGGAAACTACCTGGCTGTAGGAAACTCCGGAGGGAGGGTGGTGGTGAAGGGCGGGGCAGGGGCGAGGTCGGGGTGGCTGATGAGGTCGGGTAGGATCAGAATAGGTGGAGATGCGGGCGAGTACCTGGGGCTGATGATGAGGGGAGGGGAGATCTCGGTCGGGGGCGGGGCCGGAGCCAGGGCCGGCTGGAGGATGAAGGGCGGCCTGATCGAGGCCGGGGATTACGGTCCGGAGGCGGGGGCTGAGAGGGTTGGGGGGAGACTCCTCCGAAGAGAGGATCTCTGAGATCTGGGAGAGGTCCAGGTCCAACTGGCACCGCCCCCAGCTCCCAAGGCCGATCGTCTACGGGTCCGGAGGGCGCGAGGGGTTTCCCTTCAGAAGCTATCGGATCGTCGTCGGGGAAGATGAGCTTGAGAGGGGCGATCTCTATATCGAGAACCTCTTCGACCACCTGATCGTCCACTACCTCTTATGCCCCCGGTCCCTCGATACGGCGGGAAGGCTCGCCCTGTCGGCCCTGGCCGGCCTTGAGGGCCGCTCCGATGGCCTGGCGAGGCGGATGGTGAACATCTTCTCCGACATCGTCGTCGATACCTTCCGCCTCCAGAGGAGCGAGGAGGACGAGGAGAAGGTCCTCCTCGGCTGGAGGGAGCTGGCGAGCCGGGAGCTATCACCCCTGGACGGGGCGGTGGTGGGGCTGTTGGGGCTGCTCTGGGGGGTAGACCTACCCTGCCGGGACCGGCCTGAGGCGGAGGAGCTCCTCTCGATCTTCAGCTGGGGGGTGAAGGATAGGTCGAGGTGGCCGAGGCAGTGCCAGCAGATGGCGAGGACCCTCGGGGCCCTAGCCCCGGGGATCCTGGGGGGCGGGAGGGTTCCATCGATGGAGGGGCTGGGAGGAGACGCTCCCTCGCCCCCCCTCTCGGGGATAGCCTCGGAGGTGGAGCCGGAGGAGTACCGCAAGGCCCTCTCGGTCCTGGGGATTGATGGGGACCTCGTCCGATGGTACCGGGACCAGAGCTACAGCATCGTGATCAGGCCTGCAGGGATCGCCAAAAAGAGCTTCTACCCCTCGGGGCTCGTCAAGTGGAGGTTCTCGGATCCTCCCAGCGAGCTGGACGTCCCCTACTCCCTCAGCCTCGCGCCCCGGCTCATCCCCGGAGTCACCACCTACAGGAGAAGCCAGGAGTGGTGCGGGATGAAGGCGGGGAGCGAGCGGGTCCCCGACCTCCTCGTCGTCCTGGACAGCAGCGGCTCGATGGACGGCCACCGCCGGGGGACGAAGACCCACGCGGCGACCCTCGCCGCCTTCAAGGCTAGCATCTTCGCCCATTCCCGGGGGGCGGAGGTGGCGGCGATCAGCTTCAGCGACCGGATGGTTCTCCAGAAGTGGACGAGGAATATCGCCGCCGTAGAAAGGGTCCTCGTCCAGCACCTGGGATCCCGGACCCACATCCCCGGCCAGGAGGTGCTGAATCTCGCTAAAGAGAGGCCCGGCTGCCTCATCCTCTGCATCACCGACACCCACATCCAGAACCTCTATGGCGAATGGGAGGCCATCCAGGAGGCGGCGGCCATAGGAAGGTTCGTCCTCTTCTCCATCGACGAGGCTAACAAGAACAGGCTGGTGGAGGAGGCCCTCGGAGAGCTGGGAGCCGTCTACCACATAAACCGCCTCGACGACCTCCTCTCCCTCGTCCTCGAGACCGCCGAAGAGGCCTATCGCCCCCGGGAGGCTCGGCGGGGGCGGAGCAACGGGGAAAGTTTTATCTCCTCCGAGCGAATGGGGTCAGGCTGAAGTGCCGGGGTAGGGTAGTTGGACATCCTTTGGGACTGTGGATCCCATGACCCGGGTTCGAATCCCGGCTCCGGCCCTAACTAACCGACCGATTTTCCATCACCATCCCCCACCTATTCATTCCCCCCCCGGCATTCATGCCGGGGAAGGGATTCGCGGGGTCTTATCAGATCGAAAAGAAAAAAAATTCGTGGAGAGGTCTAAAGGGTCCCGCCTCCTTGCTGATCGACGGGCAGGACCCGAGACCCTCAGCCGACGATCTTAGACGTGATCTCTGCAATGTGCTTTCCCTGGAACCGGGCGGCAGCAAGCTCCGTCTCGCTCGGCCACCTCTCGCCAGCTCTACCTACGATGGTGGAGGCCCCGTAGGGGGAACCCCCGGCGACGGAGTCGATCCTCCTCTGGTTCTCGAAGGTGTAGGGGAGGCCGACGACGATCATCCCCAGGTGGAGGAGGGTCGGGATGAAGGCGAGGATCGCCGCCTCCTGGCCGCCGTGCTGGGACCCGGAGGAGACGAAGACCCCTCCCACCTTCCCCACCAGGAGGTTATTCCTCCAGAGGTCGCCGGTGGAGTCGAGGAAGCTCCTCATCTGCCCCGCCATGTTCCCCAGGTAGGAAGGCGTCCCGAAGACTATGGCATCCGCCTCCGCCAGCTCCTCGACTCTGCAGACCGGAACCCCTGAGAAGATCTCCGCCGCCTCGGCGGAGGCCCCCCTCCTCGCCAGCTCCGCCTCCGAGAGGGTCTCGGGGACCCTGCGCATCTCGACCTTTGCTCCCTTCACCTGGTGGGCTCCCTCGGCCACCGCCTCGGCCAGCCGGTGGGTGTGGCCGTTCATGGTGTAGTATAATACCAGTACCTTCAACCGATATACCTCCCAGGGAATTTACGCCGGCAAACTATTTCTAATTTGTTGGTGGAAGGCTCATGGATCAGAGGATGATGGAATAATAACTGGACAAACTTGGATGATGCGGGATTTTGATAGTCTGGGAAGCTCTGAACCGAAAAAAAACACCTGCGGAGAGGCCGGGCGGGGATTGAAGGACGGGCCCCGCCGCCCCCTCCTCCCACCCTGCCCGGCACCGGTCTCGAATCTGCCGGCCCGGGGATCCGGTGGTCCCGCGGATGGGTCGATGGGCCGATGAGTCGATGGGCGACAGCAAGGTCAGTAGTTCTCGCAGAGGAGCTCGAAGTAGGCCCTCTCGTGTTCGCAGGCGGGGCACTCCTCCGGCGCTTCGGCCCCCTCGTGGATGTAGCCGCAGTTCCTGCACCTCCAGCTGACGACCCCCTCGCGCTTGAAGACCGTCCCGTCGTCGATGTTCTTCGCCAGGGCGAGGAACCTCTTCTCGTGGCCGACCTCGGCGGCGGCGATATTTCTCATCGTCTCGGCGACCTCCGGGAAGCCCTCCGCATCGGCTTTCGCCGCAAACTCCGGGTACATCTCCGAGTACTCGTGCTTCTCCCCGGCGGCGGCGTCCCGGAGGTTCTCCACCGTCGGCCCGATGACCCCGGCGGGGAAGGACGCCCGGACCTCGGCCTCGCCGCCCTCCACCAGGAACTTGAAGAGCCTTTTTGCGTGCTCCTTCTCGTTATCGGCGGTCTCGGCGAAGATGGCGGAGATCTGCTCGTACCCCTCTTTTTTGGCCTGGGAGGCGAAGAAGTTGTACCGGTTTCGGGCCTGGGATTCTCCCGCAAAGGCGGTGAGGATATTCTTCTCGGTCTCGGTTCCTTTCAAGCTCTTCATATTCATACGCTCCGAAGGGTGTATATGTCCCTGGGGATTGATAAATGGATCGGGAGGGTGGCAGGCTGAGTCCACACGCGGTGCGGGAGAAGTTG
>Ga0334890_1003393_pt1 | contig 16205 bp, 14 predicted proteins | sample GraSluR1_MG_3_FD_207220 | JGI IMG/M metagenome (GOLD analysis project Ga0334890, IMG submission 207220) | Sludge microbial communities from methane-producing bioreactor in Wageningen University, Netherlands - Granular Sludge_31_08-R1 | ecosystem: Engineered > Bioreactor > Anaerobic >... | reverse complement strand
TGATTACGAGGCGATCAAGAGCCTGGTGGACCGGCTGGAAGCCCAGCCGCTGGCCCCCATCGCGGAGATTCGGCTGATCCAACTCCAGCACAATGACGCCGGCGAGGTGTCGGACATGCTGCAGGACCTGTTCGAGGAGCGGCTCCAGCAGCGGCTGGTCAAGGGCCAGGAGGAGGACCCGACGGACCGCGTCGCCCTGGCCACGGACGCCTCGACGAACATTATCCTGGCGGCCTCCAGCAAGGCGAACTACGATGAGATGGTGCGCATCATCCAGGCCATAGACGTCGAGCCCAGCCTGGAGGGCGTGATTCGCGTGTTCACGCTGAAGAACGCAGTGGCCAAGGACGTGGGCGAGAAGATCTCGGACCTGTTCGACCAGGGGCTGTACCACCCGCAGAAGGGCCTGGAGAGCAACCTGATCGAGGCGCGCCAGGAGGTCGCCCTGGTGGACGACCCGCGGTCCAATTCCATCATCGTCAGCGCGTCCAAGCCGAACCTGACCATCATCGAGCAGCTCATCGGCCAGATGGACGTGGAAGAGCCGCTGAACGTCGACAGCAAGACCGAGATCTTCACGCTGAAGTTCGCGGACGCCATCAAACTGGCCGACACCATGGAGAAGATGTTCGAAGGCGTCCGATCCAGCGCCAGTGAGCCGGACCTGTTCCCCGAGCCGACCATCATTCCCGACGCTCGGAACAACATTCTCATCGTGACCGGCACCCGCGACGCCCTGAAGCGATGCGCGAACCTGCTGGCCATCATCGACGTGGAGGCGGGCCCGCCGTCCGCCACCTTCGAGGTGTACCCGCTCGTGAACGCCTCGGCGGCGCGGCTGGCCCCCATGATGCAGGAGATGTTCGACAAGCGGGACGAGGGTCGCGACGAGAAACGCTCCCCCATCTTTATCCAGGCGGAGGAGGCGACTAACACGCTGATCTGCACGGCGGCCCGCGAGGACCACACGCTGATCGCCGGCCTGTTGCGGCTGCTCGACAAGCCGTCGGAAATCGCCAGGCAGGTCGAGATCTTCCCGCTCAAGGCGGCCAAGGCCGAGGCCGTGGCCGATCGCCTCGAGACGCTCTTCAAGTCTCAGGCGGGCACCCAGGGCGGCGCCGGCCGGGCGGACGTGCTGGCGGTTGAGCCCGACCCGCGGACGAACGCCCTGATCGTCTGGGCCGCGCCGTCGGAGATGGCCAACATCGCCGAGATCATCCACAAGCTGGATACGACCCAGCCCGGGCCGGAGATGATGGTGAAAGTCATCCGGCTTCAACGCGCCTTGGCCGAGGATTTCGCCCAGGTGCTGGATGAGACGCTGATTGCCCCGGGCGGCGGCGTGGGTCGAGATGAGCAGGCGGCCATCATCAGGTTCGAGACCACCCTGCCCGACGGCCGGAAGGAGGTTCGCAGCCTTGTGCGGCAGGACATCACCATCAAGGCGGACCAGAAGACGAACTCGCTGATGGTCATGGCCCCGGCGGGCAGCATGGAGATGCTGGAGAGCCTGATCTCCACCTTCGACCGCATGCCGCCCGTGCTCGCCGAAATCCGCCTGTTCCCGCTGGTCAACGCGGATGCGGAAGAGGTGGTCTCGAAGCTGCAGGACCTGTTCGAGGAGTCCGGCGGGCGAGGGACCGGCGATATCGACACGCAGTTGACCATCGGCAACCTGCAGTCGCTGGTGGCGGAAGGCAAGATCGGCCTGGGCACGAAGGTCCCCATGAAGTTCTCCTCGGACCGCCGGACCAACACCGTGCTCGCCGCGGGCACCGAGATCGACCTGCGAATGGTGGACCAGCTTGTACGCATGTTGGACGCGCCGGACGTGGACGAGCGCGTGCTCGAAATCTACGAAGCGAAGTACATCACGGCGGATGAGATCGCGACCGCCCTGACCTCGTTCGCGGATCAGGAGACCGAGCGGCTCCGCGATGTGGACGACGAGACCGCTGCCCAGCGCCGGGCGGAGCGGCACGTGACGGCCATCTCCGACGAGGGCAGCAACAGCGTGCTGCTGGGCGTCAGCCCGCGGTTCTACTCCCATTACATGACCATGATTTCGCAGATTGATCGGCCGCCGCCGCAGGTGATGATCCAGGTGCTGGTGGCGGAGGTGACCCTGACGGACACCGTGGGCGTGGGATTCGAGTTTGCGGTGCAGGATCTGAACTTCACGGAGAACGCGGTGGTCGGACCCAACGACACCGTGCAGGGACACGGACACGACACGGTCGCCGGCACAGACCTGGGGGCGGCCTCCGTGGCCGGTTCGCTGGGGGGGTTCAGCTTCTCCATCACCGGCGAGGACTTCAACTTCCTGTTCAAGGCGCTGCAGTCCAACGGCATCGTGGAGATTCTGTCCCGGCCGACCATCTTCGTGGCGAACAACTCGGAGGCGAACATCCAGATCGGCGACCAGGTGCCGATCGTCCAGGGGACGTCCACGTCCGACTCGGGGCAGATCTCGTCGACGGTGACTTACCAGGACACGGGCATCATTCTGACCGTGACCCCGCACATCAACCCGGACGGGTATGTGAACCTGGAGGTTGCGCCGGAGATTTCGCAGCTCAGTCCCTCGACCGTGCAGATTTCCGAGGGGTTCAACGCGCCCATCATCACCAAGCGCACGGCCCAAACGGTTGTCACGGTGAAGGACGGCGAGACGGTCGTGATCGGCGGTCTGATCCAGACCAACGAGTCGCAGACGGAGACCAAGGTGCCCATCGTCGGCGACATCCCCCTGCTGGGCGCGCTGTTCCGGGCGACCACCGTGGAGGCGCGCCGGACGGAGCTGCTGATCGTGCTGACCGTGAACGTCTGCCGCACGGAGGATGACGCGTACGCCATCTCGACGAAAATGCGCGACCAGTCCGACATCATTCCGGACCGCGTCAAGCGCCACCGGCTGATGGAAGGCCTGCGCATCCTCGCGGAGGAGGACGTCGGGCTGCAGCCCGTGGATCCGGAGGCCCAACCCCGGACGCCCGGTCGAAAGGAGCCGTCCGCGACGCCCCTGAAGGATCGCGACCTCTACGGCCCGAATCCGGACGTCTACGGCCCCAGCGTGCCGCAGCCGACCCAGATCAGCCGGGCCGTCGTAGAGGATAAGGGCGTGTACGGACCGATTCTGGTGGCCCACGAGGATCCGTAGCCGTGCCAAGGCGCGGCCGGCCTTCGCGGGTCCGCCCGGGTTTGTGGATTCTCCCGGAATGCGACCGTTGTGACCGCGTTCTCAGCCTCCGAAACGCGGCTGAAAGCGGCGGAAGAATCAGGGAACTGGCAAACTCTGGGCGGCCCCACCCCTGCTGGACGATGAAACAATGTGGAAACTCCGGTCCAATCCGCGAATTGCGTCTCATCTGCCCCGCCGAGCGGCCGTCCTTCTGCTGATCGGCGCGATTCCGGGTTGCGCCGAGCCGGGCCACGCCGAGCTTTTCGGTCCGGATCAGAGCCAGGCCCACCGGCTGCCGGGGTACTCCACCGATCCCGTGATGAAAGTCATTCCCTTCTTCCAGCCGGAGCCCGCATGTTTCCGGAGCTTCGATCCGGAGGGCGATCCCAATCCCGAGGGATTTGCCTTCACCCTGTATTTGCAGTCCGCACGGACCGGCCTGGGAATCCACCCGGAGGGTACGCTTCAGGTCAAGATGTACCGCCTCGAGCCTACCGCTCAGGGTATCGTGACCCGCAATCTGGTGTACGAGTCCAGGCCGGTTCCGGTACACACCCTGCCGCACTCCACTCAGCGAACGGCGCTCGGGTGGGGGTACGCACCGTCCTTCTACTGGGGGAATGCGGATGTTCTGGGGTACAGAGTCGAAGTCGTGGTTGAGTTCACCGGTGTGGACGGACGGGTGGTTCGCAGTCAGCCGCGACCGCTCAAGGTTCCGCCCCGTAGATCGTAAGCCGGCGGAGGCCGACGGGCCGTGCCGTCTCGCCCGGCTTGCCTGCATTCTCGCGATGGTCATCTGCCTTGGGACGGGCTGCGACCGAAAGCCGGGGCCGGCGTCCGCCAAGGGCTCATCCGGCCCGGAGGGCGTCGCCACACCGCGCCCCGACTGCATCAACACCCCGATCCAGACGGCCCGACACATACGGACCCTGCACGCACAATCCGCGGTGGACGCGCTCGCGGAGTACCTCCAGCCCGACCAGCGTGAGCCCGTCCTGGCCCAGTTGGCCGCGATTGAACGGCTGACGGCGGCCTACCTCGGCCTGAATCAGTTGCTTCAGGAGCGAATCGGGCCGGGAACAGCGAGTCTGGTGAGGGCGGATGACATCGCAAATCTGGCGGGCCTCTTCTCGCCTGACGTGGAAGTCTTCGACGAACGCGTCGAAGGAGATTTTGCGTGGGTGACGTACTCCGTGGCGGGCCGAATCCCGCTCGAGGAAGCGGCGTTCGTGCGCGGGGCCGAACGCTGGCGGCTCCGCACGGAACCCCCGGTCCCGGAAATCACGGAACAACTCCGCAAACTCGCGGACGCGGCAGACCGGGTGGCCATTCTGGTCCGCTCACGCAAAATGACGTTTGCGCAGGTGCAGCACGAACTCTCCATCCGACAGGGACCCATCCTCTGCCGCATCGCCGAGATCGAGGCCCGCAACCGGCCGAACGACTGACCCGCGCCCCTCCACCGGCCGCTCCCGCAATTCGCTCCTCGATGCTCCGCCCCAGCGCCGTCAGGCGTGTTGTTGTTGTGCCGCGTATGCCTTCAGCCACGCCATCTGGATGGCTTCCAGCCGGGCCTCATTCGAGGCGTCTGGAGGGTCGCCGAAGCCTGGCAGCGCGCAAACCCAGGCGTGCAGGTCCGTGAACCCGACCGACAACGGGTGAACCTGAGGACGCGATGCCAGCAGCAGCCGTCCGATGGATTCAGAATCCGTCCAGCCCAGCCGGAACCGCGCCCCGGGGCCCGTGCCCGTCACCTCCGCATGACTATCCGACTCCTTCGCCAGATTGCGGTTCCATGCCGGTACCTCCACCACAAGGTTGCTCGTTCCGTCGGGAACGGCCTGACAGGCCAGCCGACTGCGCGTGGTCAGCCCCGGCGCGTTGTCCAGCATGTCCTCTTCCTGGTCCGTGGCCGGGCGGAGGGACCCGAAACCCTCTTTCACGATCACGTGGCAGGTGCAACAGGCACATACGCCGCCGCAGGCATGGTCAATCTCCACGCCGTACGCCAGTGCGATGTCCAGCAGGCTTCCCGGCAAGCCCGTCCGGCCAAAGGGGATACGGTCCGGCTCCACCGTAACCGTCACCCCCATCGGCTCGAACCGGACGGCAAAGCTCCGGCCTGCCGGTCGATCATCCGATTTGTCAGAGGACGGCATCATTCCAGGATGTCCGTGGTACCAGCCCTTCCCATTTGGGACGGGCCCCTCTTGTGTGGGACCGGCTTTCTCGCCACCCCGGTCCCGACAGGTCGGGAGGACCTGCGGAGACCAGCCGGTCATCCCAGCCGGTCAACTGCTGCTGCTGCCGTCCTGCTTCGCCTTCAGGTCCGTAACCGCTGCCCGGATCGCCTCCTCGGCCAGCACGCTGCAGTGGATCTTCACCAGGGGCAACTGCAGCTCTTCCACGATGTCCGTGTTCTTCAGGGCGAGGGCCTCTTCCGGCGTTCGGCCCTTGAGCCACTCGGTGGCCACCGAGCTGCTCGCGATGGCGCTGCCGCATCCGAAGGTCTTGAATTTTGCCTCCACGATCCGGCCATCGTCTCCCACGCGAATCTGCAGCTTCAGCATGTCTCCGCACGCCGGCGAACCCACCACGCCGGTGCCCACGTGCGGATCATCGGCGTCCAGTGCCCCAACGTTCTGTGGGTGTTCAAAGTGCTGCAGGACCTTCTCACTGTATGGCATCGCGCATCTCACTCCGTATCGCGGTGGTCGGCCCTTGCGGATACCGACGACCCAATCTATCCCGTCCTTCGCTGCAAGCTGCCGGCCTGTACCGCCATCTCATACGTCGGGCTCATCGCCCGCAGTCGCTCCACCGCCCGCGTGATCTGGTCGATGGCCGTCTCCACCTCGTCGGCCGTGTTGAATCGACCCAGTGACAGGCGAATTGAACTCGGGGCCACGTCAGCCGCCACGCCCAGGGCCTTGAGCACGTGGCTCGGTTCCAGGGACGCGCTGGTACACGCGCTGCCGCTGGAGAAAGCCAGGTCTTTGCAGGCCATCATCAGCCCCTCGCCTTCCACGTAATGCACGCTCAGGTTCAGCGTGTTCGGAAGGCAGTGCTGTGGGTCCCCGTTGCGGGTGATGGGCTCGATCCGATCGTGCAGCCCCGCCCACAGGCGGTCGCGCAGGACGCCGATGCGCTCGGCGTCGGCGTCCATCTCCGCGCCGGCCAGCGCCGCCGCCTGCCCCAGGCCCACGATGCCCGGCACGTTCAGCGTGCCCGACCGGAAGCCGCGTTCGTGCCCGCCTCCGTGAAAGAGCGGCCGGCACCGGACCCGCGGGGCCCGCCGACGAACATACAACGCGCCGACGCCTTTCGGACCGTAGATCTTGTGGCCCGAGCAGCTCAGCAGGTCGATGCCCATCGCCTGCACGTCGATTGGCGCCTTGCCGAAGGCCTGCGTGGCGTCCGTGTGGAAAAGCACGCCTCGCGATTTGCACAACCGCCCGATCTCCGCGATCGGCTGAATGGTGCCGATCTCGTTATTCGCGAACATGATGGACACGAGGATCGTGTCGTCCCGGATGGCCGCCTCCAGTTCGTCCAGTCGGATTCGACCCCCCGAATCCACACCGAGGCACGTCACGGAAAACCCCTGTGTTTCCAGGTACTGGCAGGGGTCCAGCACGGCCTTGTGTTCCGTCCGTTGCGTGATGATGTGGCGGCCCTGCTCGGCGTACATGGTCGACACGCCTTTCAGGACGATGTTGTTGCTCTCCGTCGCTCCGCTGGTCCAGACAATCTCCTTGGGTGATTCCGCCCCGATCAGGCCGGCCACCTGCTCGCGGGCCTTCTCAACGGCCTCCTCCGCTTCCCACCCAAACGCGTGGCTTCGGCTCGCGGCGTTGCCGAACCGGTCCGCCAGGTACGGCATCATCGCGTCGAGCACGCGAGGATCGAGGGGAGTGGTCGCGTTGTTGTCCAGATAAACCCGGGCCATTCCCGAACTCCTAAGCCTTGGCCTCTGATACGCTTCGGTTCGTTCCTTCCGCCACGATCTCGCCGACGGAGACGCTTTCCAGAAACCGCTGCATTCGCTGATGGACCTTCAGCACGGCGGGTCGAACCGGGCAGTGTGAGATCAGCTCGCAGCTTCGACGGGGCGGACCGGAGTGGCCGCCGGTACATCGAACCAGCCGTGTCGGCCCTTCCACCGCGCGAATCAGTTGTGCCAGCGAAATCTGATGCGGATCCTGGGCCAGCCGGTAACCGCCCTTGGCGCCACGCTCGCTTACCACAATCCCACAACGGTTGAGCATCTTGAGCACGTTCGTCAGCACGGGCAGCGGAAGGCGATACTCGTCCGCGATCTCCCGCGCACTGGCGAGCCGGTCCTCCTCGGCCGCCAAGTGGGACAGCGCGATCAGCGCGTACTCGGTTTTTCGCGTCAACGTGAACATCCGAACGCTGCTCGAATCCTGACGGCCAATATATAGCACCCCTAAAGTACTATTTCAAGCTGGGGCGCGGCTGGGCGGGGCCGGGTGGCGGGTGGCTACGTCACAATCCGACAGCCACGAATTAAATCCTCAGGCAACTTCTCGCATTCTGGCTGTAATCCATGCCCAGGAATCAAGTAGGCCCGGCGGGGTGAACCGGGCCTTGGGGGGAACCAACCCATGGGGGATGGATTGGTGAGTGGGCTTCTCAATGCGAAACCTCGTGTGCGCGTCCATCCATGACGCATACTGCGAGGTTCTGGCAATTGTCCATTTTTGCACACACCCTGTCAAGTTTTTTCCGGACATTGGGGAATGTGGCCGGAACAGGGGCGCCCGGGAGCGGTGGTCGACTCGCAAGTCTGTCACATGCATATGGTTAGGCCTGCACACGGAAACCGGAGTCGCCAAACCTGCCAGGCGCGGAGTGGAAATTGCTTGGGACGCGAGGGCGGTAGGCGGGGGCAGGGCGTTACGCAATCAGTTGAATCCGCAGGGGGTGGCGGTGTACGATAACTGCACACGTGCGAGGTTCTGCTGCATAGATCATGGTGGATCCGTGCAGAGCCACGGCATGCCCGCCCCGTTTGGCTTCAGGAGGTCACCCTCATGCCTCGAACCATGGCAGCCGCTTTGGCCCTCGTGTTCTGGTTGGCCGCAGCGGCCGACGCCCAGACGACATCCGGCACGCGTGTCAAGAATGAGCGTTCGTCCGCGTCTCCTCCGGCGGGGCGCACCGCACCGCGTGTGAGGACGCGAATGGATGCCCCTGTGGTTCAGCTTCTCAAGCTACGCGTCGACGCGATCAACTGGGAAGACCAGACGCTCGGCAACGTCGTCGAGTGGCTGGAAAGTTTGGCGCCGGTGAACGTGGTGGTGTCGTGGCGTGCGTTGGAAACCGTGGGAATCGACCGGGACACCCCGGTGACGCTGCGTCTGCGGGGCGTGACGGTTGCGTCCATTTTGACGGCGGTCCTGGAGCAGGTGGGGGAGGGAGACACCGTGCGCTGGCGCGGGCAGGGCAATACGCTGAAGATATCCACGCGGGAGGAATTCAACCGCAAGCTGCACACTCGCGTGTACGACGTGGCGGACCTCGTGTTCCCTGTGCCGGACTTTCCGACCCCGAACGTCGGTCCCGCGGGCGGAGGCGGCGGATTCGGCGGCGGTGGCCTGGGCGGAGGCGGCGGATTCGGCGGCGGCGGTCTGGGCGGCGGCGGGTTGGGTGGAGGAGACCTCGGGGGAGGGAGCTTGGGCGGCGGCTTTGGCGGGGGCGGCTTTGGCGGCCAGGGAGGAGGGGGAGCCGGCCAGGGGACGGGACAGGAAGGCAGCGTCGAGGAGAACCTCGAGAAGCTCGTCGAGCTCATCAAAAACACGGTTGAGCCGGAATCCTGGGATGATGCCGGCGGCAAGGGCACGATTCGCATCTGGCGCCAGTCGCTGGTCATTCGGAACAACATCGAAGTGCATGAGAAGATCGGCGGCCCCTTCTACGTGGAAGACTTCTGATTCCGCCGCGCGTCCGCATGTCCGCCGCGGGCGGCCCTTCGGATTGCGAGTGGCGGTCCGCAGAGCTACACTTTCGGCCGCGGTCGTTCGCGGTTCGGACGGCCGGTGAGTGCGCCCGCAACGGGCGATGGAGTTTCACAATGGCGCGATGGATCGCTGCGATTCTGGCCTTGGCCGGAGTTACCTGCATCATCGGCTGCACGGAAACCACGTTCTCGCGAACCGTCTCAGCGCCGTTCGCGGCCAAGCCGCTCTTCCTTACCGGCGATCCGGTTCGGATCGGTATCGCCGCTCCCGACGAGTCGTCGGACTCGGTGCTGAATCCGATTCGCTGGCTTCAGTTGGAGCACCCGCCCTGGTACGAATTGGAGAACCAGCTCTCGCGGAAGCTGAAGCGGCCGGTGGTGGTGGAGCCGATGGAGCCGTTCCAGATCGCCGCCCACCTTCGGTCGGGGCGCATCGATTTCGCGTGGCTGCCGGCCGTCGATTACCTGGAGATGCTCAAGGACGGCGAGGCGGGCCCGGTGCTGGCACTCTCGGAGGGCGGCGTACGCCGAGGCCTGATCGTCACGGCCGCGGCGTCTCACGTCCAGGGCATCGGCGACCTGAAGCAGCGGCGATTTGCGTTCGGCCCGAAAGGGGACCCCGTGCTGGACCTCGCAGCGCGTGAGACGCTCCTGAAGGCGGGCATTGCGGAAGCCGATCTGGCCAAGGAACTTCTCCCGCTGCCCGGAAGCCTGCAACACCACGTCAGTTCCGAAGAGGCGGCCAAGGAGATCATCTACGGACTGAACCTCGGCAACCTGGGCACGGCCGCCGGCGTGATCGAGGAATCCGAGTACATGGCGTATGCGGAGACGGGCGGCCGGCTTCTGCCGCTGCCGCGCTTCAGCAAGGATCAGTTCCGCATTCTGGGCCGTACGGAGCCCCTGCCGATTCAGTCCGTCGACGACGGCCCGGTCGTGGCCGGCAAGGAAACGGACCGGGAGCTGTCGGCCGCGGTGGCGGCGTTCCTGCTGGCTCTGCACGACAAGCACCGCGATGCAACGCATGATCTGGGCGTCGCGCGGTTCCACGCCCCCCCGGACGGTCGCAACGCGTGTCTGACCCGCCTGTGCGAACTGGCCGAGGGCCAGATCCCCCGCCCTGCGCCGGAGTAGGCGCGGGGGACGACGGGCACCGGCAGTGGCCGGCGACGACTGCTCGAGGCGCGGGCTGTGTCCGCAACCCAAGCGACGGAGCGACGAAGCGGCAAAGTCGTGCAGGGTCCGCCTCGCCGACCATCCGTTCGGGTCTCCCGTTTCTTCTGTCTGGCCGACCCTTCGAGGGCCGGTCGATCGGCCGTAGGCCGGCGCGAGGATAGCCCGGCCTTTGAAGGCCGGTTTCGCCGCCCAACACCCCCAATCTTCTTTCCGTCCCGCAGGGACAGGATGGGTCCTCCGCGTTGTGTTCAGGCCCGTTCACGGGCCTTCCCCGCCGCGGCGGGCTTGTAGGCCGGGCCTTCAAGGACCGCTTGCGGTGCCCCACGCACACCAACTGCACGCTGTACGGCAATGCGTCCGTGGCCGGTGACGTTGCTCTGGGCGGTGGAGTGTACGTGGAGAGCGCGACGGCCAATGTGACGAATGCGATTGTCTGGGCCAACAGCACGACCTGGAGCTCCGGAGAGACGGCCCAGATTTACACGTGGTCGCCGGTGTCGTTCTCGTTGACCTACAGTTGCGTGGAAGGCTGGACGAGCGGTGGGCTGGGCGGCTCGTACAACACGGCCAGCGACCCCTTGCTGGCCGATCCGGACGGGGCCGACGACATCCTGGGCACGGAGGACGACGACGTGCGGCTGACCTCCGGCTCCTCCGCCATCGACACTGGGTCGAACGCCGCGGTTCCGGACGATACGTTTGACGTGGACCGGGACGGGGACGCGGATGAGCCGTTGCCTCTGGATCTGGCCCGGGGGGATCGGTTCCTCGGGACCGGCCCCACGGTCGACATGGGCGCCTACGAATACCTGAACCCCGGCGACGGCCTGGGCGATCCCGAGCCGCCGCCCGCCGGGGCGCCGGCCCCGGAACCCTCCGGCACGGCCTACATCGCCTTCACGTACGATGCTTTGGGGCGGCGGATCGAACGAATCGTCGATTCCGGGGGTGCCAACGTCGAAGTGACCCGGTACTATTACGATGCGCAGAACGTGGTGCTCGAAACCGACGCCGACGAGGCTCCGCGTCGGAGCTTCGTCCACGGCAGCCAGTATATCGACGAGCGGGTGCTCCTGCGGCTGCCCAACGGCCAGGAGTACTACTACCTGCCGAGGGAACTCTACAGCGTGGCCGCCCTGACGGACGAAACCGGCACGATCGTCGAAGCCGCGACGTACGACACGTACGGCAGAGTGGCGATGTACGATGGCAGTGCCCAGGCGGTCGAGAATTCGCCCGTCGGCAATCCCTACTACTTCACCGGCCGTCGTTTGGACCTACTGCCGCTCGCGGGTGGGCTGAAACAGACCTACCACTACCGGGCGCGGGGTTACGATCCGGGGAATGGGCGGTTCATGCAGCGCGACCCACTAGGGTACACGGATTCGACGAGTCTCTACGAAGCGTTTGGCAGTGCGGCAACGACGAGAACCGACCCACATGGAACGCAAGCCGCCACTCAGCCGGCCGGCGGAAACTGTGGCGCTGATGTGACGTACTGGCTGGTGGATGAGCTAAACATCAACGGGGACACTAAGCCTGTGTCGGGCATGCGCTTCTGGTGCTGCAACTCTTTTTCGGCTATCCAAGACTGTGCCTGTGCATTGCGCATCGGACAGTGGCTGAACAAGGTGAAGCCAAATGGCGAATGGGACTACAAGGTCAGACCGGGGTTTGGCGCATGCCCCACGTGCGGAACAGGGACTTGCGGTTTTACGGTTACGCTCTGCGGACACTGCGTCGGGCGCGACGTGCCAGGGAACATCAATTTCGGATTTACGGGTACCAAGGGTTGCTTTGACCCCAAAGGGCTCTTGAGTGGAGCAGATGCGGAAAGTCCAGGGGGCAAAGACTCACCAGACGACAAAGCCGCTATCAGCATTGGAATCGCCCTTGGGTCTAAAACGTTCGTCACCAGGTCGGACCTGTGCGCTCAGGTGAATGACAAAATCGATGCGCTAAAGACGCCCGGCACTGCGGGCTGTTCGCCGAGTGATCAGATTTACGATGTTGAACCCTGAGCCAAGACAAAGGCTCCTCCTGATCTTGTGGTGTGATATGGACAAGCTCTCAGCCTGTTCGCTCAACAAGAAACGCGTTGTGCTTTGGTCGGTGCTGTCGGCTCTGCTGGTTCTTTTCGTGGGAGGCGTTTTGCTGTGGATAACGCCATCACGGCTACCCCAATGCGTGCCGACTTCATCTCTTCCCCAAGATGGTGAATTACGGCAGTTATACGATCGCCATGAGCAGGTTTTTTGCGCGTTGCGCAATATGATAATGGAAGAGCGAATTCTGCGTGGCATTGGAGAGGACTTTCTTTGCGCTCTTCGAGATGAGAATGATTACCGCATCCGATGCTACTGGAGAGAGGGCGCTCAGTGGTCGGGAGATGATCGATCATACGCACGGTCTCCAGTAGCTACCGATCGCGTCCTGTCCTGTGTTGGGACTACGACGAATCGGTACGACAAGTATCTTTCGCTACTGCGCACCGTAAGCGCGAAACGCGTGACTTACGAACAGGAGTGGACACCTCATCCGTTCATTCGCGTGTCTGTCTACGCATCCGGTATTGTGCCCAGTAGTGTGTATAAAGGGATCGTCTACTTTCCTAAAGGCATCCCAGCGCATTACACCATCGTTGAGTGTACAGACAACGTGGTGGTCGGTGCCGGGGTACCTGGCGATTCCGAATGGTTTGTTCCATTGGGAAATGGTTGGTATATTTGGCATATGCGTTCGTAAGCACGGGGATGCTATTGTGCGGAAATAAGGCCGGTTGGTCCAGGGCGGTTGCCTGCCCTGGGCTCTTACAGATCTCCCGGCACACCGAGATGCACGATTCATGTACCCTCGGCACGGCCGATGACGATGTGCGGCTGACCTCCGGCTCCTCCGCCATCGATGCCGGGTGCAACGCCGCGGTTCCGGACGATACGTTTGACGTGGACCGCGACGGCGACACGGATGAGCCGCTGCCGCTGGATTTGGCCCGGGGGGACCGGTTCCTCGGGACCGGGCCCCCGGTCGACATGGGCGCGTACGAATACCTGAACGCCGGCGACGACCTGGGCGACCCCGAGCCGCTCGGGGGGGGGGGCGAAACGTACGCCGTCACACCGCCACGTACCGCTTCCGGCGGGAAGCGTTCTTGTGGACACGACCATCGTCGCCCCGCCTGCTCGCCGGTTTCGCGTGCCGATCCAGCCAATCCGTCATGGCCGCGACCCGTTCGGGGTCGGTCAGCGATAACGGACGGATCTCCGGGGCGGATTCCAGCAGGTGTTCGATGGACAGCTCCTTCCCGGCGTGGAACGCGAGCTTCAGGCCCAGGGTCGCGACCTCCTTCACGTCCGCCCCCGTGTAGCCCTCCGTGGCTTCTGACAGTGCCGCCAGGTCGAACTTCAAAGGGTCCCGGTTCTTGAGCCCCAGGTGAATCCTGAAGATGTCCACGCGTTCCGGCTGGGTCGGCAGGCGGATCCCGTAGATCTCGTCGATCCGGCCTTTCCGCGTGAACTCCGGGCGCAGCTTCGACACGTCGTTGGCGGTTATGATGACGTAGATTGTCCCGTGGTCCGGCGTCGCGGGGGGCGGCAAGCAGAACAGGCGAACAGGAGACTGCAGAAGAGTCAGCCCTTGAGGCATCAGAGGTCATGGTGAGAGCTGGCGTTTGGCTGTTTTCTTCTGCTCTATTGAAAAGGCCCGCGTTTGGCGGGCCTCTTCAATGGAGGCGGGGGGAATCGAATCGTCGACCTATGTTGGTGACCCTCGTTCTTGATAGCGGGAACGACGATATTTGGGGTTAGACCACAAATACATGCAGTGTTAAATGCAGCAGGCGGGGGAGATCCGCCGGACGTTTGTGGCCGGAGCGGAAGGCGAAGTGCTGGTCGAACAGCGACTCCGCGCCTTGGCCGACTGCGGTTGGAAGTACCGCAGCAACCTGCCCAAGCCAGACGGGGGTGACATTGACCACGTGCTCTGGGGGCCCCGCGGTGTATTCGTGATCGAAACCAAGGCCCTCCGCGGACGAGTGACCGTCGAAGCGGGACGGCTGACGTTTGATCGCAGCATGCCGAACCGGGATCCGGTCCACCAAGCCTACGCCAACGCCCTGGTGATTCGTGACTACCTTACGAAGCCGCTCGGCCGCCGTGTCTGGGTTGTGTCGGTGCTGTCCCTGACGGAGGCGTTCATCGAGAACTACCGGATCGACATGACGAGCCCGCCCGTGCACGTGGTGAAGATGGAGCGTCTCCTGGCGCTCATCGAGAACTACGACAACGCCCGCCCCCTAGCGACCCAGACCGTCCAGCGGATCAGTGAGGCGATACGGGACCCCCGGTTGCGACCCGCTTACGACCCGACTCCCACTCCCTGTCGTGACCGCCCGTCGGTGCGTCCGCGGGAATGCGGCCCTGTTTGGAAACCACGACCTCGCGTATCGCGTCAGGTCGGCACACGAGCGGGCGCGCATTGGGCCGAAGCGGCGGACAAGAGAACGCAACAAAACTCCTTTTTTAGGGAGTTTGGTGGTTTTCGCCGTATCATGGAATTCGCGATGCCCGACGCGAGCCGGGCCGCCCGATCAGAACTGTTACAAGGAGACAACCCATATGGCTCCACAAACTGAATCTCCGCCTGAACCCAATCGCTCAACCCCTTTGCCCACCGCCGATGCTTTGGCGGATGAGGGAAAACTGCTCGAGCTGCTGGACTACCTGGAAAGTCCGTCCAATGACTATATGCTGCGCGAGTCTCTGCCGTGGATCACCAGATGCATCCGGACGCGTGCCACGTCGGATCTGGATGGCCTGGCCGAAGATTTGTTCAGCCGCGCCTTGAGCTTGGCCGCGACGCTTTTTGTCAAGGCCGACCTGCACATTCGTCACCGCCTCGCGGAATCACACCGGCGCGGCGACCCCGCATTCGCCCCCCTGCCACAAGACATGATCGAGGGCGGTTGGATTGCGCGAACCGAGAAGCTGACGCGGTTCTTCTGCGATCTTCTGTCTCTTCGCGCTCGGATTCATCACGTTGCCGGGATGGGCGGTGGTAAAGAGCGATCCTCATCGAGGACGAAGTCCAATGGATTCGGTGCGGTGGGCCTCCATCGAGGCCAAACTCTTTCAGGCGCGGCCTTTTTTGACCAGGAACGGGTCGATTCATGCGCGGAGGATCTCGCGGGCGACCATGGCGTGGACGCTCCGTTTCCGTGAGCCGGTGAACGGCCGCCTCATGCAGAGGGCCATCTACCTGCCGACCTGGGAAGCGGCCCAGCGGGCCCGCGAGCTGATCGAATCTTGGCGAAATCAATGCGGCTCGGACGCGGACCTTCGGTATCGCCGGTTCGCCCGTGACTTCTCGGCCCTGGCCCGCGGCCTCGGATACAGCGAGCGTGCGTGCCGTCGCGTCCGTGCGGCTTTGCGCGAGTGTTCCGGCAACCCATGGGAAGTCTTCCGACTGCTGCACAAGGTGGGCAACGGCGGTAGGGAGCTGCGAGTCGGCAAGCCGCCGGGCAGACCGGCCAAAAGCGGCCTTTGGTGATGGACCGGGAATCGGGCTGATCGCACACACGGCCGCCCACCCCCCCGTTGGGGAACGGGAGACCGGATTCGCAGAATCGCGGCGACGCAGGGGCCTCTCTCGTTTTCTGGGGAACGAAGCCGTTGCGATTACCGGAAAAGGGCCCCCAAGGCGAACCCCTGCCGGGTCGTGTAATCCCTTACGCATCGCGGCACGCGATTGGCTCGTCAAGCCGATCTACGCCGTAACAGTCGTTTTGGCAGACAGTTACGGGCTCACTGGTCGATGGCGTGGTTCCCGGGACCGTGGGGCGCGGAGAATCGAACCGCGTCATGTGAA
>Ga0334890_1003392_pt1 | contig 16208 bp, 3 predicted proteins | sample GraSluR1_MG_3_FD_207220 | JGI IMG/M metagenome (GOLD analysis project Ga0334890, IMG submission 207220) | Sludge microbial communities from methane-producing bioreactor in Wageningen University, Netherlands - Granular Sludge_31_08-R1 | ecosystem: Engineered > Bioreactor > Anaerobic > Unclassified... | reverse complement strand
ACGGATATATTAACGATACGAGTATAGTTTCTGGTGATGTTCTGGATTGTTCAGGAAATATCAACAACAAAGACATGTACATAGATCGTTCCTTGAACATCACCAGCACCAGTAAAACCGGGAAAATATTCAACGGAACCATCACCATCCTACCAGATGGTTCAGGAACCAACATAACTAACCTGGTCTTCAAGAACACCAACCACAACGGAGACGTACCTGGAACGATAGTTCTCTTCGGCGCCAATGATTGCAGTATAACCGGGAACAAAATCACCACCAATCAAATTGGTGATGACAGTTACGGTATTTACTTAACGGGGGCTAGTGACAATCGAATCGTTGGAAACACCATCACCACAACTGGTGACGGTACCGGTGCAGCAAGGGCCAATATAAACGGCACCATCACACCCGGTAACGGTAAATACACCAGCGGTGTTTACCTAGACACTGCCTGTTCTGGTAACGTGATTAGCTCCAACAACATCAAAACTACCGGTGCATCAGCACCCGTGGACTGGGCTGCCTATCCCGATCCTGGAATATATCCTACCATAGGTTTATTCATATCCACTGACTCCAACAGCAACACAATCACCGATAACAAAATAAACACAAATTACGGTGTGATATTCGGGGACTACGACACCCTGTTAGGTGTTCGCATCTTGCAAAGTAGCTACAACAGCCTCATCGACAACCTCATAACTACTACGGGTTACTCGTATGCTTATGGTTTAGAAATCGTAGGAGCATCTGGTAGTACAACATCAAACAACGTTGTTTCCAGCAACACCATCCTTACAAATGCAGTTAGGGATGATCCACTGCAATCCTATGCTAACGGCCTTAAAGTCAGCACATACACAGCAAATACCCTTATCTCAGGAAATAATATCATGGCTATTGCACCTACACTCGCCTACGGAGTTATCATAGAAGATGACTGGTCCGATACTACTATTGAAAACGTCACAGTCACTGGAAATTATATTGGAACACTGGCTTACGTCAACTATGTCATCGAACTATTTATGGCTTCCGGCCATACAATCACGGATAACACCATCATCGGCGTAGGGAACTTCAGCACCGGTATTGGAACCGTCTTTTCCTACTTCAACAACATCAGTGACAACCTCATCATCACCATAGGCGATCCCTCTGCACCTCCACTTGAGTACAACCCTGACTTCATACCCGAGTCCAACCAGGGAATCAAACTGTACTACTCAGACAACAACGTTGTACAAAACAACACCATCATAAGCAGTGACGAATACGCTGTAGACGTAACTGGATCATACGATAACACAGTAACCAACAACAACCTAACCTCAAACACATATACTGGTGACGACGCAGTAGCCGGCAGTAGAGAGGATAACACCATTTCAGATAACTACTGGTGGTTCTAAAAAAAATATTAAACAGCGAAAACCAAAATATGACACAGATGAAAAAATACAGTATCATGGCAGGTGAATCGTAGGATTAAAGAATCAGGCTCTTATCCTAACATTCACCACTTTTTCTTTTTTAATAATTTAAACCCATTTTAAAATGGACATTTAACCGTTCATTTTATTGAATCCCCTACCATAGCCATTTTCACCAGCAAACTAAAACTATTCAACTGTAATCTTCACCAACAAACCTAAAAAAGAACGATCAAACTCTCTATTTTTTTTCTCATTCATCTTTTTTTGTTTAGCTTATTTAAAATAGTAATAATTTTAGTTTAATAAAACATCATTCCTCTTTAACCAGTTCCAAATTATCCGAAGCTTAACATATAATACTCGATAATGATAGGATAGAAAATTATATATGATACCCAATTTATTACTTTACCTAATGATCCAAATTATTTGAATTTTATTCAAATAAAATTGAATAAACTGTGGTGAAATAGGGGAAATATACGCAAAAAGAATTTCAGGTTCACATAATAATGGATGTTTTGTTATTCTGGCTGGTGATTTGATAATTTATCAGTGAATTAGCCTTGTTTAAAAAGAAGTTTTTAAAAATAGGGGGTAAAAATGGAAAAAACGGATTATACACATACAAATAGGCTGTTAACGTTTATTTTATTTTCAGGCCTAATGCTTGCTGTATTATCATGTGCCAACACTGTTCACGCTAGTCCATCCACCATCTACGTGAACGCAACAGGCGGAAACGACTCCTGGAACGGCACATCCTGGAACACCGCCAAAAAGACCATTGGAAATGCTACAGGTACCATAGACCCTGGTGGAACGGTGAACATTGCAAACGGAAACTACACCGGAGCAGGTAATAAAGGCATAACCATCGACCGGAACATGACCATCACTGGTCAAAGCCAGACCAGCACCATAATCGATGCCGAAGGCTCAAGCACAATATTTAATATGAACAAAGTTAACCTCACCATCCAAAAACTAACACTAACCAACTCCGCAGGTGGTAGTGCTATTTACAATTACAACGGTGGTTCTTTGACTGTGATTAATTCTACTTTCACCAACAACACTGTAAATACTGCTGGTGGTGCTATTTACAGTGGTTCTATTTACAATTACGGTGGTTCTTTGACTGTGGTTAATTCTACTTTCACCAACAACACTGCACAAGATGGTGGTGCTATCAAAAATGATGGTGGTTCTATGACTGTGACTAGTTCTAATTTCACCGGCAACACTGCAACTGATATGGGTGGTGCTATCCAAAATTGTGGTATTTTGAGTGTGGTTAATTCTACTTTCACCAACAACACCGCAAATAGGTGGGGTGGTGCTATCCACAATTTCTGGTGGAGTTCTTCTTTTACTGGTACTTTGACTGTGACTAATTCTACTTTCACCAACAACACTGCAACTAATCGTGATGGTGGTGCTATCTGCAACTATGGTACTTTGACTGTGACTAATTCTACTTTCACCAACAACACTGCAAGTATTTATGGTGGTGCTATCTGCAACTATGCTTCTTTGGCTGTGACTAATTCTACTTTCACCAACAACACTGCAAGTACTTATGGTGGTGCTATCTACACCTCGGATGGTACTTCAACTGTAGTTCATTTTAGTCGTATTGTGGGAAATTGGGCGCCTAACGGACGAGATATATACTCTGATAGTAAATCAAGTAGAGCAGTAAACGTTACCAATAATTGGTGGGGTTCCAATGATCCAGATTTCACCAGTCTTATACATGGTGTTGTGACTGTCAGTCCCTGGTTAGTGTTAACTGTGACAATAAAACCTATTAGTATCTTAGTTGGGGGTAATTCCACCATCACAGCGGATTTATTACATAATTCCCGGGGTGATCTGGTAAATGGCCCTTTACCACAAATACCAGTAACCTTCAACGCTTCCAACGGAACTCTTAACCCCAAACCAAACACTCTAATCAACGGCACTGCAACATCCGTCTTAACCGCAACCATCTCAGGCACAGTTAACATTGGAGTAAAAGTTGATAAGCAATTAATTTCAACGACAGATACCCTTGTAGATGATGTGAGTAACTTCGCTGGCCAAACAGTAACCATAACAGCCCATATAACTGACTACGCTGGTAGACCAGTAAACGAAGGCCGAGTACAATTCACTGTAAACGGAATCACCTTAGATCCAGTTAACGTCAACAACGGTGTGGCAACGCTCAACTGGCAAATACCCCCAAACTGGAACACTGGCAACTACAACATACTCGCCAAATTCCTCGGAACCACCAACTACGTCCAATCAAACACCACCACCACATTAACCATCCTACACCCACCCACAAACCCCCCCACAAACCCACCCATAAAACCAATAAAACCAATAACTATCATACCACCCATAATCATTCCCATAAACCCGGGAAACCCAGGAGACTCTGGAAACCCAGGAAACCCAGGAAACCCAGGAAACCCAGGAAACCCAGGAAACCCAGGAAACCCGGGAAACCCGGGAAACCCAGGAGACTCTGGAAACCCAGGAAACCCAGGAAACCCTGGAGGTTCTGGGAACTCAGGAGACTCATCACAACCAGGAGACTCTGGAAATGACATTAGTACATCTTCAGGTGGATCCTCAGTTTCTTCTCCTACAGTTCAAGCTGTTTCCTCCACCATCGGCACACAGTCCACCAACCCCTCTACTAGTAACGCTCAAAACCCATCAACACCGGGATCATTCCACGCTTATGAACTATCCACCAAAAATTCTCCATCCTCAACCACATCAACCACATCAATAATAATCTCACTACTATGCATACTAGCCATAATGTGCCTAATAGCTATCGGATACTTCAAAAACAACATAAAAAACCTCATCAAAAAAAACTAACCAAAAATTAACCACATAAAAAATTTGCCACCTCCCCATAAAAAGAAACTCTAACCAAAAACTGTTAAAAATTTTCTTTTTTTTTATAGAAAAAATATGAGGTTATATCTCATAATTTAAATTTTTTTTTTTGGGATTGAATAAGGGTTAAATTTTATAAATCTAGTTCTTTTGTATCCCCCTATTTAATAGATTTTCAGTTTTCTTGGTGGGATGGTTTTTTTTATGGGCTTTGAAAAAAAATGATCGAATTGGTCAGAACTTTGGTCGGTGCCTGAGCATGTTCCCCCCAGACCTAGCCAGATAACCCCTTAGCAAGTAAAAAATATCACCCTTCACCACCGGAAACACCATCATCCTACTACCAACCCCCCACTCCAAAATAAACCAACACCCCCATTAATTTTACAATCCCATTTTTAATCAAAAATTTTATATACTACCTACTATAACTATTTATCAATCAAATTTAGTTGAATTTATATAAAGTAAATTTGATTAAATTTGCTTGAATTAAATAAAATAAATCTGATTATTAGTATGGGGGTGTTAAATAGGGAGAGTGTGATTAAAAAAAATTTTTTTTTAAATATCCAAAAAAGAAATTTTGGAGTAAAATTTGAATGAAAGTAAAATTTGAAATAATTTTTAAATAAAACTTGAAAAAAATTAGGGGGTACAACTTTCATGAAAAGTAAATTTAAATATGCTTTAGTTCCTGTATTTTTACTGATAGCATTAGCTACAGTAGGTGCATCCAGCGCACATGATCTCAATAGCAGCACCTATAGCACTTACTTCACCAGTACAGGATACCTCAACCATAGTACCGTAAATGAAGGTGATGTTTTAGATCTCACCGGGAATATAACCGACAAAAACATGACCATCGACCTACCAATAAACATAACCAGCAGCAATAATAGTACACTCATTAACGGAAGAATCAAAATCCTATCTTCAGGAACGAATGTAACGAATTTAAACGTTTACAATACTAATAGTGGGTTAATGGGTATTTTCCTACTGGGAACAGAAGCAAATGCAATACAAAATTGTACCATTCAAGGGAATTACATTCGCACCTGTGGTCATTACGGATTTGGTATTCCAATGTCATATTCCCGATATAATAATATAATTGGGAATACAGTTATAACCACTCAAGGCGGTGATGGATGGACAAGTACCGCAATACCTTTAGGAGCATCATACTATAATACCATAGCTAATAATCTCGTTTTAAGTGACGGAGCTAACTGCATCTACCTATCATTGTGGGGTGGAAGTGACTTCGTGGGTGGCCTTTGTTACAACAACACCATCTTTAACAATACCTGTGCAGGTGTAAACACCGTCATTTGTTATGCTATTCAAATGATGGGTTCCAATAACACAGCCCAAAACAACACAATCGCATATTTGGATATTCCAGGAAAAGCCTCAAGTTATGCTCTTGGAGCCTATCGAGGTATTAGCTCTATGAATGATGGTCCAGACGGTAACACTATAATCGGAAATACTATCACCGCAGGTAACTGTGATATCTACGCGTATTCTAACTGCTTAGTAACTGAAAACGTATTGTACAGTTCCAATACAACACAGAGTGCCATTTACGCAGGTACTAATTCTACAGTGACAAACAATATCATCAATATAGGCAATGCTCTTGGAGTTTATGGAATTTATATAGCAGGAGCTAATTGTACCATATCTGGGAATCTTATCAACTCAACTGACACATCAAAATCAAGTGTGTATGATTCCAAAAATAATGGTTATAATAACATCACAAATAACACTATAAACTCAGCATATACCGGAATTCAACTGAAGACTGGCGGTAGAGATACTATAAGTAATAATACAATAATCACCACCAGCACTTACGCAGTTGACTCACACTTAGGCAGTTACAGCACAGTTACTAATAACCGTCTAATCTCAGACAACACAGCAAAACAGGGTGATACTGCTGTATATAAAGCTGCAACGGACACTGTTTCAGGTAATTATGGAATAGCCCATTTCACAGCTACTCCCACCAGTGGTGATGCACCATTAAATGTGACCTTTACCGATGACACCATATATAATCCGACTATTTGGAGTTGGTTGTACAGTCCAACCGGCGCAGGCACCTGGACTGAGTTTAGTACAATACAAAATCCAGTATACGTTTTCAACACAACTGGAACCTATGATATACAGTTAATCGCAGGCAACAGCACGGTCAACAATACTATAGTTAAAACCGGTTACATCATAGTTGACACACCAGTAACACCTGTTGCTAATTTCACAGCTAATCCCACCAGTGGAAGGGCATCATTAACTGTGCAGTTCACCGACACATCTACAAATAATCCGACTAGTTGGAGGTGGGATTTCAACAACGATGGAATAATAGACAGCACACAGCAGAACCCCCTTTACAAATACATGACTGCAGGAGTTTACACGGTAACACTCAACGCCACCAACGCTGCTGGATCCGATAATGAAACTAAAACAGATTACATCAACGTTACCGCACCAGCTCCTCAGACGTTTGCTATAAATGAAACCACCTATCTCACCTACTTCGACAGTTCAGGATACATCAAGGATCTTAATACTATTGTTGATGGTGATGTTCTAGACATAGGACCCTTGAACAATAAAAATATGTTCATCGACCGGGCCCTAAACATTACCAGGATTAATGGTACTGGTCAGATTACTAACGGAACCATCACCATCCTATCTGGTGGTTCAGGAACAAACATCACCAACTTAGTAATTAACAATACAAATAAAAACGGTATAATCATCAATGGAGCAAATAACAACACCATCACATATAACAACATCACCACCACAGGACCGGCAGGAAATATTGACTGGTCCGACTCAGGTAATGGTGGAATATTCACCACCGTTGGTGTATGCATAAATGAGGGTTCCAACAACAACACTATAGCAAACAATAACATAACCACGACTTATAATACATACAGTGGAGATTATGATTCATTAGCGGGTGTTCAAATAAGGAAGAACAGTCACGGTAACACCATCAACAATAACACGATAAGCACCACAGGACACAACTACGCTTACAGTTTAACAGTAGAAGGAGGATCAACAAACAACACCCTCTCAAACAATACCATAAACACCACCGGAAACAACACATACGCCATTCAAATTAGTAGCTCTGCTAACAACGATATAATCGGAAATCAGATAGACAACAATGCAGATAATCTTGGATATGGAGTGCTTATTGAGGCTTCCAACAACGCCACCATAACCGACAACACCATAACCGATTGCAATACTTCAGGTATACAATTAGAAAACTCCAACAACGCCACCATAACCGGAAACACCCTAACCAACAACACAATAGGCATATGTCTAGATGCATCATCTGGAAACACCATAACCTACAACAGTATGAGCAACAGCAGTGACCATGATGTTAAAATATTAACCGGCTCAACTGGAAACTCAATCCACCACAACAACTTCAACAGTGACCTAAATAAACAAGCCTACGATGACGGTTCAAACAACACATGGGACAATGGAGTAGATACAGGAAACTACTACTCTGGCTATTATGAATTATACGGTGATGATCCAAGAGAAATAGATGGTAGTGCAGGAAGTGTAGATAACTATCCCAGTGAATTTGAGTTTTAAAGGATAATGAAACAAGCATTTCCCCTTTTTTTCCTTTTTTTTAGAAATCAGTACATGTATGATACAAATGAAGTTCATTATTTTTAGAGGAATTTCAAGGATGTTTTTGTGTTTCCTTTATCATGCTTCAGAAGTGAGATTTTTTTTGCTCAATGTTAAATGGATATAACATATTAATGATGGACTTATGGGGAGGTGTACAAGTTGTGGTGTTGATTAATTTTTTCGTGAAAATTTGGAAGAAAGATTATAGAAAATTTTATATGTTACTTGTTAATAGCTTTCACATAAATAGTAATTTCAATTATATTTGAAATATTTTAAAGTAAAATTGAAAATTTGAGGAGGGATAAAAATTGAATAAAAGAATAAAACTGGCTTTCATAACCACTTTCTTAGTGTTAATACTAGCCAGTATAAGTATGGTAAGTGCGGCTAACAACACCAACAACATGAATTTAACCTACAGCACCTACCACGGAGGAAACAAAGCAGACCAGGGAACGGCTGTTGCTGTGGATAATCAAGGCAACACTTACATCACCGGATACACAAATTCATCGAATTTCAACACCAGCGATGCCTACCAAAACACCTATGGCGGTGGAATTTATGATGCTTTCTTATCTAAGTTTGACAGTAATGGAACCCTGATCTACAGCACCTACCTCGGAGGAGACAGCTCAGATTTTGGATATGCTATTGCTGTGGATAATAATAGAAATGTCTATATCACGGGACAGACAATGTCTACGAATTTCCCCACCACCAGCGATGCCTACCAACAAAACTATATCAGTGGAAGTGGAGCTAATGTTTTTTTATCTAAGTTTAACAGTACTGGAAACCTAATCTACAGCACCTACCTCGGAGGAACAAGCAGTGACTATGGAAAGGGTATTGCAGTGGATAGTAATGGAAATATCTACATCACTGGATATACACAGTCTTCAAATTTCCCCACCATCAACGCCTACCAACCAACGTTTAACGGAACCAGTGATGTTTTCTTATCTAAGTTTAGCAGTAATGGAACACTGATCTACAGCACCTACCTCGGAGGAAACAAAGCAGACCAGGGAACGGGTATTGCTGTGGATAATAATGGAAATATCTATATCACGGGACAGACACAGTCTCCGAATTTCCCCACCACCAGCGATGCCTACCAACAATCGCAGTCAGGCACAACCTATGATGTTTTCTTATCTGAGTTTAACAGTAATGGAAACCTAAACTACAGCACCTACCTCGGAGGAACAGGTGCAGAGTATGGAAATGGTATTGCAGTGGATAGTAATGGAAATATCTACATCACCGGATACACAACTTCCACTAATTTCCCCATCACCAGTGATGCCTACCAAACCACCTCTGGCGGAGACAGTGATGTTTTCTTATCTAAGTTTAGCAGTAATGGAAACCTAACCTACAGCACCTACCTCGGAGGAAACAGCGCTGACAGAGGAAATGGTATTGGTGTGGACAATAATGGAAACATTTACATCACCGGATACACAACTTCCACTAATTTCCCCATCACCAGTGATGCCTACCAAACCACCTCTGGCGGAGACAGTGATGTTTTCTTATCTAAGTTTAGCAGTAATGGAAACCTAACCTACAGCACCTACCTCGGAGGAAACAGCGCTGACAGAGGAAATGGTATTGCTGTGGACAATCAAGGTAACATCTACGCGACTGGATATACAGGTTCAAATTTCCCCACCACCCCTGGAGCTTACCAAACCACTTATGGCGGTGGAACATATGATGCCTTTCTGGTTGAATTTAGTCCTATAGCTGTAGCAGGATTCACCGCCACACCAACCAACGGAACTGCACCACTCGCTGTAAATTTCACTGATGCATCTGCGGGTTATCCGACTAGTTGGAGTTGGAGTTATAGTTTAACTGGCGCTGATAACTGGACCGAGTTTAGTAACATACAAAATCCATCGTATATTTTCACTAGTGCAGGAGTCTATGATATACAATTAAATGTAACCAATAGTATTGGCAGTGATAGTATAGTTGAAACAGGATACATCACCGTAAACAACCAAGCACCCATACTAAACCCCATCGGAAACAAAACAGTAAACGAAAACACAAACCTGAACTTCACCGTAACTGGAACAGACCCTGACGGTGACAACATAACCTACAATGCAACCAACCTACCAAGTGGTGCAACCTTCAACGACGGTGTATTCAATTGGACACCAGACTACAACCAAGCAGGTACCTACCAGGTAACATTCACCGTATCTGACGGAAACCTAACTGATGATGAAACCATCACCATCACCGTAAATGATGTAAACAGGCCACCCACACTCAACCCCATCGGAAACAAAACAGTAAACGAAAACACAAACCTGAACTTCACCGTAACTGGAACAGACCCTGACGGTGACAACATAACCTACAATGCAACCAACCTACCAAGTGGTGCAACCTTCAACGACGGTGTATTCAATTGGACACCAGACTACAACCAAGCAGGTACCTACCAGGTAACATTCACCGTATCTGACGGAAACCTGACCGATGAGGAAACCATCACCATCACCGTGAATGATGTAAACAGGGCACCCACACTCAACCCCATCGGAGATAAAACCACGGATGAAAACCTGAACCTGAACTTCACAGTAACTGGAACCGACCCCGACGATGACCCCTTGACCTACAGTGCAACCAACCTACCAACTGGTGCAACCTTCACCAACGATGGTGTATTCAACTGGACACCAACCTACAACCAAAGCGGAACCTACACATTAACCTTCACCGTATCTGATGGAAACCTAACCAGCACTGAAACCATCACCATCACCGTAAATGATGTGGATAATGTAGCGCCCAGTGTAATTAGTGTTGATCCAGCCAACAACAAGGTAATCAAAGTGGCTAATAAGGCGTTGGTAATTACTTTCAGTGAGAACATCAAGGCGGGAAGCGCGTTTACCAGTATTAAAGTCACCAACCCCGACGGAGTAAAAGTAAAACCACTATACAAAGTAATAAACGGCAAAACACTAACCCTGACACGTAATGGCTACTACATAAACGGACTAACCTACACCATCACCCTACCCACCGGCAGCATCACCGACACAGCAGGCAACACACTAACAGCGTATACCAGCAAATTCAAAATGGACTTCGTAAAACCCACCGTAACCAGTGTTAACCCCACCAATAACAAGGTAATCAACGTGGCCAATAAAGCATTGGTAATTACTTTCAGTGAGAACATCAAGGCGGGAAGCGCATTTACCAGTATTAAAGTCACCAACCCCGACGGAGTAAAAGTAAAACCATTATACAAAGTAATAAACGGCAAAAAACTAACCCTAACCCGTAACGGAAACTACATAAACGGACTAACCTACACCATCACCCTACCCACAAACAGCATCACAGACACAGCAGGCAACACCATCACAGCGTTTACCAGCAAATTCAAAATCGACACCACACGACCCAAAATAACCAACACCAACCCCAAAAACAGAGCAACCAAAGTAGCCCGAAACAAAAACATCAAAATTACCTTCAACGAAAACATCAAAGCCAGCAAAACCTATTGGATCGAACTAGTAGCAAGTAACGGCTCAAAGATAACCATCAAAAAATCCATCAAAGGCAAAGTACTAACACTCACCCACACAACAAAACTAAAAGCCAACACCAAATACAAACTAACACTATACACCGGAGCAATAACCGACACAGCAGGCAACCCAGTAGCAGCAAAAACAATCACCTTCACCACCGGAAACACCTAAAAAACCCATATTTTTTTTTAATTTTTTAAATTTTTTTGGGAATTTCAATAGTTAATATGTAAGAGGGGTTTTAGTACCCAAAAAAATTATTATTCGCCTTAAAGTAAAAATAATTCTTCAATTCTATAAAAAAGGAAAGGAGGAAGTTAAGCTTTTTATGGAAAAATGAATTTATTCGAATAACAAAGTCCCCACACCCTAAACTTTTTACAGTCCCCCATTTTTTTAAAAAAAAGATAAGGTGATTATTAATAAAAAATTGCATTAATTAAAAACTTCAATTATTAATTCCCCTTATATAAATATGAAAATCTGAAAAAGGAGGTAGATAACATCACTAAAAATAATATAATGAAGAATATTCTACTATTAGTAGTAATCATGAGTTTTGCCCTGGTTCTCTGCAGCGCAGCCTCTGCAAATACAGTTTATGTTAACGGAACAAATGGAAACGATTCCAATGATGGTAGTTCCTGGCAGTATGCTAAACAAACCATCAGCAACGCCACAGGAACCTTGGACCCTAATGGAACAATATACATAGCAAACGGAAACTATACCGGAGCAAACAACCAGAACATAACCATTAGCACGAACATGACCATCATCGGCCAAAACCAAAACAATACCATAATCAACGCAGAAAATATGACCCGAATATTCACCATCAACAACGGAATAACAGTTACACTAAAAAACCTAACACTACAAAACGGAAATAGTGATAATGGCGGTGCCATCAACAATGCGGGTACTTTAATTGTATCTGATTGCACCTTCCACCACAACACCGCAACTAATGGTGGTACCATCTACAATTACCGTCAATATGGTAGTGCTACTATGACTATAACCAACAGCACACTATACAACAACACCGCAACTAATGGTGGTGCCATCTACAATTACCGTAGTAGTGGTACTATAACCAGCAGCACACTATACAACAACACCGCAACAGGTAATGGTGGTGCCATCACCAATTACTCTGATGGTAGTCGTACTAGCGCTATGACTATAACCCGCAGCACAATATACAACAACACCGCAACAGGTAATGGTGGTGCCATCTACAATGAGGGTCATGGTTATGGTGTTGCCGCCCCTACGGCTACTATGACTATAACCCGCAGCACAATATACAACAACACCGCAACAGGTAATGGTGGTGCCATCACCAATTACCGTAGTGGTGATTCTGGTAGCGCTACTACGACTATAACCAGCAGCACTTTATACAACAACACCGCAACAGGTAATGGTGGTGCCATCTACATGTACTGTGCTAGTATTTCTGGTGGAGCTACTTTGACTGTGAATTATTGTAGGATTATAGGAAACAGTGCAATAGATATTTATTCTGAGATTTTTGGAACTTCAGTGAATGTAAAGGATAATTGGTGGGGTTCGAATGATAATCCATCTAATAGGGTTTCTGGTGCAACTGTTTCTAATTGGCTGGTTTTAAGTACCAATATACCAAGTATTATGGAACCTGGTAAAACTTACAATGTGACGGTAGATTTACTGCATGATCAAAATAATAATCCCGTAAATGGCACTGTTCCAGACGGAATAACCGCAACATTCACAATCGATTTACCGTCTCTTGGAAGTTTTAATCCATCATCTAATGTTTTTGTTGATGGACAAGCAACATCTGAATTCATTGCTAATACTATAGGCATAACCAACCTTACAGCAACAGTTGATAATCAGACTATTACCAAACAGATCGCCATTAAAATACTAACACAACTCCAAGTAGGCAATGTAACTGGTCTTACTGGTGACACTGCAAACTTAACTGCTACCTTAACCTATGGAAACGGCACCCCCATACCCAACGAACCAGTGACTTTTAAAGTTAACAACACCATAGTGGGTACCGCCACCACAGATACTAATGGAACCGCCACCTACACCTACACCATACCCACCGACACCACACCGGGCCCATATGTTATAACTGCGGATTTCCCCGGTGACAGTGATTATGATGTCAGCAGTGGCACTGGAACTTTAAATGTAGTTTCATTAACTAACTTAACTGTAACTAATATTACCAGTCATCCTGGAAGCACTACCAACTTAACAGCTACATTAACCACAACTACTGGAAGCCCGGTACCCAACAAAACAATAACTTTTAAAGTTAACAGCACCACTGTGGGTACCGCCACCACAGATACTAATGGAATCGCCACCTACACCTACACCATACCCACCGACACCACCCCTGGTCAGTATATTGTAACTGCGTATTTCCCTGGTGACAGTGATTACATTACAAGTAACAGTACTGGAACTTTAAATGTGGGTTTGTTGAATGTTTATCCTGGTGATGATGTGCAGAGTATAATTAATGAAGCCATATCAGGTTGCATCATCATATTCCATGATAACAATGGAACACCCTACACCTATAATGTAAATCTCATCATCGAGGCAGCATTAAAACTAACCACCCAAGGACAAGTAACATTAAACGCAGCACAGACTAATAGCCCAGTTATACTCTTAACATCTGGTGCAAACGGAACCAACATCACAGGATTCAACATCACCGGCGCCATCTACTCAACAGGAATCTATGTTAACTCCATAAACAATATTACATTAACGAATAACACCATCACTGGTAACGAGAGGGGTGTTAATCTACTAAACACCCACAACACCAATATAAACGGGAACAATATCACCGGTAATCAATACGGTGTAGTTGTATACGGAAACTCCACCTTACAAAACAACACCATCACAGGTAACAACATCACCGGTAACTCTATCAGTGGATTAAGCCTCATACAAAGCACCCATAACAACATCACCGGCAATACCATAAGTGGTGGTTCAACCGGTGCTAACCTCCAGGAGAGTGACAACAACAACCTAGAAAACAACACCATCACCGGTAACCAAAACTACGGAATCTACCTAGACAACTCCCACAACAACACCATAACCATGAACAACATCACCGGTAATCAGGTGGGTGTAAGCAGCACCAATAACAGCACCAATAACAACATCACCGGCAATACTATAAGTGGTGGTTCAATCGGTGTTAACCTCCAGGAGAGTGACAACAACAACCTAGAAAACAACACCATCACCGGTAACCAAAACTACGGAATCTACCTAGACAACTCCCACAACAACACCATAACCATGAACAACATCACCGGTAATAAATACGGTGTAGTTGTAGACGGAACCAGCAACTCCACCATTCTACGGTTCAATAACTTCGACAAAAACACAAGTTACGGTTTAGTTAACACTGGATCAGGAACCGTCAGTGCAATCTTCAACTGGTGGAATACCAACACTCAAACCAACGTATCTAAACAAGTAGTTAACACTGGAGAAGGTGAAATAACTTATGATCCATGGATCGTATTAACAATCACAGCCAATCCCACCCAGATACTAATCAATGGAAACTCTACTATAACCGCTGATTTATTACATGATAGTAATGGTGGATATAGGAATCCAGCTAATGGTGTAGTGCCATACACCGGTACAGCAACTTTTACAACAACCCTCGGATCTATTCAAAATACCAGTTTCAGTAATGGACTGGCCACCAGCACACTAAAAGCAGGATCTACATTAGGCACAGCCAACATAAACATCACCATCAACGGCATCACCACTAACACCAACCTCACCATTTACACACCACTCAAAGTCACCAGTACCAACCCCACTAACAATGCGGTAAACATACCCATCAATAAAAAGATTACCATAACCTTCAATGAAAATATCAAAGCAGGCACTAACTGGGTAGAACTTAAAAACAGCAAAGGAACCGCCATACCCTTCACCACTAGCATCAGCGGAAAAATACTAACCATAAATCCTAAGAGTAACCTGGCAGAATCACTTTACACCCTAACCATCCACACCGGAGCAGTAACCGACCTAGCAGGAAACCCCATAGCATACACAACCAGCAAATTCATCACCGGAACACCACCCACCGTAACCAGTGTTAACCCCGCCAACAACAAGGTAATCAAAGTGGCCAATAAAGCATTGGTAATCACTTTCAGTGAGAACATCAAGGCGGGAAGCGCATTTACCAGTATCAAAGTCACCAACCCAGATGGAGTATCGGTAAAACCATTATACAAAGTAATAAACGGCAAAACACTAACCCTAACCCGTAACGGCTATTACATAAACGGACTAACCTACACCATCACCCTACCCACAAACAGCATCACAGACACAGCAGGCAACACCATCACAGCATATACCAGCAAATTCACCGTAGACTTCGCAAAACCCACCGTAACCAGTGTTAATCCCGCCAACAATAAGGTGATTAATGTGGCTAATAAAGCATTGGTAATTACTTTCAGTGAGA
>Ga0334890_1003388_pt1 | contig 16212 bp, 9 predicted proteins | sample GraSluR1_MG_3_FD_207220 | JGI IMG/M metagenome (GOLD analysis project Ga0334890, IMG submission 207220) | Sludge microbial communities from methane-producing bioreactor in Wageningen University, Netherlands - Granular Sludge_31_08-R1 | ecosystem: Engineered > Bioreactor > Anaerobic > Unclassified... | reverse complement strand
TCCATCCTGGTCTCCGTGACGAATGACACGGCCGGGAAATTGCGCCTGGTGCGAACCGGCACCGAGATCGAGGGATATTCTTTTGATGAGAACTCCGGTGACTGGGTACTCCTGCAGAGCGTGCCGGACAGCGCCATCTCCACCCGCGACGTCACCTTCAGGATCAGGGCGTGGGGGCATGACTACTCGTTTGGAGACGAGCTGGTACAGGTCGCATTTGACAACTTTGTGATCAACAAGGGGGAAGTGATTTACCCGGCGCCGGTGGCCGACTTCTCCGCCGATGTGACCTCCGGGGGTGCCCCGCTTGACGTGGTCTTCACCGACACCTCGACCGGCGTTGTGACGACACGGTCCTGGGACTTTGGTGACGGGTCGACTGAGTGGGCGAACGCCACCAGCACAGTCACGCACACCTACGCATTCCCCGGCACCTACACGGTCTCGCTGACGGCCGCGAACGCCGACGGGCAGGACACGAGGACGAGAACGGACTATATCGAAGTCAGGCCGACGGGATCACCGCCGTATGCACTCTTCTCCGTTTCGCCACGGATCGGGGCAGCTCCCCTGGAGGTCGGATTCGACGACCAGTCGCTGGGATCGCCGACGGACTGGCAGTGGGACTTCGGGGACGGGAACACATCGACCGTCCAGGACCCAACCCACGTCTACACGGCGGCAGGGACCTACCCGGCAAAACTGACGGTCTCGAACAGCGGGGGGAACAGCACGTACACATCGTCCATCCTGGTGAGGAGTGGTCCCATCACCCCGACGCCGACCAGCACCTCCCCGGTACCCGGGTACCGGCCGATCGCACTCTTCTCGGCAAGCCCCGCTACCGGAACCGCACCATTGACGGTCCAGTTCTCGGACCGGTCGAAGTACGATCCCGACACCTGGCTCTGGGAATTCGGGGACGGGGACACGTCGACCAACCAGAACCCGGCCCATACCTATGACGTGGCCGGGAGGTATACGCCGAGACTGACGGTCTCGAACAGCAGGGGGAGCAGTTCGTACTCGTCGTTCGTGTGGGTGACGGGGAGCCCGGTGACTCCGACGACCATACCGACTACGGTTCCGACGACTGTTCCGACGACGATACCGACTACGGTACCGACAACGATTCCGACGACTGTTCCGACTACAATACCAACCACGGTACCGACTACAATACCGACCACAATACCCACCACTATTCCGACTACTGTACCGACCACGGTTCCGACGACTATTCCGACGACGATCGTACCCCAGCTTCCGCACGTCTTCTTCGGGAACGTGACGGTTGGCGGGATCCCTGCACCGTCCGGGAGCGCCATCACCGCTGTCGTCAGTGATGGGGGCGGGTTCCTGATCACGGAGACGGAAGGAACCTACGGGAGCCCGGAATCCCTCGGGAATAAACTGATCGTACAGGGATCTGTCCCTGAATCCGCACCCATCGTGTTCTATATCAACGGAGAGAGGGCAGATTGCCGCGAAGCAGGGTCAGGCGGGGCATGGCAGGCGACCTGGCCATTTGAGTCGGGAGAGACGACAGAGCTTGATCTGAGGGTGCCGGTGCCTACCACCATCCCGACGACCGTCCCGACGACTATACCCACAACAATTCCGACCACGGTTCCGACCACGGTTCCGACCACGGTTCCAACCACTGTTCCAACGACCGTGCCAACCACCATCCCGACAACGGTTCCGACGACTATTCCCACCCCCACACCGACTCCACGCTCGTTCCCGGTCGCCAGCTTCTCGATGAACACGAGCTACGGATCCGCCCCGTTGACCGTCAACTTCACGGACATGTCGTTCCGTGACCCGGCCACCTGGTCCTGGGACTTCGGCGACGGCGCAGGCTCGATACTCCAGAACCCCAACCACACCTTCATGGACCCCGGCACCTACCAGGTCACGCTGACCGTCTCGAACATGAAAGGCAAGAACAGTGCGTTCAAGAACGTCTTCGTGTGGTGAGAAAGGGGATATTCTTTTTTTGGTATACTGGTGCAACGGGATTTACGCAACGCTGACACCAGGGTAAAATCCAATCCCTTTTTGTGCCGGAAGGAGACGCGGGAGGATAGGAACTGGAACCTTCAATTGTCTCCCGGTGAATCGACCACCTGACACCACGGGTTGACTGCCATGATCCCTTTTCACCTGGTATTCAGGAGTGTCTCCATTTGATCGAGAAACTGTGAGGCCAATTGCATGGATACATCGAGCTCTTCCCTGGTCGCCGGGGGTTCGAAACCGTACTGGTTGATATCCCGCTTGCTCCGCTGATTGGCAAAGAAGACCATCCATTTCGATTCCAGTTTCCCTGATGCCACGTAGGTATTCAGATACTGTTCCAGGCAGAAATGGCTCTTCTCCCGGATGCCATCGCGGAAGAGAACGGCCCGGGCGGCATGGAAGATTGCCACGTAGATGCTGTTGGTGGCTGCACGGAATAATTCGCCTCTGGCCGCTCCCTGCGCTTCATACAAATTCTCATGTGCGACACGAAGGGATTGCCGGGCTTTTTCTTCGGAGGGCAGAACCGTCTGTAATTTTCCGTCTTCGAAGCATTCTTCAAGCTTTGTCAATCCCTTCACCCCGGATAACAACGTAGTCTCTTCTGAATTCCTCATAGAATGGAGCATCTTTTCGTGAGAGGTCCCTCACTTTTTCCCTGGTGAGGATGAGCGTGTGGACTTCGTATCCGAGGACATGCGCAAGTTCGTGCTGGAACCCGGCGACCTGGAACTCAAGGTCCCGGGAATAGGTATCCACCAGTATCCAGAGATCGAGGTCACTCTCCCTGGTGTTCGTGCCCCGGGCCCAGGAGCCATAGATGCCAATCCCCTTTGCCCATTCAGGAGACGGGAGGTGTTCGTCGAGCAGCACAATATTCAGGAATCGTTTGACTGCGGATCCGCGGGGGGATTGCACCCATGAGATCTTCCTCCTGGTGCGGTCGCACAATCCCTGTTCCCGAAGCGCATTCAGGTAGCGGGAGACAACCGGCTTTGAGACCCCTGTAGCCTCTGCGGTGGACTGAACGGTGACACTCTTCCTCTCGGATACATATCGAAGGATTCGCACCCGGTCGTCCGATTTGAAGAGTTCCGGCAGCAGTATGATAGATTCTCTCTTCTTCATTTGTTTCTGATCGAGAAACGATTTGTTTCTGGAATAGAAATAATTTGTTTCTGAAAGTGAAATAATATCACCAGGGTCATGCACAGGAGAGGCATTCAATCCACCTATCGCTCTCGAACGGCTTTTTCCGGCCGGATTGTGCAATGATCCCATGGATAAATCCTCTCTTCCAACCTGAAACACAGTGGCTGGCGTCATGTACAGGTGTGGCGCCGCTCCGAGTCATGATAATTAGGCGCAGAGTGCGAAAGTGTGTCCCGGGTTCTCACTCCTTGTGAAAGCCAGCTTCGGTATTCGGACAGCCAGTCTCTTCGGTCGTCACAACCGTGTACGAACTGGGGGTTTCCCGTCGGCCTGACATGGACTTCGAGAACCAATCCACGCTTCTTGTGGATCTCTGTCGGAATTCCTGGGGAATGAGGGGGAAGGAGTTAGAGGGACTCCGGCGAACCACGCCCCGTACCCAAAACAGGCCACGATGACCCGAACGAAAACTCTGCCCCGAACGCAACCCATAACCCGGCTGGCTCCAAACCACTCACACACCAGAGAGGCAGACACCCAGACCATGATCATACCACCCACACCCCGGACCATCACCGCCGTCCTCTTCGACATGGACAACACGCTCTTCGACTTCGTCGAGGCAAAGATCGCGGCCTGCAGCCAGGTCAACCGGATCCTCGGCCTTGACCGGGCCATGGATCTCCTCGGCTACTTCCTCCGGAGGGACGGCCACGGGTTCGAGGACTGGAACAACATCCGGGACTTCATGACCGACAACGGCGTCTATTCCGACGAGCGGTATGCCCGGTGCTGCCAGGCGTACGAGGAGTGGAAGATCCGCGACCTCGCACCCTACCCGGGCATCGAGCCGACGCTGCTGGCCCTGAAGGACCGTGGCCTCTCACTCTCGATCGTGACCGACGCCCACCTCAAAAACGCCGTCTCCCGCCTGGAGAGGACCGGCCTCTATCCCCTCTTCGACGAGATCGTCACCGCCGACCTGTCCGGGTCACACAAACCCGACCCGAAGGTATTCCGGTATGCCCTGGAGCGGGTCGGCCGGAACCCCTCCGAGGTCCTGATGGTCGGAGACAGCCTGAGACGGGATATCGGGCCGGCGAAGCGGATGGGGATGATGACCGCGTACGCAAGTTATGGAGATAGGAACTTCCACGAGGACCGTACTGAGAAGGCGGACGTGGTACTCAGAGATATCCGGGAGCTGTTGGGGGTGTTTGGGTGATGGATGCAAGGACATAGTTTAGATTAAACAACAGCAGGTCTCATCATTCGCTGGTTCCGTCAATCTAGTGGGCCATTTAGTGGAGGCGTGGGTATAACAAAATTAATAAGAAATAATTAGTCTTTAGGGTATCCCGATTTTGTATTCCAAACGATTCTAATATCTCCAATCATTTCTGGAATACCTGTAGCAATATCGATTTTTTTTATTTTTTTCGTTTTATCTTGTTGAATAATACAAAGCAATTCAGGAATAAACCCTGGATATTGAATATTTCTTTTACGAAAATCCTTGGTTAATACGTTAATATGAATAAACGATATTGGAAGATATTTTGATAAACTGAAATAAGATAAATCTTTTTTTGCATAACGAATTGAATTTTTTATTATATTAGAGATGTTTTTTCGTACTATTTTATCTATTTCAATATTTGGAGATATATTAATGACTATGCTAACACGCGCTTTAGTGATAGATGGTTCAATACTTAATTCCACGGTTCTTGGTTCATAAATTAAATTCAATTTTTTTTCTTTTAGTTTTTCTTTCTCCAAAAAATATCTAATTATTAATCCAGAGAAACATGCAATAATTAAAGTACATAATTTCTGAAACGGCATATCACGATGCCATATACAAGATAATTTTATCGCTTTAAAATATGCATTGCTATCATCTTCATCCATATTTTTCTGTAGTTCCAGAATTTTATTACCATCAAATACAATAAATCCGTTTAAATAATGTTTTGAAATTAATTTAATCAAATATCTGTCATAATACGGAGCATAAATATTAGAGATGTGCATTGTTCGCCCAATATGGTATATTAAATAAGGTTTATATAGAAAAGAGTTAGTAGTAAAAATGTTAAATTGTGTTTTTCCTTCAAATATTTGTGATTCAATACAATCATTAACCTCCCATCCTGGCGATTTTAATTCAGATTTTATTTCTTCGCAGATTAAATTAATTGGCAGTACAACATTATTATTTGTAAAAAACCTATAATTTTCATAATAAAAAACCAGATATGCGAGAGAAATCGCATTGCAAGTGTCTAATAAATCATCAAATTTTGAAATAACATCTTTAATTCGATATTCTTTCTGGTTCCCTTTTTTATCAATAAATGAAATATCTCTTGTTCCAAATAAGACTCCACCATGGGCAATCCCATTACGCATTATTACCGAAGCTGACTCAATAAAAATTTCATATTTTCCTTTTAAATTTTCAATCTGGTTGTATAAATCCAAATCCGTAATTGATTTTCCTTTTTCTAATTGATTAAATGCAATAATTGACTTTATTAAAACATGAAAAACTCCTTCGATAAGTTTTAAATATGCAGGTAATATTGCATTATCACAAAATTCTATTAAATCTATTTCCTCTTTTGATAAAATATTATCATGTATTTTAAGTGCGTTAATATCCATTAATTGCCTAAAAGATTTATTAAATTCGTATTTCTGTATATTTGAAAAATTTAATAATTCATCTGGATATTTTAATAAAAATTTTTTGAATGTATTCAAAGTAATATCAAAAATTTCATTTGAATAATATTTTTCCGGCCTTTTGGTTAAGAAATTCCAAAATATTAATGGAATTTTAATCTCATTGCTAATTTGGGGAAATTTCTGAATTATTTTATCCCTTTGATATTCATGAATTGTACTTGTTAATGGATTTTGGTCTAGGAACATTTTGATGAATCCTACGAATTTTGATAAATTTATCTATTAGACTCTCCATTATGAAGCTCGGGAGGCAATTAGATACTTGATGAATAATAGGTCCTAATAAATCCATCGTTTCAAGTGAGAGGACTAATGTGGCCGGAGCGATTGATAGCACGCGAGTCATTGAGCATCTATGATAAGGTAAACAGCAACAAGCAGTCAGTGTAATATATCTGCGATGTACTTAAGGAAGCAGGCAATGCTAAGTGAGCGAAGCGAGCGAGCATGGTCGTCATCATCGACACGATTCACCGCGAGAAACCAGCCCCGCGATGTGAATAGAACGACATGGAGGAGCACCGAATGTCCAGGTGGAGCGGATGGAATGGGGTGGAGACGAACTTGACGGGGCATCTGAGTGCTGGTTGTTAAATGAAAATCCGAAATTAAAATCCTTATTTTTAAGAAATATTCAAGATGAACAAGCCCCTATGCAATCATTGTCGAGGATTGATCCAATATGAGTCTTACTTCTATGTTGAGGATACCAGAAGTTCATGAAAAGTTTAAAACAACATTTCCCAAACCCAAATTTCAGGTGAAGAAGGATATTATTGCCCCACCCTTGACGACTAATTATCCAATTGTAGGTCAGGCCTTCGATTATTTTTTGAGGTTTCATTTAAAGCAGAAATTTCCAGAATCGATTTATGGAGATGAAAGATGGATTGCTGAATTGGGATTAGAAACATTAAAGCTAAATAACTTTGATCTACGACTGTATAAAGAAGCAAAATTAATTGTAGATTCGGCAAAAAAGGCGTATTCAGATTTCCTAATAACGGGTAATAATTCATCTGAATTAGCTGAATATTGTATTTTATTGGCAAAAATTGACTTATTTTTTAGGACAGGGGATAGAGCTGCTCCACATACTATTCAAGAACTCTGGGATATTGATGAGAGAGATACTAAGGATTTATTAAATCTAATTAGTATTGTCCCATTTGATCAATTTAAACCAGAAATTGGAATGATGACGAATCCAACTTTTGGATTTGGATCACAAATCGTAGGGGGGGCAGATGTCGATTTAATTCTTGATAATACTATTATTGACATCAAAACAACAAAAAACCTAAAATTGGTTCCAAATGATTGGTACCAAATTATTGGATATCATATTCTATATGATATCGATATATTGGATGCAATGGTATCAATGCGAAGAGTACCTTATCCAGGTGCCCCGAAAATTTATATTGATAAAGTAGGCATTTATTTTTCAAGGCATGGTTATCTATTCACTACAGAGATTGACCCCATCGATCCCAAAACACGGGAGAAATTTATAGATTGGCTGAAAGATAAAGGCGATGAACTATATGGCTGGAGAAATCAAAGAAAAGAGAATTAGAAATAATTTTTTTAGGTTTAATTCAGCTTTTAATGAATTGTCATATTCAATCTTCATTTTTTCTTTTAATGACCAATCTTTTCCGATAATTTATTAATTTGTTCCTCAAGTTGATTTATCCTATCCACTACATCTTGAAAATCAAGGAATTCAATGTTTCCTTTTGGAGGAGAATTAAATAATTTGGACATATCATTCTTAAATTGAGGATCGGCAAGGAGAGTTTGTACTCTTGCGGTCAATTTACCTCTGCTTCTTAATACGGGATCAAAAATTTCGAACGCAATTTCTTCTGCCGCTTCCAGAAAACCACGTTCAGAAAAAGCAGGATATTCCCACCATTGAATTTCTGTAATATAGTCAGGATTTAAAGATACAATCGATGCTGCGGTTGTAATACTACTGTCACGTCGAATTATGTGTTGGCTGATTCTCCGTCGTAATTTATCAGCTATTCCTACATAAGCAACAAATTTATTTCCTTTTTTACCTCCGAATAATAAGTATACAGCAGGATTATTGGGCAAATCAGTAATTCGTGGTATTCTGTCCATGGTTTACCCCCTTAAAATGAATAAATAATTTGAAATTAATTCTGATTTTATTAATTAGATTCTTTCAGCTTCAATTAATTTATTAATTTTTTGCATAGTTTTTCCCTGACTTAATCCCTCATTTAAATGGGAGATCTTTACATTCACTCTTGCTTCAAATGCTCTATTCAGTGCTACAGCATATCCCTTAGGTCCTAAAAAGTATATTTCATAATTCTTTTTTGAGTTAAAAAATTCTTCAATTTGAGTTCTGATTAGATATTCCAGATTTTTAATCTCTTTTTTTGATATTATAGTTTGATCATAATTTGGATTTATGTTATCATTGTGATGAAGAAATCCATACTTTGCTGATAGAATTAACCACGGTTTTCCCATAATTTCTGCATATTTTCTTTTTAGAAGAAATGATGACCCAATATATGCATTCTGTGCTTCGCACCTAATTGAATCGCACTTCTTTTTACCACAAGAAATTATGATAACAATTTCTTTAGGATTTTCTAAATTACATCCATTATTCCCATTCTTTATGTAAACACGATTTCCGTTAATTTCAATATTTGATTTCATGTATTGATTGATTTGCTTAATATTTCGTTCCCTTGGATTTTTTCCACTCAATCGGGATAGGATATTTTTTTCGACAAATGATTGTGTTTGTAATATTCGATCGAAATGATGATGATGAGGATCATCGTAATTACGTTTATATTGAAATATCCATCCTTTATAGTCCGCTGCATCTACACCAAGATCCTGAAGGAAGTCGTGCCTTTTGGGGTTATATACGCCTAATACAAAACAACGATCATTTGGCCATTCAGATTTGATTTTCTTAACGACTAAGGCTATTTCTTCTTTATTTGAATGGGCAAATCGAGCAGTATTTTCTTTTTTAGTAAGAAAGCCACCTATAGCGATTTCAGAATATCCAATCTTTTTTAGCTTTTCATAACAATTCACGTATTCTTCGGGATTATTACCTTGAGCCACTCCAACCAAATCAAATGAATAGTCACTTTCAGAAAAAATCTCATATCCTTTTTTAGCACTTTGAATAGTCCCGTCGCAATCTCTAAGAACGTCGAGAATAATTCCCCGTTGAACATTCATTAGGTTATAACGGTCAAATAATTCATAATAGTCAATAGATGAGCCATTTTTCGTAAAAACACCGCTATCTGCAATTGTTGTTACATATTTTTTCATTTTCATTCCTGGTTGACATTTTGTGATATCGCCATTGTAAGGACATTTACCTTGTATAGCGTTACAATAATCCAATTCCATACAAGGAAAATGATATACCATTTTTCGATAATTTTCCGAGCTGCATGCCTGGAGCATTAATCCAAAATTCACCGGATGGGTTTCTAAATCTAGACCTGCCAGTATTCGGAGACTCATTGGTCGATCAGCAACAAAATGTGGAATAAGCTTTCTAGTATGCATTAATATCAGATGATTCACTATTTTGCAGATAATGCCTTTTTAATCCTTTCATTCGCATTTTCGGCATGAATTGGAATCGGAACACCTGTTAATCCAGTTGCATCATAACTGGCAAGTAACCAGTCCCCTTTACCAAATTTGAATGTCTGATTAAAAACCTCTTCAGAAAAACCAAATGCATCCTGAACCACCTCCCTATCTGCCCTTCGCGGGAGTTTCCCGACAAGATACGTATGTGGTTGTGCCATAATACTGGTATTTAAATATCTTGTCCTTTGGGTTGCAATTCCAATTCCAATACCAAATTTTCGTCCCCTACGTGCAAGCATATGCACTATATTAACTGAATTTTCGTAGGAACTACTAGATGGTGCATCTCGGGGGATGAATTCATCAGCTTCATCGAAAATAAAGCTCACAACGGGTTCAATAATACCGTTTCTACGCCGATTTTCGAATAAATCATTCCCAAATTCAAAAGCAAAATTTCTTAGTTCGTCTGGATCATGGGATTGTATTATATAGAGACTTGATTTCGATATATTATTGAGATCATTTATCATTTCTTGGGTAATTATTGTCGATCCAGTTTGATATTGTCCTAAACGTGCTAATTCATAGATTTTTCTACCTATCGTTATTTGAAAATCACGTAAATTAGTGTTTGCAGTCGCTGTAAATCCATTTGCTGGAAACGTGATATTATTGAGAAGAGGATGGTTTGTCTGTCCATTTAATAATTGATCAACGGCATTATTTATATCATTCAGTAAATCCAAATTAACTGCACCTCTGCTTTGAATGTTTGTGATGAATGTATGTAGATCTCTTCTACAATTACCAACATTTGATTTTAGTAGAATGCTCCTACATTCGGAAATAAAATCACTCATTACTATTTGGGGGGGACTCCAGACACGAATTTTATTATTTTCTATTAATTTTTTGATTACTGGACCAATTTTACCTTTTAATCCCTGCAACTCTTGAGGGAAAAGAGAACTCTTTGTGAAATCGTTTATTGCCGTATCAATGCTTGAATTTGGTTTTGTAAAGAAATCAATCATGCTTCCAGGGAGTGTTCTTTCCCCTCGTGCAATTAATCGACCATTTTCCATTTTATCAAGTAAATCAAGTAAAAGCACGTTATATTCACTCATTAAATCAAATATTACAATTTTTATCGGCACTTCTTTTTGTTCTGCCTCTGATAAAATTTTTGCAATTAATGTGCTAAGCAGGTTTGATTTTCCAGCTTTCGTGAAACCAAAAATTCCAAAATGAACGCGTAGGAAGTCATCAATACTTAAAAACACAGGAATTTCCGAATCGACAATCCAATTTCCTACGGGTATTACTAAATTCTCATCCTTCAAAATATTCTGGTTTATTATTTCTTCGGTAATCTTATTGGTAATGACTTTAACATCAATCCCTATCATTGGTATTGAGCTATCTGCTGCATAATTTCGCTCTTTCAGATCCTCAAGGATTTCCATCTCTGTAGGAGTTGCTATGCATTTAATTATGGTAGTATCTTCCGTAGATTCTGATTCCTGGGAGGTCCAGTCTGATGAGATATTTTTTGCAGCCTCCATGACAAAACCCGGATATCCATCAGGATTTGTCCCTAGTGCGTAATGAATCGGTTTGATAGATGTGAGTTCAAGAACCGAGTAATGAGATGTATCATCATTAGAAGCAAAATTTTTTGCAGCTAGAAAGGTTCCTTCTTTTAGATGAACCATAGATTGTCGTGTATATTCAAACCAAATCTCAAATTGGAATCGTGTAAAAGGATCATCCTGAATCCGCATTAGCCGCCCGATCCGATCCTTTTCAAATAATTGTATAGGTTGTTCTGTATTTGACATCTTATCTCCTCGCAGAATCGCGAATATCTCTAAAAGTTCTTGCTAGTGGTTTTGTTCTGAATGTTATTTCGCTGGATTTTATCAAGCCATCAACCTTCCTTTTTAGACTTTTTGCACCCCAATCAGCTTTATGAAGAGGATCTGGGTATCCAATTACTTCTGGGAAAAGGTTCCTAGTTAATATTTTAAGTAACCACATTGCAATTGTCTGACCTGAATTACTGGAGTTTTTCGAGCCGAAGAATGCAGGTCTTATTATTCCTAGTTCTGGATTCGATATAATTGGATTATCGGCAAGATCTAAAAATTTTTGATCTAGAACTGAATCCATAAGACGATCAAGAAAAATTACATGTCCCATTAATTGTTTGGATTTCGTTTCAATCTTAAAAAATTGGCATAATGATCGAGCGAAAATCCGCTCCTGATTAACTAGATTTCCACGGTTCCCTCTAATTATTTTTTCCCCTTGTTCTGTTTCTACATGAAGGGACATGTAAACTGAGTCAAACTCCGTTATTGCCCATGGAGCTTTTAAATTCTCAAGTTGGTATGCGAGACATTCTAATAATGATCGATCTGTCCATGGCAAATATCCAACTTGGATGACAGGAAATTTATCACATTCTCTTAAAACGCCAATAAAATTTTTTGAAAAATATTGAGACGATGAGTCTTTTGAAATCCCAAGTAACATAATATTCTTATCCCAACATTGTTCTATTAGAGCACGAATACCGATTGAAATTAAAAATGAGATATCCTCTGGAGACATCCAACGGCTTCGTTCACCAATCTCATCAATAACTGGATATATAAGTGCATCGGCCTCCCTTTTATGGAATAACCGATCGCAAAATTCCTCAAAAAAGCGAACACTATCGAACCATGAGGCAGAAAAATCAAATTTCGCCGAAATTACGGAACCATCAACTTGGAATAATTTCTTGGCGAATGATTCGTGTAATGTCCTTTCCCAGTTATCAATGGATTCCCCAGAAAATTTAGATAATTCTTGAATTGTTATCGTTTTTCCACGATTTTTGGAGAAATATCTAACCAAATACCCCCATCGCCTATACTTTTTAGCGGTGGGTACTCCTAATTTTTGGTTGAAGGGATGAGCAAAAACAACAAGGCCGTCACTGACCTGTAAGACTCTGGTTCCAATTGGATGTCCAAAAAGGCGTGTTTTTTCAATATATCCATCTGTGGACATCATAACGCTACTCAAAGACAAATCCATGAGTATAAGTTTCGGGCAGGTTAGTGTTGGGGATCTAGCCATTTCATAAGCTAGATAGATTTCTGCTAACTGCATCAAGCGAGTGTGAACACTTGAAAGATTAATTTTACTAGTGTCATCAACAATAAAATTTTCAAATGCAGAATCAGTGATGTCGCCAGCTTGGGCATATGGAATCGGGACATATGCAACCAAACTAACGTCCTGATCCATTGACCAACGTTCATATGACATTTTTGGGGGTTGGGTCTGCATTTGGATTTTACCTCGTACACCGTACGCTGCAGCAAAAAAGACCATAAAATCATTAAATGGATCTGCCGAACAAGTCCCATCTATTGCAACAAATTGGATATCATCTTTTTGAAAATAATCTCTCATTTTTTCATTAATTTTATTCAAGCTATGAGGGTTGGAAAATTGAGATTCAAAATCAATAATATAATCCTTTAAAAAATCATTATAAAATTTTTTCCCATTTTCTGCAGTTGTTTTATAAGAATCCTCATATAGACCTAGAGAATGGTCTAGTGATTCTTTGTAACATTTAAAAATGTTAGATAAAATGGACATATTTTTCGATTTGACAATATGAAAATAGGCATCCTTAAATTTTTCTATGTGTTTAAGATTCTAGTTGCTTAAAAATAGATGTTTATTACTCCGAATCATATTATGATTTAAATTGGATTATTCTCCCTTCTCAAGGAAAATTAAAGTGCGATCCGAATATTTTCGCACTATCTGCTCCATTAGCTGTGATTTAATTAATTGGGAATCAAAAAAAATTATTGGGTTTACTTTAGGCAAATAAGACTCAATATTATTTAGTAATTCCTTTGAAGTGAGGCCTAACCCATTTATTAGCAGATCGGGAAATCTGATCGGATTCAATGCATTATTTAAGAGATTATCAGATAATTCATTATTATTATCCAATAATTCATAAAATTCTATCACTTTTGAATCTAATTTTTTATCCCGGAAAATGTTCCATTCTTTTTTACACATTACGATTTTTGCCTTAGGAGCTGCTTTAATTAATTTCTTCAAAAAATGTTTTAAGATGTATTCGTTTCTAGATTTTGCGAATGCTCTGAATATTATCGGTTTAGGATGAATAACCATACTTGGAATCAAAGGATCAATATTATCCTCGAATTCCTTGGTTAATACTTTATATTTTGTGTTATTTTCATCCAATATCGATATTTGTAAATAAAAATTTTGATTATTTGTTATTGAAGTACTTGCGGAGGGAAGTAACTGGCCTTGTATAGAACTGATATTACATACAAGATAGTAAAAGTAAGAATTATGGTTTTTATCTAAAGCGAATTCGAGTTGAATTTCCTCTTTTATTCCATGACAATCAAATTTCTTAGAATCAAGCAGAGTATGAGTATTCTTTAAATCAATTGAAATGTATGATCCAGTTGGCCCTTCAAAACCGATTTCCGCAATAATTTTATTGGAATCAATCTCCTCTGGAGCTTTCAAAAATAAAATTTTTGGATTCCAGATGAGATCAAACGATTTTTCAAATCCGCGGCATAAAATTTTAACCGTATTTCTTGAAAATTCACAATACGTGATAAATCGTTCAAGATTATCTAATCTAAAAATGCCATCCTCATCAATTTTCGTTGACATTACTTTTTTGTCGTTAATAAAAATTTTTATATTATCACTCGGATGAGAGAAAATTAGAAGAATTGATTCTTTTAAATCATAATAGTTCAATTCGTTTAATGGAGCGAGATAAACCTTTGAACCATCAATATTTTTATAATATAATCGATAACCAAACACATAAAGGGTTTTTTCTGGAGATAACTCCTTTACAATCGGTGGATTTACGTAGGAAAATTTTACGGATATATCTTCAGATTTGACTCTCTTTTCAGCTGTTCCCCACACAGCTACCTTTCCTGATATTCCCAATGATAATGAATCTACTATTGTTTGATCGGAAAGATTTCTTATGGATTTTTCAAGGGAGGTAATATGTACCTGTGATACTTCCCCCTCCGAGATAAGTTCGGGCCATTTCACATTAATATGAGGGAGAATATAAAATGTTTTTTGTGCGGATAAATCTCCAAATTGTAATTCTAGGATATATTCACCAGGATTAAGTTCATTTTCCAATGCTTCATCTAAAAAGGATGAGCCGTTTAAAGTATATTTATTATTTCTAAATTTTCTAAATTCAATGTCTATTGGGTTTGTTATTTGTTCATAGTTACAATTTAGGATCCTGTAATTTATAGTGTCATCAAAATTTTGAACATTAGCTTCCAAGTGGGCCTGAATTTCAGTAATAGATTCAAATAGTCCGTTGTTATTTAAAAAAACCTGAATATATTTTTGGTTTTCAAATATCCAAATATTCTCTTTAATTTTCAGGATAAAACGCCCAGGATTTTCCCACAAGACATGAAAGAGATTATATCTTCCAAATTTTTGATTTAATGGATCAATGATAATATTTTTTTGTTCATTCTTATTGATATCCTCTGGATTTACTGATGAAAACAAATAATAACTATGTTCACCGAAATTTCTTTTGACAATTTTTAAAGCATCACTTTGGTTTTTGATTTGTTCACGGGAGCTGCTTGAAAATAGCATATGCTCATCTAAATGGATATGAGCACTTTTTATTTCATTATCATTCAACTTGCATGATACCTGGAGGTTGTCCTCATTTCCTGATAGATCAAACTTGTAATTCTCTATAAATACTGATCCGTGGGAGTCTGCCCACATTTTTTTAATTTGAGATTGACATTCAATACTATATGGTTTATTGGGAAATTTATTGAAATACCCAATAATGTGTCCAGTTTCAATTCTTAGAGAAGGGGGATTTTCGTTATCTCCCCATACCATTTTCAATTTCGGATTCCAGAAAAAACCTTCTCGCTTTCTTTTAATTCCGTCAATTTCTATTTCTTCTCCTATTGGGAGAGAGCCACACCAGATATAAAACTGTGACCCAGCATCGCATAACTTTCGGACTGTCTTTCCGGAAACATTAAAAAGTGTGTTTTTTTTATAATACGTAAATCCTTTATCTTCTTGAACATTTTCAAAAACCCATTGTTTCATGTCATTAATGCTGATTCTGAAATGGGGGGTTATTGTATAATTCTCTCTATGAAGAGTATACTTTCCATAATCTATTATCTGATTCTCAAGTTTTCTAACCGGAATGTTGCCGAATTCGGGATGTATTACATTAGAATCGCGATAATTTTTTAGAATTTTTGAGAACTGGGGAGGAGTTATTGTGTTAATTAATTCTTTAATAATTGACGTGATCCGCTTACGCGAGAACCAGGTACCACGAATTCCATACTCATTTTTTAAAAGGTCTTTAATAACTTCTTCATTTTCTAATTCATTTGGATATCGTAAAAGTATATCATCAATCGCTTTCACCAATAGTTCAGTTGAATGAATAATTGAAGCCCTGCGCTCTTTGTTATTTGTATATCTTTCACAGGGAGAATAAGAATCCAATGCAGCACCAATTGGTTTGCCTTTTAAGTTCTTGTAATAATAAAT
>Ga0334890_1003387_pt1 | contig 16214 bp, 11 predicted proteins | sample GraSluR1_MG_3_FD_207220 | JGI IMG/M metagenome (GOLD analysis project Ga0334890, IMG submission 207220) | Sludge microbial communities from methane-producing bioreactor in Wageningen University, Netherlands - Granular Sludge_31_08-R1 | ecosystem: Engineered > Bioreactor > Anaerobic >... | reverse complement strand
CGTCTACCAGGCGGTAGAGGTGGCGCTGCAACTGCGCGGCGAGGCGGGCGACAACCAGGTGAGCGGCGCGCGGCTCGGCCTGGCGCTCAACCTGGGCGGGCTGGGCGGCACGGCGGTCGCGCACGTGCTGGAGCGGATGGAGTAGGGCCGGGCGACGGCGACTGCGCCAAGACCTCACCGCAGAGGGCGCGGCAAAGAGCGTGAAGGGCAGACTTCCGAAGTCTCGCAGACTTCGGAAGTCTTCTTCTGTCCGCCTCTCTGTGGTTCAGGAAAGCGGTCCCCACCGTCAGAGGCGTCCGTCGAAGGGCGGACGGCATCACGCACCGTGCGCGCGCAGCCAGGCCTTCAACCCGGCGGTGTGCTCGGCGTAGTGATCGGCGGTGACGCCCCACACGATGGCCAGCAACGGTTCGTCACCGCTCCAGGCGTAGTACCCCGGCGCAAAAAGCTCGTCCTCGCTCATGGCGGCGATTGCGTCCAGGATGGCGCGGTAGGCGGCGGCGAACTCGGCGCGCACGTCGTTCAGCGAGCGGCTGCGATGGCGCTCGAAGATCATCTGGTTCAGCCGGTCTTCCTCGGCCCACGTGATTCCCGGCTCCGGGCGCTCCACGACTTCGCCGCGCCGCCCGGCCTCGACCCAGCGCAGGAAGCGCCGCTCCCAGTCGGCGATATGGGCCATGATGTCCTTGGGCGTCCAGTCGCCGGTGACTGCCGCCGTGACGAGCGCCTCTTCATCAAAGCGGGCGAGCGCGCCCTCCAACGCGGCGCGGGCACCCCGAATGGCGTCCAACAGGGCAGCTTTGCTGGTGATTTCGCTCATGGTACAGGCTCCTCGAGCTGTGTCCCTCAGGTGCAGATGCGAACGGTGCTCAGGGGCGATCCAGCACGGCGGGGACGATGAACTCCTCGACCAGGTTGAAGCGGCACAGCATCCGGTTGCTGCGGAACGGTTCCGGCGCGGCGGCGATGTCGCCGGTCATGACCACCACCAGGTCCAGCGCCGGGACGACGACGGCAAACTGCCCGCCATAGCCCACCGCCAGGGCGCTGTCGTGGTCGGCCTGCGGGCGCAGCCACCACAGGTAGCCGTAGGCGAGGCGCTCGCACTGGTCATCCGCCTGGGGGGGCAGCAGCGTGTGGGCAGTGTGCGAGTCGGCGATCCACGCGGGCGGGACGATGGCCGTGCCATTCCACGTGCCCCCGCGCAGAGCCAGGTAGCCGATGCGCGCCAGGTCACGCGGGGTGAGAGCCAGCTCCGCCCCGCCGATGGTCACGCCCTGCGGGTCGGCGGGCCAGGCGTGGCGGGAGATGCCCAGCGGCTCGAACAGATACAGCCGGGCGTAGTCGTGCAGCGACATGCCGGTGAGCGTTTGCAGGGCGGCGGCCAGAAGCTGCGTGTCGCCGGTGCTGTAGTTGAAGTGCGCGCCGGGCGGGTGAATCAGCGGGCGGTCGAGCACGTAGCGCACCCAGTCCGGGCTGGCGGTCATGGCGATGGCGCTCGCGCCGTATTCGTCCCACTCCAGGCCGGAGCGCATGGTCAGCAGGTGGCGGATGGTGATGGCGCGCTTGTCCTGGTCGCCGGCGGTGGCGAAGACCTCCGGCATGATGTAGCCGAGCGGCTCGTCCAGCCCGCCCAGGTCGCCGGTGGCGAGGGCAACGCCGGTGAGCAGCGAGGTGACGCTCTTGGTGGCCGACTTGAGGTTGTGCAGTCTGCCGGGCATCATACCGCGCATGTACCGCTCGAAGGCCAGCGCGCCGTGCCGGATGACCAGCAGGCTGTCTATGTGGGGCACCTCGTCCAGCAGGTAGCGGTGCGCGGCTTCCAGGCGGGCAGCGTCCAGGCCCACGTCGGCGGGCGCGGCGGACGGCCAGTCAGCGGCGGGCCAGGGATGGGCGCGGGTGTCGCGCGGGGCGGGGTGGCTCATGCGGGTCTCTCCGGTGCGGCGGCGCTGCGCTAACCATACCGCAGATCGCCCCGCGTGACTACCGGGGAAGGGCACAGGGTGTGTGCAAAGATTGTCAGTGACTCGCTGACACTCAGCGAGGTGAGGTCGCGTAGGGGCGTATTGCAATACGCCCCTACGGGGGCGCTGCTCTGCTGCGCCCCCGCCGTCTGACAGGTTTTGCACGCACCCGGGGCGCATCGCCGGCACAGAGAGTAGATTTCCGAAGCTAGACTTCCGAAGTTTTCGGAAACTTCGGAAGTCTGGTTTTTGGGCCAGGGCGCAGCAGAGCAACATCCCTGCGCGGTGTCATGTCGCTCGCCATCTGCGGGTGCACGAACAACCTGTCGCTAGGGGACGTTCGGGAGTGCTCGCTGGACGCCTCCCCCCTCAATCCCCCCTCCAGCGAAGCTAGAGGGGGGACGATCTGGCGAGCCGCTCGCCCCTTCCCCTAGCTTTGCTGGGGGAAGGGGTCGGGGGATGGGGGCTTTCGACAACTGCCTGACAGCTCGTTCGTGGACCTGCCACCCGCGCCCCTCTTGCCAAGCGCCCGGCGCTTGGGTATGCTGGCTTCATACACGCCAGGAGAGTCGTGCCATGCCCAAGCCCGTCCCCGCCGACCTGCCCCCCGACTGGCCCGCTACCACCGGGTCGCGCTGGGCCAAACCGCTTTCGCGCTTGCTGCTGTTCCTGCTGGCGCGCTATCAGGTCATTGGCCGCGAGAACATCCCCGATCCCCCCTTTCTGCTGGTGTCCAACCATATGAGCTTCTTCGACATCCCCGCCGTCAACTACCCGGCTCCCAACGGGACGGTGGGGTTGGCGGCGCGCAAGTACAGGGGCACCAAGTACCAGCCGCTGTTCTCCCTGTTTCCGGTCATCTGGGTCGAGCAGTTCTCCGCTGACCGGGGCGCGCTGCGCGACGCGATCACCGTGCTGAAGGCCGGCGTGCCGCTCGGCATTGCGCCGGAGGGGACGCGTAGCAGGGTCGGGGCGATGATTCAGGGGCGGGGTGGGGCGGCGTTCGTGGCTACGCGGGCCAACGTGCCGATTGTCCCGGCCTGTGTGTGGGGCACCGAGAAAGTGCTCAAGCATCCGCGCCCGAAGGTCGTCGCCCGCTATGGCAGGCCGTTCCGCCTGCCCGAAGGCCGCGCCAAAGGTGACGACCTGGAGGAGTACACCGAGCGGATCATGTGCGCCATTGCCGCGCTGCTGCCGGAGAAGTATCATGGCTACTACGCCGGGCACCCGCTCATTGAGGAGATGCGGCGCATTGTCACCTGACTAGAATGCTTTGAGAGGAGAGACTTACGATGGAACTGGACGCGATCAAGCATATTGGCGTGGTCGGCGCGGGGACGATGGGCGGCGGCATCGCTCAGGTGTGCGCCGTGCAGGGCTACCGCGTGACGCTGGTGGACGTGGCACCTGCCGCGCTGGAGCGCGCGCTGGACGGCGTGAAGGCCAGCGTCGAGAAGCTGCACAGCAAGGGCAAGCTGACCGGCGCAGAGCGCGACGCCGGACTGACCCACATTACCCCGGCGGGCGACCTGGCGGCGCTGCGCGACGCTGACCTGGTGGTGGAGGCGGTCAGCGAGGACGCGGCGCTCAAGCGCGACATCTTCACCCAACTGGACGCGCTGACCGCCCCCCACACGATCCTGGCCAGCAACACCTCGTCCATCTCGATCACCGCCATTGCGGCGGCGACGACCCGCCCGGACAAAGTGATCGGGATGCACTTCATGAATCCGGTGCCGCTGATGCAGCTTGTCGAGATCATTCGCGGGCTGGCGACGGGCCAGGAGACGCTGGACGTGGTGATGGCCCTGTCCGAGCGCCTGGGCAAGACCCCCGTCGAGGCGGCAGACTACCCCGGCTTCATCGCCAATCGCATCCTGATGCCCATGCTCAACGAGGCTATCTACGCGCTGATGGAGGGCGTGGGCACGGCGGAGGCGATTGACACGGTGATGAAGCTGGGCATGAACCACCCGATGGGGCCGCTGACGCTGGCCGACTTCATCGGGCTGGACGTGGTGCTGAGCACCCTCGAAGTGTTGCACAGCGGCCTGGGCGATCCCAAGTACCGCCCGTGCCCGCTGCTGCGCAAGATGGTCGCGGCGGGGCACCTGGGCCGCAAGACCGGGCGGGGGTTCTACGAGTACGGCGCGGGGTAATCGGGCGAGCGGGGGGATAGCACGCAGAAAGCACGAAGATGGCGTCCGGTTAACCTCACTCCCTGGCCTCGCTCCGCTCGGCCTTTCCCCCTCCGTTTACGGAGAGGGGGAAAGGCGCGTCAGCGCCAGGCGGGGGTGAGGTAAAGAGAAGAGCCGTTCCAGACCCCAGATCAACCTTAAATGGCCGTGCCCCTCTGAAGGGTGACCGAGAGGGCATCCCCCGTCAGTTCACCCGCTTCCAGGTGCCGCTGCTCAGCCGCCAGATGACCGTCCCGGCGGGGATGGTCACGCCGTTGTCGGTGCGCGTCGTCTCGGCGTAGGCATAGGTCTGCGAGGCGGCGTCGCGCCCGATGGTCACGGCGACGACCTGCGGCACGGGCTGCGCGGCGTAGGCCGGGCTTTCCAGGCGCAGCGCCGCTTCGCTGGACGCGGCGACGCTCTGCAAGTCGTACAGGTCGAGGAACGCGCCGCTGTTGGCCGGCTGCGTGACAAGCTGCGGCTCGAGCGCCAGCCGCCACTGGAAGAAGCCCTCCCAGGCCAGGCTGTTCAACTGATCCACCGTTAGCAGGGGCATGGCGACGCCGGTCAGGGCGGTCAGGGCGTCGTCGAGGGTCATCTGCGGGCTGAGCGCCGCCAGCAGCGTCAGCGGCGCGCCCGCCCCGTACTGGGCGATCAGCGAGCGCATGAAGGGCGGCGCAGCGGGGGATTGCTCGTCCATCTGCACGGCCAGCCAGCCGGTGAGTCCGTCTTGCAGCCAGGCCGCATCGCCGTAGACAGGCAAGGCGACCTCTCCGCCCACATAGCGCACCAGCCGCGCGGCCAACTGGCGCACGATCTCCACCTGCAGTTCTGGTGCCAGGGGCAGGTCGGCGCGCGCGCGGCCCACCAGCGGCGACGAGACGCGCAGCAGCCAGGGGTCGGGCGCGGCCCATTCGACGGTCTTGGGGCGCTCGGCGACGATCTCCACCCGAAGCGGGGGTGGGGCAGCGGCGCAGGTCAGGGCGGCACAGCCGCGCTCCCACCACTCGTCGAGGCGGGGCCGCAATGCCTGGGCCAACGCCTCGTCCAGGTCGCGGTAGGTGAGGCGCGCGTGCGTGCCGGTCAGGGTGCGCTCCTCGCCCCAGAAAGTGAGATCGTCGGGCACGTGGCGCCAGCCGCTCTGCGGGCTGGTCGCGCCGTCCTCGTAGCGCCAGTAGAACCACACGACGTGATAGGGCACGCCGTCAATAATCTCCTCCAACACCACGCGCGCCCGCTGCCTGTCAATGGTGGCGCTGATCACGTCGCCGGTCAGGGCGACGCGGTGGCTGGCTTTGAGCGTCTGGTAATCCTCGAAACGCTGGCTCTGTTCGAGGAGGAAGGAGTCGCTGCTGCTGCGCTGGACGGCCATGTAGTTGGCGAAGTCGCCCACACGCAGGGCGGCCACTTCGACGCTGACCGTATCGAGCAGATCGCGGCGAATCTGGTCGTCCACGTGCTGCAAGCGCCACAGGATCAAGGCTCCGATGAGGCCCAGCACGGCCACCACCAACACCAGCAGCAGCATGATCTGGCGGCGCGCGCGCTGGCGGCGGCGCTGTGCTGCCGGGTCTTCGGTGGCGCGGATGCGCGATTGCTCGGATTCGACCTGCCAATCGAGGCGGATGCCCATCGGTGATCCCTCAAGCGGCTGGGTAGCGGCCCGATTGTAGCGCGGCAGGGGGGCACACCCAACCAGAAAACAGCACGCCCGTCCTGGCAGGCAGGGCGGGCGCTGTGGCAGGCTGGGGGACCTGGATTTGAACCAGGACTGACGGATCCAGAGTCCGCTGTTCTGCCGGTTAAACTATCCCCCAGTGACGCCGGGCATTGTAGCACACGGCGGGCCGCTTGGCAAGGGTTTTGGGGCGGGGGATGCGTGCAAAGGTTGTCAGCGACTCGCTTGACGCGAGCGGAGGGAGGTCACGGAGGGGCGTGGCAATACGCCCCCGCAGACTTCCGAAGTTTCCGAAACTTCGGAAGTCTATTTCGGTGCCGGGCGTAGCAGCACCAGGAACCTCCAATTCTTTACCAGATTTTTATAAGCTGCCGGATCAATTGCTGGTATACTGATAGTAAGACCTGGATACCTGATCTGGGTTGTACTTGCGTGATGCGATAGACCGCGCCGCGTGTTACGCAGTGGGAATGACTCTAGCGGGGGTCGTCGTGGGTCTTATAGGGGCGCGGAGCAAGACGCATCACGCGCTTCTAGCGGGGGCTGCCGGGCTGAAGTTGGCCTGGCAGTTTCTCTTTATACGGGCCGTGTCATCATACTGTTGGCGAACTAAGCACGCGCTGGTTTCGTAGGGGCGCTGTCTGCTGCGCCCCCGTAGGGCGTATTGCAATACGCCCCTACGGGGGCATTTCGCTAACAGTATTCCTCGTGGGGGAAGGGCCGGGGGTGGGGGGGCAGGCACAGCCAAAGATGTGGGTAATGTATAGCCGGGCACTGGCTTGACGGCTGAGAACAACTGTCTTATACTGAAATTATCTAGAGAACTATAGATTTTATAGGATTCCTTCATGACTGAACATATCGCTATGCGGCTGCACGTCTCCAAGCAATCGCGTATTCCGATTTACCAGCAGCTTGAGCAGCAGCTTGAAGACTTGATCGTTAATGGCACATGGCGGCCCAGGGAACCCTTGCCGTCCGAGACCGAGCTGGCCGCGCGCTTGGGCATCAGCGTGATGACCGTCCGCCAGGCGATGGCCCAGTTGGTCAGTAAGGGTCTGATTTACCGCGAGAAGGGACGGGGGACGTTCATTGCCCCGCGCCCGCTGGAACACTCCCTCCAACGTCTGGAGAGCTTCACCGAAGACATGCGCGCGCGGGGCCGGGAGCCATCCGCCCAAACGCTGCTGTGCGAGATTGTGCCCGCCCCTGCGCAGGTGGCCGCGGACCTCGATCTCTTCGCTGGCACGCCGGTGCTCCACCTGCGGCGGTTGCGCCTGGTGGACGGCTACCCCGTTGCCCTGCACGATGCCTATGTGACTCGTATTGACATCACGCGCGCCGAACTGGACGCTGTTGGATCACTCTACGCGCTGCTTGAACAGCGTGGAGTCGAGCTAGGCGAGGCGCACGAGATGTTGGAGGCTGTTGTCGCCGACACCATGACCGCCGAACTGCTGGGCGTCCGGCGTGGCGCACCGCTGCTTCAGGTGACGCGCATCACCTGGGATCGCTACCAGGCCCCCGTCGAGTCCGTCACTGCGCTCTGCCGGGGGGACGTTTACCACTATTCGGTGACCCTGCGCCGTTAGGGACAGGCTGAGTACAGGTCATACAGGCTGCCAGTCCCCAGCGAAGCAAGCTCCCTGTGCGCTCCCCGCGTGCCACCTGTCCCACGACTCTGCTATGATCGTCACTGCATCACTGTGAGGCACAACGACTAGCGGGAGGGAAGCAGGAATGGCAGTTCGCAAGGCATCGGCGGTGTGGGAAGGCTCGCTGCGCGAGGGCAAGGGCACGATGGCGCTCGGCAGCGGCGCGTTCGAGGGGGTGTATTCGTTCGGCACGCGCTTTGAGGAAGTGCCCGGCACCAACCCGGAAGAGTTGATCGGTGCGGCGCACGCCGGTTGCTTTTCGATGGCCTTCAGTGGCAACCTGGGGCGCGCGGGCTACACACCGGAGTACGTGCGCACGTCCGCCGACGTGCACATCGAGAAGCTGGAGAGAGGCTTCAAGATCACGCGCATCGTGCTGACCATGACCGCAAAAGTCCCCGGCCTGGACGAGGCGACCTTCCAGGCGGAGGCTGAGGCGGCCAAGAAAGGCTGCCCGGTGTCGCAGGCGCTGGCCAGCGTGAACATCGAACTGAAGGCGACGCTGGTAAGCTGAGAGTGATCAGTGGTCGGTGATCAGTTATCGGTGATCAGTTGTCAGACGGCTGCAAGCCACCGATCGCTGATGACTGATCACTGACCACTGACGACTGATCACTGACCACCAATAACCAACAACCAACAACCAATCACCAACCACCAATCACCGCCCCCCAATGCGAAGGGATCGCCACCTCATGCCCAACCGTTTGCAGCACGAAACCAGCCCCTACCTGCGCCAACACGCCGACAATCCGGTGGACTGGTACCCCTGGGGCGATGAGGCGTTCGCCGCGGCCAGAGCGCAGGACAAGCCGATCCTGCTCAGCATCGGTTATGCGGCGTGCCATTGGTGCCACGTCATGGCCCACGAGAGCTTCGAGAACCCGAAGACCGCCGCCTTCATGAACGAGCACTTCATCAACATCAAGGTGGATCGCGAAGAGCGCCCGGACGTGGACGACATCTACATGCAGGCCACGCTTATCTTCAACCGGGGCAACGGCGGCTGGCCGATGACCGTCTTCCTCACCCCGGACGGGCACCCCTTCCACGCCGGGACATACTACCCGCCGGAGCCGCGCTACGGGATGCCCAGCTTCCAGCAGGTGATGGAAGCGGTCGTGGAGACCTTCCGCAAGAAGCGTGATGAGGTCGAGCGCACGGGGCGGGCGCTGGCCGAGGAGCTTGGGCGAGCGATGTCCGCCGGGCTGGGGGGCGAGCCGGAGCTGCTCAGCCCGGCGATTCTCGACGCCGCCGCCCAGGAAATGCTGCGCCGCACCGACCCCGTGCACGGCGGGCTGACGCGCGGCAAGCCGAAGTTCCCTAACCCGATCACGCTGGAGTACCTGCTGCGCTACCACGCCGCGACGGGCCACGAGCAGGCGCGCGAAGTCGCCCTGTTCACGCTGCGCAAAATGGCGGCGGGCGGGCTGTACGATCAGCTTGGCGGCGGCTTCCACCGCTACAGCGTGGACGAGAAGTGGCTGGTGCCGCACTTCGAGAAGATGCTCTACGACAACGCCCTGCTCAGCCGCGTCTATCTGCATGGCTGGCAGATCAGCGGCGACCCGTTGCTGCGCGAGATCGCCGAGGACACGCTGGACTATGTGCTGCGCGAGATGACCGCGCCGGATGGGGGCTTCTACAGCACGCAGGACGCCGACTCCGAGGGCGAGGAGGGTAAATTCTACGTCTGGACGGCGGACGAGATTCGGGCGGCGCTGGATGGCGTGGTCGGCAAGGTGGACGCGCTGCTGGCCTACTGGGGCGTGACCGACGAGGGCAACTTCGAGGGCAAGAACATCCTGCACGCCGCTGACATGTTGGAGCGAGTCGCCGTGCGGCACGGGCTATCCGTCGAGCAGATGCGCGATGACCTGGCAGCGGCCAAAGCGGTGCTGTTCGCGCTGCGCAAGAATCGCGTGGCTCCGGCCCGCGACGAGAAGATCGTCACCGCCTGGAACGGGATGATGCTCGCCGCGTTCGCGGAGGCGGCGCGCGTCCTGGGCGCGGACGACTATCTGGAGGCGGCCCTGGCCAACGCGCGCTTCCTGCTGCGCGAGATGGTCGGCCCGGACGAGCGGCTGTTGCGGGCGCACAAGGACGGCGCGAGCAAGATCAACGGCTACCTGGAAGACTACGCCCACGTGATTGACGGGCTGCTGGAGCTATACCAGGTGACGTTCGACAAGCATTGGTTCGTCGAGGCGCAACGCCTGGCCGACATCGCGCTCAAGCACTTCCGCGCTGAAGACGGCGGCTTCTACGACACGAGCGACGATCACGAGGCGCTGATCGTCCGCCCGCGCAGCGTGCAGGACAATGCCACGCCGTCCGGCAGCGCCATGATCGCCTACGAACTGCTGCGGCTGACGGGCTACACGGCGGAGACGCGCTACGAAGACGCCGCGCTGAGCGTCTACCGGGCGTTGGGGTCGGCGCTGGCCGAGTACCCGCTGGCGTTTGGCGAGATGCTGATCGGGCTGGACATGGCCCTGCGCCGCCCGGTGGAGATCGCTCTCATCGGCGACCCGGCGGATGAGCGCACGGCGGCCTTGCTGGACGTGGTGCGCGCCAGGTATCGCCCGCTGGCGGTGCTGGCGCTCTCCCCGACGAACGCGGAGTCCGGCGCGGTCCCGGCGTTGCTGCGCACGCGCACGCTGCGCGACGGCGCGCCCGCCGCCTACGTCTGCGAGAACTTCGTCTGCGCGGCCCCGGTCACCACGCCGGAGGCGCTGACCGAGGTGCTGGACGGCCCGCCGGAGAACGGCGCTGCGGCAGAAGAGGGAGCGTAGTGCCCCAGGTTGCTCTGGCAAGCGGTTCTCCCTTTCCCCTGGCTTTGCTGGGGGAAGGGGCCGGGGGATGGGGGCGTTCCGACAACCGCCTGCTGGCTCATTTGTAGACCCCCGTGAGCAGAGCGTAGGGGCGTATCGCAATACGCCCCTACGAGAGATGTCACGGACGGAATACACGTGAAGGGTCAGACCGAGGCCCCGACTCTCAATGGGAGACTACCCGCCCGTCTCCTCGATGGCGACGGGCTGCCCATCATCGAAGCGGGCGAGGAGTGTCGGCGCACCGCCCGCGCTCAGCCGGTAGACCATCACCACGCGGATCATATCCCCGTCGCCGAAGTCGGCGGGACGCAGCGTGCCGCCCACCAGGTTGCGCGGCTCTGCGCCAACCAGCGCGGCAGCCAGCGCTTCCGGCGCTGTCCCGCCCGCAATCAGCGCGGCGCGCAGCGCCCAGATCGCGTCGTAGCCGGCGGCGGCCAGCGGCCCCGGCACCTGCCCGTAGGCCAGCAGGTAGTCCTCCAGGAAGATGCGCGACGCCCGGCCCGGATGGGCATACGACCAGTTGGACGCCCCGATGACTCCGGCAGCCAGCGCTTTGCTGAGAACGCCGGCGCGGACGGCTTCTTCGGCCTGGCGATAGACGAACTGTCCCGTCCAGCCGCCTTTGCGCAACAGGCTGAGCAGGTTCGCCGCGTCCTGCGGCGCGCCCCACATCACCACCGCCTCGGGATTCAGGTCCAGCAGATTACGCGACTCGCCGAGCAGCCCCGCTGAGTCGGCCAGTTGCACGCGCGCGCCGGGGGCAATCCCGCGCCCGGTCAAGACGCTCTCAAAGGCGAGCAGCGCCTCGGTGGATTCGAGGTTGGTCTGCACCAGGGCGAACGAAGTCAGGCCCAGGTCGTCGAGCAGGACGGCGGCCAATGCCTGGCTGTAGAGCCGTTCGGGGGCGCGGATGCGCAGCAGGGTGTTGGTGGCGTCGTCGCCGGTGAGGGTGTCGGCGGTCGCGGCGGTCAGCACGGGCAGGCCCGCCGTCGTGAGCGCCTGCACGGTGTCCTCCGTGAGCGTGCTGCTCTCGTCCGGGCCGAGCAGCGCCACAACGCCCTGGGCGATGAGCGCGTTGGCATCAGCGGCCAGGGAATCGGCGGTGGGCGGTGCGGCCAGCGGAACAAGCTCAAGCTGCACCGTGCCGCGCTCGGTCACCTGGAAGCCACCCGCGCCGTTGATCTGGTCAATGGCAAGCTGCGCACCTTTGTACAGGTCGGAGCCAGCGACGCCCAGGTAACCAATGCGCAGCACGCCAGCCTGGGCCAGGGGGTGGGCGGCCAGCGCCGGCCCGCCTGCCGCGACCAGCAGCGCCAGCAGAGCGATCAGCACCGGCCAGCGCCGGACGCCGGGTACAAGTCGGGTGAGATGATGCATGAGAAGCCTCCTGCGCGTGCGCCGCGCGATCCAGCAGTATGAGCGCGCCCGGTCGCGGCGCGTACCCCTTCCTTTATACGCCAGCCGCCCGCGCAGGGCAAGTGCGGCGGCGTTAGCCTCACCCCCGCTCGGCGCTGACGCGCCTCGCCGCCCCCTCTCCACGTCGTGGAGAGGGGGCAAGCCGAGCGTAGCGAGGCTGGGGGTGAGGCTCTTAGCCAGCCGCCCGCACCTGGCAGGAGAGGCGCAGGCGGCAGCGCGGAGCAGTGATGGGCGTGAGCCAGGGCTGGCCCTATTGCAGCCCGGCCCCCTCGAGCTTCTCTATGGTGAACTCGACGGCGTATTCGTTGGCCTCGTCCAGGTTGTTGAGGTCAGAGTAGGGGTCCGCGATGGCGGAAACCGTGATCAGGAAACGGCCATGCGGCACGACCAGGGCGCGGTAGGCGACAGGCGCGCAGGGATCAAAGGTAGTGCCGCCGATCCAAAGCTGGCCTATGGTGTTGGCCACGCTGCGGGGCATGATGTTGGTGAACAGGCCGGTGTTGAGCCACGCCTGTTGCACCAGGGCGTCGTTCATGAAGGTCACCGGCCCCTGGCTGTCTCTGAAGAGGGCGACGGTGATCTCCAGGTCTTGCACGGCCATCGAGCAATCAAGGCCCGTGGACCACAGCCGGCTGACCTGCCCAATCAGCCCGGCTTGCTGGCCCGCGCTCTGGACGGCGCTTGCCAGCTCGTACAGGCCGCCGGCCTGATACTGCCCCACGACCTGGCCGAGCGTATTGGTGCCGCTGGTCATGTTGTCTAGCGCCCAGGGGGGCGAATTCAGCCCCAGATCGCCGATGGTGGGCATGGCCGCGGCAATGTCGTCCAGAGTGGCGAGTTTCATCGCTGGTGTGGCCGTCGGGGGTTTGGGCTGGATAGGCGTGACTGGCGGGACTGCTGGCGTCTGTGGCAACACGATGGCCGGCGTCGGCTGGAGCGCGACCGCGCCAGGCGTCGGCGTGGACGGGAAGGGTTGCGCCGACTGGGCGTCGGCGTGGGCCAGGACAACGCCGACCAGTTGATCAACCAGATTCCAGACAAGCTGCGGGTCGGTGTTGGCGTCGGCGGTCATGGAGACGGTGATCAGCAAGCCCCAGTATTCCATAAAGACCCAGTACTCGGTCTCCTGAGCGAAACATGAGGCTTCTTTGAGACTTCTGGTGCTTTGCCAGCCGCGTACTTTCTCGGCAGGGGTCAGTTCGTAGCCCAGCCCGACGAAGAATGCCTGCACCTGCGGGTCGTCGAAGAAGGCGCGTCCGGCGGCGGGGTTGCTGAACTGGCCCACGTCACTGTAGATTTCGCTGATGGGTACGTTCGGCTGGCAGGAGGCGTAGGTGACGCTGATCCCCCGCTGCCAGCCATAGGTGGCCGCGATCTGCTGCAAGGCTGTGGCTAGCTCCGGGCTGCCCGCCTGGTTCAGCCCGGCCATCATACTTTCGGTCGTGAAGGTTTCGGTCTGCTGGTTGGCGGCGAAGTCGGGGGGCACATCTGCCGGTTGCAGGTTGATGGCGGTCAGTTGGGCGTCGGTGAGCGGCGGGAACGACGGCTCAGTGGGGGCGGGGGTGCTGGTGGGAATGAGCAGGCCGCCGCCAGCCGTCGGCGTGATAGTTGGGATCAGCAATCCGCCGCCCGCTTCCGGTGTGTTGGTCGGGATCAGCAAGCCGCCAGCCCCTGGGGTGCCGCTGAGGGTCGGCGGAAGTGTGGGCGTTTGGTCGCCCTGCGCGCGGGCGTAGCCGGGCGGCAGCAGGGCCAGCGCGACGAGCACGAAAGACAGCACGACTGAGACGAAGAGGGCCTTGAGGACGGGCGGTTTCACAGGTGACTCTCCTTTGCCTGGCCCTGTGTGCGCGGGTGGCGCAGGCAGGTGTCAGAGCTTGAGCGGACAGAGGGACGATCCAGCCTGACAGAGTGGCCCGCATGGTCTGTGTGGACGGTTGGGGGGCGGCGCAGGCGCAGAGAGGGGGGATGGCGATGGTGAGGCCGCCACAGCCATAGGCCGTGAATGCTACATCCATCTATTAGTATAAGTGATATGGGCAGAGACGCAAGGGGTGGACTGGCCAGGCGTAGGGCATTCGCCGCGAACGCCCCTATCCCCCGGCCCCTTCCCCCAGCAAAGCTAGGGGAAGGGGAGAGTCACCTGCCAGATCGTCCCCCCTCTAGCTTTGCTGGAGGGGGGATTGAGGGGGGAGGCGTTCAGTGAGCCTTCCTGAACCTCCCCTGGCGATAAGTTGTTCGGGCACCTGCTGACAAGGGGCGGAGCAACCGCCGCGAATGCCCGCTGACCTCACCCCCAGCCTCGCTGCGCCGAGCGGGGGTGAGGCTGTTCGGCAGCGTCACGCGAGTTAAGCCTCCCGCGCCGCACTTGCCCTGCGCGGGCGGCAGCGTGTGGCGGTGATGGGCGTGAGCCAGGGCTGGCGCTATTGCAGCCCGGCCCCCTCGAGCTTCTCGACGGTGAAGGCAGCAATATTCTGGGCGATGGTCACCACTTCATTCGGATCGGCGGAGGCCGACGCCGTTAACGCGACCAGGATCAGGAAGCGCTCGTGCGGCACCACCCAGTTGCGGAAGAGAACCGTGCCGCAGCGGTGAAAGTCTGTGCTACCTTCCCACAACTGGCCCTCGCCGCTTGGCATGATGCTGCTGAATACCCCCGTGTTGAGCCACGTCTGCTGGATGGCGGCATCGTTCATATACGCGATTGATCCCTGCGCGTCGTTGAACAGCGCGACATCAATCTCCACATCGAGCAGCGCCGGGTCACCACAGGCCGTCCCCGTGTTCCACAGGTACGACACCTGGCCGATCAGCCCGGCGCGCTGCCCGCCTTGCTGGGTAGCATCGGCGATCTCGGCCAAGCCGCCCGACTGGAAGAGCGCCACCAGCTGGTCGAGCGTATAGATACCGCTCAAGGTCGTGTCGTATTCCCAGGGCGGCGATTCCATGCCTAGCTCATCCATCGTCGGCATGATCGGTTCAATGTCCTGCAGCGTGGCGCGCGCGGCTTCCGGCGTGGGCGTGGGCACTACAACAACGACCTGTGTCGGCTCGATCACGATGGCCGGCGTCGGCTCCAGCACGACCGCGCCAGGGACGGGCGTCGGTGGGAACGGCGTGGAAGCCATGAGGTCGGCATGGGCCACGACCTGCGCGGCGAGCTGGTCAACCAGGCCATTGACCAGGCCGGGATCGGTGTTGGCGTCCGCGACCATCGAAACGTTGATAAACAGCCCCCAATATTCGAAGAAGAGGCCGTACTCAATCTCCTGGGCGAAGCACGTTCCGGCGTCGGGGCCGAGGGTCGTGCGCCAGCCGTGCACGTTCTCAGCCGGGATTATGGCGTACCCCAACGCAGCGAAGAAGTCCTGCACCTGGGGATCCTCGAAGAAGGCGCGGCCTTCGGCGGAACCGGCGAATTGCCCGACTTCGCTGTAAATCTCGCCGATGGGCACGTTGGGCTGGCATGAGGTGTACGTGACGCCGACCGACTGCGCCCAGCCGTAGGTAGATGAGATTTGCTGGAGATTTGTGGCCAGATCAGGTGCGCCGGCGTCGTTCAGCGCGGTGACCATCCCATCCGCCGTGAACAACTCGACCTGCTGGCTGGCGGCGAAGTCGGCGGGGACATCCGCCGGCTGGATGTTGATGTCGGCCAAGTCGTCTTCGCTCAGCGGCGGGAAGGATGGTTCGGTAGGCGCGGGCGTGCTGGTGGGGATGATGAGGCCGCTGGAAGGTGTACTGGTTGGGATGAGCAGGGACGGCGTGCTGGTCGGGATGAGCAGGCCATCGCCAGTGTCTCCAGTGGTGGGCGTAGGTGAGCCGCTGGGGAACACACTGTCGCTCAGGAGACCCTGAGTAGGCGTCGCCGCTTGCCGGGCGTCGGCGGCCCCGGCTGGCAGCAAGGCCAGCGCAGCGACCAGCACTGCCAGGCCGGCCAACAACACGAACGACTGCGTGACATGCCTCATCATCTCTCTCTCCTTCACCGGGCCGGACCCACCCGCTGCGGGTTGGACAGTCGCGCGCCCATGCTAATAAGGGGTTTGAACTATACAGCGGCAGAACCATCTGCCAGCCGGCGTCTCCACTCGCGGCGCGGTGCGACCTGGCAGCAGGCGCGCCGGACGGTAGATAGGCTGGACGGCGCAGTGCCCGGCATACGCCAGTCACCGGAGGCCGGGGTTGTCTTCTGCCGACGATTCTCTACTCAGTATAAGCCTTACTACGATTTGAAGCGAGTCGGTTGGGGGGCTTCGGAGGCTTCTGAACCGCAGAGGCGCAGAGGGCGCAGAGGAAAGTAAGCCAGAAAGCCCTTCTGCGCCCTGCCCGCCGCCAGACTTCCGAAGTTTTGGAAACTTCGGAAGTCTCTTTCAGACGCCGTTTGAGAACTCGTGCGCCTGCCTTTGCCCCCCATCCCCGGCCCTTCCCCCACGAGGGGGGAAGGGAGAAAAGCTCACCTGGTAAGCCCCTCCCTCCTTGTGGGGGAG
>Ga0334890_1003382_pt1 | contig 16237 bp, 14 predicted proteins | sample GraSluR1_MG_3_FD_207220 | JGI IMG/M metagenome (GOLD analysis project Ga0334890, IMG submission 207220) | Sludge microbial communities from methane-producing bioreactor in Wageningen University, Netherlands - Granular Sludge_31_08-R1 | ecosystem: Engineered > Bioreactor > Anaerobic >... | reverse complement strand
CAACATCAGCCCCAACAGCTATAGCTAAATTAGCAGGTATAGTCCAAGGAGTCGTAGTCCAAATCAAGAAACAAGTGTTTTTTGGCAGTTTATTTAAAGTATCAACTGCAGGCATAGCAACATATATTGATGGAGAAACGATATCATGATACTCAATCTCAGCTTCAGCCAAAGCAGTTTCTGATGATGGAGACCAATATACTGGTTTTAACCCTTTATAAATCAATCCCTTTTTTACCATTTCATTAAAGACTCTAACTTGAGATGCTTCAAACTGATTTTCAAGAGTAATATAAGGTTTTTCCCATTCACCCAATACGCCTAATCTTTTGAACTGCGTTCTTTGAATATCAATTTGCTCTAAAGCATAGTTTTTGCACATCTCTCTAAAATCAGATAGTTCCATGGCTTTTCTATTGACTTTTTTATTCTTTGTCAAAGCATTTTCAATTGGTAATCCATGTGTGTCCCAACCCGGAAGATAAGGAGCAAGAAATCCTGTCATATTCTTATAACGGATTACAAAATCTTTCAAAATCTTATTCAAAGCATGCCCGGCATGGATAGAGCCATTAGCATAAGGTGGACCATCATGCAATAAATACTTGGGCTTGCTAGCATTTTTCTCCATAACTAAATCATAGAGTTTAGATTTCTCCCAACTAGCTTGTATTTCTGGTTCTTTATTTCCTAAATTCCCCCGCATTGGAAACTCCGTTTGCGGCATTAATAATGTCTCTTTAAAACTCTTTTTTTCCATAATTTTAACCTCCAAAAAAAAATAAAAAGTCCTTAACAAAGAAAATTAAGGACGAAATGTTATCGCGGTACCACCTTAGTTCTAATATATCAAAATACTAGCTCTTAAATCGTTAACGCCGAAATACGTAATTACCTACTTATCGGTAATTCTCTCTTGGGTGATAACAAAATATCTCAACTACCTATTCTCACCATCCATAGGCTCTCTTATAGTTTAAAGATAATTCATCTAGTCCCAATCACAGATTATATCTTATTGAATTATACACAATAATCAATATTTTTTCAAGTAAAATTTCCTAAATAGCTCTTGAGATAATCATTAGCAATATCTGGTATAAAATCAATCCGAGCATCGGCGTAAAATCAATGTTAGAAATAACGAGCCATCCTCGAAAAAAATCCAAATAAGGAGCAGTTATTTTCTTTAATAATCTATGAAATTGTCCATCACGTAATGGTGTCCAACTCAGCAAAATATAAACTATCATAAAATAAAAATATATTGTAAGAACTATATAAGCATACTGTAAAAAAATTGTCATATTATCTACCTACTGTTTTTTGTAATCATTGATGAACTTCGTCAATGTTGTTCCTAAAAGGTCACTTTTTTGTGCCATGAGATAAATCTTATCTTGAATTTTAACTATTTCTCCATCACAAGCATACAATACACCTGAGAGAAACATCAAAACTTCATTTGCTTCAGAGATTAAACAATCAGAAAAATTTAGCACCAAAGGCATGCGATGCATAATAATTTCTGCATATTTATAAACATCTTTATTATCATTAACTCTGACAAAAGTCAAATCATCAAAATCAACATTTGTTGGTGAAATTTTTCTCTTTTTACTGAAAAGACCCATACTAATCCTCTTTCTTAAAAAATACCGAACCTAGACGCAGATGAGTAGCATTCATTTCTAATGCTATTCGGTAATCATTTGACATTCCCATCGATAAATATAAAATACTTTCTTTTAAAACATTTTCTAACTGTATTTTTAAAGCTACCAACTTTGAAAACTGCGACTTAATAACTTCTTCATCATCAGTCAAACTTGCCATACCCATTAATCCTACTATTCTTATTTTATCATACTCTTTAGTTTTTTGATAGAAATCTAAAACTTCTTCAGGTTTTAAACCATATTTTGATGTTTCATCACTAATGTTTACTTCTAAAAAACAATCAAGAGGTAGACTTCTAGACTCTTGAATAGCATCTAATAAAGAAATTCTATCCAAGGAATGAAGAAAATCAATTTTATTAATCATCTTTTTAACCTTTTTTGATTGAAGATGACCAATGAAATGCCATACTATATCTAAATCATGTAAGGTTTCATATTTTTCTAAAAAATTATTGACCCGATTCTCACCAATATTTCTTATTCCTAAATCATATAACTTTTTAATGTCTGTTATATCACCATATTTAGTAGCCGCAATAATTATTGCGTCTTTGACTTCTCTTTTAATACTCTTTACTGCTAAAACATCTATCACATGATCACTTCCTTATTTTCTCTTGCGACTTACAAATGAAAAAACCGAAGAAAATATAATTAAATATATTCCTAATAGAATTTTCAAGAATATGTTTTCCAGAACAAAACCGATTAAAATTATCACTATGACAAGATTAATCAAGTAAATCAATAAAAATCCTAAAGTACTTCTAGACAATGTTGCTCACCTTTTTTCTTAATTCCATCAAACCTCGTTCAGTTTGATTAGCAAACTTCAAAGGAGTAATCGATATATATCCCTGGTTAACAGCAAAAAGATCAGTTTCCGGCAAAAACTCAAATTCTTGGAATTTTCTCTTAGTAGTGAAGTATTCACCATCTTTTACATAGTAATGCTGGGTCGGGCGAAAACCTAAGTCAGTGATGATAATCCCTTTTGATTTAGAGAAATTTCGCGAAGGAAAATTAATGTTCAAAAGGTACTTATCTGATAACAAATCTCTATCAAAAACAAAATCCATCACTTTTAACAAATCTTTTTTTGCAGTCTTTAGATTTCCATAATCTGCAGAAAGAGCAATTGCTTTAAACCCTGCTTTAAGTGCTTCCATACATGCTCCAACAGTACCTGAATAAACCGTATCTGCACCTATGTTCAAGCCATCGTTAATACCTGAAACAACGACATCCGGTCTAAAATTTAGGCCATGCAAAGCCAAAGAAACAGCATCTGCTGGAGTTCCTTCTAGCGAGTAGATTGTTTTTTCATGTTGGTATACTTTTACTTTATTCCAAAAAACCCTTGATACTGAAGCGCCTGACATATGGCTATGTGGAGCAACCAATAAAACATCACCATATTTTTGCAATGTATTATATAGCACTTGAATACCTTCTGAATTATATCCATCATCATTAGTCAAAAGAATCTTCATCATTATAGTCTTATCCTGTCCTTCAATCTAAGATTTTCTTTATACAACAATAATACTCTTCCAATACGATAGACTACATAAACTCCAATTTCGCTTAAAATGCCTATGATGTCATCAATCTCTTGCTGGCAATTTTTGAGAACATTAATCCTGCCAACTTCATGTTTTTCAAGATTATCAAGGATATTCTTAATAATGTTATCTGTCAAACCATCACGTCCAATCTGAAACATAATTGGTTTTTCATTGGCGTATCTTCTCAATAACGCCTTTTGTTTTCCTGTTAAATCCATGTTTAGCTCCTTTATTGAAATAGTGGTAATAACAAAAGCATAGCTATAGTATAGTAAATCGATAAGGTTATTATATCAGATATTGTAGTAATAAAAGGTCCAGATGCAACTGCGGGATCAATTTTTAACTTATTCATTACCAAAGGAACAAAAGCTCCTAGAGTTGTCGAAACAATTAAAGCAACAAGAATAGAAAAAGCTGTGACAATCGCATAGAGATTATCCTTTCTTGTTATCAGATCTAAAGACAATTGGTTTGTAATCGTAATCATAAGAAAAATGCTTGTTCCTATAAACAAACCTTGAAGCAAACCTGTTCTAAACTCTCGGTAGATGTGTTTCTTGATTTTAGCAGAATCAACTTCAGGATTTTTAGTTAGATATCTAATCATTACCGCTAGACTCTGAGTTCCTGTATTACCACTCATATCTAAAATCAATGGTAAATATATCGCTAATCTTGTAGCCAACAATCTCGCACCATCGCTCCCACTCAAACTGCCTTCAAAAAACGAGAGAATAATCGATGTAACCATACTAAGGAGGAGTAGAATCGATAACCAAGGTAATCTAGCACTGATAGATTTTCTCAAAGTGCTAGTATCCAATCTAATCTCACCTTCACCCAACCCTGCAAACCTTGTATAATCTTCTTCTTGAGCTAAAGAGATGATATCAATTAAATCATCATGGGTAATGATTCCTTCCAAACGACCGTCTTCATTAATAATTGGAATTGAGGATTCTGAAGTCTGCTGCATCAAAGATGCAACATACTCTTTGTCATCTGTCGGGTATACTCTAGGAAACCTTTCTTTCATAATCTCAAAAATCATTTCATTAGCTCTAGCGACAATCAAATCTTTCAATTTAATATAACCAATTAATAATTCATGTTCATCAACAACATAGATAATTGAGATATAATCGACATCATGAGCTAAACTAGTAATTTGTTTCATCGCTTCTTTAACACTTATATCTGATTTAATACTCAAGAAACTATCAGTTAAATAAGCACCAATCTCATCTTCTTCATATAGCATGAGTTTAAGTATCTCTTTTCGCTTCTCCTGATTGATTCTCTTAAGAATTCTCATGCCTGTTTTCTTAAGATATTTTAAAAGGTCAACTGCATCATCAAGATCCATTTCTGTGATAATCTTTGCGCCAGTTTCTTCTTTAATTATTTTCAAAAAATACTTAGCTTCATCCTGTTCTAAATACTCAAAAATTTCTGCAGCAAATTCTAAACTAACTGTATTAAAAAAAGTTACTATCTCTTTATCTTCAAAATCGATGATAACTCTAGAGATATCATAGAGATGATATTCTTCAAGTAATGTTTCTAAATTATTACTATTAATATTTTCTGATATAAGACTGATAATCTCATTCTTAAAATCATAATTCTTTTCTAAGAATTCTTCCATGATTTACCTCCCTTACATCAGATTGGCAATCATAAGGCTTGCCAATGAGAAATAGATCAATAACGACAGGATATCATTAATTGTCGTTATGAAAGGCCCTGATGCTACAGCAGGGTCAATTTTAATAAAATTGATAAACAAAGGTACTAGCGTACCAGATAAGGTCGAAACTATTAGAGCAATACAAATTGAAATAGCAACTACAAAAGCTAGATTAAACCCAACCATAAAATCTTGCCCCTTGATTAAGTTAAATAAAATCACCATTATGAAAAGGCCAATTCCTATCATCACTCCATTAGTCAAACCAGTGAAAAACTCATTAAGCACATGTTTAAATATTGAACTTCTTTGTTTTAACTGATTTGTTGCGAACAATCTAATGATAATTCCTAGACTTTGTGTTCCTGAATTTCCTGCCATATTTAATATCAAAGGCATAAAAACAGCTAATGTCGGCAATATCATTAATTCTGCCTCAAAGCCAGATATTATCGTACTTGTTATCAAGTTTATAAACAGCAAAACTACTAGCCATGGCAACCTTTTCTTGATAGACATGAATACAGTTTCCTTTTCATCAATAGAAACATCTGTCAAGGCAGCTAAACGAGAATAGTCAGTTTCTGACTCAACATTTAAAGCTTCAATAACATCATCAAAGGAAATAATTCCAATAAGTTTTCTATCTTTATCAATAACTGGTAGCAACAAGAAATCATAGTTTTTCATGATTTCAATTGCATCTTCTATTTTTGATGTTGGTGTAACAAAAATCAAGTTAACTGACATTATATCTTCAATAAATTGTGTTTTATCATAACCAGCGCTAATCAACTCTTTTAAAGACAAAGCTCCTTGTAAAACATTCATATCATCTATAACATAGATATTATGAATAAACTCTACTTCTGGGGCTTTTCTAACAACTTCATTAATTGCTGATTTAACTGTAAAATCCCTCTTTATAGAAATAAAACTATTGTTCATAATCGAACCTACTAAAGATTGATCAAACTTCAGAAGTGATTTAATTGATATTCTTTTCTCAACTTCTACTAAAGATAGATAAATAGCTCTGTCTTCTTCATCTTCAATCACACCAATAATGTCAACTAAATCATCGGTTTCCATCGTTTTAAATATCTTAGTGACAAACTCTAGATTTGCATCTCTTAAAATTAAATAAGCTACTTCAGGTGCTAATTCTTCGAAGACTTCAGTTAATCTTGATATAGACAACAGTTCAAACAATCTCTTTTTTTCAACAGGACCTAGAACCATCAGAGCTTGGCCGATTTCGTAGTCGTAATACTTATCTAATTCTTCTCTTAAAATTGAGTCATCCGATTGTGACACTAAAAGCAAAGCTATTTCTTTTGCTACATTGATTTCTTCAATAAAGTCTTCCATGAAAAACACCCCCTTTTCTTAAAAATTTTACCATTTTTAGGAGAAAAAAACAATTGATAAAAGATAACTAAAAAGAAAAGCTGGTTTCCCAGCTTATTTATTAAATTTATCTTTTAACCACGAAGGAATCTTGATTTCATCAGGTTCATCTTCATTGGCTTGTTGCCTTTCAATAGTTTCTTTCTTGAGAAGCTTTTTACTTTTCCTTTTTTCTTTCTTCTTATTAGTAACTTCAAGATTGAAATCTGTTTTGGGTTTATCAACTAAGTCTTTTGGTCTTTGAATATTATCATCCTTAAATATAGGATCTTGGCTAAAACCTGTAGCAATAACTGTTACAACTAGTTCATCTCCCAAATCAGAATTTATTGCTGAACCATAAATAATATTAATATCAGTGGTTGATGATTTATGAATTTCGGCGATTACTTCTTCAATCTCATAAAGTGAAGCTTGATAATTAGATGTAATATTAACAATCGCATCTGATGCTCCATTTATCGATGTTTCTAACAAAGGCGATCGAATTGCTTCTCTTGCAGCTTCAATTGCTCTATTAGGGCCTTCTGCTACACCTATGCCCATTAAGGCTGTACCTTTATCCTTCATTACTGTTTTTACATCAGCAAAGTCAACATTAACAACACCTGGCATAGCAATTATTTCAGTAATTCCTTGGACACCTTGTCTTAATACCTTGTCAGCTTCACGGAAAGCATCTAAATAAGAGGTGTTGCGATCAACAATATAGAACAGTTTATCATTGGGAATAACGATTAGTGTATCTACAAACGGTTTTAATTGTTCAAGTCCTTCAAGCGCAACGCTTGCTCTTTTCTTTCCTTCGAAACCAAATGGTTTAGTGACAATACCAATTGTTAAACAACCCATTTCTCTCGCAATTTTAGCGATTACTGGCGCTGCTCCTGTTCCAGTTCCTCCACCCATACCAGCTGTAATGAAAACCATGTCTGTGTCCGCTAACAAGTCTCTTATCTCATCTTCTGACTCCATAGCTGCTTGTCTGCCCACATCAGGATTAGCCCCTGCTCCTAGTCCTCTTGTAAGAGTTTTACCAAGTTGAAGTCTTATATCAGCTTTAGATAGTCTCAGTACTTGTGCATCGGTATTCATCGCAACAAACTCAACACCTAAAAGATCGTTTTCAATCATTCTATTAACCGCAGATCCTCCGCCTCCACCGATACCAATAACCTTAATCTTTGGTTTTTGATTAAATTTATCGTCAACATTAAACATATTGTTCCTCCAATTAATGGCTTAATATAATCATATCATAATTTAGTAAAATAATAAATATATCTAATAAAAGATTTGTAAATCTTATTGATAATAATTTTTGATGAACTCATCTTTGAACTCTGTAAATCTATCATTTATAATCGCATCCCTTATCTTCTTCATCAGATTTTTTAAGAAGTAAAGATTATGATAAGAGATTAATCTCAGTCCTAAAATCTCCTTAGCCTTTAGTAGATGTCTTAGATAACTTCTAGTGTATTGCTGGCAAACCTTACAATCACAGTTTACATCAAGCGGCATCATATCTGACTCGTAGGTTTTATTTTTAATAACAATTTTTCCTAAAGATGTCATTGCTGTGCCATGTCTTGCTATTCTTGTTGGCAGAACACAATCAAACATATCCATACCATTCAAAACTCCCATTAATATATCATCAGGAGAACCGACACCCATAAGATATCTGGGTTTATCATTAGGCATTTTGTCTTTTAGGAAATCAAGGATTTCATACATCTCAGCTTTTGTCTCCCCTACGCTGAGTCCTCCAATTGAATAGCCAGGAAAATCTATTTTTATCAGTTCATTAATCGATTTAAGGCGCAAATCTTTAAATGGACCTCCCTGAACAATTCCAAACAAAGCTTGTTTATCAGGAAATCGATGAACTGCCTTACCTCTTGTTGCCCACCTTAAGGTTCTTTCTAATGATTCTTGGTGATACTCATAACTCGAATGAAATGGCGGACACTCGTCGAAACTCATAATAATATCTGCTCCAAGATTATTTTGAACCCTGATACTATCTTCAGGAGACATATGAAGTAAAGAACCATTTAGATGATGCCTAAATGTGACTCCTTCTTCAGTAATTTTCCTAATCTTTGCCAAAGAAAAGACTTGAAAGCCTCCTGAATCTGTCAACAAAGCGCCGTCCCAATTCATAAAACCACGGATACCTCCATGGTCTTTAACAATCTGATCTCCTGGTTGCAACCATAGATGATAGGTATTTCCCAGTATCAAACCTTGACTGACTTCTTTAATCTCTTCACTATCCAAAGTTTTTACTGTAGCTTGAGTTCCTACAGGCATAAAAATTGGTGTTTCAAAACTGCCATGTGGTGTATGAAGAATACCATATCTTGCTTTGGTCAATTTATCTTCATGAATCAACTCATATCTTATACTCATCTTAAAGAATTATCCCGTAAGTTTCTCCTGTTATTCCAACAGCATTTCCCTCGTCAGTATCGATATGCATTGCTGAAGCAAAATCTTCTCTGATTCTAATTACTACATCACCTAAAATGCTAGAACGATTTTCTGTTTCAATTTTCACAGAGACAATTTGTTTATCCACAAGATTGTACTTTTCAGCGTCTTTTGGTGTTAGATGGATATGTCTTTTAGCGATGATTACTCCTTCATTAAGTTCTACAGAACCCTTTGGTCCAATCAGAGTACAAGCTGCACTCTGTAATGTATCTCCTGATTCTCTAATTGGTGCAACAACACCGATTGAGCGCGCATCAGTCAAGGACAATTCAACTTGAGTTGAAGCTCTTGTTGGACCTAGAATAGTCACATTCTTGAGCTCCTTTTTAGGCCCTACTACCGTAACTCTTTCTTCAGCTGCATATTGACCTGGTTGTGATAAGTACTTTTTGATTTTTAACTCGTAACCTTTTCCAAATAGTATCTCCAAATGTTCTTTTGATACATGTACATGTCTAGCAGATACTTCTACCAAAACTGATTTTTCCATATATTCCTCCTTGAAATTCATATCTATTTTACTAAATTTTTCGATTATTGGCAAACTAAATATTGTTTTTTTGGGATAATTTGATATAATAAAAAAGATTCGCAGTTCGTGACCATCCTGCGTTAACAAAACTAGGAGGATTTTAAATGTCAAATGAAATTTTATGGGTAATTTTCGCTTTGGTGAACTTTACTCTATTTTTATCGATTTACAAAGTCTTTGGAAAAACGGGAATTATTATCTGGATTGTTCTTGCGACTATTCTCGCTAATATACAAGTAACTAAGCTGATTTTTCTCTTTGGAATTGAAGCAAATCTTGGTAATATCTTATATGGAACCATCTTCTTAGGAACTGATGTGTTAAATGAAATCTATGGCAAAAAGGAAGCAAAAAAGGCTGTTTTCATCGGGTTCTTCGTCATGATTGTCACAGTTTTATTAATGACTTTAGCCTTGTGGTTTAAACCTCATCCTGAAGATTTTGCTAATGATTCATTAACTACAATATTTGGCTACTTACCAAGAATTTTGCTTGCTAGTTTAATAGCTTTTATTGTATCACAATTAATTGATGTCAATCTCTTCATGAAAATCAAAGAAAAACTTCCTGACAACAAATACTTATGGATTAGGAATAACCTCTCTACCATGCTCTCTCAACTTGTAGACTCGATTATCTTTGTTCCTATTGCATTTTTAGGACAAGTTACTACTGAAGTGTTGTTTGGATTGATAATTTCAACTTACCTGATTAAATTAATGGTCGCAATCCTTGATACTCCTTTCATTTATCTAATTAAGAAAGTTAAACCTTTAGAAAAATTTAACGGCTAATCTTATTGATTGGCCGTTATTTTTTTATAAGCATCGAATCTCCAAAAGAGAAAAACCGATATTTGTGCTTAATCGCTTCACTATAAGCGTTCATGATAATATCTTTAGAGCTAAAAGCAGAAACCAACATCATCAAGGTAGATTGTGGTAGGTGGAAATTAGTAATTAGATTATCAACTGCCTTAAACTCAAAACCTGGATAGATAAAAATATCAGTTGAACCAGCACAAGCTTTAAAACTCCCATACTTTTCAAATACCGTTTCTAAAGTTCTAACTGAAGTAGTTCCAACCGCAAATATTGGTCTTTTTTGAGCTTTTGCTAAGTTAAGTGCATTCGCAGTATCTTCAGATACCGAGTAATACTCTGAATGCATTTTATGTTCAAAAACATCATCTACTGAAACAGGTCTAAATGTTCCTAATCCAACATGTAAAGTAATATACTTAATAATAACTCCCATATCTTCAAGTTCTCTAAGTAATTCTTGGGTGAAATGCAAACCTGCAGTTGGGCTAGCTGCACTACCTTTGACTTTTGAGTAAACTGTTTGATATCTATCCTGATCAATGAGTTTTTCGTGTATGTAAGGAGGAAGAGGCATTTCTCCAAGCTCTTCTAATATTTCCTCTAGATTACCATGATAATCGAGATCAAAATGCCTAATTCCTTCATCAAAAACCTCATTACAAGTAAGAACTAACTTTCCATCACCTATCGATATTTTTGTTCCTAACCTAACTCTTTTTGCCGGTTTTACTAAAGCTTCCCATTGATTTAATCCATATGAATTTAATAATAAAACTTCAATCAAAGCCAAAGTGTCTTCCTTCACTCCGTGGATTCTTGCGGGAATAACTCTTGTATTGTTTAAAACCAATACATCTCCGCTTTGCAAATAAGAGCTTATATTGCTAAACTTATCATGCTTCAAACTCATATTATTTCGATGAGCTACAAGGAGTCTTGAATCAGAACGATTCTTCAACGGTTTTTGTGCAATTAAATCCTCGGGCAATACATAGTTGAAATCGCTAGTTCTCATTAAAACAAACTCCTTTGGTAAGATTTTTTTAGATGACGGTAAGCTTTTTCAGTAACTACTCTCCCTCTTGGAGTTCTATTGATGAATCCTTTCTGAATTAAAAACGGTTCATAAACATCTTCCAAGGTTCCTGCATCTTCACTGATAGATGTAGCGATAGTCTCAAGACCTACTGGACCACCATGATACTTATCAATAATTCCTAATAAATATTCTCTATCTTTATTATCAAGCCCTAACTCATCAATTTTAAGTTTTGCTAAAGCAATCTTAGTAATATCTAAACTGATTACTCCATCAGTTAAAATATCGGCATAATCCCTAACTCTTCTAAATAATCTATTCACTATTCTAGGAGTTCCTCTACTCCTTTTTGCCATCTCTTTGATAGCCATATCTTCAAATTCACAATCATATATTTTTGCTGTCCGACGACAAATAACTTCCAAATCATCGTCATTATAAAACTCTAACTTATGAATAATCCCAAACCTATCTCTTAAAGGTCCGGTTAAATCTCCAAATCTAGTTGTTGCTCCAATCAAGGTAAATGGCGCTAAATCGACCCGTATTGACTTTGCTCCTGAATCTTTTCCAACAACTATATCGATAACATAATCTTCCATGGAAGAATACAAAATCTCCTCTACAATCTTTGGCAAACGATGAATCTCATCAATAAATAGCACATCACCAGGCTCTAATGAAGTGAGAATTGCAGCTAAATCTCCTGTTCTTTCTATTGTTGGACCAGATAAAGATTTAATATTGACTCCTAACTCATTTGCAATAACTTGAGCTAAGGTCGTTTTTCCTAACCCTGGAGGTCCATATAACAGTACATGGTCTAGTGATTCATTTCTCATTTTCGCTGCTTTAACTGAAATTTCTACCATTTCTTTAACATCAGCTTGTCCGATATACTCAACAAAACTCTTAGGTCTCAGCGTAACATCGACCTCATCGTCGATCAACAAATTATTACTGATAATTCTTTCATCCATAATTACACCTCAACTAATATTATACCAAATTTCATACAAAAATCACTTTTTATTTATTCGGATGTGTTGAATTAAACATTTTATTATATTATAATAATAAATGTAGTATATTATGGAGAAGATAAATGGCAAAAAAACGCGATATTTTATCAAATTACTTCAACACCTACAAACAGTTTACAGATTACTATAAGACCCGTTTGCAACAACTTGAACGGGATTTTATTGATGAGAAGAATGATTTTGCTTCACTAAATAAAAACATTAACAAAAGTTACACAAAAAAAGAAAACCAATTGTATTCACAATATCTTACTGTTGAACATATCCATACCCAACGCAAACAGATAATAATTAATGATTATAAAGAACGATTCACCGAAGTGCTCAAAGAAATTGAAGCCAATCAATTTTCTACCTCCCAACAAATTGAAGCTGAAAACGAAATCTATCAAGATATTCTTAACCAATTTGAAGAGAGAAGACAAGAAGCTTTAAACAAGTACTTACAGTTAACTCAAGAAAACAATCGTAAAATTAATGAATCAATGAAGGTTCATCACGATTTCATTGCTATGCATAATCAAAGAATCATTGATCTTAAAAATGATTATAATGACATCAATTCTTCACTAGCAAATGAGTTGCTATCTACTATTGAAAAAGCAAAGAATTCCTTAAACGAGTTAAAAGTTTCACTAGATGATATCAACACCAATGACTTAAAAGACCTAAACCAAACATTATTGAAATCAATCGAACATTTAAGAGGAACACAAAACGGTGTAAACGCGCTCTTTAAGACAACAACCAACAATCTTTCTGAATTGAAAGATAACATATCCACAATGTCAAAGACAAAACAGAAACCTCACTCACTACTAAACCAAGAAATAATTCAAGTATATGTTAAGCAAATCCGTGAAATTAATCAAGCTAAAGTACAATTCGAAGAAAAGGTTAAGCAAGATTTAAGGACTTCACTGCAAGTAATATATCCTAGAATTATTAAAGCGGCTGATGAAAAAAATCAAGCGGATTTAGAAAAGCACATTTTACAAAAAGAAATCATTGAGAAAAAAGCAGAATATTTACTTCATCGCAACAAAACTTTAGCCGACTACTCTATTAGTAAATATCAATCAGAAATCAAAAAAATTAAGATTGACTCATTTAAAAGAAGCGAAGAAGTTAAATTGGCCTACTCATTACCAATTACTTTCTTGCAAAACTCAGTAAATATCTACTCAAATTTTGCATTTTATCTCAATCAAGGTTTCGATGAGCTAGATCAATTACTGTCTGGACTTTTAGAGTATAATCAAAACTATGTAAATACAAAGTCAGACTATATACATTCTGTCGCTAAGAATTATGAAGAATACAAAGTAGCTCTTTTTGGCAGAGTGAGTGAAGCAACCCAAAACATGTCAAATTTAATCACGAAAATTGATGAGACATCTTATAAAATCATAACCTTAGAATCTCAAAATAGACTTGAGATTGCTGAGATAAAGAAAAAAATGGAGAATCTTGAGATTCTTGGTGATTATCAAAAGTATCTAGCATCATTAGAAAATGATGAGTTTTTTGCTATGTATCAACATAATAAAAACATTGAGAAAATTCAGATCGAGTCTAGATATAAAGCTAGTTTACTAGAGATAAACTATGAAGTTCTTGAACTAAACTTCAATAAAGAAAAACTTCTTGAGCTCCAAGAGTATATGCTAAAACTAAACCACGAAGAAGAGTCAATCCACAAATTGAGTTACGATAGATTCTTGTCAGAATTTGAAGCATTCTACCTTCAACAAACAAAACTATCTGACACCATGAATCAAATCGCAAAACTAAAGATTATTGAAAGCGTAAAATCAACTAACTTCAAATATGCTTATGGATATCACAAAACCGATAAGTTAGAAAGTTTAAAAAACAAAAGTGCTTCTGAAAACGTAATCGGTTTTATTCATAACATCCAAAAACTTATCGATACTAACAACTCTACTACTGCTACTTTTAAAGAGTATTTATCGCAATCAAATAAGCAATATTCTTACCTTACTTTTATTGAAAAAAACCGATATCTCATTAAAAAACAAATCAATGAACAAACAAACAAAAAAACATCTGTTTGTCAAGAAGCAATTAAAATATATTACCAAGAAGAAAAGAAACTTAAAGGGAACATAAACCTCTTGATATCTAATTATCAAAAAACATTTAAGCAACTCCTAGTCTTTATTGAATCAGAGATTATTGATAAATGTAATAATGTATTGCGAAGTGATGGTTATGTTCAAGAGGTATCAGCCCTATTGAATTACATATATGGATTAGCATCAGATTATGCATTTAAATATCAAGTCCCTGAGCAAATTCGCTTAATCGATGATTACTTTGAAGATTCTCTATCAAGATATTCAATTCTTTCAACAAGAATTTTTTCAAAGATATCTAAAATAAAGAAATCAAAGAAATATTACCCCTATCTTCAAGAATACTTTATTGAAACATTAGCTATTTTAAAAGTATTCAAAGAAAAAATTAACTCCTCTTTAGATCTTATCTGCAACAGAGTAATGGAAAATGACATTCTCTTTATAGCAAAAGCTAGAATCAACAGCAATAAAACTTTAAATATCATCGATACAGAGTATAATCGGATATCACAAAAAGCAATGCGATTATCCAATAAACGCAAGAGACAGATATATCACCTAAGTGATAGCAGTCAAAAGCTTAATGATGTATTCAAAAGACAAGTTAAAGATATTAACGATAACTACCTTGCCTCTACTAAAGATTCGGAAAATCTATTGTCACATCTTAAGAGTAAATTAACAAGAATTGTTTCTAAAAATGATAAAGATTTATTAAGAATCCTTAAGATGATTCAAAAGGATTCATTAAAAGAGCGCATTACTTTCGACAAACAATATCTTGCTTATCAAAAAACTATTTTAAATTTAAAGAACAATATTACTACAGTTTTTGATAACGAATCAAAATATGTCAGTAAGATATACAACAATCGAATGTTAGATTTAGATAAAACTATTTCGATCCTTGAATCAAAGATAAGTGAGTTACCAGTTATTAAAGAGCAATCACTCCAACTAATAACAACTCAAAAAAATCAACTGGTCACAAGCAAAAGAAGTCAACTATTAGTCGATTATCAAGAAATTGAAAAGAATAAATTTATTTCAAGACCACAAATGCTTAAAGATATTGAGAAAGTTAGAAATCGTTTGCCTGAAGATTATCTCGAACTATATAAGCAAATCCAAAATCTAGAGAAAGATTATTTGAATCAATATACACTTATTAATGAAGACTATCTTCAAAGTTATCAAAACTATGTTTTTAAGCAAATCAAAAACAAGGCTTTAATCAATGATTTTGATACAATTAAGAAACCTTTCGATAAGTTATCCGACTACTATAATAACCTCCTTAATTTCTCAAGCTTAAATTACAAAGAAACACTTCAAAAAAGCATTGAGACAAGATCTATAATTAAAGAAGATAAACAGAAATCTAAGGATAAACAAAACAGAATCATAAATGCATAGGAGACAAAATGTCTAAAAACAACTTGCAAAAAGACTTTGATAATTTCAAAGATTATAAATCGAAAATAACCGATTCTCACAATGATGAATTGGCTCTTTTTGAACGGTTTCATCAAGTTATCAAATCAAGAGCAAACAGCCATTTCCAAGTTTCTTTAAACAATCTCGAGTCAAGTCTAGAATCACTTCAAGAGTTAAAGCTAAAAGCTAAGCAAATTAAAGACAGCCTCTTCTATCATGAAGAAACAGCTGTTATTGACCGCCAAGAGATTATTACTGAAACAGAGTCTCAAGTTCACATTGAAAATAAGAATATCTTACAGTATGAATACAAAAGCACCTTAAATAATATTAAAAGTCATGATTACTTAAACAAAGCATTAATTCAAAAAATCTACGATTTCTTCGCTGAATTTAAAATAAAAT
>Ga0334890_1003376_pt1 | contig 16265 bp, 12 predicted proteins | sample GraSluR1_MG_3_FD_207220 | JGI IMG/M metagenome (GOLD analysis project Ga0334890, IMG submission 207220) | Sludge microbial communities from methane-producing bioreactor in Wageningen University, Netherlands - Granular Sludge_31_08-R1 | ecosystem: Engineered > Bioreactor > Anaerobic >... | reverse complement strand
TATGGGAACCACCGCAGGCTGTTCCGTCTGAGGTCTGAAGTGTAAACTATGTGTTGAGACTTTTCTCAAGTACGTTAAAGTGCAAAAAGTGTAAACTATGTGCTGAGACTAACCATCTACCGTCTACCTGAGCACAGCGTCCGCCCACGCCTCGATCCACTGCTCGCGGTTGGCTTCGATGGCGGCGGCGGGGACTTCGGCGGGTTGGGCGGCTTCGAGGGCGAATTCGACGAAGACTTGCGGCAGCGTGACGTTAGGATTGGCGGGGAAAACCCACATTTGCAGCGGGATGTCGGCCTGGAAGTCGGCATCGAGCAGGAATTCGATAAAGGCTTCGGCGAGGTCGCGGTTTTCCGTCCCCTTGAGGATGCCGGCGAATTCGATTTGGCGGAAGCACGTACCGGGCGCGGTGACGGCCCCGGTCGGCGGCTCGGTCAGCGCCCCTTCGCTGAAGTAGACCTCGGCGGCGGGGCTGGTGGCGTAGCTTACGACGAGCGGGCGGACGCCCTCGCTGTACGCGCCGCCGCTGAACTCGTTGTAGTACGCGGTGTCCCAGCCGTCTACGACGAGGACATCGTTGGCGCGTAAATCGGCCCAGAAGTCGAGGTACCCGTCCTCGCCGAACACGCCGATGGTGGCGATGAGGAAGGCGAGTCCGGGCGACGATGATGCGGGGTTTTGCACGACGAGCAGGCCCTTGTATTCGGGTTTCGTCAGGTCTGCCAGGCTTTGCGGGATGGGCAGCGCGTGCTCGTCAAAGTAGGCTTTGTCGTAGTTGAGGCACACGTCGCCGAAGTCGGTGGGGACAACGCGATAGTCCGGGTCGAGGTGCAGCGCCGCAGGAATGGCGGCGAGATTCTGCGCCCGGTACGGCTCAAAGATGCCGGCGTTCAGCGCGCGGCTGAGGAAGGTGTTGTCGATGCCGTAGAGCACGTCGGCCTGGGGATTGTCGCGCGACAGGATGGCCTGGTTGAGCATCCTGCCGGTGTCGCCGGCTTTGAGGAACTGCACCGTGGCATTGTTCGCCGCCTCGAAGCGCGCGATGACGTCTTCGCTGACGCTGAAGCTGTCGTAGACCATCACCCGCAGCACACGGGGCGCTTCGGGATTGGCCTCCGGCGTCGGTTTGGCGCACCCGGCCAGCAGCGCGAGTGCAATCACAATCCATACAATACGCGATTTCATATCAAAACCTCCTAAAACAATCTTACTTCAACGCTTAAGGCGGATCACAATCCGCCGTTCGCGCAGCGCCGGATTATGATCCGGCGCAAGCACTGCTTAGTGACAATTCGTGTAGATTCGTGGTAAAAGATTACCGGCTCTTATGCAGACACCACAACAAGCCGGTGCGCAGGTAGACGGTTGCCGTCTCGCTATCGAACACATTGCTGATGCCGCGTGTGAGGCCGAAGTGCAGCGTCTCATCGCGCAGCGGGTAGGCCAGGCCCTCGGTGGTGACGCCGGCAGCGTCGCCGCCGAGCGGGAGCAGTGAGAGTGTGTCGCCGGGCCGCCCGTGGAACGTCGCCGTCTCGCCGCCGCGCAGGCAGCGGACAACCCACGCGCCATCGGCGATGATGACCTCATGGCCCGCCAGCGCGGGTAGCGCGAGCAGCAGCAGGTTGGCGAGCGCCTGATCCGGGCGTCCACCGAGCGCGCCCAAAATGACGATCTCCGTCACGTCCGGCTGTGACGCCACCCACGTCAGCGCCAGTTCCAGGTCGGTCTCGTCTTTGACGGGAGGGTGGGCGCGCAGTATCGTTCCGGCGGCTTCGAGTCGCGCGCGTTGTTCCGCCGACAGCGAATCCAGATCGCCGATGACGTGCGCGGGCGTGAGGCCGGCATCCAGCGCGTGCTGCGTCCCCCCGTTCGCCGCGACGACGCAATCGCCGGGCCGCACCCACTGGGCGGCTTCGGCGGCGGGGTTCTCGATGATGCCATTGGCAAAGATGACGATACGCATAGTCTCTATAGTCCTGTAGTCCTTAGTCCGATAAGTCGGAGCGGCAACTTGCCGCGTCATTTCTATTTGCGGAGCGTTTTGTTGGAACGGCTACGGTCTTCAAAACAAACCGCTAATCTCGCCAATCTACGCGATTCTCTTGCAAATTCGCGTGATTCGTGGTTGAGAAATCCGTTCAAATCTGTTCAATCCGTTGATAAAAAACATCCCTGCCGGCCCGGAGGCTTGTGCAGGGATGTGGTCATCGGATGTGCCTCCCTCCGCTGGTATGATCCAGATCAGGTTCTAGGGTCGGTATCAGATGGATACCCTCTCAGCCTGCATCTCAGGCTCCCCCGGCTATGATTTGGCTTTCAAAGTGCTACAATTTGATTATACCACCTTTCCTAATTTTGTAAACATTCATCTTCCCAATTTATTCATTCATTGCGGATATGAAAAATATGAGTACACTTGCCGTTATGTCTTGTGAGGGGGCGAAGCTATGAACGGACGCGAGAAAATGCTGGCGGCGTTTGCACCGGAGGGAACGCCTGAAATTCCCGCCGTGATTTGCTACGAAGACATCTTTATCCGCGACCACTGGGCGCAGTTGAGCAGCCGCCCGTGGTGGGCGCGTCTCGTCCCCGACATCGCGACACAGTCGGCGTGGCGGCGTGAGGTGGAAGAGGTCATCGGGCAGGACTGGTTTTTGTTGCCGGAAGGCGCTTCCTACGCAGAGCGCGCCAACGTCGCTATCGTGACGCGGGGCGACGCGGCCTATCGCCTTGACCGGCGCACCGGCGCGCAGCAGCGCCTCGCGCCGCCGCAGGTGAGCGGGTGGAGCGGGCGAGACGTCGCCTCCGTTCACCCGGACCAATTGCCGCAGACGCCGGATGAGGTGGATGCCTGGATCATCGATCCCCATACCGGCGACTACGGTTTGACCGACGGGCGCGCGGATCTGGCGCAGCACATCCTCGGCGATTGGGGGGCGACGCGCTTCCCCCTGGGCTACGTCGCCGGGCCGTTGTGGACGTGTTACTATATGTGGGGCTTTGAAGGGATGATGCTGCATCTGGTCGACAAGCCCGCGCTGGTCCATTATGCCGTGCAGCGGTTCGCAGAGTATAGCATCGGCCAGATTCGCACGGCGGCGCGCCTGGGCGCGTTGGGTTTGTGGATTGAAGACTGTATGACCGATATGATCAGCCCGCAGCATTACCGGACGTTCAACCTGCCCTATCTGCGGCAGATGACCGATGAAATCCGCGCGGCGGGAATGCGCGGCATTCACTACTTCTGCGGCAATCCGGCGGGTAAATGGAACCTGCTGCTCGATACCGGCGCGGACGCGCTGGCGTTGGAGGAGAGCAAAAAGGGCTTTGCGATTGACGTTGCGGATGTGGTTGAACGGGTCGACGGGCGGATGGTCGTCCTTGGCAACCTGGATTCTATGCGTATCCTGGAACGAGCCGGCGATGACGCCTTGCGCGCCGAAATCGCCCGGCAGATTGACGCCGGACGGCGCAATCGCAGCCGCTTTATCATGAGCCTGGGCAGTCCGGTCACGCCGGATACGCCGGCATCGCGCGTCCGCCGCTATTGCGATCTTACGCATCAATTGGGCGCTTGAATCTCTCGTTTCTTTACGTTAAATTTCGGTTAGTTCTCCATTGCCAATATCCAAAAAGCAGGTAAACTTCCCCTTGCGGTTGGATGAGCATTTTTGCCTCGAATCCGCACGAATCTACACTAATATTTTCTATTTGTGAGGATTCGAGGTTATTTTCGGAGGAAATGTCGGGTATGAAGGTGAAAACAGTAACGTTGGAGCGGTTCACGCCGTTGCATGGCTGGCGCAACCGGCTTTTACGCATCGATTTGTCGGATGGGCGCATCTGGGCGCAGGAAACGGCCCCGGATGTGCCCAAATTCTTAGGGGCGCGCGGTTTGGCGGCGAAGGTGTTGTGGGACGAATATCCCGATCCCGTGGACGCATTCGACGCGCGCAACCCCTTGATGGTGATGCCCGGCGCGCTCACCGGCGCGCCTTCGCCGTATTCTGGGCGGACGAACGTGTGCGCGTTCAGCCCGCAGTGCTGGCCCTACACGTGGTTCTCGCGGGCCAGCATCGGCGCGGACTGGGGCCACGAGCTGAAGAAGGCCGGCTACGATGGCGTGGTGATTACCGGCGCGAGCGAGACGCCCGTGCGCATCCTCATCCGCGACGATGAGGTGAGCCTGCTGCCCGCCGATTTGCTGTGGGGGATGGACGCGCTGCTGGTACAGAAGGAGATTCAGGCGCTCGACGGTACGCAGGTCAAAACGCTCACCATTGGACCGGCGGGCGAGAACCTGTCGCGCATTGCCACGATCCACACGAACAGTTCTTCGGTGGCCGGACAGGGTGGCTTCGGCGCGGTGATGGGCAGCAAAAAACTCAAGGCGATCACCGTCGTCGGGACGAGCAAGGTCTCCGTGGCCCATCCCGAACGGTTGAAGATGCTCTACCGCGACATTGCGACGGAAGTGCAAGGCTCGCGTCCGGGCAAGCGTTTCATCCAGCGTGTCACCGAGCGCCTGCAAAATGAGGGTGGCGGCAAGGCGCGTTTAGTGCCATGCACGATGTACTGTCCCACGCCCTGCCGCGTCGAAGTGACCGGCATCCAGGGCTGTCACTTCGATCAGAAATGGTCGGGCGCGATGGCGTGCGTGAGCGGCGTGTTCGCCGGCACAGGGCCAGGGCGATTGTACGACTGGTATTTCGACTTCCGCCAGGCGTTCGAGTTGAATATGCACGCGAATCGCCTGGGTATCAACCATTGGGATATGCTGGTGGGTGTTGTGCCCTGGTTGCGCTCGTGCCAGTATGAAGGATTGCTCTCCGAGATCAACGGGATGCCCATTGACTGGAATTCGCTCGACTTCTGGGTGGCGCTGCTGGATGCGATGGCGCACCGCGAGGGGATGGGTGACGCGCTGGCCGAGGGCGGCTACCGCGCGGCGTTCCAACTGGGCCTGGGCGAAGACCTGGTGCGACGCTATTACACCGGCTGGGGCTATTCCGGGCATTGGGACGGGCACGCGGCGTTCGTCAACCGTATCGTCTATCCCTTCTGGATCGTCGGTGCGCTCCACTGGGCGATGGATACCCGCGATCCCGCCAGCAGCACGCACGGCTATGTGCAGAACGTGATGATGCGCGGGCCGTTCGGCTGGCGCAAGCCCGGCGACGAGGGCGCGATCACGTGGGAGCAGATGCGGGCGATCGGCGAGCGCGTGTACGGGCGCGCGGACACGCTCGATCCGCTCAGCGGCTACGAGGGCAAGGCGATTCCCGCCGCCTATCACGGTCTGCGCTCGGTGATGAAGGACTGTTTGCCCACCGACGATCAGGTGTTCCCGCTGATCTACAGCCACACCAGCCCGGACCGCTTTTGTCGCATCGGCGACCCGGCGAAGGGCGTGGTCATCGATGGGCCGGACGTGGACGTACACCTGTTCAACGCCGGGACGGGGACGGACTGGGATATGGCCGAATTCACGCGAGCGGCGGAGCGTGTCCTCAACCTCGAACGCGCAATCAGTATCAGGCACTTTGCCAAAGACCGCGCGATGGACGAGCGCGTGCTGCCGAGCTTCGAGTACGATGAGAACTGGGTCAACCCGGAACTGGGGACGCGGATGGCGTTGGAGCGCGAGAAGTTCGATCCGGTGATGGACGACTACCTGCGCCTGCGCGGCTGGGACGTGACCACCGGCTGGCCCACCCAAGGGACCTTGGAGCGGCTTGACCTCGGCGACATTCATGCCGAAATGCTCGCCGGCGCATCCCGCGCCCAGGCCCGTCTCCCACACTTGCCCCCCGAACCGCCCGTGCGCGACGTGCATAAGAATGATCCAGACAGAGAGAAGTAATTTGTAATCAGTAATCAGGGATTAGGGATTGGTAATCCGTGAGCAAACGTCCCAATCCCCAATCCCCAGTTACCAGTTACCAATCCCCAATTACCAGTTACCAATTACCAATCACAGGAGAACGATGAATGACCACTTACGAAGATACACTCAATCACGTCAATACAAATTCGCACCCGTCGGACTTGCGGATTACGGATATGCGCGTCGCCACGATTGTCGGCGCACCGATGCGCTGCCCGTTGATCAAGATCAGCACCAACCAGGGCATCGAGGGTTATGGCGAGGTCCGCGACGGGGCCAGCGTGCGCTACGCGCTGTTGCTCAAGAGCCGCATCCTGGGTGAGAACCCCTGCAACATCGATAAGATTTTCCGCCGCATCAAGCAGTTTGGCGGGCACGCGCGGCAGGCCGGCGGCGTCTGTGGCGTCGAGGTGGCGCTGTGGGATTTGGCGGGCAAGGCCTACGGCGTGCCCGTCCACGCGATGCTCGGCGGCAAATTCCGCGACAAGGTGCGCATCTATTGCGACACCGATTTGCACGGTCGCAATACCGGCACGGCGATGGGCGAGGCGCTCAAGGAGCGGATGGCGATGGGCTTCACGTTCCTCAAGATGGACGTGGGCATCGGGATGCTGCGCGACGTGCCGGGCGCGCTCTCCGGGATGCCGGACTTCATCCACAAGCTGATGCCGCCCCGCGAGGTTTGGGAGCAAATGCGCAACGCCGACCCCGATACGCAGTGGGAAATGCGCCGCCAGTTCGCGGAGACGCAGAACGTGATGCACCCGTTCACCGGCATCCACGTCACCGAGGCGGGGCTGGATTATCTGGAACAGTACGTCGCCGACGTGCGCGCCGTCATCGGCTACGAAGTGCCGCTGGCGACCGATCACTTCGGCCACATCGGCTTGCAGGACTGCATCAAGATCGCGCGCCGGCTGGACAAGTTCAACCTGGCCTGGTACGAGGACATGCTCCCCTGGCAGATGACCGACCAGTACGTGCGGCTGGCGAATTCCTGCACAACGCCGATTTGTACCGGCGAGGACATCTACCTGAAGGAGAACTTCAAGCCGCTGTTCGAATCGGGCGGCGTGTCGGTGATTCATCCCGATTTGCTGTCATCCGGTGGGATCTACGAGAACAAGAAGATCGGCGATCTGGCGCAGGAGTACGGCGTGTCGATGGCGGTCCACATGGCCGAATCGCCCATCGCGTGTATGGCTGCCGTCCACAGCGTCGCCGCCACCGAGAACTTCCTGGCGCTGGAGAACCACTCGATTGACACGCCCTGGTGGGACGACATCGCCAACGGTCTGCCCAAGCCGATCATCCAGAACGGCTTCATCGACGTGCCCGACACGCCCGGCCTGGGCATCGAATCGCTCAACGACGAGGTCATCGCCGCGCACCTCGACCCGCACGAGCCGGGGCTGTGGGAGCCGACGGACGCCTGGGATCGCGAGTTCACGAACGACCGGTTGTGGAGTTAAGGTCAGTCATTCTGCCGGAGCAACAACTGTCGCTGTTCGGCGCGCTCGCCGCGGTGGACTGAACGGCAAATAAAGGGAGACTTCCTCGTATGAGGGGAAGTCTCCTTTTTTATTACTTGCGCAAGAGCGGGAGGGACGTATACTTGAATCATCAATCTGTGAAGGAGCACATACTATGGAAGCTGTGATGATTCCGCAGATTACGGAAAGATTGCAAAGATTGCCCACCGACAAACTTGTCGTGGTGTACGATTTTATCTCCTACTTGCTAGACCGCGAAACAGGACAACGTCGCAAGGGGTTCTCCGACGCTTTCCAAACGATGCTGGCCTCTGAGTCCGTGCTGCGGCGCGATTGGGACCGTCCCGAAGAGGATGAGGCATGGGCAGATTTGTAAAGGGAGACGTTGTTGTCGCGCCATTTCCGTTTTCGGATTTGAGCACAGCCAAGAAGCGTCCGGCGGTGGTCGTTACCGTTCTCACGGGCGATGATGGTGAACGACTTGTCCAAAACTAGCGAAGAAAAACAATGAAACTCGGCGAAATCAGAATCAAAGACTACCTGGAAAAGACCCACGGTGAAGTAACCGGGACGCTCTTCTCCGATGGCAAAGACCGCTACTACACGGCCACATACGAATGGCAGGCAACTCCCGATGGGCAGCTTCACATTTCGCGTCAGGGCAGCGCCAATGCTGTCACCCTGCCTCAAGTCATTGCGCTGGATGAAAGCCTGGTCGCTTTCTTTGGCCTGTATAGCGGCGATGGCGCAAAGGGCAGCGAAAATCCACGCGCCCCTGGGCTGTTGCGTCCCGCGATTTCCTTCTCCCAGCGTGAACCCAACCTGATTCGCTTTGCCGTCCGCCATTTCAAGCCCATCTTCCCCGACGCCCGCTTCACGTATACTTTGGGGGAAGACAGCGCCTTCTTTATGGCCGGAGCAGGGCTGGAGATGCTGGAAGCCTACTACGGCGGCCCCCTTCCGGCGACGCTCCCGCTTGCTCAAGTCCAACCCCACCTGAATCAGGCCGACCGCGCCTATCTGGCAGAAACCCGCCGTCATCAGCAGAACCCGGAAGCCGATCTGGCGTTCTACTACCAGCACAAGACGGCGATGGAGACGATTCTCGCCGCGCAGAAACAGGGGTACATTACCGCGTCCGGCATTGCGCTCTCTCCTCAAGACCGCGTTACGGCTTCCTTGCGGCGGCCCTACAAAAAGGGCGCGCGTGAGCCGGGTGGGTCGAGCCGTTCCGACGAAACCCACGTGGGCGGAGTCGCCGGGATGGGCGAATTATTCCTGAAAATGCTGCACGAACTCGAAGCCTCTATTCTCGAAGACCGGCGCGTTTCCGCTCAAGGTCTGGTTGTCTGGCAGGAGACCCCTTCGCATATCGGGCAAGTGCTCGATGTGCAGACATTTTTCGAGCATCATCCTTACGGCGCGTTGAATCACGAACGCCCTACGCTTGCGGCCAAAAGTCCTGACCGCCTACAAGGGCAATGGCCCAGGTCGAAGCCGGTTACGCTTCATGCCTCCCTCCGCCTTGACCCGCTTTGGTGCTATACGGCGGGCCTTTATCTGGCCGAAGGCACGACCACCAAGCAAAAGTTCTTCACGATGTACCGCGAGCGTGTGGCGGGGTTGGCGCTAGGTTTCACCTCATCGGAAAACACCAGCCTCGCGCTGATGTTGCGCGCTTTGCAACAACTCTTTTCTCCCGAAGAGTGTGTGGACGGCTGGAAAGTCAAAGTCGGTTCGCAATATTTCCCCGAACTGGTTGTCGTCGGCCTGAAAAACGCCGTCCCGATGTTGCGCGGCGGCGCAAGCGGCGACGGTAAGCTACGCACGATTGAGATTTCGCTGGCGATCAAGGCGTGGGCCTTGAATGTCGCGCCAGCCCTGCAAGCGTACCAGGATAAGTTTTCGCACGTCGAGCCGACCGGCGCGGGTGTGCCCCGTATTGACTTTTGGGCATCGAGCGCGTTATGTAAGTGGTACTTCCCCCTGGTGATGATTGCCGCCTTCGGTGATAGCATCAGCGATCCGGCAAGTGAGTTTACCTATGCTTGAGCACTTATTCCTGCCATATCTTGACCTCTCCACGCTCCGGCTAATGCCCGAACACCGCGCCTGGTTGCAAAACTGGCTACAGACTTTTGAGCGAGACCTTGAAGATGGCGACATCGCTTCATCGCTCTGTTTGCTGGGGATGCTGACCGAGTGGGCCTTGTACGGCGAGTTGCGCTACGATTGGCGCGCCCTCTTTGCCACGTACCTCACCGATGAAACCGGAAATCCGCTGGCCTACTCCGCCCGCTACGGACAACGGTTGTATCGCTTTGGCGCGCAGTGGCAGCAAACACCCGTCCATGCCGTGCATACCCGTTTTTGGGCCGATTGCGTTTATGACCCTGCCGCCGCCGTTCAACCGCGCTATGCGCAGCTTATCGAAAGCTGGATTCAGCCAAGCGGGTGGATTTACAATCCGGCGGTGAGCTATACCCACCCGCGCACGCGGATGAAGTCGGAATACACGATGTCCTTGGCGATGGGCCTGGACCTGTTAGCTGCTGCGGACGCCTTGAGCCCGCATGTGGCGCGTTTCGCCGCAACCGCCTCCGCCGAACCCGCTATGCCCTACTTGAGCGCCGAGTATTTCAGACTGCGCGCTTTGGAACGCCTCGACAAAGCGCATCTGGCCCCCAACACCGTGACGGAAACGCTCAACATTTGTGAAGCTGGCGCTGGTTATTGTGATTTTGCCGTCAGTAGCAAGGTGGATGATTATATGGGTTCGGCCAAACGTACCGGGCGTGACGAGGCCGTACATTCGCCTTTGGCCGCCCTGCACGCCGCTTATCTGGCGCAGATTTGTAACGCCGCGCCGCGACAAACTGTGCGAGCGCGCCTGGCGCACTTTCGACGACACCTGCAAGATAACCCATTGGACATCCCCGCCTTTCGCATCCGCGACTTTCCTTTCCCCTTCGGTACGGATAGCTCTCCCCTGGAAGTGCTGGCGGCAGCCGCGATTGTCCAGGGTGTGATGGAAAAGACGCTCCAATGAAAACCGCGCAACTATCGCTGTTCACAGAACTCCCCCGCGCCGATGCCACGCACGCCATTCACCTTGAGCGCAAACCTTACATCCAGCCCTTCGAGTGCATCCTGGCGCACGCCGAGGTGCAGGGACTTATCCAGGCGGAAGAAAACGGCCTGTTCACGCAAGCCGCTGAGCGGCACGTGACCGTCTCGGCGGAGCAAGCCGACGCCCTGACCTTGAAAGGCCGTCTGGCCTACTGGCAACAGGTCAGCGCCGACCAGGTTTACGTCACCGACCAGGTGCGCTACGAACTCGCGGACGACCCCGCCGTGACGCTGGACGCCTTGTTGACCGGCGACCTCTCGCCGGAGCAATTGCCCAACCGTCGCAAGTTGCGTTACGGGCCGCACGACTTGCACGAGTATCGTGGCAAGTTCTTCCCCCAACTCGTCAAATCGCTCATCAACGCCGCCGGATTGGAAAAAGGCAGCGTTGTCCTCGACCCCACCTGCGGCAGCGGGACGGCCAACTGTGAGGCGCGCGCGATGGGGATGCAGACCCTCGGCCTGGACCTCAACCCGCTCTCCGTCTTGATTGCGCGCACCAAAGCGGCGCTGCTTGACCTCACCCCCGCCGCGTTGCTCGCGGAAGCGGCGCGCATCCATACTGCCGTAGCAACAACGGCGAGCGCCAATCCCGCCGACCGGTGGGACGTCACGGACCTGGACTATCTCAACCGTTGGTTCGACTCTGCCGCCCTGACCGAGCTAGCCCATTTGCTGAACGTCGTCGAGGTATGCCAGCATCCTGTCTTGCTGGCTTGGTTGCGCGTTTGCCTGAGCAACGTCATTCGCCCAATCTCGTGGCAGAAAGAGAGCGACTTGCGCGTTCGCAAACAAATCGCCGACTATTTCCCCGGTACAGCAGCGCGACTTTTCCAGGATGAAGTGCGCCGTCAGGTGGAGAAACTACATCGCTATCTCGCCCTGCTGGAAACCCAACAGCCCTTCCCGCCCTACGAAATCCACGAGGGCGACGCCCGGCGTATAGACCAACACCTGGCGGAATGGGTGAGCAACTGCGATATGCTCATCACCTCGCCGCCCTATGCCACCGCGCTGCCGTACATTGACACCGACCGCCTTAGCCTCGTCGCCCTCAATCTGCTGCCCCGCGCCGCGCACCGTGACCGCGAATACCAGATGATCGGCAATCGGGAAATCCTGGAATCGCAGCGGCAGGAACTGTGGCGCGCTTACCAAACCCGGCGCGGCGAACTGCCGGAAAGCGTGTGTGCGTTGATTGACAGCCTGGCCGAGGCGTATCATACCGACGCAGTGGGCTTTCGACGGCGCAATCTGCCCGCTCTGCTCGCCCGCTATTACCTGGATATGCTCGACGCAATGACTGCCGCTCGCCGCATGATGCGCCCCAACAGCCTGGCCTTCTACATCGTCGGCAACAATAGCACCCGCGTTGAGGAAAAGCGCGTGGAGATTCCTACCGACCGCTTCTTGTGGGAAATCGGCGTCAAAGCTGGCTGGCATCAGGAGCAATACATCCCGATGGAGTTGTTGCCCTCCCGCGACATCTTCCGCGAGAACACCGGTACCAGCGAGAGCATCCTGGTGTTTCGCTCGACGGTGAAGCGCGCGGCGATTTACGGCATCCGTAGCGTCGGAAATGGCGCGGCAGATGAAGGGTGGGACTTCGCCGCTGCGGACACGCAACAACACCTGCACGCGCTGCATCCTTACCCGGCGCGCTTCATCCCTCAAATCCCCGCGAAGGCGATTGCCGCGTACACGCAACCCGGTGACTGCGTGCTGGACCCTTTCTGCGGCGGCGGCACGACGCTCTTGGAAAGCATCCTCTTGGGCCGCCCGGCCATTGGGATAGACAATAACGCTGTGGCTTGCCTCATCAGCCGCGCCAAGACCGCGCCTTATACACCTGCTGACCTCGCCTGCTTGACCGACTTCCTGAACCGCGTTGCCGTTGACGTTATGGCGGCTTCACCTTCCCAAATCTGGTTGCCAGAATACAAAAACCGTGACTACTGGTTTGCGCCCGCCGCCCTGCACGACCTGGGCCGCTTGCGTTACGCCATTAACCAATTGCCGGAACCAGCCCATAGCTTCGCCCTGACCGTCTTTTCCGCGCTCATCGTCCGCGCTTCATACCAGGATAGCGACACTCGCTATGCACGGGTGGACAAGGTCTACCAGCCGGGGAGCGCCGTGCAATGGTATCAGCAGAAACTCAGCGTCGCCCTCGCCACCCTAAAGGAAATCGCCGACCTGCCCAAAGCGACCGCTGCCGTTCGTCTAACCGATGGACGCGACTTGCGCTATATTCCAGACGCCAGCGTAGACTTCCTGGTGACATCGCCCCCCTACCTCAACGCCTACGACTACCATAAATACCACCGTCACCGTCTCCACTGGATTGGCGGCGACATCAAACTGGCCCGCGACTGTGAAATCGGCGGGCACGACACCTTCACTCGTCCCCATGCGGACCCGCAAGCCTACTTCGACACGATGACCACCTGTTTCCGCGAGTGGGTGCGTGTCCTGAAGCCTGAATCGCACGCCTTAGTTGTCATCGGTGACGCCATTGTTGACGGTCAAGCTGTACCGGTAGCCGACCGCTTCATAGACATTTTCGCCAGATTAGATATGCCTTTGGCGCACCGTTGGCTGCGCAATCTGCAAACGTCGAAAAAATCTTTCAACCAACAGGCGCGCATCAAACAGGAGCATGTGTTGTTATTCCAGAAGAAATCACACCCTAGGGTCGAACTCACCTGATCCGCCCACAACGAGTAATACATGCATGGCTTTATCGTCAGGCTTCGGGACGCAGCAACACAAACCCGTCAGACTTGACAACTTCATCGGGGAATAGGCTTTTCGCCAGCACGACCAGGTACAAGTGCAGGCAAACATCGGCAGTAAGCCAGCCTTACAAAGGGGACAACCCGCCCTTGCGGACGGGCGTCGGCCCGGAGATACTATCTCCGGGAGGTATTTTTACTTTAGCAGACTAAGAAGGATGTCAATCCTCAACCGCAAATTTTGGCGGAAAGTCCTCCTTCCACCAAAACTCTACCGGCGTTCCGGCGGGAAATGCGCCCACGTCGCTGCCGGGCGAATCGGGTTGCCGATAGAAATTGCCTTCCGCCGGTGATACAAACAGCGGCTCGCCGGTGAGCGCATCCTCCCCGTCGAAGGCGTAGATGTCGGCGAAGTTGTCTGTCCACCCGGCGCGAATGGGATACGTGACGGCGTTCGTGTCGTAAATCAGGTTGCGCGTGATGCTGATCTGCTTCTGCGCGAAGATCGCTGCGATGTCGTCGCCCTCTTGCAGGTACAGGTCGCTGTAGCCGATTTGGAAGCCTTTGTTGTCGCTGAAGATATTGTCGCGGATTTCCACATTGCGCAGGTTGGCGGAGAAGAGGTACAGTCCGCCGGTGATCCAGTGATAGTGCGTCGGCGGGTTCGCCGGGCCGTAGCCGTTGTGATGGACGGTGTTGTTATAGATGTAAATGCCGGTACGCAGCCCGTCGCCGCCCCAACGCCCAAACAGAATGCCCGTGCCCCGGTTGTTGTAGAACAGGTTGTGATGGATGCGGACATCCACCACCTCGTTGCCACCCTCCACCGAAATCGCCATGCCTGCGCCCCGGCAGTCGTGAACGACGTTGTGATCCACCTCGACGTCTTCCAGTACGCCGAACCAACTATCCACGTACAGGCCCTGGCGGTCCACGTGATGGATGTAGTTGTGATGCACGCGACCGTGCGCGCTGGTTTCCTTCACGTCGATGCCCTCTTTGTCGCAGTCGTAGACGTGGTTGTAGGCGACCTCGAAATGGCGCGCCCCGGCGATGCTGATCGCCTCGTGCGGCGGCTCGCCTTGCTTCACGTAGCCTTTGGGCAGCATATCCCACGTGTTGGCGTGGATGACGGTATTCCCGATGACTTTGATGTGCTCGGTAAAGCCGTCGGTGCCATCGGTGCGCCAGACGCCGATGCCGGGGCTGAAGGTGGTGTCGGCGGTATTGTTGAGCAATTCGATGTGCTGCGAATCACGCACCATAAAGCCGGCCTGGTGCGAGTGCTGCACGGTAAGGCCGATCACCCGGATGTAGGCCTTGCGTTCGATGGTGAAGCTCCCGGCATCGTGAGAGAACCTATTGGGCGGGTCGTTGTCAATAGCGGCAGCATCCAGCACCGGTTGCTCGCCGGGATAGGCGCGATACGTGATCCAGGCATCCTCGCGCCCGGAATTCGCCGGCCTGACCTGCCGGGACAACAAATAAACGCCGCCGCGCAGATAAACCGTCTGGCCGGCCTCCAGCACTTCCGCCGCGTGATTGGCGGTGGCCCACGGCTGCGCGAATGTGCCGGGATTGGCGTCGTCGCCATCCGGCGCGACGAAGAAGGCGTCTGAGGTCAGGGGCACGGCGGCAGTGGGGGCTGGCGTCACGGTGGGCGATAGCACGGATGTGGGCGTGATTGCTCCAGAGCAAGCGGTCAATCCTGCGATGACGATCATAATCCACCTCGGTAATAAAGAATGAGACAAGTGATGATATCCTCTTTTCATGCTCACATATTTGGAGAAAGAGATAGTGTGAAGTTATATACTGACATACATCAGTCTACCACGAATCAATAACAGAAACGTCATTGGCAGCTTCAGCGGCATCTTGGGGGGACGTGCGCAAGAGCACATCGAGCCGGAGACAGCGCGCGCGCAGCTCTAGCCAGGGCACGTCCAGCAACTCCGCAGCTCGCGTCAGACTGATGCTCCCACTTAAATAGTGCGCGAAGACCAGGGTATAACGCGCATTGAGGTCGTCCAGTGCCTGTACGGCAGCTTCCGACAATCCGGCCGCCGGTTCACTGTCCGGCGGTTCGGCGTAATACCGCATCACAGCCCGCAGAATACGATAATCGACGATGTCGACCAATGCAGCTTCTGGTTCTCCGTGGCTCTCGATTAATGCGGTACGTCCTCGTTGTACGTCGCGGAGCACGCGCCGGGTATTGCGGGCCAAATCCGTTCGACTGACCCTTTGAATGAGCGTCATACTATCCTCCTGATGTAAAATACGTATTTTATGTATTTTACTATATTTCTCGGATTCTTCAATGACTCTCTCGCTCCTGGCAGAAAACAATCTTTGCTTTATTCCGCGTAAGCCCTGCTTGTGTTACGCGCATAGTGTAGAGGGAATGGGGAAAGTTGCAAACGGAGAACACCACGGATGGCGGAAATGGACGATGGGAGGTGAGCAAGGGGCAGGATGCAAGTGGAAGGGTTGAAGCCGCGTAGTCGCGACTGCCACTGCGTAGGTAGGGGCGGTCGGGGGCGAGGAGGTAGGGAGAGTGGCTATCCAAATCGCGGCGACCATCTGACAATGATAGTGACCAGTATATAATCCGAACTATGGGTGTTCAAGAGGCTGACGAGGTACAGTATCTTTGCTATCCTGGTACAGGTACCTTTAGAAAGAGCAAACTATAGACTATCATGGGAAAGGAGTGGGTAAAATGGAGAAGCGCAAAGCAGAAATGGAAAAAGTCCGGAAAATGCTAAACAAGGAAGTGTTTACTTGGGTCAGAAAGCAGATCTTCCAACACACCTTACAAGCGGTGATAATGGCAGTGGTTGTTCTCTTGATAGGATATCTCCTCGTTGCCCGGTTTGTCTTTGGCTTAGTTGGTTAGTCTCAGCACATAGTTTACACTTTTTGCACTTTAACGTACTTGAGAAAAGTCTCAACACATAGTTTACACTTCAGACCTCAGACGGAACAGCCTGCGGTGGTTCCCATAGCGACGGAGCC
>Ga0334890_1003375_pt1 | contig 16266 bp, 10 predicted proteins | sample GraSluR1_MG_3_FD_207220 | JGI IMG/M metagenome (GOLD analysis project Ga0334890, IMG submission 207220) | Sludge microbial communities from methane-producing bioreactor in Wageningen University, Netherlands - Granular Sludge_31_08-R1 | ecosystem: Engineered > Bioreactor > Anaerobic >... | reverse complement strand
ACCTGACGGACCTCGCCGACCCCGATATCCAGGAGTTCGTCGCCGAATACAAAGCCGCGTTCGGCGAAGAGCCCGTACTGCCGAACCCGGTTATGGCGCAGGACGCGCTTCTGATGATCGTCGACGCACTGACAAGAGCGGGGAGCGTCGAGGGCGACGCGATTGCGGAAGCACTGGCGACCATCAAGGATCTGAAAGTCACCAGCGGCGTGCTCACCATCAACGCGGAGGACCACAATCCGCTCGACAAGCCTGCGGTCATCCAGCAGGTGGATGTCGCCAACAAGACCTTCAAGTTCGTCAAGAAATACGTATCGGTAGAAGATTAGCAACGGATTGTTTTCACGGGAGCGTGCGGAGCACGTTCTCCGAACATCGTATCGAAACCGAAGGGCGCGGGTTGCTCTCCCGCGCCCTTCATACGGAGGCCCGGGGACTCCGCGGATTCAGCGTTCCTCCCCAATATGCTCAAAGGATGTGTGAGCCGGAGTGTTTCTTCAAACTTTGATTACCGGCCTCTCGATCGGAGGCATCTACGCCCTGATGGCCGTGGGGTACTCCCTCGTCTTCAGCGTGTTGAATTTCAGCAACTTCGCCCACGGAGCGGTGATCATGCTCGGGGCGTACGTGGGACTTGCTCTGGCGACGAAGTTCAGCCTGGGGCTGGGGCTCGTGATCGCGGGGAGCGTCGCCGGAGCGGGGATTATCGCGGTGCTCAACGAACGTCTCGCCTATTCCAGTCTTCGCAGAAGAAAAGCCCCCTCGCTCTACCTGATGATCAGCGCGATGGGGTGCGCCGTCTTCCTGGAGAACATGGTGTACGCGACCATCGGCTCCCGTTTCTACGCCTTCCCCGAGTTCTTCGGGCGGCAGATCATCAACCTGTGGGGGAGCAGCGTCAGTCTTCTCGACATGGGGGCGTTTCTCTTCGCGCTTGCCGCCATCCTGGGGCTGCATCTCTTCATCAGCCGGACAAGGACGGGCATCGCAATCCGCGCGGGCGTCTCGGACATGACAATGTGTTCACTGATGGGAGTGGACCTGGACAGGCTCATCGCCGTCGTCTTCCTTCTCGCTGGAGCGTTCGCGGGAGTGGCGGGAGTCTTTCTCGGAATAAAGTATCTCGTCTACCCGACCATGGGGTGGGTGACCAACAAGGCGTACATCGCCGCCGTGATCGGCGGGCTCGGCAGCCTCCCCGGAGCGCTCGCCGGCGGACTCATCCTCGGCGTTGTCGAGACGTTCGTCTCGACGTACGTCTCAAGCGTGCTGCGCGACGTCTTCAGCTTCACGCTGCTGATCGCGTTCCTGGTGCTGCGTCCAAACGGCCTGCTCGGACGCGACGGAGAGGAGAAGGTCTAGCCATGGACTACATTCTTTCCATCGTCATCCTTGCAGGGATCAATATGATCGCCGTGCTCGGGCTTTCCATCTTCACTGGGTTCACCGGGCTCTTCTCGCTGGGGCACGCCGCCTTCGTCGCCGTCGGCGCGTACACCTCCGCGATTCTTACGTACTACTATTACGTCGACTACTATCTGGCGCTCGCTGCGGGAGCGGCGGCGGCCGGAATCGTCAGCCTGATCATCGGCGTGCCGACTCTGAGGGCGAAACTGCGAAGCGACTACTTCGCCATCGCCGTGCTCGGTTTCGGCGAAGCCCTCAGAGTGCTTCTGGAGAACCTTGAAATCACGAACGGCGCGCGCGGACTTCCGGGGATCGACAACTTCACCACGCTGCCCATCGTCTTCGTCTGTCTTGCCGGCGGGATCTTCGTCGCCCGCAACTTCCTTCGCTCACGCTGGGGCGCGGCGTGCATCGCCATCCGCGAGGATCCCATCGCAGCCGAAACGGCGGGCGTCAGGCTCTTCAGGACCCGCCTGCTCTCCCTCGTCGTGAGCGCCGTCTACTGCGGCCTCTCGGGAGGGCTGCTCGCGCACTTCCTCTCCTTCATCCAGCCGCAGATGTTCACGCTGGTGCAGTCGACGCAGCTTCTCGCGGCGGTCATCGCCGGGGGTATGGGGAGCATCTCGGGGCCGTTGATCGCCTCCTTCGTGTTCATCGCGCTCCCCGAGGCGCTCAGAGTGGCGCAGATGTGGCGCCTTGTGGCGTACGGGCTGCTCCTCGTGCTCATCATGGTCTATCGGCCCCAAGGGCTGATGGGGTACTCCGAGATCACGTCATTCTTCCGGAGAAAATCCGGCGCCGAATGGAGGCGCCCCTCATGAGCGAAGCGCAGACCTTGCTCTCCGTTTCCGGCCTGACGAAGGACTTCGGCGGAATACGCGCGGTGGACTCTTTCTCCTTCGATGTGCGCGAGGGCTCGATCACCGGAATCATCGGCCCGAACGGCGCCGGGAAGACGACGGTTTTCAACCTCGTCACGGGGTTGTACAAGCCGACTTCGGGTACGATCCGTTTCCTGGGAGAAGAGATCGGCGGCCGCCGTCCGGATACCATTGTTCGCCACGGGATCGCGAGGACGTTCCAGAATATACGCCTTTTCAACAGGCGGACCTGCCTTGAAAACGTACTCACACCCCTTCTCCAGAGGGAGCGGTGCGGTTTCCTCGGCGCGATGCTCGGATTGCCGTCCGTCCGTAGAATGGAACGCGCGCTTCACGACAAGGCGCATTCCCTGCTGGCGGCTTTAGGACTTGACGCGTACGCTTCGTTCGAGGCGAGCACGCTTCCGTACGGTCTGCAGAGGAAGCTCGAAATTGCGCGCGCGCTCGCCACGGAGCCTTCGCTTCTGTTGCTCGACGAACCGGCGGCCGGAATGAATCCGGAAGAGACGCACAGCCTCGCGAACCTTATCGCGGAGGTGCGCGAGAAGTTCAATGTGACGATTCTCCTCATCGAGCACCACATGGACCTCGTGATGAACATCTGTTCGCCCATCGTGGTGATGAACTTCGGCGCGCTGCTGGCGACAGGAACGCCCGAAGCGGTACGGGAGAACCCGGAAGTGGTGAAGGCATATTTAGGAGAGAGGAAAGAAAAACGATGAGCGCTCTGCGGGTAGAAAATCTGAACGTTCATTACGGGACTATCCATGCCGTTCAAGGAATTTCATTCTCCCTTGAAGAGCGGGAGATCGTTTCAATCGTCGGCTCGAACGGCGCGGGGAAGTCGACCGTCATGTGGACGCTGGCCGGAGTTGTGGAACGCTCCGGCGGCTCGGTGGATATCTTCGGCGAACCCCTCCCGGCGAAGCCGCACGAGATCGTCGCGCGAGGCCTTGCGCTCGTTCCGGAACGGCGCCGCCTCTTTTCGGCGCTTACGGTGTCGGAGAACCTGATCATGGGCGCGTACCGGCGGAAAGCCGACAAAAGCGTCGAGCAGGATCTGGAGCGCTGCTTTCAGCTCTTCCCGATCCTGAAGAAACGGCTGAATCAGCGTTCGGGAACGCTTTCGGGGGGGGAGCAGCAGATGCTCGCCATCTCGAGGGCCTTGATGAGCAAACCGAGAATTCTCCTTCTGGACGAACCGTCGCTCGGTCTCGCCCCTCTTCTCGTGGAGACGCTCATGGAGACGATTCTCAGGATACGCGGCGAGGGGATGACCGTACTGCTGGTGGAGCAGAACGCGACGCAGGCCCTTGAGATCAGCGACCGGGGTTTTATTCTTGAAGCCGGACGTTTTCAGAAAAGCGGGCCGGGGAAAGAACTCGCAGGGGATCCCGAGATACGAAAGGCGTATCTCGGGGGGTAAAACGGAGGGCTTTCGGTGACGCACCGCGGACACGGCGCGAAATTGCCGTTGCCGTCGGTAGTCGGAGGGGTATTCCGTGCGGAGGGAGCGCATCCGGAGGCGGCAAGCCTCGGCGGCGCTCCCTCCGTCGTGTTTTCTGCTTATCTTTCAGCGGATTGGTCAGAATCCGGAGGAGCTCCCGTTGAGCGTTCTTCGCACCGTGGAGATGCTCTCCATGATGCGCTTCGCCACGTCGGGACGGTTCATCGTGTAGAGGTGAATGCCGTCGGCGCCCCAGGAGAGAAGGTCGATGATCTGTTCTGTCGCGTAGGCGATCCCCGCCTCTGAAAGAGCTTCCGGAGAGTGCTCGTAGCGGGACATGATGCGGGCGAAACGCGGCGGGATCGACGCGCCGCAGAGGGAGACGATCCTTCCTATCTGGCGTGCGTTGAGCACCGGCATAATACCTGCAAGAATCGGCACGCCGATTCCCAGAGCTCGTATTTTGTCCATGAACCCGAAGAAGATCTCGTTGTCGAAGAAAAGCTGCGTGATCAGAAAGTCTGCTCCCGCATCGACTTTCTCTTTCAGATGGAAAAGATCATCCTCGGACGAAGGGGATTCCGGGTGTCCCTCGGGGTAGGCTGCCGCGCCGAGAGAAAAGTCGCGAAAATGTCCGCGGCGGATGTGGCGGATGAGGTCGGATGCGTGGTGAAAGTGGCTCTCCGCTCCGTCCGGGCGGGGATCGCCGCGCATCGCCAATATATTGCAGACGCCTTCCTGTTCCAAATCCTCCATTACTTTTTCCACTTCCGCCGGAGACGATCCCATGCAGGTGAGATGAGCAAGAGAAACAAGCCCCCATCGATTATGCACTGCCGAGGCTATTTCCACGGTTCGGTCGCGGCTGCTTCCTCCGGCGCCGTAGGTGACGCTGATGAAGTCCGGAGAGAGCTCCTTCAGCCCGGCTACGGTGGTGAATACCGTTTCTATCGGCGTCTCCGGTTTCGGAGGAAAAATCTCGAAGGAGATCGCCGGGCGCGTTCGCGAGAGAAGATCACGGATAAGCATGGCGTGTGAATACCTCCTTTCTACTGGTTTTTTCGGCTCGCCATGAGCGATTCGACGAGCCGGACGGAGCTCACCGCGTCGGGAGCGTAGCCGTGCGCGCCGATGGTCCGCGCGAAGTCCTCGCTCACGGATGCGCCGCCGACGATGACGAAAACCCCCGGAAGGCGGCGTACGATTTCCGCCGTTGTCTCCGCCATTCTTTTCATCGTCGAGGTCATCAGCGCGGAGAGCCCTACGAAATCGAACGCTCCTTTCTCCGCCTCTTCGAGAATCCGTGCCGAGGGAACATCCTTCCCCAGGTCGACCACGGTGAAGCCGTGGCTCTTCAACACGGTCCCGACGACGTTCTTCCCCAGGTCGTGCAGGTCGCCTTCGACGGTGGCGAGGAGCACTCTCCCTTTCGATGAAACCCCTCCGGCTCGATCCACCAGTTCCATAGCGAGTTCGCAGACGCGCTGCGCGGTCTCCGCCGAGGAGATGAGCTGGGGAAGGAAGAACGCGCCGCTGTCGTAGCGCTTCCCGACCTCTTCGAGCGCTGGGATGACGCCTTTGTTCACAACGTCGAGCGGGGTTGTTCCGGAGCCGAGAAGGTCTTTTGCGTTTCCATCGGCCTGCTGCGCATCTCCGCGGAGTATCGAGAGGGCGAGCGGCAGGAACCGGGGATCGACGGCGAGCGTTTCGTCTCCTGCGGGCTGATTCGTGGGCCGTGTCGCCGGGCGGGGGGCGTCGGAAGGCATGGAGAAGGACGCGGCCGCGGAGAGGAAACGTCGCCCTCCCGCATCGCGTCCTGCAAGCGTCTCCGCTGCGGCGAGGGTCTCCATCATGGAGCTGTCGAGCGGGTTCATTATGGCGGCGTCCAATCCCGCCGCCACCGCCATCGCGAGAAACGTTCTGTTGAGAAGCGAACGGGCGGGCATGCCGTGCGAGACGTTGCTCACGCCCAGGACGGAGGCGATACCCTGCTCCCTGAGGAAGGCAAGGGCGGAGAGGGTGACCGCCGGAGCGGCGTGATCCGCGCCGACCGCGAGCGTCAATCCGTCGACGATAAGCCCTTCGCGAGGAAATCCCAGCGAGTCCGCGCGTTCGAGAATTTTGCGGATGACTCTTTTGCGGGCCTCTTCGCTTTCGGGGAGACCGTCCTCGTCGATTGGAAGCACGACCGCCGCCGCGCCGTGACGCTTTGCGAGCGACAGTCCGGGAAAGAGGGAGTCCTCCCTGGCTGTGAAGGAATTGATGAGGGGGATACCGGTAACGGCGCCGAGCCCTGATTCAAGCACCAATGCGCTGTCGCTGTCGATGGAGAGCGGCAACGCGGTGGACTGCCCCGCGGCGGAGACCGCGGCGGTCATTGCGGCCTGCTGATCGATCGTCGGCAACCCGACGTTCACGTCGATTATGTGCGCGCCGGCTTCCGTCTGCAGCCGCGCCTCCTCGCGGAGCGTCGTCCAGACGAAGCGTTCGACCTCTTCCCGGAGCGGGGATTTCCGAGAGACGTTGATTCGCTCGCCGATGATGCGGAAGGGGTGCTCCGGCCCCGCAAGGACGAGGCGACTCCGGCTTGCCAGCGGGACTCCCCGGACGGGTGTGCGTCTCTTGGGCTCAATGCCCCGCACTGCCGCTGCGAGCGCGGCGATGTGCTCCGGAGTGGTGCCGCAGCAGCCGCCGACGACCGTCGCTCCGGCCTCGGCCAGGCGTTTTCCCCATGTTGCGAAGACCTCCGGGGAGCGGTACTCCTCGTTGCCCGGGAGTCCCGCGTTCGCGTAGACGAAGACCGGAAGGTCCGCGTGCTCGGAAAGGACCTCGACCGTGGAGATATACGCTTCGGGCCCCACCCCGCAGTTCGCGCCTACTCCTGCGGCGCCTTGAAAGGCCGCCCAGCGCGCCGCGACCTCCGGCGGGGTCCCTGTGACGGTTCGTCCCTTCTGGTCGAAGGTGAAGCTCACCACGAACGCGCCGTCGGGAGCTGTGTCTCGAGCGGCAAGGACGGCCGCCTTGGCCTCGCGGAGGTCGATCATCGTCTCGATGAGAAGAAAGTCGGCGCCGCCTTCCAGAAGCCCTTCCATCTGCGTGCGGAAAGCATCGTATGCCTCTTCGAAGGATAACGAGCCGAACGGCGCCAGCAGCTCGCCCAGAGGGCCGACGGATCCGGCGACGAGCGCTCCGTCCCCCGCCGCGCTCTTCGCGAGGCGCGCGGCCCGCGCGTTGATATCGCCCGCTTTTTCCCGAAGCCCCCTGTGCCCCATTTTAATAGGGGTTCCGCCGAAAGTATTCGTCTCTACGATGCGCGCCCCTGCGTTCACGTAGGCTGTATGGATGTCGGCGACGACCTCCGGACTGTGGATGTTCATCTCCTCCGGCAGCATCGGAGGGGTCCACCCCTTTTCGGCGAGCAGCGTTCCCATACCGCCGTCAAGCGGCACGATCGCGCGGTGTTCCTCGATCCAGCGGATGAATTCTTTTTTCTTCATTTTTTCTTCCCCCTCTTCGCTCCGTATAAGTTCATCAATATAGCAAAAAGCGAAGCGGAAGGATAGTGTTAAAATAAAGCTGAAAAAAGGGAGGAGGAAACGCAATGATTCCTTTTGTGAAGATGCAAGGCAACGGCAACGATTTTATCGTTGTGGACAACAGAGATTCCGCTTTTTCCACGGATTCTCTTTCCGCGATGGCGCGAAATTTCTGTCCCAGGAGAAGCTCGCTCGGAGCGGACGGGATACTCGTAGTGGAGGAATCTCGGCAGGCCGATTTCACGATGCGCCTCTTCAATGCGGACGGCAGCGAGGGAGAGATGTGCGGAAACGGCGCCCGCTGTATCGCGAGGTATGCTTTCGAAAAGGGGATCGCAGGAAAGGAGCAGTCGTTTTCCACTCTTGCAGGTATTATGAAAGCGGTTGTAACGCCTCCGTTCGTCGATCTGGATATGGGGACGGTTTCTCTTTCGTCCGCCTGGATCAACCGCCCGTTCTCCGTAGGCGCCAAGACGTTCGACACCTCCTTCCTCGTCGTTGGTGTACCGCACCTTGTCCTTTTCCTTGCAGAAAACGAGCTCACCCGGGAAGAGACGATAGCGACGGGACGGGAGCTGTGTCATGCCTACGCTTTTTTCCCCAACGGGACGAATGTCAATTTTGTCGTGTCGAATGACGACACACATATAGGCTCGGTAACCTACGAAAGGGGGGTGGAGGATCTCACCGACTCCTGCGGCACCGGTTCGACGGCGTCCGCGATCGCGTCGGTTTTGCGGCGCCCCGGCGCGCCTTCCGAAGCCTTTGTAGAGGTAAAAAATCCGGGAGGAATCAATTCCGTCACGCTCCGCTTCGATTCCTCGGGCGAGTCCGTAGCGGCTTCTCTCAAGGGGCGCGCTCTTATGGTTGCGGAGGGTCTCCTTTTCGAAAATGAAAATAACGGAATGTTGTAATGAAAAAGGTTTATTGCGATTCGGATGGGGGATTGCAGAGAACGCGTCGTCGATGACGCGAAGAAAGGGAGGTAGAGAACGATGAAGAAGCTGTTCGTTGCGTTGGTGGTTCTTGTAGTTCTCGCGGGACTGGCGGTAGCGTCAATGGATTTTGCCGGCGACCTGGTGGTACGTGAGGCGGGTTCCGCCGTAAAAGAGTATCTCGGGGCCGACCTCTCGGTCGCGGGAATCAAGGGGAACCCTGTCAAGGGCTTCTCGATGAGGGGAGTATCGCTGAAGAAGGACGATCAACCCCTCTTCAGCGCGAAATTCCTCGATGTCTCGCTGAACTTGGCATCGTTGCTCTCGAAATCGCCCAAGTTGAGCCTCCTCTCCGTCGGAGGTGTCGAGATAGACGCCGACCGGCTTGCGGAACAGGTTGCGCAGCTGAAGTTCGAGGGCGGAGGCGGCGGCGAGATACCGATAGAGACAATTCGTTTCGTCGAGAGCGTTGTCGTCTCCAAGTGGGCCAGGGCCGATATAACCCAACTCGACCTCTCCTTCAAGGGAAAGGAGATTCTTGCCGACGTTGATATGGAGGTCAACAAAGTCCCCGTCAAGGGGAGCGCCGCCGCGCTTCTCGACGGTGACAACGTCGATATCCGGTCGCTGGCGATGAACGTCGGGAAGGGCTCCGTATCGGCTTCCGGAAAGGTAGCCCCCTCCCTTGCGGTGAGCGGCGATCTGAAGGAACTCGATCTGAAGGAACTGATCTCCTTCTGGCCGTTCGTTTCCCCCGGGGGCTTCGACGGCGCGGTGTCGCTCTCTTTCCGCGGAGACGGAGAGTGGAATGCCCCGGCATTGACGGGGGATATGGAGTACGCCGGAAAATCGCTGCTCGGGTATCCTGTGGAGAGCGTCAAGGCGAAGTGGACGCTCGGCAGGGACAAGCTTTCCGTCGAGGGGCTGGATGCGCGGGTGCTCGGTATGCCGCTCGGAGGCGGTATGTCTTTGGCGTTCGCTCCCGGGAAGGCGCCGGTTGTCGATCTTTCGCTCTCCGGATCGGGGATAAAGCTCGCCGAACTGAAGAAGGTCTATCCGGACCTTGGAGACGTCTCGGGCGAGGTCGACACATTCACGATCAACCTTGCCGGAACGATGGAGACGCTTTCCGGCGTGATCGAGTTCAGCGCCCCGAAGCTTGCCCTTATGGGGTACTCGGTTTCCGAGTCCCGCGCGCAGGTGAAGCTGACTCCCGAGGCGGCGACCGTAAGCGCGAAGTCTCAGTTCGAAGGCGCGCCCATAACGGCTCAGGGTTCGATCGCCGAGTACATGACCGCGCCGAAGCTCAATCTTACAGTGAACGTCAGAAGCCTGAATCTGACGAAAATTACGGCGACTTTCCCTCAATTGAAGGATCTGGCCCTTCAGGGGGGCGCGAACGCGGACGTGTGGATCAAGGGGACGGCCGCCGTCCCCGAAATCACGGTCAAGGTGTGGAGCGAGAAGCTCTCGGCGATGAAAGAGGCGATCGAATCGCCGACGGTGATGCTCGCGCTCAAGGGAGAGAAAATCACCATATCGAACGCCGCGGCGAAATGGCGGGGCGCTGCGATCTCGGCCTCGGGAACCGTCGAGGGGAGCGAGAAACTGAATATCACCGCGACGCTCGAAAACATCCAGCCCGGCGCCGTCGCACCGTTCTATCCGGACATCGCCCAGTTCAAAATCAAGGGCGCCGTGACCGCAAAGGCTGTGATCACAGGCAAGCCCGCTGCTCCGAAGATCGACCTGACCCTCTCTTCGGGCAGTCTCGGCCTACTCGACAGCATTTCCTTCAAGAACCTGAAGGCGACGACGTCGCTGATCGGCGACCCCAAGGCGCTTGAAAAGGCGGATATCGATCTTGACATAACCGCAGCATCGGCTGCCGCGGAAGGCATAGGGCTTTCGGATCTCGCGCTGAAGCTGAAGAAGTCCGGGCAGAAGATCACGATACTCTCCGCAGGAGCCAAGAGCGGCGCAGGTTCGGTCTCCGCCTCCGGCTCCGTTGCGTTGCCGGCCAAAGCCGGCGAAAAAGGGAATCTTGATCTTACCGTCGCCATAGCGAAGGCCGATCTTGCCTCCCTCGCCGCCGCCGGAGGGCTGGGAATTCCTCTCGCCGGAACGCTCGACGGTTCCGTCGCGCTCAAAGGCGCTCTCGACGCGCCGACGCTTGCCGTCAAGGCCAATTCCCCCAAGATCTCCGTCGCGGGGATGACTGCGACGGACCTTTCCGCCGCGCTTTCGGGCACAATGAACGATATGAAAATCGACGATTTCAAGGCGAAATTCGGCGGAGGCGCGCTCTCTGCGAAGGGCGGCGTTACACTGGGGGCGACGCCCGTCGTCACGCTCGATGTTTCGGGAAGCGATCTCGATCTTACCGCGCTTGTTTCAGGGATGCCGGATGCGAAGGAGCTCGGCGTCAGCGGAAAACTTAACGTCTCTTTCAACGGACGTTTTGCAGGAGCGGCGGGCAAGGGACAAGGCTCTATCTCCTCTCCCGCGTTCACCGTCATGGGGCTGAAGGGCGCGAATCTTTCGTACCCGATCATTCTTGACGGCAATTCCATCTCCTCGAAGGGGGCGTCGCTCTCCTTCTACGGAGGTACCCTGCGAGGCGGCGGTGCGCTCGACATCAAGACCATGAAATTTTCGCATACCGTCGAGCTCGACGGGGTGGATGTGAACGGAGTCGCGCAGGATTTCACTGGCGGTCTCGAAGGAAAGATCGGCGGTCTCGCCAAGGGATCCGCGAGCATCTCCGGCGCGCTCGAGCCGAAACTGGCGTACTCCGGAAAGGGGAGCGTGACCATCGGAGAGGGAAGCATCACCGGCTTTAAAGCGGTGCAGCTTCTGACGGCGCTCTATAGGTCGGGGGTCCGCTACAGTAGCGTGACCGCTCCCTTCAGACTGGAGACCGGACGTTTTATTCTTGAGAAGGGGACGAGGGCGAACGCGCCGCAGAACGATCCTCTCTACAAGTTCCTCACGGCCGAAGGGCCGATCGGTCCCAAGGGAGCGCTCAACCTTCAGTGCGCGGGGAACGTCAATATCCAGGTGCTCAACGCGCTCACGGGAGGCGCCGTCGGCGGACTGACCGCCGCTTCCCTCCAGGATGCGCTGAAAGGGATACTGGGCGGCATGCAAACCGGTATGGAAAAGGCCGATTTCCGAGATATTTCCTTCACTCTGGGAGGGACGACGGAGAAGCCCGGCGTCTCCAATCTGAAAATCGCCCCGGGAGCGCAGCAGCCTGGTCAGCCCGCCCCTACAGGACAACCGGCCGCGCCGCAGGATCCGAAGAAGAAACTGGAGCAGCTGCTTATCGAGCAGATTGTGAAGCCTACTCCTCAACCCGCACAACCGGAGCAACTGCAGCCCGCCCAGCCCGACGCGCCGGCGCCGTCTCCCACGCCTGCACCGACGCCGGCTCCGGAAAAGAAACCGGAGGATATTATCAAGGAGAAACTCCTCGAATCCATCTTCAAGAAGTAGCTCACGAGAAAAGGGGAGGCGTACGCCTCCCCTTTTCTCGTGAGAAAAAAATCTTTCTCGGTATTCCTTGCTTCTTCTTCCGATTTGAAGACCGTCCGATAAATGAATCTTCGTATTCGAAAGCTATCGCTTCTTGTAGTTCGTCGGGCCGTTCGGCCACGAGGTTGTCTTCAGCCACTCTTTCGGATAGCCCAGAGGCTGGCCGATCTTTCCTCCCTCCGTCAGCAGCCCGTCGTTGTACTTCACGATGAGATGCTCGGCCAGATTCCACCACTTTTTCAATGTTTCCGCGGTGTTCCGTTCCGAAAATTCCGTGAGGAAGGCCCTCGCTCCGGCCGGGTTCGTCCTGTACAGGTCGACGGCCTTCCGCTCGACGATCTCCAGCGTCTCCAGGAAGCCGTTTTCAAGCTGTTCCTGTAAGTCCGCGATCTCCTTGTGCATGTAGCTGTACTTGAGCCCGGCGTAGTTCGCGAGGAAGTTGAATGTCCACCACGCGCTCTCGCGGGAGAATTTCGTCGTATCGCAGACCTCGACGGAGGCCGGAAGGCGGTTGACGCCGATATGGAACGGGATGAAGACCGTGTCGGACGGTTTGTCCAGTCCGAGCCACATCCTCCCCCCGACGGGCGAGGGGAGCCAACCCCTGGCTTGGGCGACGAACACGTAGCCGCAGTACGTCACGGAAAGCGGACGTTCCCATGCGCCTTCCAGCACGCGCTTCGGATCTCCGACGTCGCCGGCGCCGTCGTAGGGGCCGTAGAACCTGTCGGGGTAGCCGAACGGTCCGGCCGCTGTTCCTTTGGTGAGGTCGAATTCCGTTCCCTCGTAGTGATCGCGGTGCAGGCGCATCACATCGCGCACCGTAAGTTTTTTATCAGGCGCCGCGGAGAAGGGGTAGTCCTTCGTAAAGCCGTCCTCGACCCACGGAGAGTAGTTCTTCGAGGGAGCGACCAGCGAGAGGACGCGCCAAACCCTTCTGAGAGAGTAGTACGGATGGTTGTACTCGCCGAGGCTCACCGTGCGCAGCCAGTCGAGCATTCCGTCCTCGGGCTTCCACCAGCCGTGTTTTTGCGCTATCTCGTGGAGATTTTTCGAGAACATCATGTCGGGGTCGTCAGGATTCACTTCGCGGATGCGGAACTGGTTCGCCGCCACGAAGATCTCCCCGTCGGGCACTTTTTTCGCGACCCAAAGGCCGCCCCTTCCCTCGGGAGAGGGCGCCATCTCGATGATCCATCCTTCTTCGGTGTCCGCGACGGGGAGCGTCTCTCCGGTACCGTAGAGTCCGTACTCCTCGATCAGCGAACCGATGAGGAGAATCGCCTCGCGGGCGGTGCGGCAGCGTTCGAGGGCGATACGGGACAGCTCGGAAGAGTAAAGGATGCGGCTTCCCGGCTCGGGATCCGGGGAGACCTTCGAGCCGTCGGTACACTCGCCGAACATGAGCTGATGTTCGTTCATGATCCCGTAGCTGCCGTCGAAGTAGGCGTACGTCTCCTTCGTCTGAGGGATGAAGCCGAGAGGAACGGACTGCGGTCCCGGCGTGTCGTATCCGGGACCGCGCCCGCTCGTTACCATCCGGGGGTGGAAGAACGAGTTGTACTGCGGAAATTCGCCCATCGCCGCAGCGGTGCAGTATACGGGCCTCATGGCTCCGGGGGCGTGTTGCTGCGCCGGGACGTAGATGATCCTCTGGTCCATGAGGTCGTTGTCGTCGGAGTGGGAGATCATTACCGAGCCGTCGGCGGAGGCTCCCTTGGTGACGAGGATCGTGGTGCACCCCTCGACGACGGGCGCCGCCGAAAAAAGGAAAAGGAGGAACAGAAAAAGACTTCGCGCATGTTTCTTCATGGTATCGCCCTCTTTCAAAAGGATTGACTGCGTCTATGCGATCTCAAAAAGAGAACGTCGCCGCTCTCTTGTATTGTCGGGCGGAGGAATCAGGAATATATCTCGCGAGAGATGCCGTGTTCGTAGTATACGGCTGTACGGAAGATGCTTCAAGATGGGATGACGACGATTCGAACCCCATGACCGACTCTTCCGTTTTTTCGAGTTTTACACTGAAGCGAACCCTTTCGCAGAGGCAATGGGATATAATTAATAAGAACATTGACGAATCCCAAGGGGGGCTGATGTTCTATGACCGATCCGCTATCCTGGATGAAGACGATGAGTCTCTTTCCGGCTCTCCGTTTTCGTGGTACGGCACGATGATATGCCTGAAACGCAGCGACGCACTCGCGCTAATTTCGAAAGATGGCACGGTAACCTATGCCGAGCTTTGCACTATGATCTCAAGGTACTCCGCACTCATATCGAGCACGCCGTGTACGAAGGTCGCTATTTTCTCGGAGAACCGGCCGGAGTGGGTGTATATCGTGTATGCCGGCTGGGAGAGCGGCTGTACCGTGGTACCGATAGACTACATGTCCCCGGCCGATGAGGTGGCGTATATTCTCGCCGACTGTAAACCGGAGAAAATTTTTTGTTCCCGCAGGAAGTTGCCCGAGCTCGAAGAATCTCTTTCCGCTCTCTCGTACGTTCCCGAGATACTAGTCTTCGAGGAGTGTCTTCTTCCTCCGGGAGAGAATGCTTCCGGAGATCATTTTCTCGAACGGGACGACGATGATACCGCCTTGATAATTTATACTTCGGGTACCACCGGAAGTCCGAAGGGGGCTATGATCTCCTTCGCCAATATTTCGGCGAACGTCAGGGCGGTGAGCGAAGCCGCTCCGATTTTCACCCCTGAATCGCGGGTTCTGGTGTTGCTGCCCATCCATCACGTCCTTCCTCTGGGAGGGACAATCCTCGCTCCTCTTTTCGTGGGCGCGTGCTGCGTTTTTTCGCCTTCGATAGGCTCCAAAGATATTCTTGAGACACTCCGGCGGAACGGCGTTACCGTGGTTGTCGCAGTTCCTCGTTTCTACAGCATGCTGATAAAGGGGATACGCGAGAGGATTCAGGAAAGTTTTCTTGCGCGAACTTTTTTCGCGTTGGCGAAAAAAGTTGACAATCCAACGCTCTCAAAGTTCCTCTTCAAAAAGGTCCATGAGCGTTTCGGAGGCAAAATCCGCTTCCTGGTCTGCGGCGGCGCCGCTATCGACGACGATGTCGCAAGAGATTTCAAAGCGCTTGGATTCGACATGCTCACCGGCTACGGGATGACGGAGACTGCGCCGCTCATTTCGTTTACGCATCCGGGGACCTTGAGAGTCGGGGCGAGCGGGTACGTCTGTCCTGCGGTCGAAGTGCGTATCGTCGAGGGGGAAATCACCGTAAGGGGACGCCACGTAATGAAGGGGTACTACAACCGCCCTGAAGAAACAGCCGCCATAATCCGCGACGGCTGGCTGCACACGGGAGATCTCGGATTCGTGGATGAAGACGGCTTTCTTTTCGTAACCGGACGAAAGAAGGATATTATCGTGCTTTCAAACGGGAAGAACATCAATCCCGAAGAGATCGAGGCGAAGCTGCTCGCCGGATTTGCCGCGGTGAAGGAAGTTGCGGTCTGTCTTTATAACGGGATGCTGCACGCCATCATTCTCCCTGATTTTGAAAAACTTGAAGAAAGCGGCAAGCGGCCGACCGAAGAGTTCTTTCGTCACGAGGTGATCGGCGAGTACAACCATCGGGTTGCGTCGGCGAAGAAGATAATGAAGTTTACCTTGGTGCAGGATGAACTGCCGAAAACGCGCCTCGGAAAGATCAGGAGGTTTCAGCTGCCGGAGCTGCTCGCCCTGATTGCGGAGGCGGAGCGGAAAGAAAAGTAATAACCCGGGGCAGGCGTTCGTACCCTTTTTCAGCGCGCCCGAATGGGGGATGGGTTTTCCGCCGCACCGGTTTATTTCTTTATGAACCGATGGGTGCGATCGACGGAGAATGTGCAAAGGAGCAGGGGGCGTACGGATGCTCGCCTGCTCCTTTGCATTTTCAACTGAAGCTTGACCAGTCGAATCCTTCCTTCGGCTGTTCGATGGATTTGCGAAGCTGCATCTTCGGCATGCCGATGGTGATAATGCCGGAATTCGGATCCACGGCGTACCGTTCTCTGTCATGCTCCGGATCGAATCCTATCTCGGTATTGGGTGGGATCACGTTGTGGCTGTCGATGATGACTTTTCGAAGACGGCAGTTTTCGCGGACGACGACGCCTTCGCCGATGATCGACTGTTCGATGTCCGAGCCGGACATGATCACGCAGTTGCGGGACAGCACGGACGAGTCGACTCTCGAACCAAGGACGCGACTTCCTTCCGCCGCGAGAGTGCTCTGGACCGAGCACCCGTGTCCGTTCACCGGGCAGACGTATGACGGCGGGTCGGCGTAGGACACGGTCCGAATCGGCCACTGGGGATTGTAGAAGGTCATTTCGGAATCGTGGTCGAGCAGATCCATGTGCGCCTCCCAGTATGCCTTGATGGTTCCAACATCGCGCCAGTACGGTTTATCCTCTCTCCAGAAGGAGCGTGTTTTTCCGGGGAGTACGTTCGTAGAAAAGTCGTACGCGAATATCCGAGCCTTCGGGACAAGCTTGGGAATGATATCTCTTCCGA
>Ga0334890_1003365_pt1 | contig 16316 bp, 20 predicted proteins | sample GraSluR1_MG_3_FD_207220 | JGI IMG/M metagenome (GOLD analysis project Ga0334890, IMG submission 207220) | Sludge microbial communities from methane-producing bioreactor in Wageningen University, Netherlands - Granular Sludge_31_08-R1 | ecosystem: Engineered > Bioreactor > Anaerobic >... | reverse complement strand
GCCAGGATGACATTCTGTCCCTGTCCGATGAAATCCAGGCTCTTTAATACCTTCAGTCGCCTCTGTGCATCAGCGGGCAGATCACTAACCGATAAGTCCTCCAGGTACTTGCGGTAAGGGAAGCCGGCCAGCCGAATCCGGTTTTTCTTTCCGCTTTCTAAGCGCAGATCATATTCCTTTAACAGGAGGCCATAGAGGAAATCCTCATAGGTTAAATTCTTCAGATTGGCTTCGGTAATCTCTTCAGTCAGATATTTCCTTACCCCGGGCAGCCGGACTGCTCTGGTGAGTTCCTTGATTTTTTCTACTGTCTGGTTTTTCATGCCGGGATACCTCCTAAGAGCTTACTATAGTCACTAAGGTTCTCTTTGGCCTGTCTGGTAATAGCAGAAGGGGCCAAAATCGGAGCTGGTTCATCTTTTTTCTCCAGGATGAGCCTGATCTTCTCGGTATTGACTGTAGTTGGTATTTTTTCCAACATAGTAATTGTTTGGCTGACTTTCGGCAGGCTGTAGGTGGCAATAAGCTCGAGGAGTTGCAGAAACTGCCTTTCCTGTCCCTGGTAATACTTTCGGTAGATTTCTTTTAATTCCGTTTTCAGTTGAGAAAAGGCACTGCTGCGTTTAAGAGCACCAGGTTTGAACTTTAGAGTCTTTAAGTAATGGTTGATATCCAGTTGCCAGTAATCCCTGCCCGTACATCTTTTGTGGGAGGCAATCTTTTCTTGGTTATGATAACACAGTATTTGATCAGGATAAATCTTTACCAGCACGAATTCCCCCACCAGATGATCGGGAACCGAGTAGTGGTTGGTATCTACACTGACTGTGCTATAGCGGTCTACCCGGGCTTCAGTGATACGGGCTGTATCATAGCGGGGAGGAAGGAGCAAAAGATAATTCTTCTCTTTTTCCAACATATCCTGGGCACTGGCCTGATTTTTCCGGGATTTGGCATTCAAGAGCAGCAATTCCCGTTGGAAATAGGCTCTGGCACAAGCAATACTGGCAAAGCTATCACATTTGGAGAAGATCTTTCGTCTTAAGTATTCCACAGAGCGTTCCACATGACCCTTTTCATGGGCCTGGTAGGTATTGGTGAAGCGGAAACGAAAGCCGTAATAAAGGGAGAGTTTCAATAAGGCCTCAGTGGGTTCTTTTTCTGAGTGTCCCACAAACTTGGCTACCATGACCCGGGCATTGTCATAGACCATCTCCCGGTAGACCCCGCCTATTGCTTCAAAGAAGGAAACATGGGAATCTGAGAAAGATTCGGTCTTTTGATTAGCATAGAGTTCTCCATGGCGATAATCTCCCCAGGTAGAGCTAAAGACGGCCATCTGCAAAATCCTGCTTTTACCGGCAATGGTGAGCCTAACTTCCCCCCAGTCAAATTCACAGACTTCACCCGGTGCATATTCCTGTCTGATATAGGCTTCCCTGGATTCCTTTTGGATTCTTCGAATGGTGTTACAGATGGTGGTATAGCCGATAGCAAATCCTTCTTCTTGCAATGCCTCAAAGATATCAATCTTTTTCTTTTGTTGTTTACCCTTTCCCTCTTTTTTCTTTTGCTCGTTCTGCTGTAGGTAAAACTGAATTCTAGTTAGAATTTCTTCGGTCAGCTTTACCTTCTTACGGGAGCTGGCATCATAGCTGGGTGTTTGTATGATATCGGCAGTAAGTTCTTCTCTTTGGGAATTATCTGCCGCTGCCATTAATTGGGCTCTTTTTTGATCATAGTCTTTGATGTATCTGGCAACGGTTCTTCTGTTTAGTCCTACCTCCCGGGCAATCCTGCGTTGTGATTTCTTCTCCCGGTAGTAGGCAATGATAATTTTCTGCTTCTGGTTCAATGTAATCATCCTCCCTGGTTCCCCCTATGTTCTGATATATTCATACATAGGGTATGCTACTTTAAAGTGGTGTACTTTTCAATTAATACAGTGGTGCAGTTTTAGAGTAACATAAGCAAGCGTATCAAATGCTCTCCTTAACAACTCCTTAAAAAATTGCTATGATAGAAATATAGACCTACCTAAAAAAGATAATCAAAATTAATATTCTATGAAAGGAGTTATTTATACCAGAGTATCAAGCGAAGAGCAGACAAAAGGGACTTCTTTGGAATTCCAGGAAGAACTTTGTCGGAAATACTGTGAACAAAAAGGTATTGATGTTTTTGCAGTTTTCCGAGAAGAGGGAGAAACTGCTAAAGATCTCAGTTTGAACAACAGAAAGAAATTTTTAGAAGCCCTTGAATTTTGCCGAAAAAACAAAAACCAAATACAAGCATTTGTAGTATTACGCGTTGATAGATTTGCCCGAAATACCGAAGACCATTTTGCTGTCCGCAAAATTCTTTTAAACTATGGCACTGCCCTTCACTCTGTTACAGAGCCTATTGGCAATAAACCCGCGGAGAAATTCATCGAGACTGTTCTGTCCGGGGCAGCCGAGTATGAAAACGCTATAAGAAAGCAAAGATGTATTGATGGGATGATGACCAAAATAAACCAGGGAATTTATCCCTGGAGACCGCCTTTAGGATATAAATGCCTCCATTTTAAAAAGAGAGGTGAAAAAAAGACTGAGCCGGATCCGCCAGATGAACAGATTTTTCCTCTTATCCAAAAAGCTCTTAAAGAATACGCTAAAGGATTCTATAGCCAGGCAGAATTAGCTAGAATGCTTGATAAATGGGGATTAAAAGCAATTAAAGGCAAAAAAACCAGACCACAAGTTATTGACTATGTGCTTGGTAAATACCTAAAGTTCTATTCTGGAATTATTATTAATCCCTGGACCGGTGAAGAGAAAGAAGGTCTGCATAAGCCAATGATCACCAAAGAAGAAATGTACCAAATTCAGTTAGTGCGTTCGGGCAAAACAAAGCAATTTGCAAAATATAATAAATACAATCCAGATTTTCCTCTTAGAAGAACTGTTCTTTGTGGAAGCTGTAATAAACCTCTTACTGGAAGTGCGCCCAAAGGAAATGGTGGTAGATATTTTTATTATCACTGCCCAAATAAAGATTGCCAGATGTACGCGAAAAGCATTCCAAAGCAAACTTTAGAAACTAAGTTTTCAGAATATTTAGAAAAAATCACCCCTAAAGATGAGTTTTTCAAAATATTCAAAGAAACCATAATAGATCTGTGGCAGGAACAGAGAGAAAATCTAGGAACAGAAAAATTAAAATATGAAAGACAGTTAGCTTTACTTCAAGAGAAGAGAAAAAGAGTTTTTGAGATGAGAGAAGAAGGATCTTATACCAAGGAAGAATTTTTAGAAAGAAAGAGTAATATAGAAAAAGAGATGTTTGAGGTAAAAATTTCATTAAATGAATCCCAATATGATAATTTTGATGTTGAAAGTGTTTTAAGCTATGCAATTGGACTTATCCGTAATTTAAGTAAAGAATGGTCTCATTTTCCACCACATTTATGGTCTCGGTTCCAAAAATTAATTTTTCCAGAGGGAATTCCTTATCAAAAAAATTGCGGGTTTGGAACCGCAAAATTAGGGGTGATTTTCAGCTTAAATGAAGTGTTTTTAAGAGATAGAACTCATCAAAAATCTTCTTTGGTGCCCTCAACCGGATTTGAACCGGTGTTACCAGAATGAGAATCTGGCGTCCTGAGCCACTAGACGATGAGGGCTAAACATAAAAAATATAGCATATAAAAGCTTAATTATCCAATTAATCAAGCTAATATTCCTTTTGTTATTCTTTCCATTTCCATGGCTCGGGAACCTTTAACTAAAATTAAGTCTCCTTTTTGTATTATCTTCTTAATATTCTTCTTTGCTTCTTCACTGTTTTCAAACCAAAAGACTTCAATTTTAGAATTCTTTTCAATTACAATCTCTTTTGCTAATTGCATTTCTTTTCCTACTGCTATAAAAATATCAGCAATTTCTGATACTTTTTCACCTATTAATTCATGAGCTTGTTTAGAAAAATCTCCCAATTCCTTCATATCACCCAAGGCCACAATCCTTCTTTTAGCATTAATTTCTTTTATTAAATCCAAGGCAGCTAAAACTGAATCAGGACAGGCATTATATGTGTCATCTAATACCCAAGAATCTTTAATCCCAGAGACAAACTTTGTCCTACCAACTGGTATCTGATAATCTTTCATTGCCTCAGCAATCTCAACTAAATTCATTTCCAAAGCCAAACCAACGGCGGCAGCAGCAGCTAGAGCATAAGCCTGAGGCTTGCCTATAACACCTTTTAATTTTACTGGTACAAAACTACCTTTGTATTCAATTCTAAAACTCATTCCTGCCTTTCTTAAATCATTGCCAACAGTAACTAATCTATAATTACTTATTTTTACATCAGCTCTTTCGTCAAAGCCATAAGAAAAAGTTTTTGCCATTGTTTTTTCTTTTAACCCTAAAACTAAAGGATTATCAATATTAAAAACAAACTTACCATCTAATAGCAATCTTTGGGGCAAATAACTAATTTCTTCAATAAAATGATTAATATTTTTATAATATTTTAAATGCACAGGAGGATCACCGATAAAAGTAATTACCCCTATTTTAGGATGTGCTAAATCAACTAAATACTTTATTGTTCCTGGAGCATCTTCTGACATTTCTAGAACTAAAACCTCAGGATAATTCTTGCTTTTATAAATAAAAAGCCATAAAGCATGAAAAAAATTATAAAACCAAAGAGAAATATTTCTCTCAGCATTTTTCCCTTGAATAATTGTTAAAGGCATTCCAATATCAGTATTTAAATTAAAAACATTTCTTTCTACTCTAAATTGTTTTTTTAAAACAACATAAATCGCCTCTTTAGTTGAAGTTTTACCCACACTTCCAGTAACACCAATTATTAAAGGTTTATAGCGCCATAAAATAAGCTTGGCTAAATATTTAAAAATACATTGAATAAATTTTCTTTTCATATTTTTATAATTCGTCTGGTGGAATATTATAATAATTTATTAAAAATCTTTCCACTTCTTTAAAAGCAAGTGTAACAGTTTGACTAGCAGCACCTTCGCCCCATTGAGGCCTATCCATTTTAACCAAAATTACATATTCTGGATCTGAGGCAGGAAAAAATCCTGTAAAAGTATGAACTTCCTCTTCAGAATACCCTGCTTCTTCTTCTAAAGAAATAAAAGAGGTTCCTGTCTTCCCAGCTAAACTATATCCTTTTATTTTAGCATTCCAACCAAACCCATTTTCTATCACCCCAACCAACATTGAAGTTAAGGTCTCAGCTGTTTCTTGGTTAATTACCTGAGTCAAATTTTCAGGTTTTTCTAGAGTCACAAAAGAAGTTTGCTTACCAGAACTATCTCTTGTACCTTCAACAAGATAAGGAGTAACTATTTTCCCTTTATTAGCTACAATTGCATAAGCCCTGATTAAAGATATTGGCGTCACTGATATTCCTACCCCATAAGAAGCTGTTGCAAAATAAGTAGGATTTGCTTTTGGATATTCTAAATTTGATAAATCTCCTGTAATTTCACGGGGCAAATCTATCCCTGTAATTTCTCCAAAACCTAATTGCCTAAAATATTTTCTTAATTCTTCATTTCCAACTTGTTGAGCGACAAAAATTGCTCCAGTATTTATAGAAAATTCTAAAACATTACGCATTGTAGATTTTCCATATACTTCATTCCGATAATTTTCTACCCGATAACCACCAACTTCATAATATCCTTTATCAACATAAGTTGTATCAGGAGTAACCTTGCCTGTATCTAAACCAACTAACATTGTAAAAGGCTTAATGACTGATCCAGGTTCATATCTTTCTTCAGCAGCATAATTTCTAAAAACAGAATAATTTGTTATTTCAGCAAAATCATTAAGATCAAATGTCGGCCAATTGGCTAATGCTAAAATTCTTCCTGTTTTTACCTCCATTACAATAATTGTTCCTTTAGAAGCTTTTCTGGTAATCATTAAATCTTCTAAAGCATTCTGGGTTGCAAATTGAACATTTTTATCTAAAGTTGTTTCGATTGAAATTCCTTCTACTTGTTTTTTTTCTTGAGAAAAAGTTGAACGAATTAAACGGCCTAAAGCATCTTTAATTCCTTGGAAAACACCTGATTGTCCTTCTAAAATCTTATCATAATATGCCTCTAAACCATATCTCCCTTTTATTGATCCATCATCTCCTTCAGCAACAAAACCAATGGTTTGGGCAGCAAAAGATCCAAAAGGATAATAGCGATGATACTCTTCTCCAAAATAAACGCCTTGTAAATTTTGTTGCTCAATTTGATTAACGAAATCTTCATCATCTATTTTCTTTAATATTAATTCATAAGGATCATCAGGCTTGTTTACTTTTTCAAAAATTTCTTCATAAGGCAAAAAGGTTTTCTCAGAAAGAGCTTCGCTTATTTCTTCAGGATTTTCTATTTCTTTAGGAACGACATAAAGAGTATAATATTTTTTATTCATTGCCAATGGAAGATATTCATTGTTTTTATCTTGGCAATAAATTAACCCCCTTTGAGGAGTTAAAATTGTAGTTGCTTTATGAATATCCTCAGCTTGATCTGAAAATTGAGAATAATCTCTTATTTGCAAAGCATAAAGACGGCTAGCTAAAATAAAAAAAACAGCAATAAAACAAAAATAAATAAAAAAAATCCTTTTTTCAAAAGAATAATTGCCTTGGTTATCATTTTGAAAAAACCTTCTGTTTTTTAAATATCCCTTTTTTCTTCCCATTATAAAATTGGCCCTATCTTTGAACTAAATTCTTATTATTTAAATCTAGATAAGAAAAAGTTTCTACTGGTACAAAATTATTCTCTTCTGCCCAATCTTGAACTTTTCCTGTTGAAGTAATAACTGCTGCTTTTTCATGTAAAGAGTTAATTTGATCTTCTATTCGAGTTAACTCATGTTTAAGATTATAAATCTTGTAATCAGCAGAAATATTTTGTCCAAATATTAAAAGCCAAAAACCACCAACCATAATAATAGGAGCTAAAAAGAAAAAAGTTAATTTAATATGACCCAAATATTCACCAGCCCCACTAACAAAAGATCTCCATTTCCTTTTATTGTTTCTTGAAGATAGTCTTCTTCGAGAATTTAAAACAATGGGTTGATTCTTGCGATTATTATTATGGCTATAAATAATGGTCATTGGACTAATTGTATTTTAATAATTAATTGATTTGAGCAGCTCTTAATTTTGCTGAACGCGAACGAGGATTTTTTTTAATTTCTTCTGCTGAAGGAGAAATTGGTTTTTTAGTAAGAATTTGTAATTTATTATTTTTTTCCTGTTCTTTAAAAAATTTTTTAACAATTCTATCTTCTAAAGAGTGAAAAGAAATGACAACAATTTTTGACTTAGGCTCTAATATTTCTATTGCCTCTTTTAGCCCTTGCTTAATATTTTCTAATTCTTGGTTAACAGCAATTCGTAAAGCTTGAAAAACACGAGTCGCAAAATGAATTCTTTTATTATCATAGTTTTTTGGAAGAGTTCTTTTTAAAATATCTATTAATTGCTGAGTACCAATAATTCTTTCTTTTTTTCTTGCTTCTTTTAGAGCTAAAGCAATGCGATGAGAATATCTTTCCTCTCCATACTCTCTTAAAATTTTTTCTATCTCTTCTATTTCCCAAAAATTTATAATCTCTGCTGCTGTTAAATCTTGATTAGGATTAAAACGCATATCTAAAGGCTCATCTTTTTGATAAGAAAAACCCTTGCCTGATGACTCTATCTGCCAAGAACAAATACCTAAATCAAAAACAATTCCATGAATTGGATGAAAATCATTCTTTCTAACAATCTCCCTTAAATTAACATAAGAATTGTTAACCACTATCAATCTTTTTTTTGTACTCAATTCAGAATTTTCATCTTGAACTCTTTGTAACTTTTGAAAAAGCTCAGAATTAATTTCAATGCCTAAAACTTTACCATTTGGTTTATTCTTTTCTAGAATAGCCATTGTATGTCCTGCTTCTCCAATCGTAGCATCAATAAAATTTTCGTTCGGTTGTGGATCTAAATAATGAATTACTTCTTTTAAAAGAACTGGAACATGAGACATATAATTTTTATTAAATTCCTAAGTCTCCTAACTTTTCTGCTATATTTCCTGATTCCTTCTCTGTTCTCTGTTTATACTTCATCCATTCTTTTTCATCCCAAACTTCTAAACGATTATAAATACCTGCTAAGACTATTTTTTTTCCTAAACCAGCATACTTTCTTAAATAATCAGGAATTAAAATTCTTCCTTGATTATCTAATTTCACATCCATTGCTCCGGCAAGCATTAATCGAGAAAAAGCTCGAGAGTTAGCTTGACTCAACGGTAAGCTTTTTATTTTCTCTGCCATTTGTTGCCAATCTTTAGAAGAAAAAATAAAAAGACAATTGTCTAATCCTCTAGTTAAAACCGCTCCTTGCAAAAGTTCTTTACGTAACTTAGAAGGAATAGCTACTCTTCCTTTTGGATCTATGGTATAACAATACTCACCAATAAACATCTTAACTTTATTATTTTTAATAAATGGAATATATTCTAAAGTTGTTATCCCCAAAAAATATGTTTTTCCCCACAGTTATCCACATCAATCCACTTTATCCCATTTTACCCCCTACAACCCCATTAAGTCAAGAAGCAAAAATAAAAATACTTCCTAAATTAAATAGAAAGTATTTTGGCTCTAATAAAGGATTAATCCCCTTTTTAGCTTTTCCCCACTAAAATAATATCCCCATTTTATCCACAATTAACTTAAAAGACAATTTTAATTATAAAATTACCTTTTATTCTTCTAAAAATTATTCCTCTAATTTTATTGCTGTACCATAAACAAGTAATTCTGCTGCTCCTGCCATAATTTGAGACGTAGTAAAACGAACGCCAACAATAGCATCTGCTTCTAACTCTTCAGCATTTTTAACCATTCTTTGTATTGCTTCTTCACGAGCTTCATTAAGCGCTTCTGTATATTCTTTAATCTCGCCGCCAACAAGATTTCTTAAACCAGCAATAATATCTTTTCCTATATGTTTAGCCCTAATAGTATTACCTTTTACTAAACCTAACGTTTGTTTTGTTGTTTTCCCAAAAACTTGTTCAGAAGTAGTAATAATCATAATTATTAATTTTATTTATTATTTTTAATATCTTTGAACCTTTCAATCACTAAAGAAATGATCATAATTACTGTTCCTAATATTAAGCCCATTATCCCCCATCTTATAACTAAAGGAACAGAAGAATCTCCAAAAAATTTATACAGCCCAAATCCTAAAATTATTAAAAGACCTAAACAAAAAAGAAATAACCCTAAATTTTTTAATATTTTCATCTTTTTAATTATTAACTATATTATTATACCATTTTTAAAAAAATCAACCAATAAAAAAAGAGCTCATCTAAGAGCTCTTTTTGCAAGAAAAACTTTTAAAAGCTTTTCTTCATTGGTCTGGCTTCGTCTACTATGAGAGTTCTTCCATCTAATTCTTTACCATTTAACATCTCAACGGCTTTTTTAGCTTCTTCTTCAGAAGCCATCTCTACAAAACCAAATCCTTTAGATCTGCCTGACATTTTATCCATGATAACGCTAGCAGAAGTAACAGTTCCGGCTTGTGAGAAAAATTCCTTGAGACCGTCATCATTGGTATCATAAGAAAGACTGCCTACATAAAGTTTATTACTCATCTTTTGTACTTAACTTAATTTACGACCTACTCCCTTACCTAACTGCTAGACAGCATCTTTCTTACCGTGTTTGCAAAATTAAGAGAGTTGAGCTATTCCTTTAAGGAATACTACTCTTACATCCTACCGGTTATATCTTTCTTTGTCAAATAGTATTCTTAAAGTTCTAATCCTATTGGACAATGATCAGAACCCATTGTTTTATCAAGGATAAAAGCATTTTGAATATTTTTCGAAAAAGCTTGGGAAACAAAAATATAATCTATTCTCCATCCTAAATTTCTTATTCTGGCATTTGCAAAATAAGGCCACCATGTATAATTTTCTCCTTCCTTATTAAACATTCTAAAACTATCTTTAAAATTCAGCTTAATAATTTTTTCTATTTGATTTTTTTCTTCTTGAGTAAACATTATATTATTTCTATTTTCTTCTGGCCTAGCTAAATCAATTTCCTGGTGAGCAATATTAAAATCACCAGTTAAAACAACCTTTTTATTTTTTATCTTTTGAAAATATTTTAAAAGATGTTTATAAACTTCTAATTTATAATCAAGATTTTCTTTATTTCTTCCACCATGGGGCAAATAAAGATTAATTAAAATAAAATTTGTATATTCTAATTTTAAAATTCTACCTTCTTGATCAAATTTTTTCATCCCTAATTTAGATTCAACTTTTAACGGCTTTTCTTTTGTATAAACAGCTACTCCTGCATAACCCTTTTTTTCAGCTTCATTAAAATAAAGATGATAATTTTTTATTTTAAGCAAATCTATTGATAGCTCTTTTTGGAGAACCCTTGTTTCTTGTAAGCAAACAATATCAGCATTTACCATCTTAAACCATTTCAAAAATCCTTTTTTATAAATTGACCTTAATCCATTTACATTCCAGGAAATAATCTTCATATTTAAAGATAATTACAAAAAACCGCCAAAAGGCGGCTTTAAGTTAATGCTATTTTTTAACTTGATGAACAACTCTTTGAGGAAAAGGAATTTCTATTTTCTCTTTATCAAAAGCCATTTTAAGACGCTTTCGAAGCTCACCAGTAACAGCCCATTGCTTCAATGACTTTGTTTCTCCTACAATTTTTACAATAATAGCTGATTCAGCAAAATCATTAACTCTTAAAAATTGAGGAGTTTTTAAAATATCATCTCTCCATTCTGGGTCTTTAGCCAAAGCTTCACCAACTTTATTGATTACTTTGATTACTTTTTCTAAATTAGAATTATAAGAAACACCAATATCTAAATTAATGCGAGCAAAATATTTTGATAAATTTGATACTTTTTTGATTTCTCCGTGAGGCACATGATGAACCACTCCATCAAGATCTCGTAAAGTAGTCATTCTCATACTAATATCTTCAACAGAACCACAAGTACCATCAAAGCAAACCACATCTCCAATGCGATACTGGTTTTCCATAATAATAAAGATTCCTGTAATTAAGTCTCGAATAAGATATTGCCCACCAAAACCAAAAGCAATACCAGCAATCCCTGCAGCAGCAAGTAACGGGCCAACAGCAATTCCTATTTCTTGAAGAATCATTGAAACAGTTAAAATCCAAATCAAAATATCTAAAAAAGACGAAAAAATACGAATTAGTGTATCTTCTCTCTTTTTTTCACTCTCTTTTTCTTTTATTGAATCAGAACAAACAACTCTCCTTATAATTTTTTCAATGAATATTTTTCCAAATCTTTTTAACAATAAAACAAAAAAGATAATTGCTAAAATTTTAGGACCATGATTCATTACCCAAGGAATAATAATATTATTAATAACTTCTGAAAACATAATTTTTATTTTATCAATTTAAAAGCCAAATAGAATAATTTAAATAAGCAGCAAAACTAACCCAAATAAGATATGGCATTAACAAACAAGCTGCTAAACGAGATATTTTATAAAAAGAAAATATTGTCCAAACAATTGCTAACCATAAAATAATAATTTCCACAAAAGCTAAGAATGGATTTTGAAATCCAAAAAATATAATGGACCATATTACATTTAATATAAGCTGAGCACTAAATATAGTAAGAGCAACTCTTGTTCTTCTCTGCCTTAATCCATGCCTCCAAATTAAAAAAGCTGATACCCCCATCAGGGCATAAAGAGTTGTCCAGACAGGAGCAAATATCCAATTAGGAGGATTCAATACTGGTTTTATAAGATCTGGATACCAATTAGAAATTGATGACGTTGTAAAAAAAGAACCAACTAATCCAGCTGATTCTACAACCAGAACAGCAACTATTAATTTTAAAATATCTTTTAATTTCATTGACTTATTTTAACAAAAAAACTACCCCATCACAAGTCAAAATTATTAAATTATAAATAAAAAGCGGGTGCTTTATTCCCCCGCTATTTTTTGGAGTCCCCGGCTGGACTTGAACCAGCGACCTCATTTTTTCAATTACTATTATTGAAATTAAAGATGAAACAATTTAGTTTAATAAGTAATTTATTCAAACCTCTCACAAAGAGCCGTTTACCAGACGGGCGCTCTACCAACTGAGCTACGGGGACAAATCAACACTATCTTTAATCATTAATCAACTTTTTTATTTTGCAGCTGATAACCACATCTCCAGCAAATATCATCAACCCAAAAACTTCCATCTTCTTTTTTAATTACCCTAATATTAAAACACTCAACTTTACAATTCGGACAAATTAAAACCATAGATGATTCCTTCTTTACTTTTTTTTCTTTTTCTTCCATGTTTTCCTCCTTTTATATGAGAATGAAAGGTATAAAGAATATTAAACTTAATAATAAAATTTTAAAATTATTTTAATTTTCACCTCCTTTTTAAATTTTCAAGAGTACTTAATAATTACAAAAAACAACCTTAGAAGATTGTTTTAATAATTTAAATAATAGCAGATTATAGATTAAGATTCAACTATAATTATTTAACTAATAAAATAAATTAATTAGAAAATAAGCAATAACACTAGAGAATCCAGTCACAATAATTCCCCAGCCAATATCAATAACCGTTACTAAAGTTGGCCAACCAGCAATAGTCGCCTGATTAGTTAAATCATAAGCACCATAAGCAAGAAGCCCAATTAAAGCTCCCTTCCACAATGCTTCAAACCAAGATCCAGAAGAAAGAGCAGGCAGAACAGCTAAAATCATTACTCCAAAAGCATAAATAGGATAAAACACCATTACTGGAATAAAATTAATACTTTTACTAAATAAAAACCCCAATTGCTTAGCATAAAAACCTTTAGCAATTAAAGTAAGCCAAATAGAATCAAGGAAGATAAATGTTATTAATGTTGAGATGTATGAAATTACTATTTTCATATTATTTTAATATTTATTATTTTTTTGTATTATCTTATTCCTATGAATTAATCCCCCAACAAAAAAACCTATTAATAAAAATAAAATAATATTAATTAATGCTAAATTAGAACAAGATAACCCTTGAATTGGTTTCCAAATACAATCAAATTCTCTTGAGCCTTCTATAAGAAACATCCTATTCATTTTTATTTGAAGAGCAAAAATAAGTCCAATATATAAACCCACATAACTCCCCCAAAGCTTAAAAATGATTAGATAATTATTTCTCTTTTCTTTGTTTCGAAATTTCATATTAACATCCATCTACTATGGATAATTCTTATTTTATCTGTCTTTTTTCCTTAGCAGAAGAGTCCTGATAGCAATTATTACCCAGACTATATTTAAAACCATTATTGGCCAAGCTTGCTGAACAAAAGTATTATAAATAAGACAGATGGCTCCAATAAAATTTAATGATTGATAAAGATTAGATTCACCTGTAACTTTTTTTGTTGAAACAAAATAATAAGCCAATAAGATCATTATCATTCCTACCCAACCAGCAATTGTAGATAGAATATTTTCCATTTTTTATTCTTTTTTTTCAGCAACTTTAGCTATCCAAATTGTAATTAAGACTGCTGCTATAGTAACGACCACTGCATAAGCAATCATTGGAATTATTCCTTCTGCTGTTCCAAAATATTCTTGAAAAATTGCTTGAATAGCACTATTCCAAGCAAGAGCAGCAACTAGCCCAAAAGCAGCTATTATTAAGGAGGATATTTTTTCTATAATCTCTTTTTTCATTTTTTAAATTTATTATTTACGACCTTTAAAAAAGATTTAGGATTATTAATAGAAAATTATTTATATTTAATTATTAATCTCTTTTGTAAATTAATAATCAAAATTAACGGAACACCAAAATCTTTATTAAATTAATTATTAAACGTAACCTCCAAAGAAATAAATCCTAAATAACAAAAATTATAAACGTTGAATTGAAATTGACCCACGATATGAATTTGTCCCATATTGTAATTTCGTACTATTGGCAGACGTGGTGCCACAAGTAATAAAATTTCCTGAACTCAATGTTCCAATAAAATTTGATTCTGTGTATTCACCTGAAACTTCCGCATGATCATGATTCCACATTGAATCAGTTCTACTTTCAAGCGTAGTTCTGCTACCATTAAGCGCAACACCTATATATACACTACCTGTAGCATTTGATCGTTGAACACATCGAATTTTGTATGTACCGTCTTCTAAGATAGAACACCCTTTGGTATTACTTGTACAATCAATGCTATCTCCAGAATCTCCACTATTATTCCAAACATTTATATAATCAGAATCAAATGATAATGGTCCTTCTTTAAAACCCCAATCATTGCTACCAATATTTTTCCCATTAGCAATTAAATTCCCTGTGATATTAACATCACCATCAATCTCTAATAAACCTGTGTCTGATGATGGTATATTAACAGTATAAACTATGTAAAGAACTCCATTTGCACCATTTCCACCAGCGCCAGAAGTATCATCTTCTCTACCTCCTCCACCAGCACCATATAATCCTCCATGGCCGCCAGACGAGCCTGTTGCTCCACCAGAACCTCCTGTTCCAGGATCATTTGTAGCACCACCAGAACCATTTGACCCTGCAGTAGGAATGCCAACACCACCACCACCATTATTTTGAGTACCACCAGTTGACTGTCCTCCTCCTCCACCACCTGCACCACCAGAACCATCACTACCAACACCACTATTACCAGAACCGGCATTTCCACCATTTCCACTATAACCACCGGCTCCTCCTCCTCCTCCACCACCACCATTTCTTACAGAAGCTCCACCAGAACCTCCATTACCTCCTCCAGTATTCCAAACAAATGCTGTTGTGCCTCCGAGACCACCAGAACCTCCACTAGAACTACCATAGCTAGCTCCTCCACCACCAAGAGCTTTAACCAATGTTGTTGTATCACGCTCTAATAAAGTCATCCCACCGCTACTACCTGAGGCACCTGAAGTGCTTCCTCCACTACCTCCTTGCCCAACAGTAACTTGCAAAACCTCACTCGGAGTAACAGAAATATTGTTGCGATATCCTAAGCCTCCTCCACCACCACCTGCACCAGAATAACTACTTGATCCAGCACAATAAGCAGCTCCTCCACCACCACCTACAGCAATTACATTTATACTAGTGACACCATCTGGAACAACAAATGTACCTGAGGAAGTAAATGTCTGAGATTCTTCATATTGCTGGCCTTCTACTTCAACATCTGTTGTAAATTTTAGAGAGCCTCCTTCAGCTCCTTGTATTTCCAATTTTGCTCCTGGATTTGCTGTTCCAATCCCAAGGTATTTATTAACATTATCCCAAAAAAGATTAGAATCAGCTCCTAAATTACCATTATCATTAAATTGAATATGCCCAGTAGAGCCAGCTGGAGTTGCTCCTGTCTCAATCTCTACATTCCCTCCTGGTGGATCTTGACTTGGTGTAGTCCAACCAAAAACATGATTACCTACTAAAAAAATGATTAAACCCCAGGCAAGTAGATTTGAGTAAAAATATATATTTTTGTTCATATTTTTATATGAAAATTGTTATTATTTTAAAAATAAATTATTTTATCCTAATTATATAAATCCCTCCGTTGTAGCCTTGTGTTCCAAAATATAAATAATCCTTAAGTGTAGTATTCACTGTTCCACAAGTAATAAAATCATTTGTTGATAAATCACCAATAAAATTTGATTCTGTGTAACCATAAGAAGTCATTGAATCATTATGATTCCACATTGCGTCAGTCCTATTTTCAAAGGCAGAACGATCACCATTTAAAGCAATACAAATATATGTATTTGATGTTCCTTTTGCTCTTTGAACACATCGAATTTCATATGTACCACTTTGCAAGATAGTACACCCATTTGCAGAAGAGACGCAATCAATACTATCCCCTTCACCACCGCCTCTATTCCATTCATTTATATATGCAGAAACCCATGATGATGGTGCTTCTTTAAATCCCCAATCAGCAACACTAATACTTTTTCCATTAATAGCTAAACTAGCTGTAGCACTAACGCTTCCATCAATTTCTAACAAACCTGTTGCCCCTACATCTGTTGTAAATTTTAGAGAGCCTCCTTCAGCTCCTTGTATTTCCAATTTTGCTCCTGGATTTGCTGTTCCAATCCCAAGGTATTTATTAACATTATCCCAAAAAAGATTAGAATCAGCTCCTA
>Ga0334890_1003359_pt1 | contig 16350 bp, 8 predicted proteins | sample GraSluR1_MG_3_FD_207220 | JGI IMG/M metagenome (GOLD analysis project Ga0334890, IMG submission 207220) | Sludge microbial communities from methane-producing bioreactor in Wageningen University, Netherlands - Granular Sludge_31_08-R1 | ecosystem: Engineered > Bioreactor > Anaerobic > Unclassified... | reverse complement strand
CCGCTGCAACTCGTCGAATACGGGTTCATCCGCCAGCGCTACCCGGTTGCGCCGGACGCCCCGGCTGACTTCGCCGGCAAGGATCAATACTGGCTGGACTGGTACTTCCACGACGAGGTCTGGCTGCTCGACCCGGTCAACAACGCCGGCTGGCCCGAAGTGCCATGGCTGCCCACCATCGGCGCACACCCTGCCGCGGCGGCGCTGACCGCGGGCCTTGGTCCGCTGGGCGGCGTGCGCGTGGGCGCGGTCTGGACAAACGAGGCCGAGCGGATCCTCGGCGGCGGCCCCGACGCCTACACCGACGACGGCTTTTTCTGGCCAGGGGATCTGCCGCCGGTCGTGGTCGCGACCGGACTGGGCGACGGCCGCTTCGCCGCCATCGCGAGTCGGGAGTTGCTCTTTAGCCCTCTGCCGGCGAACCGAACCTTTGTGCGGCGCCTGCTGCAGTGGACGGCCAGCGGTGTGACGGCGGCGCCGGACGACCTGCCCGCCGCGCGCATCGCCCGGTTCGACGCGCGCCCCAACCCCTTCAACCCGCGCACCGAGATTTTGCTGGCGTTGACCGCGCCCGGTCCCGTGCGCGTCACCGTGTACGACCTCGCCGGCCGCGAGGTCGCCGAGTTGCTGCGCGCGTACATCGGCGCCGGCGAGCAGCGCCTCGCGTGGGACGGCCGCGACCGCCAAGGGCGACCCGCCGCGACCGGTGTCTACTTGGTGCGCGTGAACGCCGGCGGCGAGGTCGCCGGCCGCAAGGTCACGCTCGTGGAGTGACATGGAACGGCTAGTCAAGCACTGAGCTTCTACCTCCGTAGCCCCGGGTCCTGCCCGGGGCCACTTCTTGGCGGGGAAGAGGATCGCCCCTACCGCGTGCCGCTTCCCCGGTTCTATTTCAGGACCGAGTCGCTGTGGTCTAAGCCCGTAGCGCCGCCCAGATGAATCCACACAACTCACTTCGAGCCAGACGCTGACGACGTTCGCCACATCGGTCGCCCCCGAGCCGCTGGCGTGCGAGGACACCATGGGCACGCGCAGGTCATTACCACCGTCCTTCGCCCGGAAGACGAGTTGGGGGCGGCGTAGAAAGGCTCTTTTCATCGTCCGGCTGCATATGATAAACTGGATTCGTCATCATCAACGACGCGTTCTATCCTGCTCTAATACCGTGTTTGCTCGAGTCAAGCATCCGTATCGGGGGAATCATTGCTTTGCTCGTCATCTCCCGGTTGGGTGTGCTCGTGGCGGTTCACGAAGGGAGAGCCCCATGCGTCCGTCACTCGCCTTGCTGAGGGCCGGTCTTCTGGTCGCGGTGATCGGCATCTTCACCTGCGCTTCTGCTAGCAGACTGGAGTACGCGAACGTCGATGTCCACGTGGCACTCGGCACATCGCCGCTTGCGGGCGCAACCGTGTCACTCGATTTGAATGGCAACGGGGTCTGGGATCCTGGCCTCGACGAGCCGCAGGCCATCACAGGAGGCGATGGCGTCGTCTCTTTTACCGATATCCTTTCGATTGAAGATCCCGGCGCCGGCGGCATCGACCAGAGCGGCGCCGGCCAGTGGCGGCCGTCGCGGATCTTGACCGGCAACCTTCGCGGCACCGTCGGCTCACGCGATGTCCAGCTCGACTTCGTGTTGCCGCCCGGTGCTGGTCCGGCAAGCCTGGGTTTGTATGATCTGCGCGGCCGCTGTGTCGCACAAACTCGAAGCGCCGGCGATCTGGTTCTGAACCTACCCCGCAAGTTGCCGACCGGTGTCTATTTCGTGCGTTTGAGCGCCAATCCGTCGGCGCCGGTTTCTCATCGAGTCACCAATATCGGCGTGCGTATACAGACGATCAAAGCGCACCGGCTGAGCATCGACGAGGCCTTCAGCGCTGGTTGGGCTGATCCAGGCGACCGCGGCCGGCAGAAACACCAGACAGACGTCTTCCGCGTCAATCTCCTCGTTGCGCACGATGATTATCCGACCGTCACCCAGCCGGAGATCGTGGCGCCTGGCGACAACGTCTTCGCGGTCGACGTGGAGCCCGACTACCTGGCGAGCTTCGTCCACATTCAACCCGGCGCCTTCGACATGGGTAGCCCGCCGCCTGAGCCGGGCCGCGACGAGGAACTCGAGACCTTGCACACGGTGACGTTGACGCGGGGGTTCTACATCTCCAAATACGAGGTCACCGAGGTCTGGTGGGACGAGGTGATGGGCGGTTCAGTAACCGCGCACCTGCCCAAGAACTCTGTGACCTGGCATGACGCGGTCGCGTTCTGCAACGCGCTCTCATTGCAGCAGGGGTTGGCTCCGGCGTACACGATCGATGGCGGTAGCGGCGAAGTCACTTGGGATCGGGACGCCGACGGCTACCGCCTGCCGACCGAGGCGGAGTGGGAGTACGCCTGCCGCGCCGGCACCCAAACGGCGTTCAGCAGCGGGCCGATCCTGCACACCGATTGCGATCCCCTCGATCCCTCCCTCGACCAGGTCGGCTGGTACTGCGGCAACAACACGCCCTCCGGCCGCAAGGTCGTCGGCCAGAAGCGGCCGAACGCCTGGAGCCTCTACGACATGCACGGCAACCTTTCGGAATGGGTCTGGGACGGCCTAGATCCGTTCGACGCCTCGCCGCGGGAAGATCCCGTGTTCGACGTCGGCCCCGGCGAGAATCGCGTCTGGCGCGGTGGCTACTGGGGCGACCAGGCGGCCGATTGCCGCGCCGCCGAGCGCAACGGCAGCAACCCCGGCTGGTCGTTCTTCAGCCGCGGCTTCCGGCCGGCGCGCTCGGCGGCCGCGCCGGGCGGCGTGATCCGACTACCGCGCACCGGTCAGACCCGCTGCTACGACGCGTCCGGCGTGGAGATTCCCTGCGCCGGCACGGGGCAGGACGGCGAGTTCCAGGCGGGCGTTGCGATACCGTCGCCGCGGTTCACCGTCATCTACTGCGATGCCGATGGACCGTGTCCCGACCAGAACTCCGATTGCGACGGTCTCACCGAAACAGACGTGGTCCTCGATTACCTAACCGGCCTCATGTGGGCCAGGGTCGACATCTACCACAAGACCTGGTTCGAAGCCCTGACCGCCGCCGCCGGCTCGAACCTCGGCGGCTTCACCGACTGGCGGGTTCCGAACGTGAACGAACTCGAGAGCCTCTTCGAAGCCGGCGAGGTCTGGCCGGCGGCGGCGCTCAACGAGAAAGGCTTCGCGCTCAACCATTTCCACCGGTACTGGACCTCGACCTGGTTGGCCACGCAATACAATCCCAACCTGGCCTGGGACATCACGTATGACGGTTTTCTCGGCGGGAGCTTCCGCACGTCCCTGCTCGAGGTCATCATCGTGCGCGGCGAAACGACGCTGCCCGCGCGGCTGTGGCGAACGGGGCAGTCGATCAGCGTCGCTGCCGGAGACGACGGCGACCTGCAGCAAGGCGTCGCGTGGCCGGATCCCCGCTTCGCAGACAACGGCGACGGCACCGTGACGGACAACCTGACCGGCCTCGTCTGGCTGCGCAATGCGAACTGCATCTGGACTAACCATCAGGAGTTTGACCTCGACGGCAAGGTCGCCTGGCAATCGGCCCTGAACTTCGTCGCGGGGATCAACGACGGCACGTACGGCGATTGCGGCGCCGGCTACACCGACTGGCGGCTGCCCAACAAGAAGGAACTCTACACCCTGGTCGATTACGACTCACGGAATCCGGCGCTCCAGGACGGCCATCCGTTCCAGAACGTGCTCGCCTGGCGGTACTGGTCGTCCAGCACACGCTACGAAGTACCCATCGAAGCGTGGGTCGTCGACCTGGCCTACGGCGACTTCTACAGCGACTACAAGACGGGCGGCGAGAGCGCCGTCTGGCCGGTGCGCGGCCCGATCGGCCGCTAGCCGCAGCCTGGCGAACTTGCATGGCTCCAACGATAGGATGATTCCGTGGCAGTGGTGGGCTATGTGATTCCGGGCCCACGGCCGATTCGCCTTAACCCGGATTATTCATGAAGGACCGTCGCGAGTATACCGCCAGCGACTTGAAATCGATCGGTTGATAACTGTATAATAAGATTCGATCGGGACGCCTGGGGAGCCGGACAATCTGGTAGGCGTCACCGCGCTGATGATCGCCAGCCACATTGGGAAGTCCCGTGTCAGATCCAGGTGACCGGAGTTCCCGGGGGAGGAACAGTCATGCGCCCATGGCATCTGTTGCCGATGGTGGCCGCGGCCACGTTGTTCTTTGTACCGTCCACCGGCCGCGGCGCCAACTGTGTCGACTATGCTTCCTATCTTCGCATCACGAACACCATCGAGGTACCTGGTTACGGTTTCGATATCGCCGCCGCTGAGGGTTTGGCCTACGTGGCCTCCGGTACGGCAGAATTGCACGTGGTCACGATTGACAACCCGGATGCGCCGGCCCTGGTGGCCACCCTCAACCTCGGCGGCAATCTCAGGAGCGTCGCCACGGCTGGCGGCTTCGTCTACGTGGCAGACTTCACCGGTTATCTGCACATTGTCGACGCGAGCGAGCCGACGGCGCTCGCCGTGGTGGCTACGCTGCCGGTGCCAGGCCAGCCGAATGGCGTGGTTGTCGCGGGCGACCGCGCGTTCATCGCCGCCAGAGATCCTGACCTGGTGGTGGTCGACGTCGCCGCGCCGGCGCAACCAGTGGTTGTCAACATCATACAGGTGCCGGGCGTCTGCGAGGTGTTGACCGCGCACGACGAACTGCTTTTTCTCGCTTGCTGGACGTACGGTCTGGTTGTTGTGGACATCAGCGATCCAGATGAGCCGGTGACCCGCGGCACACTTCCAACAAGCCTTAGCGGTAATGAGATCGCCGCCAGAGATGGGCTGGTCTGCGTTACCGCCGGCAGCCAGGGTCTGAAGATCATCGACGTCACCGATGCAGACGCACCGGCGCTCATCACGACGCTCGCTCTGCCCGACTACACCCGGGGGGTGACCTTCGATCGCGACGGCCTAGTCTTCGCGATCAGCGGCGACCGCTTGCAGATCTTCGATCTGGCCGTACCGTCACAGCCGGAGGTGATCGCGGCGATAGCGCTATGGCAGGACCCTCGCCACGTGATTTTGCTCGAGGACCGCGCCCTGGCCATCCACACGAGCCAGTTTCTCGTCGTCGACATTTCCAATCTTGCGATGCCCCCCGTCCTGGCATCTCATCCCATCAGATCCAACAGAATCGTCTTGCACGATGAAACAGCGTTTACGATAGCTGGCATGCAAGGCGTGTACATCCTCGACGTCTCGTCGCCGCTGTCGCCGGTCCTGGTGGGACACATTCCCACACCGGACTGGGCTACGTCCCTCGCGGTAAAAAACGACCTCGTCTTCGTCGGCATCCGCGATCGGGGCTTTATGATCTATGATGTCTCCGATCTCGCGGCTCCTGTGGTGCTCTACGACAGCTACTATATCTCCGCGCACCCGATGGGCCTGGCTCTGCAAGGACGTTACTTGTTTGCCTCCTGCGGCGACTTCGGCCTGGAAATCTATGACGTATTGCGACCAGAACAGCCCGAGCTGGTATCAACCCTTGACCTTCCATATTACACCCAGCATCTGGCCGTTCAGGGCGATCATGCATACATCTGCCCCGGTTTTCTGGTCGTCGACGTCAGTGACGTTTCCCACCCCTTCATCACGGCTAACCTATCGTCTCTCGGCTACTCCAGAGATGTCGTCCTGCGAGACGGCTTCGCGTTCGTTGCCGCGGGCGATTGGGGGTTGGCCGTCGTGGACATCTCCAATCCCCACCAGCCGGAAGTCGTCGCCAGCGCGGAGACTCCCGCGTGGGCAACCGGCATCGCCCTTGCCGGCGACATTGCTTATGTCACCGCCAGTCTCGGCATGACCGTCATCGATATTGGCGATCTCTATCGACCTGTCACGCTCGGCGGGTTGATGACCACCGATTCTTGCGCCTTCCCCGCGGTGGTCGGGAACTTAGTGCTCACCACCGGCATGGCCTTGCTCACCTTGCCGACGCAGTGCCAAGTCACTACGGTGGTCGATACCGCGCCGAACGTGCCACGCATCGCCCTAAGCCAGAATGTACCCAACCCGTTCAATCCAACGACCTCGATCACCTGGGAGCAGCCGTGGCCGGCTGAGGTTCGGCTGGACGTTTACGACCTAGCCGGCCGGCGCGTCCGGACCCTCGTTGCCGGCGATTGGCACGACGTTGGCCGCCACACCGCACAATGGAACGGGCGCGATGAGTCTGGCCGCAGTGTAGCAACGGGAGTCTACGTGGTAAGGCTGCGTACGGCCGGCGCGCAAGCCAGCATCAGAATGGCTTTGGTCCGGTAGGCGGCGAGAGTCACCTCGCTGCCACAGACAAAAAGGCGGGCGCTCACGGGCGCCCGCCCGCTTGTCATGACGGCCACGGATCAGCAACGAATCACTTCACCATGACCATCCGCCGCACCTGCACGTCGTCGCCGGCGCGCAGGCGGTAGAAGTACGCGCCCGAGGCCACGCGGCGGCCGCTGGTGTCGCGGCCGTCCCAGGTGATCTCGTGGTTGCCGGCGGGCAACTCGCCGTCCACCAGCGTCACGACGCGACGGCCGTCCACAGTGTAGACCGCCAGCACGGCTCGGCTCGCCGCCGGCAGCGCGAACGCGATCGTGGTCGCCGGGTTGAACGGGTTGGGGTGGTTCTGCCGCAGGGCCATCGCCGCGGGGATCGCCGCCGGCAAGCCGTCGTCGACCGCGGTCACCGGATTGGCGAATGTCGCCACCTCGAAGTCGTCGATCGCGGCTTCCACCAGGCCCTGCGTGTTGTTGTCGCAAGCGAGGAAACGCAGGCGCACCTGGCTGGTGAGCGCGAAGGCGCCGCCGTCGAGCGAGCCGAGTTCCACGGCGACGTACTGCCACCAGTTCGCGTTGTTCACCACGCGTTCCAGTTCCACCCAGGTGGCGCCGCCGTCGTTGGTCGCTTCCACCACGAAGTCGTCGTCCGTCGAGTTGCCGCCCTCGCCGTACCAGCGCCAGTAGCTGACGAAGGCGCGATCGGCGCCGGCAAGGTCGAACACCGGCGTCATCAGCGTGGTGCAGCCGTGGTCGACGTCGGCCTCACCCGCCGCGCCGCCGACGGCGCCGTTGCCCGTGACGTAGCAGGCCACGCCGGGCGCCGGGGTGTGGTCGTCCTCAGGCTGGATGTTGATGCCATTGTAATACGTGCCGACCGGGTCGGCGCGCACCCAGAGACCCGAGTCGGCCGTGTCGCCGGGCACGCCGAGCTGCCAGTTGGGATCGCCGGGATCCTCCGCGTCGGTGAAGTACAGCGAGAGGCCCACCAGGAGCGTGAACTCGCCGCTGTCGCTCATCAGGCCGGCGCCGTCCTGCGCGACGATCGAGTAGACGATGCTGCTGTTGGGGGGCACACCGGGGATCTCGGCGCGGTACGTGGCGCCGCCGACGTTGGTCATGGGGTACAGCACCGGCAAGCCCGGCCCCTGCCGCACGGACAGCGTGGCCGACACGACCGTGCTCGCATCAGTGATGTCGGCGGTGATCACGTACGGTCCGTAGGTGTCGGTGGTGAACACCGGCTCGCTGACGTTCGTGATCGCAGGGCCGGCGATGTCGATCAGGGCGAAGTCCTGGACCGTAATGGCGTCCTCGACGATCTCGACCGTGACTTGCACCGGCGCGAAACCGGGGTAACTGCAGGTGATGTCGTGCAGCCCGGGCGCCGCCATGCCGCTGTAGCGGCCGTCGGGGCCGGCTACGAAGAATTGCGCCGAGGCGTCGAAGTCGATGCGCGCGCCGGGCAGCGGGGCGCCCCCGAACGACGCGTTGGTGATATCGCCCTCGAGGGTGCCGAAACCGCTCATCGCGGCGAGCACCGCCTCGTAGGCGTCGAGCAAACCGTGGCCGTAGATGTTGTCCTCGCCGGCGACGCCGAGATCGACGGCCGTGTCCATGAGGATCTGCTTGATCAGGTTGACCTCGAGATCCGGGTTGGCCGCGCGCATCAGCGCCACCACGCCGGCCACGTGCGGGCCCGCCATGCTGGTGCCGCTCTTGTAGCCGTATCCGCTGGGCACCGAGCTATAGATGTTGCTGCCGGGCGCCGAGATCTCGGGTTTGATCAGGAACGTAGGATTGGACACGTTGGGGCAGGTGCTCGGGCCCCGACTCGAGAAGTCGCTGATCGTGTACGGCGCGTAGTACTGCGTCGAGCCGACGGAGAAGCAATTGTAGAGGTCCGCGGCGCGATCGGCGGGCGAACGCAAGGTTCCCGCGCCGGGCCCCTCGTTGCCGGCCGACCAGGTCAGCACGACGCCGGCGGCCTCGCAGTTGTCGATCGCGGCCCACCAACGGCTGTCGCAGTCGTTGTAGCCGGTGAACCCTTCGTGCACGCCCCAGGAGTTCTGGACCACATCCGGCACGTCGTCGACGGTGGAGGGGTCGCCATCGGGATCGGCGAACCACTGGAGAGCTTCGATGATGTCGTTATCCAGGGCCGGTCCGGCGCCCTGGTCGATGGCGTTGCAGGCGATCCACTTGGCGCCCGGCGCAATGCCGATGGTGTCGTCAGGGGCCAGTCCGCACATGGTGCCCACGGTATGGGTGCCGTGGCTGTTGTTGTCGGTCGGGAAACCGGCGCCGCTGCCGATGACGTCGAGCCAGCATTCGCCGACCGGCTCGGTCACGCCCCGCCAGCGCGTGGCCAGCGCAGGGTGATTGCCGGCGACGCCGGTATCGAGCGATCCGATGAGGGCGCCGGAGCCGTCGATCCCGAGCTGCCGCCAGACCTCGGGCGCGCGCACGGCCGCGATGCCCGGGGCAAGCCCGATGCCGCGGCTCCCCAGCTCGTCGTCGCCGCGGGGGGCGGGATATTCTTCCACGGGCTCGATGAGCGACACGGTGAAGTTGGGTTCGACGTAGGCGACGTCGTCGCGATCGGCGATGCGCACAACGGCGGTAGCAGTGGCGTGCACGACCACCATGTTGGCGATCCAGTAGCGGGTGTAACCGGCCACGTCGCCCGCGGCGACGGCCAGGTTCAGGTCGGCCAACAGGGCTTCCTGGCTCGCCGTCGCGTCCTTGAGCGCGCGCACGATCGTCTCGTGACGCTGCCGGCGGGTTGCTTTGGCGGTAGAAAGGTCGTCGGAGATTGCTTGCACCGGCGCCTGGTCGCGCATGTGCACGATGACGCTGATGAACTCACCGTCGGTCGCGGCGGCGAGTTGGTCTTGCAGAGCGGGGGCGATGTCGCCGGCGGCAGCCGGCTGTGCGGCCGCGATGGCGGCCAGAACCAGGGTCACAGCGAGAGCTTTACACACAGGGGGTCTCCTTCCGGATCGGGCGGGCGGCAGGTTTAGGCAATAAAGCCAGGACATCCTCGCAAACGACAAACAGCGCACCGCGGCCACTGACCGCGGAAGCGCGGGGGCAACAGCAGAACATTTGCGGTTTTATTATAACACAGGCAGCGGCGAACCAAGGGGAAAGATCTGAAGCCAGGGTCTGTTTCTGGATTTTCCTGGGCCTGGCGCGAACCAAGAGGGGCCGGGTCAAAAGGCCATTATCCCCAAGCGTCCGTTGATTGCGGCCATAAGGAGACGCCGAGGCAACCTATCTGAAGTTCGCCTTGACCTCTCCCCAGGTCGTGTTCTGGGTCGGAATCGGATGGTCCCCCGCCAGGCAGGCGAAGACGTTCAGAATGAAGGGAAGATTGTCTACGGTGTCGAGATGTTGGTTGTCGCAGAAGTTTCCATCAGCTGTGACGATCATCTTGCATGGTTCATAGATGGTGATCACCGTTTCGCCGGCAAAATTGGTGCAGGCGGCCTCAATGGACGGCGCCGTGTAGGATAAGGCGCCGGCTGCCCGAAAACAGAGCTGCGAGACGCCGTCGAAAATCTGGCGGGGATACCAGGAGCTAAAACAACAGTCGGGCGGATTGATGATTGCCGTTCCTGTCGTCGTGCCAAAAGCTTGTGTGATCGGATTGATATGCTCGCAAGGGCAATTGGGATTTTCGCCCATGACCAGCAAGCCGCCGCCGTTGGCCAGAAAATTCTCGACGGCCGCGACCTCCGGGGCGGTGTACGGGCTATTCCAGGACGTGGTGACAGCAATGACCAGAACGTCGTACTGCAATAGATTGATGTGGTGGATGCCCTGCGACGTCCAGCTGACGGAGTAACCGGCGGCGTGTAGATACGTGATCAAATCGGAATAGTTGGCGTCCGGTTGATTGCTCATGTAGACGCCGTGAGTAGTGTCCCATAGAACCCGCATATAGTCCTGTCGGCCTTCGGGCAGCGGGACCGTTGGACAATGAATCGCCTCTTGCCCCGTTGTCAGATCGATCTCGGCCGCGGCCGGCAGGACTACTGCCGCGAGAAGAATAACAGCAAGCATCGCGGAGTTCGGATTCACGCTACATCCCCCTTGAAACAAGGCATTGGCGATTGCAGAGGCCCGCAAGTTGTTGTTACGGTCAATGGTGTACCGCCATAACCCTACAATGACAACTGAAATTTCACCGTGGGCGCGTGTAGCCCCTGGGAATTCCCCCTTGACCGTTGAAAGAAGATCCCTGGTATGGGATTATGGGATTGCTACACCACCACAATCCCTTGTCCCAGGAAGCCGTCTTTCAACCTTTTCAGCCCTTTCAAGCGCCCGGATCTAGGCAATCTTGGGGTATATCCAGAACGTGTGGGGTCGGACGCGGCTAGCGAGTGGGACGGCAGAAATTGCGGCGGGCACTGGCAACCGCAGAAGGGGGTGATGGCTTTGAAAGGACGAGGATATATACAGGTCTACACCGGCAATGGCAAAGGCAAGACCACCGCCGCGATCGGCTTGGCGATACGGGCGCTGGGCGCCGCGAAAAAGGTATTCTTTCTGCAATTTATGAAATCGAAGGTGTATAGCGAACAACAAATCATGGCGAGGTTATCTCCGAATCTCACCCTGGAAACTGTCGGCAAGCCGTTTTTCATCGTCAAAGAAGGCAGCATGCCGGAAACAGAGTTGAACACGTGGCGCAAAAAAGCCGTTGTCTTTCCGCCCGGACAGCCGCCGCGCGAGTATGTCGAGCTGATCGCCCAAGGCATGGAGCGCGCTGAAGAAGCGCTGACAAGCGGCGATTACGACCTGGTCATCCTCGATGAACTCATTGTGGCGCTACACTTCGAACTGGTCACCTGGCCACAGGTCGCAGCCTTGATCGACAGCAAAGCTCCCAACGTTGAGCTTGTCCTGACGGGAAGGGGAGCCGTGCCCGAGCTGATCGAAAAGGCCGATCTCGTCACCGAGATGCGCGAAATTAAGCACTACTATCATACACAAAGCGTTGCAGCCAGGAAGGGCTTTGATAGCTGACGGGTTCGCGCCGTACGACACGCACCCGGAACTCCAGGGGGCTACAGGTGATGGTTCCCAATATGTTCGTCATGAGCCAGTACGCCGATGGCGGCCTGATCACCACCAAGCCCTACCCGAGCGGGTCAAGTTACATCCTGAAGATGAGCAACTTCCGCAAGGGGCCGTGGTGCACGATCCGGGACGACTTGTACTGGCGCTTCATTGACCGGCATCGCGACTTCTTCGCCGCCGATCCTCGGATGATGGTCATGGTGACCCAGTGCGAGCGGATGGGAGCCCGCCTTGCCAAGCATCAGCGCAACGCGGAACACTACGGGACGCGATTGCATGGAGACTCATGATGAAACCAAAAACCGGCAAGCTGGTATTGCTGGCCGGCGCGACCGGGTACGTCGGCGGCCGATTGCTGCCCCTGCTGGAGCAACGAGGTGCTCCTGTCCGCTGTCTTGCCCGGCGCCCGGAAATGTTGCGTGGACGTGTGGACTCGGCCACCGAGACAGTCGCCGGAGACGTGTTCGATCCCGCGTCCCTCACGGCAGCCCTGCAGGGAGTCGACACGGCGTATTACTTCATCCACTCCATGGGCGCCGACCGCGATTTCCAAGAAGCAGACCGGCGGGCCGCGACAAACTTCGCCGAGGCAGCTCGCGCCGCCGGCGTCCGTCGGATCATCTACCTGGGCGGTCTCGGCGACCCGGACGAAACGCTTTCCAAGCATCTGCGCAGTCGCCACGAAACGGGTGAACTGTTGCGTAAGCATCATCCACAGGTCGTCGAGTTCCGGGCCTCGATTGTGATCGGCTCCGGCAGCCTGTCATTCGAGATGATCAGGGCGCTGGTGGAGCGTTTGCCGGTAATGATCTGTCCGCGCTGGTTACGCGTGATGGCGCAACCAATCGCCGTCGAGGACTTGCTGGCCTACTTGCTCGAAACGCTCGACCTACCGGACGGGCCGTCGCAAATCTACGAGATCGGCGGTCCCGACCAGGTTTCCTACGGTCAGATCATGCGAGAGTACGCGCGGCAGCGGGGGCTGCGGCGGTGGATGATTCCCGTGCCCTTGTTGACACCGTACCTGTCGAGCTTATGGCTTGGGCTGGTGACCCCACTTTACGCTCGAGTCGGTCGGAAACTAGTCGAAAGCCTCCGCAATCCGACGCTCGTCTCGAATGACCTAGCCCTGCGAGTGTTCTCCGTCCGGCCGCGTTGCGTCCGCGAGGCACTCGCTCGTGCCCTGGTGCACGAAGACCGCGAGTTTGCCGAAACCCGTTGGTCCGATGCACTCTCGGCCGGAGGCCAGCCAACGACCTGGGGCGGCGTGCGATTCGGCTCCAAGTTGGTCGATTCACGCACGGCTGAGGTCGAGGTTCCGCCCGACCAGGCGTTCGCCCCAATTCGCCAGATCGGCGGCCGGACCGGTTGGTACTTCAGCGATTGGTTGTGGTCGCTGCGGGGATTTCTGGATCTGGTGGTCGGTGGTGTCGGTGTCCGTCGCGGCCGTCGCGATCCGGACAGCCTGCGAGTCGGCGATGTACTGGATTTCTGGCGGGTGGAACGCTACGAGCCGCCCAATTACCTGCGTTTATCCGCGGAAATGAGGTTGCCAGGACGTGCCTGGTTGGAGTTCGAGGTGAGCGGAAACGAGCAACGAAGTACCATCCGCCAGACGGCCATCTTCGATCCAATAGGCTTGTCAGGTTTGCTCTATTGGTACGGCATCTATCCGTTGCATCAGTACGTCTTCGCTGGCATGCTGCGCAACCTCGCACGCAAGGCTCAGTCCCTGAGCGCATCGCAGCGGAACGAGCGATGATGATGGTTGAGATCTACCCGAACGGCGGGCGACCTTTTACCCCACTGCGGCTGGCCTGGCACTGCTTCATAGCCACCTGATCCAAAAACATCAGCTGACTACGGAGACGACGAGCAACGCTGGCAAGGCCAACGAATCCTGCCAGCCGAGACAGCAGGCCGCGGGCGGGATCGGCTTACTGGTCGAGCGGCAACCCTGGAGACCGGTCTGCGTACCAAACCGGCGTGATGCGGGTGTAGTTCGAGATGTCCAGTACCGAAAGGAATGCCATGCGTTCGCAATGCAATGCCGCCGGCGGGGCGATCCTCGCGCTGGCGCTGCTACCTTTCGCGCCGGCCGCGATCGCCGGCGCCGCCGAAGTGACCCGCGACGCCGCGGGCGTCGAGCACGTGCGCAACGGCGCCGCGCCGCGCGACGGCGTGCGCGACATGCAGCTCACCGAGCTGTGGCGCCGCGGCGGTGAGGACGACGACGAGGTGCTCTTCGGGGTGATCGCCCAGGTGCTCGTCGACCCGGCGGGCAACGTCTACTTACTGGACATGCAGCTCTCGCAGGTCCAGGTCTTCGCGCCCGATGGGCGGTTCCTGCGGACCCTGAGCCGCGAGGGCGAGGGGCCGGGCGAAGTCCGCCAGCCCGCCGACATGTTCATGACCGACGACGGCCGCCTCGGACTCGGCGTGCTGTTCCCCGGCCGCGTGGTCTATGTCACACTGGAGGGCGAACCGGCAGGCACGCTGGCGCCCGGGGGCGGCGACCCCGGCCGCGGCGGCTTCTCCATCCTGCGCGGCTGTCGATTCGGCGGCGGCCGGACGGTGCTCGCCGTCACCAACGTCGCCCAAAACGCCGCCGACGGCTACCAGACCCGCAGCCCGCACATCGCGTCCTACGACGCGGGCGGGGTCGAGCTGCACGTGTTCCACGACAGCAGCTACCGACTCGTCTTCAACGAGCAGGTCTTCCGCGAGGAGACGCTGATCGACGTCCCGCTACGGCGTTTCTGCGTGGCCGGCGACGGCAGCGTCTACGTCGCCCCCGACCGCGAGCGGTACCGCATCGAGGTCTACCGGCCGGACGGCCGGCTCGCCCGCGTCATCGAGCGCGAGTACCCGGTGCACCGGCGTTCGGCGGCGGAGCTTGCAACGTGGACCGAACTCTTCACGGCGTCGGTCCGCAACCAGGCGCCCGGTTTCCGGTGGGACGTCTGCGCGACCGAGCCGCCCATCGACTGGGTCTTCGGCGGCCTCTGGGAGCACGCGGACGGTCGGCTCTGGGTGCGCAACAGCCGCAGCGCGATCGACCAGCCCGCCGGCTGCCTCTCTACTTACGACGTCTTCGACGCGGACGGCGTCTTCGCCGAACAGGTGCGCGTCCGCTGCCCGGGCGACCCGGTCGAGGACAAGCTGTTCTTCGCCGGCGCTGACCGGGTGATCCAGGTCACCAGGTACATCGACGCCGTCCGCACCATGATGGGCGGCGGCGCGGCCGGCTCCGGCGACGAGGCCGCGCCCATGGAGGTGGTTTGCTACCGGGTGGAGCACTAGTGATGTCACCCGCAACGGCCGCTGACCTCAGCGCAATGATTGGCCCCGCGGTACGATCTCCGTACATTCATATCGAATCGCTTTATCCGCGACTCAGGAAGATCGGGGATCGCTATGGCTTCGCCGACTACGCGTCTAGTATTCGCTCTCTTCGCGTTGCTCACGGTCTCGCACTTCGATGCCGCGGCTCAGCCGCCGGTGACGTTCGAATCGTTGCGCGAAGCCGCCGCGGACGCGCGGACATGGCCCGCGTCGCTGCAGGAGCAACGCGCCCAGTATGCCCGCACCCTCTCAGCGAAATGGCTGAAGCACCTCGTTGCGGACAAGTTGGCTACGAATCCCGGCCGCAACGTCGATTGGGCGCTGCTGCGGGTGTTGCGTGAGAACACCAAGCGGAACGGAACCAATTTGTTCCAGATCTTGCCGGAGATCACCAGTGATCTTCGCGCCGCCACGCGGGAGGATCCCGCTTACCTGGAAGCGCACGTCGCGCTGGCATTGATCAGCTACGAGACCGGCCAGCGGTCGCTCGCGGTCGCCCACGCCGAGTTCGTTCGCCACGCCGCCGGCGATGGCGCGGCCCGCGCGGCGGAGGACGAACGGCGCCTCAGCGGCGCGCTCGCCTTCGAGGCATCGGTCCCGCTGGCTTGGGCTTATCGCGAACTCGGCGAATGGGAGCACGGCCTTGCCGTGGTCGCTTGGGCCGAGGAGTATCGCCGGTCGCGCAACCTGCAACCGTGGGAACCGCTGAACCTGATCAAAGGTCTGTTGCTTGCCGGGGCCGGGCGCGGCGCGGAAGCCCTCAGGGTCGGCCGTTCGCTGCAGTTGCGGGTGCTCAACACGATGATGGTCGCTCACGCGACGTACACCCTGACCCCCCGTGTCTCGATCTATGCACAGGACTGGGTGCACTCACAGGTCTACCTAGGCGAGGGCGATTTCAGGTTGGCGATTCGCACCTCGGCGCGAGATGACCTGGAACATCGCAAGCAATGGCTCCTGATGCCGTATTACGAGCAATATTGGAACGATATGGGTCTCTTGTTCGAATTGAAGGACGAGCCCGTCGCAGCGAGCGAGTGGTACGCCCAAATGGGCAGGATGCGCTACGACTGGAGCTTGTTCTTCGATCGCGGCGGCGCGCGGTCGACGACGCCGCTGATCGGCGGCCTTCCCCGTCCAGGTGTGATCTACTACCAGACGGAACAGCAAGACTACCTCTGGGGCTCCCCATTCGCTTATGCCGCTGATCAGTATCGGCGGCTCGAGGCCAGCAGCGATCGACAAGACGCCGATGCTGTGGCGACGAAGCAACGCCTCTTGGCGGTCGTGCGGAGCCTCGAGGCGCGGCACATCGAGCCGGGTTTCTGCCACGCCATACGCGGCGGGATCGCGTTTCTGGATGGCGACTTCCACGCGGCCGAGAACGAGTTCACCTGCGCTCTCGACCGGTTCGCCGAGCGCGGCGGCGAGGATCCGAAAACCCGCGTCCTGCTCGGCTTGACCAAGTACGGGCTCGGCAAGGACGACGAGGCCCATCGTCTTCTGGCCAACGAGTCGCGCGATGCGACCGCGATCCAGGGACTCGGCGTGATCCTCGCGCGCCGCGGCGAATTCGACCAGGCCTTG
>Ga0334890_1003358_pt1 | contig 16353 bp, 9 predicted proteins | sample GraSluR1_MG_3_FD_207220 | JGI IMG/M metagenome (GOLD analysis project Ga0334890, IMG submission 207220) | Sludge microbial communities from methane-producing bioreactor in Wageningen University, Netherlands - Granular Sludge_31_08-R1 | ecosystem: Engineered > Bioreactor > Anaerobic > Unclassified... | reverse complement strand
ATATAATAGTTGTAAGCTTAACCAGGAATTTAATGACATCCATATGTATTTGCTTTTTATTTTCAAAGCTGCCAACCTCTTGACTGATAGACTAATTACTTTAATTGTTTTTAATGCACCTTATAGAATATCCATTATTTATTCCAGATCCCCCAAGGCCAAACTCAGTAGACACATAATTCGGGGAACCATCTGATGAACTCCACCATCCACAACGATTAGTTGAAAAAGGTCCTTCCCAATACCGATAGCCAAATCTCGTAATGTTAAAACTTTGCTTAAGTTCTTCGGGTGAATTTTCCAGAAAATTAATCAGTGTTAACCATTCTTCGATTGTTGGAATATGATATCCGGTCGGACAAATAAAATCGGTCGATCTTCCTACATAACCATTATACAAAGCACCATAAATATCCTTGTTCTTAATGTTATTCTCATACCAGCAATATGCTCCCCGATTCATGTCTGACCAGGCACTATTATCGGTTACAAGAGGGATTGGATCTCCATTGATGTACTTTGTGGTTTTAAGGTTTTCAGTTAACCAGACTTGTCTCCCGATTACTACAGTATCATATGTATTACCATCGGCATCCATTGGTAAGCTCTTCTTTTCTTTTTCACAGCTAATAAGAACTATTAAGCCTAATAGAGAATAAATCGTTATTTTACTTGAACTCTTCATGACTTTCTAAATTATTATTATTCATTTTTCTATTAGAAAGGATCGGAATTATATCATGTTTCAAATTCAACTGATTTAATACAATTAAGGTCATATACTTAATTGAGGTAGCATCTTCTTAATGTTCTACATACAATCGTATCGTGGATTTATTATCCCCATAAGAAAGGTTAACAAAATAAACTCCTTTCGGTAAACTGCTTGTATTCAACTCAAATGGGAATCCTTTGAACCTGGAACTATATTTAGTAATACCAGATCTATCGATAACTGATATAGTAAACTCTTGATCTGGGCTTAATTCATCCACATCTATTTTATTCTTGTTTATATCAATATAAGCAAGATCCTCTGAAGGATTTGGATATATCATGAAATATTCTTCACAATCTCCCTCCACAAAATATAGAGTATAGACTCTGACAGTTCCACAACATTCCGTCTCAGCCTCAATATCAAGCATTCCATAAGGATAATCATTCGTATTAATAGAAATAGTATTGTTGTACTCCCAGTGTGTGGACCAGCCATAAGGCAAATCCCAATCAAAATTTGATGTGGTACATCCGGAATCGTAATTGTTATAAGAAATAGTATAGGTTGTATTTGGACAAATATAATATGTATCAGAGTAATTTGGTGGACTTCCGCCATAACTATCCAATACTGAGACACTAACTAAATCCTCCCGCGGGCCGTTTATTACAAAATTCTTTTCAAACGTTATTGTTCCATTATATGTGAATGTGTATGTAATCTTACAGTTTTTTCCAACATATCCTAAAGGAGTAATTTCGGCTGTACATCCACTTCCAGAGGTAGGTAAACAGTTTGTAACCGACCAACTAACTGAATCTTGTAAGTCTTCAGGGATATTAGATAAAATAAATTCATCCTCTGAACACAGATAGATGGGACCAGAAATTGTTGGTGAGTATACTCCGTAATCGTACATAAAACCAATATTCGGGTTACTATCATCAAAATCCATTAAACCTATTCCCTCCCAGCCAGAAGGTTTCATATCATCAAATCCCCAGTTGTACCATCCATCTTTATCGTTATCAACTGGTGTAGTCATTGTAAAATAATTATCGCAATAGTCGCCATCACAATCTAAAGAGTTATTATTATATTCTGGCCAAACTCGATAGAATAGTGTTCAAACTTGAAAAGATCTATATCAAAAGAATCTATAACATTGTGACCAGGCCAGCTATCTTTTATATACCATTTAAATGGGTTTGATTTCCAACCAACAACGAGGACAGAATGTGCAGCATCATCACCAACGTCATGCATATAATATGGAGCATACCTGCCATCATAAGTGCCGGGTAAAGTTACGATAATAGGTCCATAATCTATAATGGCTTTTGATAGGTCGGTGTTATTTTCAATTGAAAGAGAACTGTAATGTGGTATGGTAACCATGTATCTGTACGTAGTATAACAATTACTCCGACAATAGGGTTCATTTTCAGGATAAGATAAACTATATTCATCGATAACTCCTGGGTTTAGATCAAGGAAAAGATTGAGTGCATGAGGAACGGCAATTCCTGCACCACAACCCAAGCCACAATCTGAATTATATAATTGACTTTCGGAAAGATCTAAACATTGTACTCCATAAACGTAATTATTGAAATATATTTGAACGACCGCTTCGACACCAGCTACAGCTGCAAAAATGTGACAAGGTCCCGGTACCTTTTGATCTTGAGGATCTTTAATATAGCTTTTGCCATGTCGTGCAGCCCAAGAGAAATCTGAAGGTTGGCCAAATAAACTATTGCAAAATAATAGAATAAATACAACCGGAATGGATATAAGAGTTTTCATGTTTTTTGAATTTCAAAGCTAGTTGGAATTTGAGATGATAAATATTACGTTGCGCTAATAGTGTGCTTGCACAAAACGCAAAGGTTAAAAGCAGAAATAACTTTGACATGACTGTATGCTTATTAATGTGTTAATAATCGAGCATTCATGCCCGAAATCATTAATACGAAATAGTCGTATTACTTTCATTACAGGAGTTTAACTCCTTTTTCAACTTTTATCACTATAAAGATAAGCAATAATACTATTTAAGTCAAATAATATATATGTTTTTCATATGTTGGATCCATGCTTCTATCATTTTCTTTTTTTACTTTAACTCGATTTGAGGTTGAATTAGAAAGCCCCTGGAAAAAATCCTTCCAGAGTTGCCGGAAGCCTAGAAAGGTTTCAACCATTGAAAAATCATCTTATTCCGAATCCCGTTAAATTATTAACCCTATATTTTTTACATTTGGTTTTTAAAAAACTCAAAAAAAATAATACCTCTGAAATGAAAACCCTTCACAAAACTCTTGTACTGACCGCAATCATGCTGGTCGGTTTCTTTTCTGTCACCGCACAGGACACCCTGCCCACGATCAAACCCGAAGATTACGCGAAATGGCAGACTCTTGGTGCTACATCAATCTCTGACGACGGCTCATGGGTCGGCTGGAACGTTTCTCTTGTGGATGGAGATGACACTCTTTACATAAAAAATGCCGGTAGCGGCAAATTATACAAATACCCGCTCTCAACCGGGTTGTCATTCTCTTCCGATTCAAAATGGGTCGCCTGCCGTATTGGCTACAGCGAGAAGGAAACCGAGAAGATGAGAGAACAGAAAAAACCGGTAAGGTTTAAAACCAGGCTGCTTGAACTTGCCTCCGGTAAAGAGAGGATATTCGAAAATACCGAATCATTCAATTTTACAAGAAATGCAGGACACCTGGTAATGAGCGGATATGCCTCCGAGAACAGCAAGACAAAGGATATTTTTCTTTATAATCTCAATTCGGGCACTCTGAAGAATATTGCCAATATTAGCGAGTATTCGGTCAATAAGCCCGGCAACCGGCTTGTGTATGCCCTCAGTGCCGAGGATAAGAAAGGAAATGGCGTTGAGCTTATGAACCTCGATAATTACAACATAGCCTTTCTCGATAACGACACCGCTGTTTACCGTAACATAGTTTGGGAGAGGGAGGGTGATGCCCTCGCCTTTCTGAAAGCATATACCGATACCGGCTATGTTGAGGAAAACCATGTTATTTTTACGGTCAGGAAAGTCACCACAAAACCCGAGATCAGGAAGTGGGAACCGGGAAAGGATGACTCGTTCCCTGAGGCTATGAGGATCCATGAGAATTTCAAACCTGTTATCTCAAGTGATTTTAAAACAATATTCTTCGGGGCCTTCGACTGGACAGTAAAAGAGAAGAAGGATAAAAAGAATGGTGAGGAGGAGAAACTGCCCGGGGTTGATATCTGGCACTGGAAGGATGATCCTGTTCAGCCAAGGCAGAAGGTACAGTATAACACCGATAAGGATTTTTCTTACCTTTTTGCATGGAATATCGATGCCGGCAGGGTGACAAGAATAACCGATGAAAATATGAGAAGGGCAATCCCGACCTCTGATGGCCGCTATGCCCTTGCAACCGACGACACTCCCTATAAACCGGCTTTCAGGCAAACCCACTACGATCATTATTCTGTCAATACTTTAACAGGAGAGAAAAAACTGATATTGAGTAATTTCACCAATCTGTACGGGACATCACCAGCCGGAAAATATGCACTTTATTTCAAGGACAAAAACTGGTGGGTTTATGATTTACAGGGAGACAAACATACAAATCTGACAGAGGGAATAGAATCGATATTCTGGGACACCCGCGATGACAGCCCTAACGATATCAAACCTCCCTTTGGCAACGGAGGATGGTATAAGGATGATAAAGCGATCCTGATATACGATGAGTATGATGTCTGGAAGGTGTTTCCCGAAGGAGGAAAACCAGTGCGTCTCACGACTGGTAAAGAGGACGGGATCAGATTAAGAGTCACACGTCTGAGTTTTGAATATCCCTGGCTTGATCCTGCTGAAGACCTTTATTTTTCGGCTTTCGGCGATATTGACAAGAAAATGGGATACTACCGCCTGACCGTAAAGAATAAATTCGAAAAGCTTATCTATGAAGACAAAGCCATTACTTCACTGAGAAAGGCTGAGAAGTCCGCCTGGTTCATCTTCAACTCCGAGACCTATGAAGATTCTCCGGATCTGTTCAGGGTTCCTGCATCATTTGCAGGTGCTGTTCAGATGTCGGAGACCAATCCCCAGCAGAATGAATTCGCGTGGGGCAGGAGCGAGGTTGTTCATTTCACAAACAAGGACGGGAAACCGTTGCAAGGGGCACTTTTTTATCCGGCAGGTTATGAACCGGGAAAGAAATATCCGATGATCGTCTATATCTATGAGATCAGGTCGAATGTCGTTAATCGTTACGTAACTCCTTCTCCAAGAAGTCCTTACAATACAACCAATTACACGAGTCAGGGCTATTTTGTTTTCCAGCCTGACATTGTCTATAAGACCAATCAGCCCGGCGAGTCAGCGGCTGAATGTGTTATCCCTGCCGTTGAAGAGGTACTTAAAACGGGTATGATCGATGAGAAGAAGATCGGTATTATGGGACATAGCTGGGGTGCTTACCAGACAAGCTTTATTATCACGCAGACAGATCTGTTTTCGGCAGCAGTTGCAGGTGCTCCCCTTATCAACATGATAAGCATGTACAATGAGATCTACTGGAACACGGGATCTCCCAACCAGAACATCTTTGAGATATCCCAGGGACGCCTTCGTGAGCCATGGTGGGAGATAATGGATGACTATATGAGGAACTCGCCAATGTTCCAGGCACGTAATATCATCACACCTCTGCTGGTTGCCTTTGGCAATGTAGACGGAGCTGTCGACTGGCACCAGGGAATAGAGATGTACACCACGATGCGACGGATGGAGAAGCCATATATAATGCTTGTCTATGATGCTGAAAATCATTCTCTATCGAAGAAAGAAAACCAGCTCGATTATACAAAAAAGGTGAATGAATTCTTCAATCATCATCTGCTGGGAACAGAACCGGAAGAATGGATTACACTGGGGAAGAAGTACCTCGACAAAAAGATAGAGGAAGAGAAGGCTGCTGCAAAGAAATGACACGACCTGCTTTGCGGGGAGGTTCATTTTTTTACAAAACGCCGGGTGATGATCTCACCGTGAGCGAAGCTTATTCTAACTAGGTACATGCCGGAGCCCAGATCCGACAGATTAACCATAGTGCTATAACCGGCAAACCCTGTTGCTACTTTAACAGGGATGCCGGAGATATTGTAGACCGTTGCATTAACTATAATCGTGTCTGATTCTATCCGGAGGTATTCACCAGCCGGATTGGGAAAAATCCTGCAGATTGCATGGTATCCTCTCAGGAAAGCAGCTCCCCTGCCCACCATGTTGGAATCGAGCCAGGTGAGGCGCCTTGAGATCCAGCTTTTGAATTTCTCTATTTCTCCTTCGAACGTGTCGGGTTGTATTCCGTATTCGGGAGTGCCTGCATTTATACCTAATATCTCCCATTTCTCATAGTGACGTAGCTGTGCTTCTGACAACAGGGCAGCAACGGAATCGATGATATGATTGATATGCCTCTCGCTCAGCACACCTTTACGCAGCAAATAGTACTTGTCGTGGATCATATCCACAAACCATGGGTCCTGCATCAAGCGTACCTCCCACGAAGGGGGTACCGGCCACGCGTAGCATTCGTTGATTTTATATGCCCAGCCTGAACCGTCTGTCTGGTTAAAATGGATGCAATTCTCCCTTATATCCTTCCATGCCCAGTCAAAATCCCACACCGGACCGGAATGGATCAGCCCGTCCCTGCTGTCCCTGTCTTTGTAGTAGAACCTGCTCTTTTTATATGCATCGACATTACGGGTTAGTTCACCGATGAGAAAATAATTTATGAAGGAACTGACATCAAGCCATGCCCGGTAACCTGTCCGGGAATCGGCAAACTCCTTACTGTAGAGCACTGTCTCGAATGAATTGACAAAATCCTTAAGGTAGCTCTTCTGCTGTGGCGTCAGTACTTCGGGCTTGGGATCGTAGTAAACAAACCGGACCTCAGCTCCCGGCTTGTTAACAGGCGAGTAATTGCTAATCCAGCTGTCGTTGGCGGTGTAATAATCGTTCTTGAATATATATCCTCCTGTGAGCCTGTCTCCTGAATTTTCATCAGGATCAAGTGATGCAATATCAACACGGTTTCTGTCCTGTTTTATCTTTTCCCCGAGCAGATAAATTCCCTGGTATTCACCATTAAGTATAACCTCGCAATAGATGGTACGGGGTGCATAATGACCCATCTGCCGGAAAAGCTCAAATGCCAGGAAATTCCTGAGAAAAGGTTTATCATTATAGTTAGCCAGCAATACCCAATCATTCTCATCAGGCATTCCCAGCAATGGGACATTCAAGTTATTGCCTGCTTCATCGCGTGTCTCGAATCCATAAGGTTTTTGTGGCAGCGAGGCTGAATAGTGTCCCCTGATCTCTATACCAACCTTTCCGTCATATACATTCGCCTCATTCGTGACATAGTTAACACCTGCCTCCTCATTGTGAATTATCTTCATGGCGGCGGTTATTTTCGGTTCATTCCTGATGGTCTGCCCATACGTGTCAATAATCACTATCGGGAGGTTGGATGATATAAATCCCTGAGGACCAGGTTCCTGTGGCGTTATCCGTACAGGACAGACCAGAAGGATCACTAAAAATAAAACCCTGATATCAATTACACCGGATAACTTCATTTTTCGGTTATAATATCAGGTGGAGGAGGTATTCCGGCAGGTTCTCTTGTCAGAGTTATATTTGCCCCGGTTGATTCATTAAAGAAGCCACAGTTCTTAAGGAAGAACTTCCCGTTTTCAACGCCTCCAGCATAGTCCATTCTTGCCTCTTTACGGGCAGTGGCATCAAAAGTAAACCTTGCATTTACGAGTTCGAACCACTTACCTGACCTGTCCCTTATCCACTGGTTTGAGTAATAACCCATGCGGGTGAATGGTCCTGTTTCAGTACGAAAATTCTCCAGGAAGGAATAAAGATTTTTCAGGTGACCTGTTGTTTTTGGCCTCCGGAAACTTGCTATCAGCTCCCATTCACCTCTCTCCGGTGCAAAAAAATAAGCTGTGTAATCGACGGAGTTATTTTCTGAAGGTTCTCCTTTAAGAAGAAACCCATAGGTTGTTCCTGCTTTCCAGAAATATCTCCGGAAACTCTGACCTCCGGATCCCTCATTGCCAAATTCTCCTGTAACAACATCATTACCCTTATCAAGCAGAATGATTTTATAATCGTCGGGTATCTCACCCGGATTATCTGTTTTATACGGGCTCCAGACAGAAAAGAGGATCCTTCTCTCGGTCTCTGAGTTAACCTGTATACCGAAATAGCCATCGGAGAATCCGTTCGCCATGAAATATGATCCGATCACATCATTGCCTTCGGGTACTGTAATTTCATTGTAGAACCATAAGATCTCCCCGGCCTGGTCAGGAATATCATACCTGAGATGGACCGACGGCCCGCGGCGGCCAAAATGAAAATCATCCCTGACGTAATAAACTTTACCTTCTGCAGCTTCACCTTCTATGATAACATCAGTTATCTCGGCAAATGAATCACCTGTTCTGCTTATCCCCTGTAATTCAATCCATTGATAACCGGGTGTTTTTATAACGAATTTTCCAATCCGCAATGTATCAAACTCATTATTTGACAAATGTTTTATCACTTCTTCAGTACCGAACTTACACTTAATTGCTGATGTTCCTGAAATTGTCCTTGATCTTATTGATATATCTATCTCTCCGGCCCTTTCGGTTTTGAAATATGTACGGATGCGGGTGGATGAATCATTCCAGTTGGTAATTCCCGAACTTCTTATAATGGACCTGTTGAGAGAAAGATCATTGACGACCCAGCTGTTGCCTACTGTCGTTATTACTATTATATGATCTGAATCAGCCGGATCGAGGTTTCGCGAATAACCGTAACCATTCAGAACGTGCAGAATTATCTGAATTACAAAAAGAAGTGCACTCATGGATAAGCTATTTATTCAAACTTAAAGATAACACTACAAAACGGATAATATTTATTATTGGCATGATATTACCTCCGGTGAGCTCCTCCGCACTACAGAGCTCGCCGAAGGCAATCTCGTAATTTTATTCGGATGCTAATGAAAATAACATTAAATATTTAACAGGAATATAACTTTACTTTGCTAAATTGTCGCTTCCGAATTATTGTATCAGTAGTATTACTTCTGTCGTCTTTGACGATTAATTGATGACCTATATGAACAAACACGTAATCACCTTCTTAAGGTTTGGTTTTCTTTTTTTGATTTTCTTTTTTTCCAAACCAACCTATGGGCAGGAAGCAGATACAGCTCTCGAGAAAGGATTCACCAATCCTCCCGAATCAGCAAAGCCCAGGACCTGGTGGCACTGGACCAACAGTAATGTTACCCTGGAGGGTATCACGAAAGATCTTGAATGGATGAAACGATCCGGGATAGGAGGGATGCAGCTGGCTGACGTGGCGTCGGGGCAGGGGCAGACCGTGGACAAAAAAATCCTTTTCAGGTCGCCTGAATGGCTTGAAGCTGTAAGGCATGCAGCCTCTGAAGCCGACAGGCTCGGTCTTGAGATGGCAATCTTCAGCTCCGCCGGATGGAGCCTTACCGGGGGACCCTGGGTGAAACCCGAACAGGCGATGAAAAAGCTTGTCTGGAGTGAAGCTATAATCACAGGGCCGCAGAACTTCAGCGGTTTGCTTCCGCCACCTCCTTCTGTCGAGGGACCTTTCAGGAACCTGTCGAGGGGTGCGCAGCCCGGTGCTGCTGAGCCTATGTTTTACAGGGATTGTATCGTTCTGGCCTTCCCGACACCTCCGGATGATGCAGTTGAAATGTCCCCTGTACCGGTGGTTACAACAGGCGCAGGAGAAATAAAACCGGATGCCCTCCTGGATGATGACCTGAACTCGTCAGCCGCAATCCGTTCGGGAAAGGGCAGGGGTTTGGTGTGGATAGAGTACCGGTATGACAGGCCATTCACTGTGAGAGCCCTTACAATGGCAAACCGTGCAGGAATTCCCGTCGGGACCCTGAGGGTAAGCGATGATGGTGTTAACTACCGTACAATTCTCATTCTCCCGGGAGCCCAGCTCTATCGTTCAGGCAAGGTTGCAACATATTCGATTCCTGCGGTAACGGCAAGATATTTCAGGCTTGAATTTACCGGTGCTTCCATGCGGCCGGCCGATGTGATGGCAGACGCAGTTACTCAACCCGACTCTGTTTATACTTTCAGCGAGATTAAGTTTCATACAGGCGCGAGGATCAACAGGTGGGAAGACAAAGCAGGCTTTTACCACCTGTTTAATTATGAACCTGTTATTTCAGATCCTGTTCCTTCGTCGTTAACTATCGATCCGGCAAAGATTGTTGATCTGACTTCCATGATGTTGCCCGATGGATCAATAAACTGGAAAGTACCTGAAGGCAATTGGACGATTATGCGGTTCGGCTATTCTCTCACCGGTGCAAGAAACAGGCCGGCTGTTCCGGCAGGACTGGGATATGAGGTGGATAAGCTCAGCCGGGAACATACCGAAGTGTACATTGCGGAATATATGCGGCCGGTAGCGGAGGCTCTCGGAGATCTTTACGGAAAAAGCCTTCAGTATGTTCTTCTGGACAGCTGGGAGGCCGGTATGCAGAACTGGACCGATAATATTCTGACTGAATTCCGGGAACGGAGGGGATACGACCTCACACCATACCTTCCGTGCCTGGCCGGAAGGGTTGTCGGCAGCAGTGAGATCAGCGACAGACTCCTCTGGGACTTCCGTCGTACTCTTGCCGATATGTTTGCAGAGAATCATTATAAGGTATTAACGGAATATCTTAATAAACAGGGTATAAAAACCTATGGTGAGGCTTCCGGCGTATCTCTTGAAATACTTGAGGATGCACTGTTGTGCAAGAAATATGTGGATATCCCGATGGGAGAGTTCTGGTACAGGGCTCTCCATCCCGAACTTATGTACTTCCAGGATGTCAGGGGTGCTGCCTCAGCTGGGCACATCTATGGTAAAAACATTGTTGCAGCAGAATCATTCACAGGCGGGGGATTTGAATCGCCCTTTACACTTAAAAAGATCGGTGACTACTGGTTCACCCAGGGTATTAACAGGTTTGTTTTTCATACCTCCGCACATCAACCTCTTGATACCAGACCGGGCAACACTATGGTCGGGACCCATATCAACCGCAACATAACCTGGGCTGAACAGGCAGAACCTTTCATGACATACCTTTCACGAAATTCATATATGCTTCAGCAAGGCAGGTTTGTTGCCGATCTTGCTTACCTTCTTGACGAAGGTGCCCCATCCACCATGCCGATATGGGGAACAGGACTGGATCCTGCGCCACCTGAGGGATATGATTTTGACTATATCAACGCAGATGTACTGATCAACATGATGTCCGTTTCCGATGACGGGCGCCTTATTCTCCCCGGTGGTATGAGCTGTGCAATTCTGATCCTTCCAGGCGGCAGAACGATGACCCTGCCGGTACTCAAAAAGTTGCGTGACCTGGTTAAGTCAGGAGCAACAATTATCGGTCCGAGGCCGGAACAGACACCCAGTCTGTCAGGCTACCCCGGGTCGGAGCAGCTCCTTGAAGCCCTTGCCGGTGAGATTTGGGGAGACCTTGACGGGATAAGCCGTACCAGACGTGTATATGGCAAAGGAAAGGTATTCTGGGGAACTCCATTAAAAACAGCCCTTGAGGTTCTGGAAGTCCGTCCCGATATAGAATATGGCAGGCCGCTCGATTCAAAGATAGACTGGATACACAGGAAACAAAACGACACGGATATCTGGTTCCTGGTCAACTCCTCCGATAAGCCTCTGAGTACCGAAGTCAGATTCCGGGTAACAGGGAAAGCAGCAGAATTATGGGATCCTGTAAGCGGCAAAATTGAAGAGGCTTCATACATTTTTTCAGAGAATACTACGACAGTACCGCTTGACATGGAAGCGCGGCAGTCGGTATTTGTTGTATTTCGTAACAGAACAGAAAACACTTCCCGCTCTGTTCCGGCGAAAACAAAACAGGTTCTTGCTACTGTAGAAGGACCATGGGAGGTATCATTTGAAGCCGGATTGGGAGCACCTGAAATAGTTATTTTCCCTGAACTAAAATCGTGGACACTCGATGAAAATGAAGGGATAAAATACTATTCCGGATCCGCCATATACAAAAAGGAGATACGTGTTCCGGCAGGATGGCTGCGTCCGGGCACTCAACTGATGATTGATCTGGGCAATGTGGCAGATCTGGCTGAAGTGACGGTTAACGGCAAAACTGCAGGACAGTTGTGGCAGGCCCCTTTCCGTACGGATATTACAGGTTTGGTGAGGAAGGGAACCAACACCATAACCATAAAAGTCACAAACCAGTGGACCAACCGGCTTGCAGGGGATCAGAAGTTACCAGCTGACAGGAAGATCCTTAATTCGCCCCTGTTTGTGTTCCGCAGAGGTGATCCGGATCCATCAGGACTTCTGGGTCCGGTAAGAATTCTGAGGTCCATTGATTGAAAAAAACTAACAACTTATAAATTAAATATTTACCATAATGTACTTTATAAGGATACTTGTAACATCAGCAATAATCCTGGTCTCCGGTTTAAGCCACAACTCTTTAACGTGGTCGCAGGGTACCCAGGACGTAGTAGCAGGGATACCAGTCAATTATGATGAATCACTTACCGGGACATACACTCTTCCTGATCCCCTCGTGTTTTCTAACGGCAAAAAAGTAAAAAACAGTAAGCAGTGGGAAAAGAAGCGGCGACCTCAGGTCCTTGGTCTTTTTGAAGAGTTTCAGTATGGAAAGGCTCCTGCTGCACCTGCAAAACTCTCCTTCGATGTTTTTGATCCCGGCACACCGGCGCTGAACGGCAAGGCGATCAGGAAGCAGGTCACAGTTTATCTTACGGACGATACATCAAACTTCAAGATGGAACTTCTTGTTTATGTACCTGCCGGTGCCGATAAACCTGTTCCATTGTTCTTTAATGTCGGATTTTCTGCGAACTCCACCGTGATTGATGATCCTGGTATCAAACCGGGATATATATGGGGCAGGGAGGGTACGCGCATCCCTGTTAAGCCGGCAGGCGGATTCGGCAGGATGGATGTAGACCGGTTCCTGTCGGAAGGAATTGGTTTTGCAACAGTCTATTACGGAGATATAGAACCCGATTTTGCCGATGGTATTAAATATGGCATCAGGGGTTATTACCTGAAGCCCGGGAACGATTACCCCGCACCTGACGAATGGGGAGCAATATCGGCATGGTCGTGGGGACTTAGCCGTGCCATGGATTATTTAGAGACAGATCCATTCATCAATTCAAAGAAAATCGCCCTGTTTGGTGTTTCCCGGCTGGGCAAGACAGTACTCTGGACTGGCGCCCGTGATACCCGTTTCGGGATGGTTATAGCCAGTTGCGGAGGAGAGGGTGGCGCAGCCCTTTCAAGACGTTGGTTTGGCGAGACCATTGATCACATGACACATCCAACAAGGTATTTCTACCAGTTTGCAGGTAACTGGAGGAACTTCAGGGATGATCCGTCAGCATCACCGGTCGATGGACACATGCTTGTTGCCCTTATGGCTCCGCGACCGCTCCTTCTCCAGACAGGAGACACCGATCACTGGTCTGACCCGAAAGGAGAGTTTCTTTCAGCTGTTGCGGGCGGACCGGTATATGGGCTTTATGGTAAAAGATCTCTTGGAACGGATATTATGCCACCTGCCCGTCAGCCCATACTGAACGACCTGGGTTACCTGATGCACGCCGGCGGTCACGGTGCGATCCCGTCAGATTATGATGTGTTTATCAGGTTCATGAAGATGCATTTCCTGAAATGACGGAAGACGGAAGACGGAAGACGGAAGACGGAAGAAAAAAAAGATAAAAGATAAAAGGACAAAGATAAAAGTCAATAGTAGAGCAGATTACCGATCAGCTCCCTAGTTCCATCGCTCCCTCCCTCCATCGCTTTGTCGTTTCCTGCCCGGTGCACTGCGCTCTGAGCCCGAGCCCTGCGTTCTTCTGCAGGTAGCATCAAGAATAAGATCACGATTGAGTAATGCATCAAAAGTGGTTGCCGGATTCAAAAAATACTCGTAACTTGAATGTTGAATGTAAATTGTTATTTATTGCGTTATGCCAGGTGTTCTTAATTGCTCTCTTCGACAATGTTCAAGATTTGGTTTTATATCCTGTATGTCTTTTATTTCGTTTTTTGTATGGAATTTCTATCTTGATAATAGGATCATTTTCATGAAAAAGCTGATTAACATACTACTATTACTGTGTATTTGTTTTTCTTTAAAAGCTCAGCTTCCGGGTTCTTTCTCCTGGAAGTCGAGGCATGGTTATCACTACCTTCCTGATAATGCAAAAGATCAGTTAATACAAGGTCCTTGTGGAGTTTTTGCAGCAATAGCTGCAGTAGAAGCTATGTGTCAGATCTATTACAATAATCCCGGTCACAGTACAGGATTGTTTGACTTCTCTGAGGCCTATGTTTATAATTCCGGGCAAAATGGCTGCCCTGGAATCGGTTGCCAACCTGCAGAAGCAGCATCTGTTTTAAATTTTGCTAAAAGCACCGGACTGATAGACGATAATGCTTTCACTTTTACTCAGAATAAAATAGGACAAGAGAATTGTATATGGGATTGCAGTAGTCTGGGAACTCCAAGCCAACGTGTTTTTGTCCCTAACATGAGTAATTGGCAAATAGATCCAGCTAATATAAATACTGTCGATAAATTGAAGCAAGCTATTTTAGATTATGGACCTGTTATAATGGTTCCAGGACCAGGTCACCGAAATGGATGTGCTCTTCATCCCTCCGATCAAGACTGTGATCGCTCCCATACTATTCTACTTACTGGATGGGGTACTGATGAAGATGAATGGGAAATATGGGACAGTTGGCCAGACGTTCCTTCTTTTGGACTAAAGACATATTCAGTATTCAGTTTTGGTCCGTCATTTTATCGTGTTTATCCTGTTAATCCTCAAAACAGTAATGATTCTATCAGGTGTGTTGGCAACCAGTCCGAGCTATTCAGTAGAAAAGGATGGGATAAAGATGGCGATGGTTTCTATTCCTGGGGCTTAGAATCATACGGAAGGCCTCCAGGTTGTCCGGGTCCTAATTTGCCGGACTGGGATGACAATGACTCAACAATAATTTTTAGATCTGGCGGTACTATTTATGACACTCCAGGAATATCCGGTCCAGGCAGAGTATGCCAAAATGAAGGCGATCGAACATTTGAATTGAGTTATGTGCCACCTGGTTTTACAAGTACCTGGTATATTTCTAAAAATTCATCTTGTTTCAATACATATCAGGGTAACGGTAGTACAGTAGATTTATATCCTAATTCATCATGCATTGGAAAAGAAAGCGAGATTACGTTCAGGATAACGCAGAATGGAGATGGAGGTTACGCGGAGTATAAAAAGAGTTTTTATGTTAACGGCCCGCTTGAAGACATGGTATCAATGTCGGTGCTGGATTCTTACGGAGGCTCCCCTCCCGGATCAGGAGATATGTATTATTTATGCCCTAATACGACATATAATATCTTCTATTACAATTACGATAACAATTGTCAGACAAGTAATTTTGTATGGGATTTACCATATGGCTGGACGAAGCATTGGGATTACGGTCACATATTATCAATCAATACAAACGATTATCCCTACGGGCTCCTTGATGTAAAGGCAAATCACTGTTGTGCGGACATTATTCCCGTCAAAGTTTATACTCTATACTTTGCAGAGGCGGATTGTGGTGAATATTTCATGGCATATCCAAACCCTTCCACTGAATTTGTTGATATTGATGTTGTAAAGGATAAAATATCATCTGAAGAACTGATATCGGATATTAAAACTTCCTTATCAATTGTAGACAAATCAGGCACAGTCAGATTCAGTACAACATTTAAAGGTTTCCCATACAGGGTTAATACAATTGATCTTCCGAATGGAATATATTTCATGAATATTCAGTTTAAGGATAAGAGATCATCCATCAGATTGGTAATTAAACACTAATAACTATGAATAAGTCGATTAAAGATATTTTTTTGAAGTTGTTAATTGTAACATTGCTATTTTTCAACAGCTGCGAGAAGGATAAAAAAACGGGATTACCCGTCGACGGAGATGGAAATGTGTATGACACAGTACGAATAGGTACACAGACCTGGCTAAAGGAGAATCTTAAAACCACTAAATATAATAATGGTGATCCGATACCTCATATTACTGATAATGCCGAATGGATGACTTTTGGGCGTGGTGCTTATTGCTGGTACGATAATAATCCTGGTTACAAGGATACTTATGGGGCATTATACAACGGACACGCAGCAAGACTTGCAAACTTTATTTGTCCTGTGGGTTACCATGTTCCGGATGACACAGAATGGAGAACCTTGATTGACTATTTAGGTGGAGAAGAGATTGCCGGTGATAAACTAAAAGCAGCTGGTGCTCAGTTTTGGGGAGTCAATAATCAATCAACAAATGAATCGGGATTTACTGCAATTCCAGGCGGTTGGCGCCACAAT
>Ga0334890_1003353_pt1 | contig 16361 bp, 14 predicted proteins | sample GraSluR1_MG_3_FD_207220 | JGI IMG/M metagenome (GOLD analysis project Ga0334890, IMG submission 207220) | Sludge microbial communities from methane-producing bioreactor in Wageningen University, Netherlands - Granular Sludge_31_08-R1 | ecosystem: Engineered > Bioreactor > Anaerobic >... | reverse complement strand
ATACACAATAGAGAAAATTTGCATTAAATATTTTTTACGGATTTACTAGGATATTGTTTCTTTGAATTTAACCGGGAGAAATATTTCGTTTGGTTATTCAAAATTAGGGGATTATATCAGGGATCTCTTTGCAATCATTCAGAATATGTAGAATATATGCCTCTGAATGCTGTGGTTTTAATAATTTAACAATTTTAACAAGGTTTTCTTTAGGTCCGTGGAAATTGCCCTTATCAATGATGAACATTGCAGTGGCAATTAGTGAAAGCTCGATGGCGTTAAATTTTCCATATTTCTCGATTATTTCATTAATTTGAGTTTTTTCTTCTGGAGATAATTCTTTTTCAAGTGATTCCGTTGATTTTGGAGTAATGAAATAACCTTTATCAGGGTTCCAGTTAATTTCCAAAGCACCTAATTGAGTTGTATATTGTAAATCACTTGAGACTCCACCAGAATAGGGCCCATAGTGATATAATGCATATTCATAATCGCCCACATGGTTCCTCGTTGTAAGAAATATTAATTTTTGAACTACTGTTTTTCCTATTTGCTTTTGTGGGTCACTTTTATGCAAATTTTTTATTAAGTAAGAAATAATAGCCGGGCCTTTGGTAATACCTGCTTTCATTTTAATGCCTCCTCTTTAATTTTTAGTGCCTTATTTTTTTCCTCTTGTTTTACGTATAATCTCATTTGTTTCAATTCCCCCATATTATGAACCAACCGCGAGTGCTGTGAAAGTGGCTTACATATACCGTTTTTTCCTATTATCATTATTTCATTAGTGCTTTCACCATCACGCTTAGATTCGTACCAGACTTTTTCAACATCATCTTCAACTACCCAAACAGATTCTTCATTCAAATGTTTTTGAATTTTTATAAAATCTTCGACTTCATTAAGTTCAGGAACTTCGGTCGTTTGATGGAGCATATAAAGATGTTTTCGCTGTATTAATGATTTACACCAATAATTTTCTGGGTGATCTTTAAATTTTTCAATGACGTGATAATCATCCCACTTTAAAAATTCCTCTAAATTATCTTTTGAGGGTATTTTTCCGAATATATCCTTCATCGCCTGGTTATAAATTAATTCAAATGACCTTTTTGTTTTATGAAAATATACTTGGCTAAACATCTGATAGCGGGCAAGAATAACCGATTCTGCAACATGCCACCCCCCCTCTTTTATGCCGAGTAATAATTCACCTTTATTTTCGAGGTCTTCTCCAATAGCTAACATTGATAATAAACGATCGAGGTCATATACACCATATTTAACCCCTGTATGCAAGGAATCTCTTAAAAGATAGTCACTTCTATCTGCATCAAGTTGACCAGATATTATTACCTTCCAGAATACGACCTGTCCGGCTTTTTCGGGATCTCCTTCAATAAGGCCAGTGACTTCCTCAGCTTTAATGTTATAATTATTCTTGTTGATCTGATGGTTTTCAATAACATCTTTTAGACAATTTTCAATTATACAGACCGTGTAATCTTCATGTTTGAGGGGTTTACCCGTTGATTCATCGATCTGCATTAAGTCTTCTGAAGCATGTGATAATGGTGCATGGCCTATGTCATGCAATAATGCAGCAAGTCGAACAATTTGTTTGTTTCTAACAAAACCGGCCTCATTAAACCCATAATTATCTTTTAATATCGTTCTATTATAATCATTATTTAAAATTGATTCATACATTTTTGTGGCTAGATGCATTACTCCAAGAGAATGTTCAAATCTTGTATGTAAACCCCCAGGGAAAACCATATCTGTTAGCGCCAATTGTCGAATTCTTCTCAGCCTTTGAAAAACGGGATGTCCGATAATTTGTTTTTCCCATTCGTTGAACTCAACAAAACCGTGAATAGGATCTCGAATTTTAAATTCGTTCACACAAATCAATGTAAATCTAAAAACTTCGTATTAAAATAACTTTTGGTGAAAAGACAGATAATTACAATAGGATCATCTTCACCACTCCCCTAAAGTCCTCTGCCCCTTCGTTGTCCTCTCCAACTCTTTCTCTTTTTCCTCTGCCTTCTTCAGCACCTCTGCAACACTGTTAGCCATCGTCGCTCCAGAAACGCTTAACGTCTTTTCAGTAATCCCGATTCGTTCTTCCTCCTGCGGATACACATTTCCAGAAGAGATTTCATCTATTAACTTGGCTAACCCTTCCTCGCCGAGGATATTTCTAGCATGCATCTCGCACTCCCGCCAGCTCTCCTCCGGTGTCCCGGCCAGTTGCCAGTCGCGGAAACGCGGCCCGAGCCGTTCCCGGACAGGGACCGTCTTCCCGTCCGGTGTATCAAATGCTACCGTCCCGTCAGGGTTAATTTTGTAGGTAAGCATCTCGGGAATCATCCATCCTTCGCCATCATTCAGTTCGCAGAATGCATCGAGGCCGATCGCTTTCAAATCGGCGAATGCTTTAAGTGCGAGAACGGTGTGGCGAAGTTCGGGGTCCTTTTCCTTATCCACCCTCCAAAACCCTTTCGGATCGAGAGAATGATATCGATATCGCATTTCCTCCGAGGGATGTCCACAATCACGGAGAATCCAAGAGAAGTCCTCAAAGGAAAGGCTATAGAGTTCAGTAACAATGGCATCGAGAATGCATCGTAATCGGATACGCTCGTGGGGAGTGATAGCCCAGAGCGAACGCCAATTTTTTTTGGAGATTATATTTGAATATTTTTCATTAATAATTACCCATTCACATGCAAAGCGAATATGAGAAAATGATAGAGCAGTTGATAAAATCTCGATAAAATGTTCACAATATTTTGGATATTTAGGTATGGAAGTATTTTTTAACACATAACCGGTGATGTTCAATCCCCCAAGCCTCTGTCGAATTGAGTAATCGTAAATTAAAGAATTTAATATAACAGATATTTTTAGCCAGGTCAAAAGGGAGTAATTTTTATTTATTATCTGGCATAAGGAATAAACAGACGGCTCATTACACAAAATTGTTCCGATAAATGATCTAGCATTTGTTGCTGATGCAATTTTCATATAGTATAATGCATAACCACCCAAATTTTTATCAGATTTATCGTAATCTTCCTTCGCAATCAAATATTGAGGGCCAGGAATTTTATTTTCTGGATCTGTTGGTTCCCAAACCGCAGTCCGTGCTCTTCCTGATATCCACTTTTTTTCTGCGGCATCAAATTGACCGATCATCCGCCCTTCATAAACTGGAAGAGCAATGCTTTTATTAAAAATATAATATCCATATTGATTTTGTAAATATCCATTATCAACCCACGATGTTATGGGGGGAAAAAGTTTAGAATCTCCGGTCATATCAAATTGTTGAGTGAAATCAACTAGTTGTCCCAATCTTGATGGATTTTGATAAATTTTATATAAAATATTTAAATCTTTACTAGTTGAAATTTCAAGTATTGCTTTGCTGTCTGGGCTGAAGATTTCAATTTGTTTTTCATTGAGTAACAAATATGCTTGATATGGATTTTCCCACGATTCAAAAGTCTTTTTATTAAAACCACATTTGATTACATCTGAGCAAGTCCCTTTTTGTGCAATTGAAACTGCGAATTTAAATCGATAATATATTGAAGGAAATAATTTGTTCCAGTTGATAAAACTCCATATCCATTCCCATTTACATCGTTTAATAAAAAGTGTCCGTAAATCAGTCGAACCTTTATCTGTATAGACTCCTGATGGCACTATAAATCCAAACCGTCCTCCCGTTCGACAGAGAGCGTGGGCTTGCTCGAGAAACATTTTGTAAGTGTTGATGTCTGCGGATCCCTGATACCGGAACGGGTGTTCCGTATCAGCAAAACCCTGGTGTCGCGACCGTTGCTTTCGCCATTTTTCATGCAATTCATGATTTGCATTTCCACGGATAACTGATAGAATATTTCCTCCAATTGTTTCATCCGCAGGGTCTCCAAAGGGGAATGCCACATTCCTGTTCCAGTTCCCCATCGCCTTGAATGCTGCAACATAGGAAAGCCAAGCCCGCTCAATCTCAGGATTAGTCGTAAAAAGTTCTTTCTGACGTGCAATAGCATCCTGTTTTCCTCGCATTCGGTAAATCGGGTCATAGAGTGAAAAGAACTCTTGTGACTTCGGTTTTGAAATCTCCCATGGGGGATTCCCGATCACTGTATCAAAACCACCCTTTCCAGCGACAAAAACATCCGGGAACTCAAGTTCCCAGTGGAAGAAACGGAGGGTATCAGTCAATATCTGCATTCGTGTAAGCAATTCTGGTGTGGGGTGATAGAACCGGTCCGGTGTTGGGGCATCATCATCCATCCATTCCCCTGGCCAGAACCAGATCGCACACCAGAGGTCGAACCGCTCCTTTAGTTGTTTCAACCCTTCATCGTTTAGAATACAGTCCCTGAAGAATACCTCCCTACTTTCATAGTCAGTGATGGCCATTGCATGAATGCTCTCAAACCGCCGTACTGCCTTCTCGAAAAGTGCCTTTAATGCAACCTCATCACTGATCGTGCGATCGAGGGTCACCTGTCCCTCGATAACCTTCTTCAGTTCAGATTTCACCCGCTCATCGAAAACCTTCTTGATAGCCTTTGTCCAGGTGCCTTCTTTGAACTGTAATCCTTTATGTCCCTTATCCCCGCCCTCGCGGAGCCATGCCATAACCGGGTATTCCTGGAACCGGTCGAACCAGCACCCGACAAGGCTGTTACCGGGCTTCATCTTATGATCAAGGAACTCAAAGGGCAGCTCGCGATCCATTGTCTCAACCCAGAGTGAGAGTTTCCCGAGCTCCACGGCTAGAGGATTAATATCCACGCCATAGATGCATCGCTCTACAACGTACCGCTTCAATCGTGCCTTTACCAGAGACTCGAACCTCTCATCATCAATGTTGCAGGGAAGCATCTCTTCCGTCGCTGCTCCTTGGGATATCGCACCTGCTGGGAGCGTGATCACAGAACTTTCAGTGGTTCTGGAACGAATTCTCTTGTGGAACCAGAGACTCTCATAAAGAGCATTTGTGATATAGCGGAGCGCTGCGACAAGGAAGGAACCCGACCCCATTGCCGGGTCACAGACCTTGAGGGCAAGGATCTCCTCCGGTGCCCGTGGGGTAAGGGTCCTTCCCTCTCCTTCCCCTTCAACCTGGTAGAGGAGTGGTTCCAGCGTCCGGTGAACAGTCGGGACCGCTAGCTGTGGTTTTGTGTAAAATGTTCCCGTACCCTTCCGGGTCCCCGTCCCCCGGACCAGGTACAGATCGCCGGGATAGCAAATCGATTGAGGCTGGATAAGCGAATGAGCGCGTCGCTCAACCTCTTTTTCGTACTGGAAAAGGTTGGGATTTCTTCCACGTGGTCGGCGGACCAGATTAGCCTCTTCAACAGCATGGACCGCCCATGCGAGGATCTCTTTGAGTTTTTCGTCTTCCCCCTGGATTTCTGCTTCTTCATCCAATTCCTCGGGGATTGCCTCATCCTCACTGATTTCATCTCCCGGTTCTTCGGTTGGCTCTGCTGCTTCCTCCTCTTGTCCTTCTTCTCCCTCTCCTTCGACCTTCTTCTCGGCTTTCTCCTTTCCGAGTTTCTGGAGCAGATCTTTTAGCTGCGTCTCTGGCAGAGACTTCAGGAGCGAGAACGGGAGCACAGGCTGAATACCGAGGTTCAGGAATATTACGGCCTCCTCTTCAGGTTTGACCTTCCGGAGCTGATAATCGAGCAGCCCCTCGTACATCATCCCAATGTATTCCGTCCGGAGATCTGAGAAATCAACCGCACCCGAGACGGTGCGAACAGTCCTCCCGCTCCGGGCCCGGACCCTCCCGATCTTGAGGAGTGTAAGGATTTCGTAGACAACAAGGTCTGATATCTGTACCTTCTCATGCTCGAATAGGGAAAGAGCCCGGATCACGGCATCAGGGCTTTTCGCATCCCCTCGCCGGAACAAACCCCCTCCATATGCCGGGATGGCCATATCGGGGAGATCGCTTCCCTCATAGACTAGTCGGAAAAGTGAAAGGAGGCGGGGCCACGCCTGGTGCTGACTATCGAGTGTTGCATCACCTTCGCTCACCGCTGCCTGCCTCAGCTGGGTATAGAGCCCCTCCGTGCTGTAACTGTAGTAATAAATTTCTGAGTCCTTTGGTAGAAGTCCCCGTGCTTCAGCAAAGAGTGCCACTACCATACGCATGATCAGCCGGATCGTTGCCTGATAGAGGGCATTATTCTGATCTTCCTCTGAAATTTCTGAATCGTTTCCGGGATTCCGTGTCAGAATTGTCGCAAGATCAGGGTGTTGTTTCAGAGAGAGATTGAGGGCTTTGAGCAGGATTTCCACAGCCCGTCTCGTCTGTTCCCCGAGGACTTGGGAAAGCTCACCCTGCCGGGTTCGGCTCTCCTGCACAGCAGAGAGAAGCGGGAAATCTTTCCCTTCTCCTGTCCCGAAACGACCACAGATCGTGATAAATCCACCGAGTTCCTCGATCCCCGCCTCGTCCTCAAACCACCGGTCTGCTTCCCATTCGGTCCAACAGTCATAATCGATCCCTGCGTAAATCAACCGGAACTGGTGACCATTCGTGAGAATACCAAGAGGGACATTCGTCCCGCGAAGGAGTTCGAGAAACGTGCTGTAGACCTGCCGACCTCGCCCGAATCCAACCCGTTTTGATGTTCGGTCAATTTTTACCAGGAACTTCGGGGGATCCAGGGGATCAGATCCAAGAAGAACACGTTCGGGAGCGAGACCGGGACCTCCCCGTTTATTCGAAGAGACCTTAAAGCGATCAAAGACAGATGTGTGCTTCTGCCACCGGCGCGGGTCATAATCGAGGACAGTTTCGAGGATTACGTCAAGCCATCTGTAGAGTCCGGTTGTATCATCTTCACGGGCGGTCTGCTCCCAGGTTCTGAATGCGGTGGCTGCATTTCGTAACTGTTCATATCGTGTCGCAGGAAGCCCAGCGGGATTATCAGGGAGAAATTCATTGAGTACCGCAGGAGAAAGGAGCATCCCGTTTTGTCGGAGTGCCGACCACCAGCGGTTCCGCTCATCCGTACTCATTGTACCCCACCCCTTTGATTCAACAAAACGTGAACTGCCACTGGCAGGACCTCTACTCCATCATCATCCAGACTATATCGGTTCGGGAGCACCCGTTCAATGATTCGCCGCTCCTCTTCGTCGAGCCGCTGGATAAGCAATTCAATGTGACTATGCTGACGCTGCCATTCTTCTTCCGATAAACGCTCCCGCAATTCCTGAACTCTGCGCCGATGTTCAGCATTTATCTCTTCAGAAAACGTCAGCTGAGTAGCCTTCTCTTCGGCCTTAAGGAGCTCTTTTCTCAGTGCATCAGCACCCTTTCGGTCTTTTTGTTGTTCAAGAGACTTCCGCCGTTCTGCGAAGAGTGTTTGCTGTTCCTTGATTTGATCCTTCAGGGTATGAGTAAGTTTGGCGGTCTCGGTTACACGAAGCTGAGTAATAATCCTCTTTCGTTCAGTTTCTGCGTATATTTTAAGGGTTTGCCAGAGAGTGGTAAGAGTCGCTATCCGTGGTTGCCATGTTGCGTCAGCAGGAAGTTCCTTCCACTCAAGTGCTGTACAGGCATTCCATTCAGATGTAGAGAGAAGAACAGGGGGATTTCCTGCGGCAATGGGAAGTGCAAGGATTCCGGTTGAAAATCGCTCGCCAAGTTTGTTACGAAGAGCAATCTGGAAATATAATGTAAATATTGCAGTGAAAGGTTCAGGTAAGGGTGCTGTTTCCACAGTCCATTTTGATAACTTTGCTTCCCCCGGGGGTAACCAGAGTCGCTGTGTGAATGTTGAGAGCGCCTTCTGCATTACCGGATGACCGAGCATCAGGAGACGGGTGTCTTTCCGGGGAAGAAACATAACCCTGCCATTAATCACTTCCTGAACCCGTTCTGGTGAAAAGACCATTTTAGGCTTAGCGCCTGCAACCGATCCCCGATCAAGGAGGAGTGTGTGGTCAACCAATCTTTTCCAGGCAGGCGGTACGGTATCAAAACGGTACATTCCATCACCTATACTACTGACTGCCCCGTTCTCGAGTGTTGCAGCTTCACTAAGAAGCCGGGCAATTCTGTCTTCCTCAAAACCAAATCGCGAGCGGGTCTCTGAAAAAGATTCAAATGCTTTCTGATATTCAGCCTCAGAACCATGCATCCCGCTTCCGAGATCGTGAAAATCGTCTCCGAATTCCTTTGTCTTCGCGACTCGGAGATCTATATCGGTGTTGCCAATATGTCCTTTCGCGAAATATTCCGTTACGGCTTCGTCAAGGACTTTACCAACACTTCCGAGGTCTCCCCGGACTGTCTCGACCTTCTTCACAACAAAATCTAGAAATTTAAGGTCCTCAACCTGGTCCGAGACAAAATGCCAGACAAAGACGTCACGCGACTGGCCGTGCCGGTCAACCCGCCCGTTCCGTTGTTCCAGTCGCATAGGGTTCCATGGGATTTCCTGATGAATCACATACCGACAGGAATTTTGCAGGTTCAATCCCTCGGATGCTGCATCTGTTGCTAACAGAATCCGAAGTTGTGACGAAGAGTCATTGAACTCCTCTTTCACAGCCCTACGATGCCCGGCAGATGCTCCTCCATACAAGGTCTGAAGAATGGGTTCCCCAATCCCTACGCTTTGAAACCGGGCGAGAAGGTAATCGAGTGTGTCTTTATATTCAGTAAAAATAATAAGTCGTTCATCGGACCGGAATAATCCTTTATCCATAAGAGTTTTCTCAATCCATCCATACAACGTTGAAAATTTTGAATCCGGAGGAAACTTGTCCAGCCCTTTTAGATCCTGGTTGACAATTTCCTTGGTCCAGCCAAGCCGTTTCAGCTCGGTGCTGATTTCTTCGAGAAAGGGAAGTAGCTCATTTCTATACTGCCGGAGCCAGCTTCCTCCCATTCGAAGGGCATCAGCCTCACGAAGCTCTTTCTCTTCATCACTCACGACAGCAGATTCAGCTCGTTTCCGGGATTCTTCCGCTTCAGAATACCCGAATTCAGTCAGATCAAAACCTGCGAGGTGCGTCCACCAGGTTCTTGCAAAAGAGTAAGAACTTGAGAGCAGCCGTTTTGTCAGGAGCGAGAAGATGAATTGAGCAAGGATCATCTCTTTCTTGCTGATTCTTGCCATCTTTCTCGTTCCTTCAATACGGTACCTGCGCATCGCTGAAAATAATCGTGCCTCTTCAGGAGGAAGTACAAGTGGAATTCCATCAACCTGCCGGGAGGGGAACCGGGACGGTGTTCGACCAGCATTCAGGTCTGCTTTCATCCGGCGGATCATCACCAGGTCCAGATGCCTGAAGTCATCCTTGTCAAGTGTGCTCTTCTGTTGGAACCGGACCGGGTCAAGCACCTCGAGAATCCCGCTGAAAGAAAGGGTGTACCCATTATGCGGAGTAGCGCTTAAAAACAAACGGTGTTCAAAGAGAGGGGCGATATCCTGAAGCATCTTGGAACGTTCGCTATCATCAGAGAATTTTGAGGGGGCAAAATTATGGACCTCATCGACAATCAATAGATCCCATGGAAGCATTGCAGACCCTGCAGGTGCCAGCTGTTCGGATGTATTTTTGTATTTTTCAAGTATATCCGGCTGTTTGAGATAATCCATGGAGATAATAATTCTGGGATAGACCTTCCAGGGATTAGCATTCATCCCTAAAGAACGCTGCATCTCGTAAATCTGGTCACTATCAAGGATAGTAAAATCAATGTTGAACTTCTCTTTCATCTCATCTTGCCACTGGATCTGCAATGAAGAAGGGCAGACGATCATAATACGCCTGATTTTTCTTTGACGAATAAGCTCCTGAAGGATGAGCCCGGCCTCTATAGTCTTTCCGAGACCTACATCGTCTGCGAGTAAAAGGTTCACTCTCGGCATCGCCAGAGCTTGTAAAACCGGATATAACTGGTAATCTTCAACTTGCACAGCACTGAACCAGGGGCTCATTACTGTGGCTGGTGTATAGGTGATCGATCCATTTTCCTGAGAATAAATCCCTTGGGAAGACCACGAGAGTGCATCGAGGAAGGAATGAAATCGAGAGGGTTTATCAGGTTTAAGGGCAGCGGGGGATATATCTGGGAAATCAAATATACTGAACAATTGAATTGATATTTCCCTTTCCCAAATTATCCGGTCTTCGTGAGGGTGGTTATATCCGTCGAGATAATCGATATCGATCAGATGAATTTTTGATCCTTCACGATCGCCGAGCGATTCAAACTTGTTTCTTACAATTGCAGGACGATTGCGGATAACGACACACTGGCCAATCTCTGGTACTTTCATTCCTACCCTCAAAAATCGAGTTAAATATCCAATAATTGAACTACTCTCCGATAAGAGTTCCGAACTTTTTTATTTCCCGCTAAATTGAAAAGCCGATTTTCAGATAGATTCTCATTAAGATGATAAGCAGAGTGAAAGGATATGTATCAAATTATTAAACCCGATGAGATGCACAGATTTTATTTTATTTTATGGTGATGATTGTCACTGTATGAAAGAAGGAAAAAATATTTTCCAAATATGGGAGGAATTAGGTCAGAAAACTCCTTTCGCGGTCCGGCGTGCTAACTGGGGTCCTGAATTCTATACTGTTGTAGTTCAAGTAGAGATTAAGAAATTCCCCTATGGCTATGCATATGGATATCCAACTCACAATGGAGTATATTCAGATCATTATGAATACGACAAATATTGGCGCGAAAGGGGGTTAATCCCATGTGGTGGATGTTATCAATGGACCCTCGTCCCAAACGCAAGTTTCACTGATTGTGAAAAATTTTTATCAAGAGCAGAAAAGAGGCCAGAAAATAGAGTGTTTCATCAATCATCGGTAAAAAAATACTCTGTAGATAGTATTCTTGAGTTTGGGAAATTTAAAGGGGAATCAGTAAAAAAAATTTGTGAAAGTAATCCATCATATTTCGAATGGTGTATTAATAATATTGATAAATTCTGTCTTGATTCAGAAGCAATGGACTACATTTCACAGAAATTAAAATTTAACGAGGAAACAGTGCAAAATAATGCAAGGAAATTAAATTTAGCATAGTTTTTTCTTACCATATAAAACCCCTCCAAAATATAAATTAATACTTTAGATTTAACAAGTTAGAATCTTAAAATTGGTTTAGATTTCAGTATAAAATTTATATGAAATTTACCCATTTTTCCAACGATCCCCTTAAGGTCAACAATAATGATATTTTATCTTGACTTTCAATATGTTTTTATTACATATTGCCAATGCAAACAGTTTTTCGCATAAAAATTTTTAAAACAGCAATTTTCATAAATCCCGATTCTCAAATCCGACCAAAAAACGGGCTTAATAATGGACCAATAATCCGCTCTTTCTAATTCTCCCAGGTAAAACAACGTCAAGGAATGAGATTCAATTACTGGCCCCAAAATGTGTATTTAATGGGGTCCAATAATACCGTATTTCATTAAAATAAGCATTTTAATCAGTATTTTCTCAAAAAAATCAAACGGAGCAATATAAGGGCTTTTCTCCCACAATCTTCATTCCAGATAAGCAAAAATAACCCCAAATTGAGGCTATTTTAACCCAGACCCTCACTACAAAAAAAGGGATTCACCCACTCGCCCCCGAAAACGAGGTCCACTGCACCCCGCCATCCAGCTCAAACCGCCCTCCAAGAACAAGAGACTCAGTAACACCATTCACGTACCCCAGCTCACCCGAAGGACCAATCCCCGCCATACTTCCCGACCGTGCATAGAACGTCCCGGATCCGGACCCATTGCTCAGTACCACAAACCCAAGCGAATCCGGTATCACGTCATCCGCCTGCGAAATACTCCCTTGCGAACGATACACCAGGTCACTCACAGAATACGAGGTCCCGGTGATCACGCTCTCGCAGTAAGGGACAGCAGTGTAATTCGCAGCATCGGCCTGCAAGGCCTCCACTCCGCAGGTCGCAGCAGCAGCCCCGGCCCCGACCGAGAAGAGCGAAAGGCTCTCGTCATACAGACCGGTCCCGCCGGTTCTCACCTGGCTCCCGGTCGAAAACGTCACAATCTCGGTGTTATCAAGCGACCGGGACCCTTCATACTGCCCCGGTCCGGTCGACAACAGCGACCCGGAATAACTCCCGGTCAATACCTCTTGCCCGAGCGTCAGGGGCGGAATGCCGTTCAGGTCCCCGCTCGATGCAGACCAGCCCCAGCCGGACGATACCGACATCATCTGGTCGCTCCCGCCGATCAGTGCAACGCTCATCACCGCTGCATCGGCATGACCGCAACAGGCGACACCTGCAACAACCGCCGCAAATACGCACCCGGCAATGAGCATCTTCCGGCGTCTCGTCAGCCTGTTCATCGTCAGGCCTCCGTCTTGCCGGATGCCTTCACGAGACCATACTCGATCTCGTACCATGCAGACGGCACCGTAATCGTGTAGGTCGCCTTTCGTTCCGATTCCGCCTCTGCCACCTGCCGGAGCAGCGATTCCCGCTCCTCGGGTGAATGGTCAAACGTCAGCCACCGCCGGGTCGAGGTACTCATCTTGTAGGACCTGCCCGGCACACTGGCCGGTGCGGTGCTGACCGATTCATCGGCCGGGTCAAAGAAGGCGACGACCTGTGCGTTCTCGGCCTGAATGGTATTCTTCTGTCGGTTCTGAATATAGGCGAACAGTGCCAGGATAGCGGTGGCGAACAGTTCAATGATCGTGATGAGTTCGGGTTCCATGCTGATGCTCCACGTAGTGATTCTTCCGGTGCTCATCCTTCAGCCGCTCAAAATCGGCGCATACGGCGTCATACTGCCCGATCTTCTGGTAAATGGTCCAGAGGGCCGGGTACACCGGCAGCACGACGGCGAGGATGACGACTACAATATCAGGATTTTCCATAATCGCTCCCCAGAACGACGGGAGAAAAAGAGGGAGAGCCCGAGGGGTCTCTCGCCCCCCTGCCCCCGTCATGAGGTGATCTTCAGGCCAGTGCCGGGACGGTGTCAGCCCATGCCTCGACGGTTGCCACGATGGCGTTGTCAGAGTAGGATGAAACCCTCACGGTGTCCCTGGAAAAGCTCACGTAGTAGATCTCCCCGCTGGAGTCGTGACACTTCAGGGTTGCCGAATAGCTCTCCCCTTCGGTATCACGGACCGGGTCTCCGCCCATTGCGGTTGCAAGGGCAGTGTTCGCGAGGATGTTTGACACTGCGGTGTTGAAGGCGGCGACAGTCGGGCACTTTGCCGTTGCGTTCCCGACGGCCTTTGCCTCGTTGTCCTCGTAGACAACCTTGGCAACGTAGGCCTCCTTGCTCTTGATCACCGCGTCCTGCGGGATTCCACCGACATCGTATCCGGTACACCCGAACGGGTTGGTTGCGATGACCTCGGTAACGATGGTATTGAAAGATGACACGTCCGCGATGGGAACGGCCAGGTTCCGTACTGCCGTCTTGGTGACGGTCTGTTCAACAAAATCTGCCATTGCTTGATACACTCCGCCTACCGGCGTTCCCGGGAATTGTGGTAGACAGGATGTTATTTGGTAAAAGGGGTATTTTGGCGTGACTGTATCGGGAGGGAAAACAAGTTTTATGAATAGAACCGAACCTGTTGCCAACAGTGGACTGACTTGGATGAAAAATGGTGTTAATTGAGTAATCTAATTAACGAAAGAAGCCGTGGTAACATATTCCGAGGTTCCGGTAGAATAATACGCTTCAACCTTTATTTCTCCACTTCCTTGTGGAAGCGCATTTTCAATGAGATAATTGTAATTAACAATCGGGTTGTTTATCGTCTCTTTTTTTAGTGGAGCACCCCACCCAAGAATTGTTACTTCTAATCTATCTAATAAAACTGCATTTGAGCCACCTGTATATTGAATATAAATATCATTGCCCGATTTTCCTACCACGACGTTTACGCCCGCTGGGGGAGCAATTGTTGTAGGTATAGTGGTTGGCATTTGCGTTTTTACCGATGTTATTATTGATTGTGTTTTTTGAGGTGTTGGTGTCGAGGTTTTAGTTACAGTTCTGGTTGGAGTTTTAGTATAGGTTTTAGTATTCTGTTTTGTTGTTTGTGTCTGAACAGAAGATTTCATGCTGTTAATGAAGTTATTATATTCGTTTAGTGACATTTGCCGATGGAAATATCCGATAGAGGGCAAATTTCCTTCAACATCGAAAACATCAGTTAAAAATCCCTCACTTGTATAAAAATAGGTAATCTTTGAGATTTTCATATTGTAATTAAAAAAACTCGTGGATGCAAGTGTTTCGCGATTTAATTCGATACATCCTGAACATGAAACCGCGATGACAAAAATTAGCATAATCCCTAATACAAACTCTCTTTTCAATATTATCCCCCGATATTAGCGGAATTTATTTGCTGGCAGGTTAAATCTTTCTGAATTCCAGAGAACGGTTCTAATTGAGATGTAGTATGGATAATTATTCGTTGAAAGAGTTGTTATCTTCTGAATAATGTTCATATACATTTTTTCAAGATAATGATTCCATTCTCATTATCTTCTTGGATTATAAATTCTCCCGCAATTTGGGCAACGATACCCCCAAAATCTATCATCCATCCCATATACAGAGTTCATATTTGATTTACAGTTGAAACAAATTTTCCCACTATTTCTTTTTATTTTGAATGATACAGTCGGATTGCTCTTCTTTAATTTAACTTCATCTTTTTTCTGCCCTGTTTTTATTTCAAATTTTTTCCAAAACTGTTCCGATAGTGCCTCCACAATTAATTCGTCTAAATTTGCTTTAATCCCCGCCCGCCGTACATTTTGTGTCTTAAAATCTAAAGTAACAGACGTTATTTTAAAATGATTCTCTAAATATTCATGATAATCTTTTTCAGCTTGTTCAGATATATTGGGTAAAATTTCCTGATCTATGTCAATATTTAATAATGGTATTTGAGCATTTAAAAGCCAGATACAGCAAACATTATCTTTTAAATAACGTTCATTTCGTTTGTATAAATCATCAACTAAAATTGGGCTGTATTGAATTTCAAAAGCAACTTTTTTAGAATCGTTGATTGCTATTACATCAGCTCTCCACTCATTATTTGTACCCGGGAATATTGAACTTCTATTTGCCTCAACCCAGGAATTCCAACCCAATTCGCGGCATTTACTTGCGATATCAATTTTTAATTTATAGTGATCCACGGTCTCTTCTGAAGCACATGCACAAGAGGACCCACGAGAATGACGGAAAAAATTGTTACCTAATTTACTTTTTACCTGGTGACCTTTTTCAAGACAACAGGGCATGATTATTTCAGGATTCAAAATTCGTAATTGATCCCATTCAAGATCAGAAAATTTTCCAGCATTTTCTAATTTTCCGTTGATGAGTGCAAATTCTGGCAGAAATAAACCCCCAGTTTAGATATTTAGTTTTCATAATTTATGGGTTAAAATAATTACCCCATTTTAAACCCGTTCAAAAAATATCCTTAAAGATGGAAATAAAAATCGTTGGTATTGATAAAAGGAGATTTCTAGATTAATATCAATGATCGGAAAAACTTATTGATTGATTGGAGTTCGTCCTGCTTATGCAGTGAAAACGACATCCGTATTATCCAAAACATCATTTCATCAGTATGGATTGGCAAAAACAGTTATACCCTGGTCTGTGGTGCATGCTGTTTATAATCGCAGGTTTTCAGATTTTGATAATCAAACTAATATCCGGCTCAAATGATAAGTTCCTTATCGGAATGTATTATGCGTGCGCAATTGCGGCTCTCGTTGCACTTTGTTTCCTGGTAATTAACTGTGTAAAATGTATTACTGAAAAACAATCAGGAAATTAATATTGAAAAATTTATAAATGAGAAAGAAATATTGATTTTTTACCTGGTATGAAAGTCATAGAGTTTTTAGTAATTACTTTCGTTACCGCTGTTCTTCTTTATTTTTTTTATATGAATTTGATGGTTGTCGGAAAATATTTTGATACTTACTTCACTTGGTTTTTTCCCTATTTTTTCCTTTTTATAGTAGTAGTGGGTTCAATTCAAATTATAAGACAACACTTCCGTCCGAAATATCCTTAAAACTGAATATATGGATAAATCGATATCGTAATCCCTTCTTTTCACTTCTTCTCGGTTTTTTCCATAAGCATGTGCTTTATCATTACACACTTTCAACTCACTCGGTTCAAGGCTTTATGCTCCCTGCCTGAGAGTGATCATTTACGATGAAACGGTACCTCTATTCTGACGAAACGCTCTTCCGAAACCGTGACCTCTTCGAGATTGATTATGTCCCT
>Ga0334890_1003338_pt1 | contig 16404 bp, 27 predicted proteins | sample GraSluR1_MG_3_FD_207220 | JGI IMG/M metagenome (GOLD analysis project Ga0334890, IMG submission 207220) | Sludge microbial communities from methane-producing bioreactor in Wageningen University, Netherlands - Granular Sludge_31_08-R1 | ecosystem: Engineered > Bioreactor > Anaerobic >... | reverse complement strand
GCCGACTTCATCATATCCTCGCTTCCCATGGCGGCCACGGCCACGGCAACAGCCTCTCCTTTCAGGGTATAAATAACTACCTTCTCCCCCTCCTCTATCCCCGACTCGAGCCGGAGGAGCCCCGGCGCCGCCAGGGGCGCTCCGTGGCAGATGGCGTCGACGGCTCCGTCGCTGATGACGAGGGTGGGCATGTGCGAGAGGGCCCGCTCCACCGGGAGGACGGCCCGCCGCAGGGGGGTTTCATCCCCGGTCTCCCGCCAGATCACCTTCGCGTCCTGGAGTTCATGGAGGGTCACCAGGGTCTCATCTTCGCGGAAGGGGCCGGACCTCGTCCTCCGCAGCTCCTCCATGTGGGCCCCGGACCCGAGGGCGAGGCCGATGTCGTGGCAGAGCTTCCGGATGTAGGTCCCCGCCTCGCAGCCGACCAGGAAGAGGACCCTCGGCCCCTCGATCTCCAGGACCTCCAGGTAGTAGATCTCCCGGGTCCGGAGGGCCCTCTTGACGCTGGACTTGAGGGGAGGCCGCTGGTATATCACCCCAGCGAACTCGCTGCAGACCTCCATCACCCTCTTCCGGGGGAGGGTCGCATGAAGCCGCATCAGGCAGACGTACTCCTTACCGGCGGAGAGGAGGGTCTCGACGACCCTCGTCGAGTCGCCGAGCATCGTCGGGAGGATCCCCGTCACCTTGGGGTCGAGGGTGCCGCTGTGGCCTGCGGTCTCGATCTCCAGGATCCTCTTCACCCAGGCCACCACCTCGTGGCTGGTGGGGCCCGGCGGCTTGTCGAGGTTCATGCAGCCGAGTCGGATGTGTTGGTCGAGGGGGCGCCCTTCCGGCGAGACCCCGTACCTCGGGTCCGTCCTCCCCTCCCTCCGGACCAGGGTCTCCCGGGTCCGGTCAGCTGGAAGAGCTCTCTTCATCCTCAAGAGTCCTCAATGCGGCCAGGACGATGGTGACGACCCCCCGCTCGTCCCAGGTCCCGGTGTCGATGACGAGGTCGTAGACGGAGAGGTCTCGGACGTCTATGTTGTAGTACTTCTCGTACCTCCTCGCCTCGCACTCCTCCCGGCCTTTCGCCTCCTGGAGGGCGTCCTCCAGGAGCTTCTTCTCCCGGGTCGCTATCCTCTCGGCCCGGACCCTCCGGTCGGCCTTGAGGAGGATCTTCAGGTCGGCGTCGAGGACGTGCCCCGAGAGCCGCCCCTCGAAGATCCCCCCCGCCTCCGCCGCCATCTCCCTCTGGGCGTCGTCGATGAGGTAGTCGATCTCGGGCCCCTCCTCGGCGATCCGGCCGAGCTCCCCCAGGGAGATGCCCCGGTCGCTGGCTATCTTCCGAAATAGCTCCCCCGAGTTGACCCACCGGAGGCCGAGCTCCTTAGAGAGGATCCGGGATAGAGTGCTTGTCCCCGTTCCGGGGGCACCGCTGACGGTTATTATCATCCCATACCGCCGATGTCCAGAGCTTTTCTTATGATCTGGGAGACCGGTATCGAGCAGATGAAGTACCAGTAGAACCAGTAGAATATGGGGCCCAGGACGGTATCGGAGATCGGGTGGACCCCCCAGAAGGGGAAGCTGAGGAGGATGGCGTGCTCCTCGATGTAGAGGTAGGCCCACATGAAGAGGGGTATGGAGACGATCCCGATGTAGGCCATCGGCTTCAGCTGCATCTTCATCATCTTGCTCTGATCGCCGAGCATCTCCCTCTGTTGGACCTGGAGCTGCTGCTGCCGGGCCTTGTCCCCGGCGAGCTGAGCCGCGCGAAACTCCTTCTGGAAGCTCCTCATCGTCTCCTGCTGCCGCTTCAGGTAATCCCAGTCCATGGTGTACTTCTGGATGAGGCTCGCATAAAGGCCGGTGATGGCGGCGAGGGCGAAGAGGACGACGTGGAAGGGGAGGATCCCCGGGAGCCACCCGAGGACCGCCTCCATCACCTCTCCCACGTTGTGCCTGAACTCCATGCTCACCATGATCCCCACCATCAGGGCGATCCCGACGCCCAAAAGGAGGGAGTCGAGGGACTTCGCGAGGCCGCCGTTCTTCATGCCGACTCACCGAAGAACCTGCGCATCATCGGGTACATCTCCTGGATCTGCTCGCTGGCGATCTGCTCGTAGAGCCGGTAGACGATGCTCACCGCCAGGAGGAGGCCGGTGCCGCCGGCGCCGCCCAGGGTTCCCATGAGGCTTGCGACGAGGGTGAGGAGGCCTATGATGACCCCGCCGATCACCGTCACCTTGGGGATGTACCTTAAAAGGAGCTTCTCGATGCTGACGGGGTTTCTCCTGTGGCCGGGGACCTGGAGGCCGGAGGCGTGGATCTTGGCCGCGACGCTCTTGGCTCCCATGCCGGTCGTCTCGATCCAGAACATGGCGAAGATGACTCCCCCGATGATCAGAACGGCGGCGTCGGTGAAGACGTGGAGCCAGATCTGCCAGCCCGCGATCGGCGGAAGGCCCAGAAGCTCCATCCCCGGGTTGCTGCTGGCGACGAGCCCCGGTATCCAGTCGTAGGGGCTGTTTATCGGCGAGAGGTAGTACATCAGCCCCGATATCGGCTGAGGCGACGTCGCGCTCACCAGCTCCCCGGTGACCATGTCGTAGCTGGAGGTGGAGGTGAAGGTCCCGAGGATGCTCGAATAGGCGGTATAGACGATGTTCACCCCGGAGGCGGTGTCGGTGGTGCTGGCCGTTGTCATGGTTCCGATCTTGCCGGCGAGGAGGGTTCCTATCATCTGGATGTTCGCCTGGAGGGCCCTCACCAGGATCATGGGGAGGACGCTCGCGTAGACTAGCTTCACCGGGAACCTGCCTCTAGCGCCTCTAACGGCGCTGTGGGCGAGGGGTATCTCAACCCTGGTGCTCTCCACCAGGACTACGAAGAGGATGATCACTATCGTCGTGATGAGGGCGAGGATTCCGCCGTCGATGAAGACCCTCTCCAGGCCTGAGGTGGTGAATACATCCTCGAGGCCCAGAACGTCGTTGGTGAATATGAAGACCCATTTGGGGATTATCCCGATGGGCAGACCCTGGTCCCCGATCGTCCAGTTGAATAGGCCTGTGATCAGCGACTGGCTGACCCCCGCGACGATGAAGAGGCCGACGCCTGACCCGATCCCCCACTTGCTCACCACCTCGTCCATGAAGAGGACGAGGACCCCGCCGATGCAGATCTGGACGAATATCAGCAAGGATATCAGGCCGAGGGATACGCCCAGGGCCGAGGCGAGGGATTGATCTGGGAGGAGGTAGCCGCCCGTCACCTGGGGGAGGGCCTCCACGATGATCATGACAAAGACCAGAAGCTTCTGAGTTCCCTGGAAGACCGCCTGGTCCCGCGGGTCTCTCAGGTTCAGCTTGATTATATCTGCGCCCACCAGGAGCTGGAGGACGATGGAGGCGGTGACTATGGGCCCTATCCCCAGGAGCATCAGGGAGCCGAAGGACCCGGCGAAGAAGGCCCGATACATCCCGAAGAGGTCTATGGATGCCGGGGAGAGGCCGAAGAGGGAGACGTTGGAGAGGGCGAAGTAGAGGATCAGGATGCCCACAGTCCAGCTGAGCTTCTTCTTGAAGTGGACGTGACCTTCGGGCCTCTCCACCGCCGGCAGCCTCCTCACGAAGGGCTCTATCGCGTAGAAGAAGCTGTGCTGATTCATGATACCACTACTTCACCGCCAGCCTCTTCGATCTTAGCCCTGGCGGCAGCGGAGAAGGCTTTTGCCGTGACGGTGACGGGCCTTGAGATCCTCCCACTGCCCAGGACCTTCATCTTCCCTAGGTCGATCCGGCCATCCTTGGCCGCCATCGAGTCCAGGTCGCCGACGTTTATGACGTCCACTTCCCTGGCGTTGTGCTTGAAGAACCCGTGCTTGCCCATCACCCTGCCCAGCATCATATCCCGAACGAAGTGATGCTTGCATCCGCCCGCATTGCCGGTGCCGCCCCTCGATCCCGCACCTCTGCGGTTTTTGTGGGTGCCGCCTCCGCAGGTCCTGCTGCCCCGAAACTTCTTAACCTTGCTTTTAGGCATGGTCCTACCTCATCTTCCAGATAAGATCCGATATCGACTCGTGGTAGCCGAGCTCGCCGCCCTCCCGGACGGTCTTCTTCGTTCCGCGGTGCCCCTTCCTCGGAGGGTGGAGCCTGAAGACCGGCTTTATCCCCGCATCCTTGAGGGTCGCCCCTCCGTGGGCTACCGCCGAGGCGAACTCCTTTACCGTCTTGTAGGAGGTGTTCTCCTTTATGAACTGGTCCGTAAGACGTCTGTTGCCGTTCAACCTCCCCCGCATCTCCAGCATCTTGGCGAGAGCATCCTCGTCGATCTCGCCCCAGGCGACGTAGTCCTTCACCTTCTGGATCATCCCCCGGTAGTGGGGGTTGTCCGGGACCACGACGCAGTGGTTGATCCTGTGAAGCCGGAGCAGGTCGAGGGTATCCTTGATATCGGGTTTGGTATTGACGCTCCCCCGAAGTCGCACTATCGCATACATCCTCATACCCTCATGGTGACGGTATTCCGCAGAGCGTTGTAGGTGGCCTTGGCGAAGTTGAGGGTGGTCCTGGTGTTTCCGGAGGACTTGGTCCAGACGTCCCGGATCCCCGCCATCTCCATCACCTTCTTGGCGGTCCCTCCCGCTGCGATCCCCAGGCCTCTCGGGGCGGGGATCAGGGTGATGGAGACGGACCCAGCCTTCCCCACGACCTCGAAGGGGACGGTATGGCCGGCGCCGCAGCCGCACTCCCAGCTGCCACAACCGCGGTTTACCTTTATGATGTTCAGCTTGGCGACGTCGATCCCCTTCCTGATAGCGGGTCCGACCTGGTTGTCTCTCCCCTGGCCGATGCCGACGTAGCCGTCCTTGTTTCCGACGATGACCGTCGCCCTGAACTTGACCCTCCGTCCCGAGTCGGTCATCCTCTGGACCATGTTTATGTCCAGAACCTCGTCCTCAAGGCCTGGGAGCAGGGCGTCGACTATCCCCGCCTCTTTTATGGGGAGCCTCGACTTGAGCGCCTCGTCGAAGGTGGTGATCTGCCCCTCGTAAACGAGCCTGCCCAGCTTGGTCTTGGGGACCCATTCCTCTCTGTATTCCATCCTCATCCTCTCACCCCAGTATCTTCTCGCGGACGGCATCGAACTGGGCTACAAACTCCACCCCTCGGTAAGCCTCTATCGTCTCGCCGCGGATTCTTTCGTCATCCGGGAAGATCTCGGGGCTGTGGGGAACCTCTATCCCGGCGTCCACCACGCCCTTCAGGGCGGAGTATATCCTGTTGCCCCGGGTGTTGGCGTGGATCCCCATGTCCAGGATCGCCTCCGTCCCGCCCATCGCCTTCATCCTCTTGCCGAAGAGGAGGCCGGTGAGGTATGCCGCCGGGACGTTCCCGGTGTTCTGATCAAACCCGAGCTTCTTCAGCTCCTGGGAGTTGACCGTCAGGAGGGTCCTGTCTCCGACCGGCTCCGCGACGATGAGCTGGAGGGAGATGTTCTTGTTCCCCTTTCTGATCACAAGCCTGGGCTTTCTCGAAAGGATGAGCTTGTATCGGAAGTGATAGTCCGTTCTGCCCTCTCTCCGCCTTCTGAAGGGCACTTTGTATCGTGGTCCGGTTGCCATCAGTCACTCCTCGTTAGACCTTTTGCCTTGATGTAAGCGTTGAGATGGGCTGTGCTGCGGTACTCGCCGCCCTTGGCCTTCCGATAGAGCATCCGATAGGTGTGGCGATCGATCTCGCCTTCTTCCCTCAGCTCTTTCAGGTTGCTGCGAAGGGCCCGGATCTTGGTCATCCAGACCACTTTCCTCGGAGACCGGGAACCTTTCGCGCCCTTTCTCCTCCCCTGTCCCTTCTGGTGGCCGTAGGCCCTCTTGGCGGCTCGAACCCTGTATCTAGCGCGGCTGTTCCCCTTCTTCGGCTTGGCCTTGATATTTCCAGCCTCGATCTGAGACCTGATGTCCTCCCTCGTGATGGCGTCGGCGATCTCGCCGGCGACCTCCGGGTCGGGGTTTATCCAGATCCTGCTCTCCCCCACGGCGAGGACCGACGCTGCAAGCCTCTTCTGCGTTGAGAAGTCCGGCAACTCAGTTCCCTCCCGCGGTGGGGTTGAGAACCTTCAGGTTCATCTCCCGGGCCATAGCTTCGATCTCGTCTCTCTTCTTCATGCCGACGGTGGCGGCGATCCGGACGGCGCAGCCCTCGGCGTTCTTCAGGTCGTCTGGATTCTTCACCAGGACCTCCTTCATGCCGCAGGGGTGATACCCCCTGACGCCCCTGGGGCTGCCGTATCCGGCCTTCACCAGCTTCCCCTTGGCGGCGATCTGCTGTCTCAGCTTGTTGTGGAGGCCCCGGGGCCGCCTCCAGCTGGGCGAGAGCTTCTTCTTCTTGTGGGAATCGCAACGGTTGAACTCGGGCTTCCTCTTCTTCTGCTTAGCCCGAACTTTCATCAACCTCTCTCTCTCGGAAGTCAACTCCGTCACCTCTTATCCACCAGATATATCCCGTCCTGGAATACTCTGATGTCGAATCCTCTTACTTTGGTCGCCTGCTCTATGTTGGCCATCGTCTGGCCCACCAGCTCCTTGTCGATTCCGGTGACGATCACGGTGTCGCCCTTGATCTCCACCTGGGATCCGCCCATGATCTTGGCGGTCCGGGGCTTCCTCTCGCCCAGGAAGTTGCTGATCAAGAGCTCTCCCTTGGAGGCCTTCAGCTGAATGGGGAAGTGAGAGTAGACGGCCTTCATCCTGTACTCGAACCCCTCGTTGACCCCCTTGATCATGTTCTTCAGGTGGGCGGCTATGGTCCCTGCCATCGACCTGTGCCGCTTCCTGGTGATCTCGGCGTCCACCACCAGGGTGGAGTCTTCCTTTCGGATCTCTATCCCTGGATACCAGAGCCGTCTCGAGACCGTCCCCAGGGGGCCGGTCACCGTCACCGTAGCGTCGTCGCCGATCTCCACGGCGACGCCCTCTGGAATCTCAATAATTCGCGCCAACTCCTTGACCATCGTGACCACCTAATAGACGTAAGCCAGAAGCTGGCCGCCGATCCCGCGCTCCCTGGCGTCGACGTGAGATATGACCCCCTGGCTCGTGCTCATGATGAGCACCCCGAAGTTCCGGGAGGGGAGGAACCTCTTCTCCCACTTCTCCAGGTCGGCGACCTGGGTGGAGAACCGAGGCTTGATCACGCCGCATCGGTTGATCTTCCCCTGGAGGTTGACCTTGAACATCCCGGACTTGCCATCGTCGACGAACTCGAAATCGCCGATGTATCCGAGGTCAGCCATCACCTTCAGGGTGTTGCCGATGAGCTTGGAAGCGGGCTGGATGATGCATCCTCCTTTGCCGACGTCCTCAGCGTTCTTGATGATGGACATGGCATCGGAAAGCGGATCTGACAGTACCATCAATCATCACCTACGAGTACTTCTCAAAACCCATCTCCGGGGCGATCTCTCTGAAACACTGCCTGCAGAGATAGATTCCGTATTTTCTGATGAGCCCAGGCCTTCTGCCACACCTTTTACAGGCATTTGCGCCCCGGCCGAAGCTCTTGGTATCGCTCTTCATGCCGCCTCCACGATGTCAACGCCGTATTTATTCTTGACGTACTCGACGGCGTCTTCTCTCGTCACTCTGTGCTTTGAGGCCATCTTCGCCCTGGCGACCCGCCTTCGGGCCACCCGGTATCCCGGCCGCTTCAGGGCCACCGAGACGTCCATCCCGAAGATCCCGATGTCGGGCTCGTACTTCATCCCCGGAAAGTCGGTGTGCTCCTCGACCCCGAAGGAGAAGTTGCCGGTATCGTCGAAGGAGCTCCGCCGGAGGGCGCTCCCCGCCACCTCCAGGGCCACCTTGAGGAACTCCTCGGCGTCTCTCCCCCGGAGGGTGACCCGGCATCCGATCGGCTCCTTCTTCTTTATCCCGAAGCCCGGCAGGGTCTTTTTGGCGATGGACCTGACGGGGGACCGGCTGGTGATCTCGCCGAGGATAGTCTCGGCGTTGACCAGCCGCTGGCCGCTCTCGCCGGTTCCGATGTGGACCGTCACCTTGTCGATCCGCGGCTCCAACATGACGTTCATATCTCCGCCCCCAGCTTGATGGCGGGCTTATCTCTGCCGATCATGAAGACGTGGTCTACGGTCGTCTCGAACTCCTCTTTCCCGGAGATGATGACCCGGTTCGGTCGAGAGCTCTTGACCACCTCGATCACCTTGATCGTACCGACCTCCCCGGAGTGGGTGCCGCCGACGACCATGGCGAGGTTTCCTTCCTTGAACTCGATGACGTCGGAGATCTCCTTATCGGGTATCGATAGGATCACCGAGCTTCGGGTGGTGTAGTCGCCCTCGGCCAGGATGTTCGTTCCGTCGTTGAGGTTCAGCTGGGTCTTGCCGCCCTGGAGGACCGTCTTCTTCTCGATCCTGCAGAGCTTCCTCGCCTCGCCGGCCTCCAGCTCGTGGAGGTTGAACCTGCCTTTCGCGTCCGTAAGGAGCCTGAAATTTTTGTCCAGAGCCGGGACCGATATCACGTCGAAGATCCCCACGGGGAAGTTGAGGTCTTTCCTCGCCTTTCCGTCGACGAGGACCCCGCCCTCATGGAGGACGCGCTTCGCCTCTCTGGAGTTGTCGACGAGCCCCAAGAGGTCTCTGACTACGACGACGAGGGGGATGCTCCCCCTCTCAGAGTGGGGGCCTGGTCTCGTCTTGGCCACCCACGTATGGACCTTCCTTGCGATCGGCCAGCTTCTGGGGCTCGCAACCCTCTTCTGATGTCTGCTCACCTAAATCACCTGGAAAAGATCTTCTTCCGCTCCTCGTCGTCCATCTCCATCTTGGTGATGATGACGTTGGAGGGCTGGACTGGCCTGGGCACCTCGGTCCCGTCGGCCCGGAATACGCTGACTCCGGCGACGTGGATGGTGCCGCTCTTCAGATCCGCCTTCTGGACCTCGCCCTCGGTCCCCGCGTGGTCGCCGCGCATCAGCTGGACGGTATCGCCCTTCTTGACCTGAGCGCTGCGGGCCTTCATCTCCTCCCGGAGCTCTTTGGAGAGGGCGGCGTGCATGTACTTCTGCCGTTTGTGAAGGGGGGCGGAGAACCTCTCTTTTCTCTGCTTGCGTGGCTGTTTGCTCTTCATGGTGATCACACTATTATCGAGGCCGCCGAGGCGATCTTTCCGTACCGCTCAGCCACCTCTCGGGCCACTGGCCCCTTTATCTCCGATCCCTTGGGAATCCCGAGAGCGTCGGTGATGACCGCCGCGTTGTCCTCGAACTTGACCCTCATCCCGTCGGGCCTCCGGAACTCCTTCCTCTGGCGGACGATCACCGCGGTCATGATCTGCTTTCTCATCTCCGGGGTACCCTTCTTGACGGATACCACTATCATGTCGCCGACTCCAGCGCAGGGCATCCGGTTCTTTACGCCCCTGTACCTCTTCACCGATATGATCTCGAGCACCCTCGCGCCGGTGTTGTCGGCGCATTCGAGCCGCGCTCCTGCGTTGATCGGCCTTGAGATGCTCGCCTTCAACCCCTTCATCGGACGACCTCCACCACGACGAAGGACTTGGTCTTGCTGAGGGGCCTGCACTCGGCGACCTTGACGACGTCGCCGACCTTGGCCTTAAGGCAGGGGGGGTTGTGGGCGTGGAGCTTCGACCGCCTCTTCTCGTACCTGTCGTACTTCGTCATCTTCCTCTCGAACTCTCGCAGGACCACCACAGTATCGGTCATCTTGTCGCTGACCACCTTTCCGTCAAAGACCTGACCGCGAACGGAAAGCTCTCCATGAAAGGGACATTTTGGATCGTCACAGGCCTTTTCAGGGGACTTGACGCCCAGTCCGACATCCCTCATAATTTCCACCTCGATCTCCGTATTTTTTTGTTAATCCTGTTTTCGGGTTGTGAGACTAAAACTGAGCCCTCTGCCTTCACCTTCAGGCCCTGGGACAGGGTAAAAATGAAGCAGTTGCAGGACTTGGGAACGCATTTCACTCCGCTCCTGGTCTCGATCAGAAAGGTGTTCCGGGTCTCATCGACGACCCGGCCGGAGATCCCCGCCTGGGCGGGGTTAGTCCCCCTTGCAACCTCCACCGGAAGGCCGATGAGCTCATGTCTGACGAGATTCTCAGGAGTGATCATCACGCCGTTGCACGCTCCTTCTGAATGGTCTTGATCCTGGCTATGGACCTCTTTATCTCCCTTATCCTGCCGGGGTTCTCCGGGGCGCCCCCAGAGACGACGAGCCCCCGCTCCCGGACGAGCTCGCCCTTTAGCTTCTCAAGCTCCTCCCCCAGCTCCTCGGGGCTCATGTTCCTCAGTTCATCGACCCTGAATATCGCCATGTCAAGTCCCTCTCGTCTCACCCTTCTCTCTTCGGCTCTTCAGAGGCCGCCTCGGCGGGGGCCTCCTCCTCGGTGGCCGGTTCCGCGGAGACCGGCTCTTCGGAGATCGGCTCGTCGGATTCCGCAGCAGGCTCCTCGGAGGCCTTCTCCTCGAAAACCGGCTCTTCGGCGGGGGTCTCTTCGATGGCAGGCTCGGCGGGGATCTCCTCCTCGACGATCTCCATCTCCTCGACCGTCACCTCGACGGCGCCCTCGGCCCCGGACTCCAGGAGCTCCTCCAGCTCGTCCCTCTTCTCCTCCACTGGAAGGGCCTCTTCAGCCTGTTCCTTGGAGGGGGGCACGATCTCGAACCTGTCGGGGGGCACGGCGTCGGGGGGGACGATCCTCACCTGGCATCCGATGGTCCCGAGCTTCTTCACCGCCACGGCGTAGCCGTGGTCGACTATCTCCTGGGAGGGCTTCCCCGAATGCTTGACGTAGCCGGAGAGGAACTTCTCGACCCTCGACCTCGGTCCTGTGAGCTTGCCGCTGAGGATTATCTCGCAGCCGAGGGCACCGCTCTCCATTACCCTCCGCAAGGTGGTCTGGCCCGCCTTTCTGAAGTACCAGCCCCTCTCCAGGGAGCTCGCGAGCCTGTTGGCCACCACCTGGGCGTTCAGCTCGGCCTTTCCCACGTCCTGAACGTCGATCTGGGGGTTGTCCAGCCGGAAGTTTCGGTCCAGGTCTCGGGTGAGCTTTCGGATCAATTTGCCCCCCTTGCCGATGACCATTCCAGGCTTTTCGGCATAGACGGTGATCTGGATCCCCATGGGGGTCCTGTTCATCGTCATGCCACCGTATCCGGCCCGACTGAGCTCCTTGGAGAGATACTCGTGGACCAGGGCTTTGGTGAAGCCGTCCTCTACAAATTTCTTCTCTACGCCCAAGTCAGCTCACCTCGGTCAATATCATCTCTATAGAGACCGTCTCCGTATCCTTGGGGGTGGCTCTCCCCATGGCCCTGGGCATCCAGCCCCGGAGGGTCCTCCCCTGTTTGGTGGAGACGTGGGTTATCTTCATCCCGGCGGGGTCCAGCCCCTTGTACTCGGCGTTGCTGGTGGCGTTGACCAGGACGCCCAGGACGGCCTTCGCCGCCTTCTGGGGGTACCTGCCGGCGTCCCATCCGATGAGGCCGTGCCGGTGGGGAACCTTCTTGTTGTGATGCTTGAAGGGGACCGGCCTCTTCTTGGCGATCACCTCTTCCAGGTATGTCTTCGCCGCCTCGGCCCTCATACCCCGGATGGCGTTGCAGATCTCCAGAGCGTGCTTGGGCGAGATGTGATGTTCCGTGCCCATCGCCCTGGATGACTTCTCCTTTTTTTCAGGGATGATGGAATATTTCAGTCGTCCCAAAATTCACACCTCACTTCAACGGCACGAACTTGCTCGATCGGGTGGCGCCAACGCCGGCGCTGCCGTGAGTTACCCTTGCTCTCGTCAGGGAGTACTCGCCGAGGTAATGGCCGACCATCTCCGGCATGATCTCGACCCGGTTGAAGGCCTTGCCGTTATAAATCTCGATCGTCTTCCCCACCATCTCGGGAAGGACTATCATGTCCCGGAGATGGGTCCTCACCACTTCCCGGTCCTTTACCCTGGAGAGGAGCCTCTTGTGATCCTTGGTCAGGCCCCTCTTCAGCCTTCTCCGCTGCCTCGAGGGGAGAAGCTCCATGAACTCCTCGGTGCTGAGCTTGTTCAGATCCTCGGTCTTGAGGCCGCGGTAGGTGAACTCCTCTTTCCTCTTCGGAAGCCTTGATCCTGATTTTCTAGCCAAAACAATCCCTCTTCAACGCTTTCCGGTCCTTCTGGCCGCAATGGACCCGACCTTACGACCGGGGGGTGTGTTCCTGCTGACGGTCTTGGGCCTTCCTGGATGCTGCCATCCGCCGCCACCGAAGGGGTGGTCCACCACGTTCATGGCCACGCCTCTTACCCTCGGATACTTGCCAGCCTTGGACTTCATCTTGTGGTACTTCTTTCCAGCCTTCACGAAGGGCTTGTCGGTCCTGCCGCCGCCAGCGACGACGCCTATCGTCGCCATGCACTGGGGGTTGAGCCACTTCATCTCTCCACTGGGGAGCTGGACGACGGTCTTTCCGACGTCGTGGGCGATGAGGATGCCGTAGACCCCGCTGGATCGGGCGAACTGGCCGCCGGCCCGGGGGTTCGACTCGATGTTGCAGATCGGGATCCCCTCGGGGATCTCCGCCAGGGGGAGGGAGTTTCCGGGCTTGATCTCGGCAGAGGCGCCGCAGGCGATCTCCTGGCCGACGTATACCCCCTCAGGCACCAGGATATACCTCTCCTCATCGTTGTCGAGGACCACCCTCGCCACCGGGGCGCACCGGGCGGGATCGTGGACTATCTCCTTGACGACCCCCAGGACGGTCTGGTCCTGGTCCACCTTGACGTGCTTCAGCTCTGCCCTGAACTTGTGAGAGGGTGCCCGGTAAGTCGGGGTTCCTCGACCTCGGTTCTGTTGTATTAATCTGTGCCCCATAACCTCACCTCACAATAGTCCCAGGGTGGTGGCCAGCTCGTTAGCGCTCCCTTCTCCGGCCAGCTTCACCGCCGCTTTCTTCTCGCCCTTGGAGGTGATCATAGTCCTGACGGAGATCACTTCTACGTCGTAGAGCCTCTCCAGCTCCTCCTTGATCTCTTTCTTGTTTGCGCCGATCTCCACCAGGAACTCCATGGTGTTATCGGAGTCGATCATGTTCGTGACCTTCTCCGTGATGAACGGACTTTTAATGACCATAGGTCTCACCCAGCCACCTCAGAGAGGATTCGGTCCAGACGGTGAGCCTTCCGGCGTGGGTTCCGGGGGCCAAAAGCTCGACGTTCAGCCTATCGACGGTGGTGACGTCGACGCCCGGAAGGTTTCGCGAGGCCCTGATCAGCCCGCCCTCTCGGCCCGCCACTATCAGCAGGCTCTTCGGCTGCTTGTACCTTCTTCCTCGCATCTTGCCTCTGCCGGCCCTGACGGTCTTCCCATCTTTCGCCCTCATGACGTCGTCCCACCGGCCGCAGGCCGCCAGGAACTTTCTGACCTCCGCCGTCTTCACGACTCCTTCCAGGTCGTCTTTGGCGACGACGATCGGCTCGCCTGAGAAGAGGTGGCCCCTCCCCCGGACGAGGTCGGCGTTCGCGGTGGCGGCTATCGCCGATCGGATCGCCTTCCTCCGCTCCTTAGCGTTCACCTTCTCGGTCCTGTCCGTCTGGGGCTTCGGGGGGTGGGCTCTCCTGCCGCCCTTGGCCTGGGGGACCCTCGCAGCCCGCCTTCCGTTCAGGATCCTCGGGACTCGGGAAGCGCCGCGCCCCGTTCCCCAGGAGAGGGCAGAGGTCTTGAGGCCTGCGAGATCGCTCGGACCGTAGGGCTGGAGCCGGTTGGCCTGGGCCGCCAGCACCGCCCTCTTTATGAGATCGGGCCGGAACTCCTCGTCGAAGACCGATGGCAAGTCCATCTCTCCGACCTCATTTCCGGATAGATCGATTACTTTAGCCTTCATCACAATCCCTGCTTGGAGTCTCTGCTGACGTAGAGGACCTGGGGCGTCTTCAGGTCGGCGTCCTTGGCTCTGACTGCGGACCTCATCCTGACCAGCCTCTTGCTGGGGCCCGGGACGCTGCCGCTGAGGATGGCGTACTCCCCCCGGATGATCCCGTATCCAGGAAATCCGCCATCGGGGGTGATGGCGCTGCCGTCGGATCCGATCGCCAGGACCCTTTTATTGAACTCGGTCCTCTGGTGGTAGCCCATCTGGCCCAGGAGGGGGACGGTCCACCTGACGTGGTGGGGGTTCCAGGGGCCCAGGTTGCCTATGTGCCTCCGCTTGCCGCCCCGGGAGTGCTTCCTCTTCTGAAGGTTGATACCCCACCGCTTGACGGGGCCCTGGACTCCCTTCCCTTTGGTGATGGCGGAGACGTCGATGATCGATCCGGGGCCGAAGATGCTGGAGATCGGAACCGAGGATCCCAGGAGGCTCTTTGCCAGCTCGAACTGGTTGGCGATGTTGCCGCCGTTCACCTGGATCTCCATCAGGTCTGGATTCTTCTTGGGTACCCCCGTCAGAAGCTTGGGGTTGGTGTGAGCGATCAATCGCAGCTCTTCCATATCTCCAATTATCGCCCCGATCTCGTCGACGGCGGCTCCCCTCTTGTTCTTGGGGACGGTGATCGACCGTGCCAGGGATGGGTCCAGCTTATCGGACCAGGCCTCTCCCGCAGCCCTCACGCCGCCGTTGTACTTCTCGTAGACGCGAAGGGCGGCTATGCTCAGGGGTGGCGTCTCCAGGATCGTCACCGGGACGCTGATCTCCATCCCCTCGGTGAGGCTGTTGGGCTTGTCGTCGATCATGATGATATGGGTCATGCCGGCCTTGTAACCGGCAAAACCGTCCATTCTGGCCTTCTCCTCGCCAGCGGCCCAGTATCTCGTCCTGGGGACCTGGCTCTTAGCCCGCTTTCGGGGGCTGAAGGCCAGCGAACCTCGCCTTGGTCGGTGTATGGTTGCCATTTAGCCCTCCAGTGATCGCATCAGGTTGACCTGGGAGAGGGTGGCGAATATCGCCTCTTCGAGCCTCACCGTCTCGGTTCCCTGATGCGGTATGGTGTTAATCACGCAACATCCTTCCATCGTTTCGCTGCTCAAGAACGCATCAACGCCGCGAGCGGGCGATCCGTAGACCAGTTCCAGACCTCGCCCTTGGCCCTGGCGGACCACCCGCGCGAGGAGGTCTGGGGTTGCTGGCGTCCCCAATCTGGACGTGGCCACCACCAGCCGCTCGCTCGAGCGGACGTGCCCGTCCAGGTCTGGGATGACCTCGGTCTCGTAGCCCCAGTAATGGGGTATCTCCGATCGGTCTACAGGCTCCGCGGCGAGGGGTTTCAGCGAAAAGACTCTGACGTTCAGACGCTGCCCAGCAGAAAACCGCTTCGCGGTTCTGAGGGGCAAAGGGCGCTCAACACCTATCTCCACCCATGCGCCGTCGTCAGATCCCACTTCGTCGACTACTAAACCTACTCGATACTCGCCGACCTTGAGCGTTGAAACCTTTGAGCTTTTGGGATGATGAGGGGTGCGCAGCGGCGGCAGGATGCCGACGTACCTCAGGGCCCTCTCCCGAGGAAAGAGCCTCTTTCGGAGGTACTGGGGCGTCTCTGCGTACTGCAGGACCCGGGATATGAACCGGGAGTCGTCGAACTCCTCGTCGCGATATATGACTATCCGATCCACCCGAAATACCGCAGCTGCTCTTGCGATCATGCCCACCTTGAGGGTGCGTACCCGCTCGTCCCGCGACTCCATCGTCGCTGAGGACGGGATCAAGATGGACGTCTCGCAGCCACCGATCATCGGATCTTACCCCCAAGACCTACTCCTGATATAAAAAGGTTTGGAGAGGAAAATGGGGTCACTCCGGCGGCCGGTATGCGGGTCGATTTGAAAGGCCGTCCAGTGGCCAGTTTTGGGGCCGGATCCCCCGTCCCACCCTCATCTGATGACATCGAATTGCTCGCCTCGTCCCCACCTCCACGCCTCCTCCCCTATATTATGTCTCTCGTCAAGGCGTTGAGGTGGTGGTGGCGCGGGTCCCGGGCCCCGGGTCAATGGATGGGCTTGAAGGTCCGGGGGTCGAGGGTGAGGGCGCTCTCGCAGTAGGTGCAGATCGTGTCGAGGCCCGTCCCGGCCAGGACCGCCCTCTCCACCAGCTCCTGAGGCGGGAGGTACTGGGTCATCTCCTCGCCGCAGAGGGGGCACTTTATCTTCAGCCACTCGAGGTCCGTGAGGTCCCGCATATTTAGTATCACCTCGCCGAGGGCGTCGGAGTAGCCCTCCCGGCTGAATGTAATCGGCTTGAGGTGCCTTATCATGACGGGGAGCTCCGCCTCCTTCTCCAGGAGGGGGATCACCAATTGGTCGATCCCGGCGGCGAAGCCGATCTCCTGGTTTACCCTTGGGGATACGACGCCGTCCAAAGTAAGCAGCGCGATGACGCAGTCACAGTGGCGGAT
>Ga0334890_1003332_pt1 | contig 16436 bp, 25 predicted proteins | sample GraSluR1_MG_3_FD_207220 | JGI IMG/M metagenome (GOLD analysis project Ga0334890, IMG submission 207220) | Sludge microbial communities from methane-producing bioreactor in Wageningen University, Netherlands - Granular Sludge_31_08-R1 | ecosystem: Engineered > Bioreactor > Anaerobic >... | reverse complement strand
CCGATCACCGCGCCAGTGTAGCTGATGGCCAGGATATTGACGGCGGGCCCCACGAAGAGAAACGTGATCGCCGGGCCGAGACCCGCGCCGCGCTTCCAGATCCCGGCGAACAGGGGCAGGATGGTGCACGAACACACCGCCAGAATGAAGCCGCCAAGCGCAGAGGCCGGGTAGCTGATGTACTTCGGCGTCTTGGGGCCGAGGTAGCGCGTGACCACCTCTTTGGGCATGAGGCCGCCGAGATAGCCGGCAATGAAGAAGGCGGGTACCAGACACAGCAGGACGTGCGCCGCCAGATAGTCGAGCAGGCCGGTCCAACCCGCATTCAGTAGATCGAGCACGACAGCCATAGCTTACACCTCGTCATATTCAGAAGTGTGAATGAGAGTATTGCCAAGAGATGCCCCGCCGGTGGCGAGGCATCTCCCTCTGCCTGCGTACGTCAGGATGTCCGCGCAGCTTCCACGAGCCAGCCTCTGATTCCCTCGACGCTGGGGATGCGCGCCGCAGCGACGACCTTCTCGTTGATGACCAGTCCGGGCGTGCTGAAAATGTACTGGCTGATCTCAAGCGGATCGGTCACTTTGATGATCTCGCAGTCCGGCTGGGGATTGAGCGCCGCCAACGCTTCGCGCGTGTGGATTTCAACTTTCTGGCAGTTGCGGCAGCCAGGGCCGAGAACCTTGATGGTCAGCATAGTTTCCCTCTTCAGTAGCTCAAGATACGCGTTCACTAGCCACAGCACAGTGCGGGCACGGACAACCTTTCAGCGGGACCCGCTCATGCCCCCCGATAGGTCCTAGTAAGGTGTCGAGGAGTCCTGCCGTCACGTCGTCTGTGAGACGGTAGAAGACTTGCAGTCCTTCTCGGCGGGCGTCCACCAGCCCAGCGTCGCGCAGCACCATCAGTTGCTGCGAGATATAGGCCTGGCGCTTGCCCAACGCAGTCTCCATGTGGCACACGCACGCCTCACCACTGCGCAGCATATCCAGGATTTGCAGGCGCACCGGGTGGGCCAGGGCCTTGAAGCGAGCCGCGAGTTGCTCGTAGTGCGTCATGGTTTCACCTGCCATATTCGCAAAGACGAATGCAGTTTACCTGAGCACTATCTTGCAGACAAGAGCGCATAGTCACCTCATTGGCATGACTTATTTCGCAGCAGGTGTGGAAGTGGAACACCCCTGTCGCTGCTAATGATAGGTGTCACGCGCACGACATAACGAAATGCACTGCTCGCGATCTGGAGATACGGTATGCTATATTCTGAATGTTGAATGGATGATGAGCGCGGTGAGTCCGATCCACCCGGCCGTATTCCGTTGCATCATCGCCACATACTTCAGGAGACAGATCGATGGCAGCTAATCCGAATTTCATGAAACCCTGGCATGGCATCCCCCGCGAAGCAATTGAGTGGCACCCCACCGTGATCGCCGACCGGTGTGTGGGCTGTGGCCTGTGCGTTACCTCCTGCGGGCGAGAGGTCTACGCTTTTGATTATGAGGCGAACGTCCCGGTTGTCGAGCATCCCCTGCAGTGCATGGTCGGCTGCACGACCTGCGCTACGGTCTGCACCCGCGATGCGATTGAGTTCCCCTCGCAGGGATACATCCGGCAGGTGATCCGCAAACAGAAGCTCGAGCGGCAGAGCAAGGATGTGCTTAAGGCCAATCGAGAGAAGTACGACGTCCGGCTGCATGACGAAGTGCTTGCTAAGTAGGCGCTTACACGGGCGTTCACAGGCGGCACAATGCAGAAGATGGACAGATCTCGCACACTGCTATTCGTTCTGAGCATGCTGCTGGCCTCTTCTGTGGCTTGCGGCCTCAGCAAAGAAGCGGCCCCAACTCAGACGCCCGAACCTGCTGAACCGCCGATGGCCATGCCCTCGCTGCCGGACCCTATGTGGGAGACCCCGACAACCTGGTTCGTGATCGGCTCGACGGCCAACATTCATGCCTGCGCGTCAGCGGACTGCGCGATCATTGAAACTGTTTCATTCGGGAAGCGCCTGGTTGTCCTGGAGACAGTGGGCGATTGGCACAGAGTGCGTCTGGCGGCTGGTAAGCATGGTTGGATTGAGGCCGATCTCACCAGTCAATCGGCTGTGTGCGCAAGCTGTGAGTGAGCTATCGTTATGGCTTTGATCACCTTGCGCCGTACGTTCCCATCAGAAGCTTGAAACTGCTCAATGCCTGTTGCGCTCACCAGGCGTTTGGCGCTCAGGTGTCCGGTAGACCGGGAAGAAAAAGATGTCAGGTTCAAGAAAGATCGGGAGAGATATTCTCACTTCTGCCCACGAATCAGAATGGGACATTGGCAGTTATCTGCGATATGAGCATGAGCGGCCTGATGTCGTCTCGCTTTCACTGGACTGGGAGAGCGCTCCTCCCAGCCAATCGCTTGATGCAGTGTTGCAGATTTTGCAGGGGGACTACCCCGATGAAGTGTACCTGGCGGAAATGCCAAGACCCGGGGCGTGGACGCGCAAGCTCAAGCTGTTTGTGCCTGGTCAGACGGCCAGGGTGATCACAGTTGTGGGCGGGGGTGCGCCGCGTCTGTGGCTGGGAAATGAGGTCGCCTACCAGTTGCCCAATCCACAGGCCAAGCATAACAGCGAGATCTACCGGCATTTCCTGGCTGAAAACAGTCTGTTGACCGAGAAGGTGCGGTTTGAGGAAGCACAAGGTGGACTGGGACTCCTTCAGGGGAAGCACATCCAGACTCGAATGGCACAGGCTCTGGCTTTGACTGATGATAGCGTGGCCATTCCAACGTTAGTTGCCAGGGGAAGGCTCAGCATTCCTGGATGGGAAGGGGCCTTCCTGGCTTACAGTGAAGCCTTCAACCACCGTCCGGGCTTTTATCTACGATCTGAGTTTGGGCAAAAACGGGCTACCCCCGGGTGGGGAGTGGAGGTTTTTCGATCCGGAGTGCGCAGCCTTTTTCAGACGTTGAGAAGGGTCAATGTTCAGGAAGGCGGGATGTTTCACGGCGATTTGGTCCACCGGCTTCGTGGTGGCAGCGCCAACTTAGGTTTTTCTCTTGAAGGCACAGCCGTTCTCAAAGGCTGGGGGCGACGAGCAGATGAGCAGGTCAAGACGTGGCCGGTGGAGGAGTTTCGCAGACACCAGATGCGAGAGGTTACCGGTGCTCTGGCTGGCTTGATCTATGACATTCTGGACAGTGATATGAGGCGTGAAGATCGCTGGCGCTTGGTGGTTGACACAGTCCAGTCCGGACTTGAAGAGTATACAGGTCGCCAGGGAGCAATTGACCAGGTACTGACGTTTGGTTTGCCGCCAGACATGGATCGCCTGAGAAAGACACGCAGGGCGATCCTGGATGATTACGAATTGCGAGACTACCAGGACGACCTCATTCTGCATCAAGAGAGCGGTCAGTTACCTGATGAAATCAGAAGCTGGTTGGTTCAGTGTGTTTATCGGTTCTTCTGAGCATCGGATGAATGGATGGCTCTCACCATGAGGGCAGCACAGTTTCGAGATGTCTGGCGATGACAAGCGGGGACAGGCTTTTCTGGAGGATCAGTTGGCCCAGATTGCCCGCCAAGCAGCACGCCTTCAGGATGCATCCGATATGCCAGAGTGTTCTGGAACGGCAAGGCTTGCAGAACAGGGTACAAACGGTCGAGTTGCAGCGAGATCTGCTCAAAGAAATTTCGGCGGAGTGCGTAGGGGGTTCTGGCATTCCCCTGGAGGGAGTTATCTTGCATCGGCTGAAGGAGTTGCGGGGCCAATCGAGGCGCTCGATGCACCACTGGCGTCGCGGTCATCCCGTTCCGTCTAGCTACTGGGCGCTTGAGACAAGGCGTGGGATTCTATTGGACCTGTTGAATCGTTATCACATCTGGCGGAACCATAATAGCAATGTCAAGGGGTACGGGGAGACCGATCAGTCAACTCGTCAGGCTTTTCCTCGTGCGTCCTTTTCTTCTTCACATTCGGTGTTTCGGGAATCATATCCCTAGTATCTATCAAAGGTGGTTACCAGGCTGTCAGCAGTGAAGAAGAAGCCCGATTGGAGCACTTAATTCGTCAGGTGGCAGCAACTATTGGCTCAGAAGGTTCTTTGGATGCAACTATGCTGGGAGGCGGTTGGGTCCTGCTGAAGGGCTACTGCTCAAACGCAGTCGTTTGCGGGCAAGCCATGCAGCAGATTGTCAGACTTCCTGGACTCAGAGGGTTGCTCAGTCACGTCGAGTGTAAACGCTCTTAGCGATGCAAGGAGAGGAATTGATGGTACCCAGCATCGAGTCTGTGGCAACAATGGGAGAGCAGATGAAGGTCATTCTGGGGCTGTCGGCTCCAGCAGTGGGCGTGCGCTTTCTATCCGCTGCTGACGAATGGCCCTCGGGTGCAGAAAGACTGCAAGGTTACCGCTACTGCCAGGCCCTGATGGAAGCGCGGCACGGGCGATCCGTTTTGCTCGATGGGGACGGTATTGCCTGCCCTGCCGCTGCCGCAGCGTTTGGCTTCCGCCCGCTGCCAGAAAACCTGCGGAACGGCAAGGGGCTGGTCGGGTTCGGCATTGTCGCTGATGAAGCGGTGGGCAGGCGGATGTTTGAAACCATGTTCACGCTGAACCCCGGTCAGATCGAGCAGTTGCATCTCTTCCCCCTCGACCAGGCCACAGAGGTGCCTGACGTTATTGTGGTTGAGGATGAGGTTGAGAAGCTGATGTGGCTCAACCTGGCCTATCTGCACGCGATCGGCGGTGAGCGGATCATTAGCACCACAGCCGTGCTGCAGGCGACATAGGTCATGCGATTTACCTGAAGACCGTCACTGTTTTGTGGTGTGTCTGGTGGATACAATATATTCAGAAGACTGAATATTGTGAGCAGTCGGATCAGGCAGTTCAAGGGAAGACGCTCAGCATGACCGACCACCATGATCTCGCGATATTGGGCGGCGGGCCAGCAGGCTACGTGGCCGCGCTCCGGGCGGCGCAGCTCGGCATGCGTGTTGCGTTGGTTGAAAAGCAGAGGGTAGGAGGCACCTGCCTGAACATCGGCTGCATTCCGACCAAGGCTTTGACCACCTCAACAGAACTGCTATTGAAAGCGAAGCGTGCGCACGAGTTTGGCCTGGCCATTGCGCACGTTGCGCCAGATCTACCTGCCCTGATGGACTACAAGCAGCGCACCGTGGATGCGCTGGTCGGCGGGGTTGAGCACCTGCTGAGGGAAGCTGGAGTCACCGTGCTGGGTGGTGAAGGCCGTCTGGTGGCGCCTACCACGCTTCAAGTACAGTACGGCACCGGTGAGGAGACGACACTCCCGGCGCGCCAGGTAATCCTGGCTCCCGGATCGGTGACCGCCCGGCCGCCGATCCCCGGGCTAGATTTGCCCGGCGTAATAACCAGCACGGAGGCCCTCGATATTGCGCAAGTACCCGCCCGTCTCGTTGTGGTAGGCGGGGGTGTCATCGGCCTCGAATTCGCGTGCATCTACGAAGCGCTGGGGAGTCAGGTCACGGTGCTGGAGATGATGCCCACACTTCTGCCAGGCGGGACTGACGAGGCGCTGGCTAAGCGATTGGCGCTCTTGTTCCGGCGGCGGGGCCTGAGCATCGTGACCGGCGCGGAGGTTCAGGGCATCGAGTCCGCGGGAAGTGGCCTGGCCGTGACCTATCGCGACGCCAAAGGGACTGTATCGCAGGTCGAGGGCGATTCTGTCCTGGTCGCTACCGGACGTTGGCCGAATACGGAAGGTCTTGGATTGGCCGAAGCCGGGGTGGAGATGAACGGACGGGCGATTGCCGTGAATGACTACCTGGCTAGCAGCGTGCCGGGTGTATGGGCCATCGGGGACGCAATCGGCGGCATGATGTTGGCCCACAAGGCGATGGTGGACGGACGTGTGGCCGCCGAAAACGCCTCTGGCGTGGGGCGCAAGGTGGACTATCGCTCGGTCCCGAATGTCATCTTCACGCGGCCCGAAGTGGCCAGTGTGGGCCTGACCGAGACTCAGGCTCGTAGCCAGGGAGCAGACGTGAAAACCGCGCAGTTCCCGTTCTCGGCCAATCCCCGCGCGCGCATTCTTGGCGAATCGGACGGCTTGGTGAAACTCGTGTGCGAAGCTGGCAGCGGCAGAGTGCTAGGGGTACACCTCATGGGGCCACACGTCACCGATCTGATTGCCGAAGGTGCGTTGGCCGTCCAGATGCAGGCAACGGCCGACGACCTGGCCTGGACAACACACGCTCACCCGACGCTGCCAGAAGCCATGCTCGAAGCGGCGCTCGGCTTTCGCAATGCAACGCTTCATTTTCACGCTCGCTAGGAGGGCGATATGCCAGAGTACCTGCAAACAACCGTTGACAAGTTCATCTTCAAGGTGGCGACGGATCGCTACTACAGCGCGGAGGGCATCTGGGCGCTGCCCGAAGGTGACCGCATTCGCCTGGGGATGACTGATTTCCTCCAGCAGCGCAGCGGCGACATTGCGTTTGCTGAGCTCAAACCGGAGGGCACGGCGCTTGAGGCTGGCGACGAAGTGGCGATCATCGAGACGATCAAGGTCAATGTAAGCCTGACATCACCGGTGAGCGGCACAGTTGTGGAAGCGAATCCAGTGATGGAACTGGCCCCCGAAGTCATCAATCAGGACCCTTATGGAGAGGGTTGGCTGGTCGTGATTGAAGCCAGTAACTGGTCGAAGGATCGCGACAGCCTGCTAGACCCGCAGGCATATCTCGTGCTGATGAAGGGTCAGGCCGAGGAGGAAGCGAAGAAGCTATGAGCAGCCAACAACGCAAAGTGATCATTGTGCCGTGCAGTGGCATCGGCAAGTCATACGGCACCGTCAGCCGCGAAGCGGCCTATGAAGTGGCCGAAGACAGCCGGCCGCAGACCACGGAGTTAGTGGCGCTGTCGCTGCTGGTCTTGGGTGACGATGCGGCACGCGCCGCGCTCGAAGCGCATCCGGCGGTGACCATTGACGGCTGCAAACTGGCCTGCGCCACCAAGATGGTGCGCGAGAGCGGCGGAATCGTCGCCCAGGACTTCGCCGTGCTTGATGTGTATCGTCGCTATCGAGAGTTCAAGCCGCAGGGCATCGCCGAGCTGAACGAGGGCGGGCAGCAACTCGCCCATGCGCTGGCCGAAGAGATTGCGGTCGTGGTTGACGACCTGACATCTGAGAATGAGGAACAGCATCATGCCTGATCTACCGCAGAAGAAGATAGGCATCGTCGCCTGTTCTGGCGAAGAGCTTGCCGAGGGGACGGTGACACGGTTGGCGGCGCTGAAGGTGTTGGAGCAAGTGCGCCCTGGCGACACGGTGACCATTTGTTTGCCGCTCTTCCTGGCTGGCGGGGAAGGCGACCGGGCGTTCGCTCGCTTCTACCCCACGATTGCCGTGGATGGTTGCGAGAAGCGGTGTGCAGCACGTGCGACTGAGCAGTTCTCAGGCAAGCCCGCTGCCAGCGTGGTGGTGAGCGAGTTAGCTACAGAGCACGCATTAGGCCCGATCGAAGGCAAGCGCCGTCTCAATGACAGCGGTCTGCAGGCGATTGATCTGACGGCGGACAAGGTGGCGAGCCTGATGGACGAGTTGCTTGGCAAGAAATGGAGCCGCCGCACCGGGACCTTCGTGGAGACTATACCAGTGGCCGCGCCGCAGGAGTCTGTGCAGGCGACGTGTTCGTGCCAGGCGGCGATTCCGATCCAGAAGGTGGCCATTAATGGGCGAACAGTCTCGTTGGTGGCCCTGCCGCTGATCTTCGAGCAGTTCCGCGCCGCCGGCAAAGCGCCCGACGCGGGTGTCGCCAGGGAATTGCTGGACGTGGTTCGGATTTACAATGAAGTCCCCGCTGGGGCCGAAGAGGACTATGCGACGGCGCTGGCGCGCGACTATGAAGCATTCTGCAAACAACTGGAGACGAGCGCATGAGCCGTACGGCGACTTATCACACGACTGCATCGTGGAAAGGCGAACACTGGGGGCACATCGTCATGGGCAACGGGCCAGAGATGGACTTCTCTGCGCCGCCCGATGCCCAGGGACACCCCGGCGTGCTGACGCCCGAAGATGCGTTCGTCGCTGCGGCCAATACCTGCATCATGATGATGTTCATCTGGGCCACCGAGCGCTTCCGGCTCGACCTGCAATCGTATGAGTGCCGGGCAGAAGGGACGAAGCTCATCGAATTGGATCGGACAGAGATCTTCACGCATCTGCGTTTCTGGCCCGTCATCCGCATCAGCGCCGGTAAGGAGGCGCCGCAGGTGGTCGAAGCACGCACGCGGCGCGCGCTGCAGTCAGCCCAGAAGTACAGCCTGGTGGCGAACTCAGTCAAGTCCGAGATCGTCATCGAGCCGACGATTGAGATCGTCTCCTGAGGCCAGGTGGGCGTCGCCACCTAGCAGCAGGCGGAGAGGTCAATGAGAGGGATACCCGGCGCAGGCAGTCCATGTTGCCCTCAACGGGACGATCGGGTCACGCTGCTCAAGATCGGTGCGCGCGGCGTTGTGGTTGGCTTGATGGGCCTTGAGGCGGTGTTCGAGCAGTTACGCGCCTTGGGACGCCAGCCAGAGGTGACCACCGATGCTGAGCTGCTAGGGCTGGCTCGCCGCTTCAACTACATCCCCGACCGCGACTCCGTGGAGGCCGATTACGCCAAGGCGCTCCGGGAGGCTTATTCTCGCTTCTGTGCGAGTCAGGGTCAAGACCGTCAAGGACCCATCGGATAGCGTCAGGAGGTGCGCATGCCTGTCTATGCCTATGTGTGTGAGACGTGCGGCACGGAGTTTGACGCCTTTGCCTCAATCCAGAAGAAGGAATCTGGGTGGCAACCGCGCTGCCCGAAGTGTGGCAGCGTACAGACACGGCACGTCTTCAAAGCAGTGGCGATGATAGCTCGTCCATCGAGCGTTCCACCCAGAGGTGGCTGTTGCTCATCGAGATGATGCTGGCACGCGGTGGACGTTCGCTTGTTAGGTTGTAGTTGAGGAGTCCGGCCATGTCTGATTATTATGAGAGCCGGGCCAGGTTGTTTCGTGTATTAGGACATCCGGCGCGGCTGCGGATTCTAGATATTCTGGCGACTGAGCCCTGCTGTGTGTGTCAGATCATTGAGCAAATGGGCTGTCGGCAGCCCTATGCATCGCAGCAGTTGGCCATCCTGCGCGAGGCGGGGCTGGTCATCGCCGAGCGCGAGGGCCTGATGATGCGCTACCAGCTGGCTTCGCCCGACCTGGAGCATCTGCTGCGCGTCGAATCCGGTCTGATGGCGAATGATGCTGAGCCACCTCCCCAGGAAGATGGCCGGTGATGGGCGTCCGTTGGAATGTCATAGCATCCCAGGAGAAAGCTTGCTCATGAGGTTTCGTCGTTCCCGTTTCGCAGTGCTGGTGTTGGCTGTGCTTATGCTGAGCTGGACTGTGAATGTCACGCTGGCGTCGGTAGAGTCTGGTGCTTCTGACGTTCCGCTGTCCCCAGTTGTTGATCCGGAAACAGCGGTAGCGCTTCGCCAGGACAGGCCTGTTGTGCACGCAGTGCTGTTTTGGTCGCAGACCTGCCCCCACTGCCATTTCGTGATTGACAACGTGTTGCCAGCGATCAAGGAGCAGTATCGTGATCAGTTCAACGTGCTGCTGGTTGAGATGAGATCACAACAGGACTGGGCGTCACTTGTCCAGACCGCTGCCTTGTTCGACATTCCGCAGGCAAGCGTGGGAGTGCCGTTTCTTGTCATAGGAGACAAAGCACTGCTGGGTTCTGGCGAGATTCCCAGCTATCTGCCGGGCTTGATTGAGGCCCATCTTGCCAGAGGCGGTCTTGAGTTGCCGGACATTCCAGGGATAGATAGGGGCATCCCTTTCGCCCTGCCGGGTGAGGAAATCTGCGAAGCAGGCACCGACTGTGTGGAGACAGCCGTGTTGGTTGGGCAACAGAAGCCGGATGGACACAACCTGGCCATTGCCATTATGGTGGGCATGGTGGGTGCACTGGCCTATGTGGGAACGAACACAGTTCGCTATTTTCGCACCCAGGCGAGATTTCGGGCGCCGAAGTGGCTGGAACAGACAACACCCTGGTTGGCTGTTGTGGGCCTGGGAGTCGCCGGCTATATGGCCTATGTCGAGACACAAGCTGTTGAGGCGGTCTGTGGCCCGGTCGGTGACTGCAATGCGGTTCAGAGCAGCCCCTATGCCAAGCTCTTTGGGGTGCTGCCCATTGGCGTGCTGGGCGTGGTCGGGTATATCGCTATCCTGCTTGCCTGGTTCTGGACCCGCCTGAGAAGAGGTCAGTCCGTTCGCCAGGCGCGTTGGGCAGTGCTTGCCATGACGACTGCGGGTACGCTGTTCTCGCTGTACCTCACCTATTTGGAGCCGTTCGTCATCAAGGCCGTGTGTGCCTGGTGCTTGACCTCGGCGGTCATCATCACTCTTCTGATGCTTGTGAACCTCTCGCCAGCGCTGCAACCGGTGCGCGGCAGAGCCAGACGCTGAGGTTCACTCAGAACGTTGTGCGGAGCGCACCGGGCAAGTCTCCTTCAGAGCAGGCCGGGTGATCATGCGGCGAAGGGAGCCAACAATGCTGATCGAGCACTATGATGTAGAGGTCTTCACGCCTCCATGCGAGCCTGGGGCGGAGCGCTTTGCCGCGCGAGCGCGCCTGCTGGTGGACATTTCGGAAGTGCTGCCCTACCTCAATGCGACTCTGCGCGGCGCGGTGTACAATCCCGCAGCCAAAGCGCTCACCTGGAAGAAGGGCGGGCACAACATCGCCTTCCACACCTATGAGATCGCGACCAGTAATGTGGAAGATCGTGAGGCAGCCGAGAAGGAGTTGCATGGTCTGATCGCCCTGGTTAATCGCACCTGGGACCGGCGCGACGAAATCGTGCCAGACCACACAACGCGGCAACGCCCTACGCCGATGGCTGTCTACAACCTACTGCCCAAGACGAACTGCCGCAAGTGCGGGGAACCGACCTGCTTCACGTTCGCTCTGAAGCTGGTTGCGTCGCAGGTGGCTGTCGAGGACTGCCCGCCACTCTTCGACCCAGAGAACAGCGAGAAGCTGGCTGCACTCCAGGCCATTATCATTGACGCGCCGGCGATCGGCTAATTGCAGGGGGTCACGGTGGACGATCCAAAGCATGCTCCCGATGCGCAATCGAATGAAGAGTTGTCTGGATGCGCCTGTGTTCAGGACCCGTTTGCCGCGTTGCCGCCCGAACTGCGCCCGAAGCCGGAATCGCAGATGCGCGGTCTGCGCAAGGTGACCTGCCGGGGGTGTGGCAAGACGTACTGGACAAACAAGTCTGGTGATCTCTGTGCAAGCTGCCAGAAGGCAGGTGTGAAGCTGCCCCACACTGAGGCGGCACAGGAGGAATGACCATGCTCGACATCAAAATTCTTGGGCCCGGATGCTTCAACTGCCTGGCAGTGGAGGAGATGGTTGTCCTGAGTCTGGAACAGCTCTCCAAGACCCACCCTGATCTGGAAGTGACGCTGGAGCACCTGCAGACGGCGAAGGAGATCTTCCGCTATCCCATTCTGTTCACGCCGGGGTTGGTGATCAATGAGAAGGTGGTCTGCGCTGGCCGGATTCCATCTGTGGATGAAGTGCTGAACTGGGTGACTGCCGCCATGCAAGAGACCGCCTGAGGAGCCAGCGGCTGCAACGTGCCAGCTCAGCGGAGCGTGTGGAGTCATGAATGATGAACCGGTGAGGCCACATCCCGTGCTGGCTTTGGCGCAAGCCATTAGCCGGAACGAACCAGCGGCAGTGGCTACTGTGGTCGAGGTGAGCGGTGCTTCTCCGGCGAAAGTGGGGGCGCAGATCGTGCTGCAGAGCGACGGCACAATCACTGGAACCGTCGGTGGGGGCAGACTGGAGGCGGCCATTCTTGCCGACGCGCGGGAGGCATTGGCGGCGCGGCACTCGCTGCTTAAGCACTACGCGCTCAAAGAGCAAGGCGAGGATGCGGTCGGCACACTTTGCGGCGGCGAGCTAACCGTGTTCATTCAGAGCTATACGCCAGCCCCGAAAGTGGTGATTGTGGGTGGTGGACATATCGGGCGTCCCTTGCAGACGATGGCAGAGGCTGCGGGGTTTGAGACCGTGGTGGTGGATGTCGAGGCTGGACGTGGGGCAGTGCCGGGGTTGCAGCAAATCGAACTGACCACTGACACCTATGTGGTGCTCATCACTACCGACCACGTCTCTGATGAAGCAGCGATGCGTCAGGTGATTGATTCGCCGATACCCTATATCGGCATGATTGGCAGCCGGGCCAAGTGCCAGATCGTCCTGGATCATCTGCGCGCTGACGGCTATGCGGAAGACGCCCTAGCTCGCGTGTATGCACCCATTGGTCTGGATCTGGGTGGGCCAACACCGGGCGAAATTGCGGTGGCCATTCTTGCTGAGATCATCGCTGTGCGAAGAGGAGGTAGCGGCCAGAAGAGGTCGCTCTAGATGGGCACCCCACCGAACGGACGGGTGAGATGTTCACGAAAGCGCTCTTCCCCACAGACTTCTCAGCGTATGCGAATACGGTCTTCACCTGCCTGCCCGATCTGAAATCAGCAGGGCTGCAGATTGTCGTCTTGGTGAGCGTCATCAAGGACAGCGACGTGCCGATGCCCGGCACCATGAATCGCGAAGACCTGAAGCGTGTTGAATGGAGCGTGCAGGAACGACTTAACATCGCGCGCATGGCGTTGGAAGGCCAGGGCCTTCGCGTTTTCACTCATCTGCGCTACGGATCGCCCGCCGAGCAAATTCTGCGGGTGGCTGAGGAAGAGCGAGTCAACCTGATCGTCATTGGCGCGCAGGGGAAGACCTTGGGCCAGGAATTGCTGTTGGGTAGCGTGGCCTATGAGGTGGTACGGGGAACGATGGTGCCTGTATTGATTGAGAAGGCCCTGGTTGTACGGAATATGGGGCACGTAGAGTGCCAGCTCGCCTGTCAGGAGATGTTTTCTCGCGTGTTGCATCCCACTGATTTTTCGGAATGCGCCGATGCCGCCTTCCAGATCGTCAAGCGCCTGAGAAGCACCGACACCCAAGAGGTGTTCCTCTTGCACGTACAGGATGAGCGCGCCATGCGACATCGGTCTCCAGAGCAAATCATCGCCTTTGACAATGAAGATATCGAGCGGCTGGAGAAATTGTGTCGCGCGTTAAGGATGTTTGGACTGCAGGCTCGGTTCTTGCTTCGTCACGGACACCCGGTGCGAGAAACGCTACGAGTGGCCGAGGAAGAGAACATCTCCCTGATCGTGCTGGGGTCTTATGGTCGTAGTGCGTTCAGAGAAATCGTCACCGGCAGTACCTTCGAGAATGTGCTGCGTCTGAGTCGTCGTCCCGTGCTTGTTGTGCGGCATTCGAGACCAGGAGCCTAGCACGGCCGCGCAGGATGAGCGTGCTCTCTCAACTTGAGGAGTGTCTGTTTGGGCACCAGGCAGCAGGTTACCATTCGCGTTGATGCTGAAGGACGCCTGATCGTCCCCCCCGAAGTCGCCCAGCGCCTGGGGTTCGCGCCTGGGGCCACGGTTCACGCGGAACTGGATGGTGCTACTCTCCAGATTCGCCAGACGATTCACCGTCTGGCGAAGGTCTACATTGAGCCGACGAGCCACTGCAATCTGGCCTGTCGCACGTGCATTCGCAATGTCTGGGACGAGCCGATGGGCCACATGTCCGGCAATACCTTTGCCCAGATCATGAAAGGAATTCGCGAGTTCCCTTTGCCGCAGACTGTCTTCTTTGGTGGATTTGGCGAGCCGCTGTTTCACCCGGGAATCGTCGAGATGGTCAGCCAGGCCAAAGCACGGGGAGCGTCGGTTGAGTTGATTACTAACGGGACGCTGCTGGACGAAACACGCTCGCGGCTGTTGATCGCAGCGGGACTGGACGTGCTGTGGGTTTCGCTGGATGGGGCAACACCCGAGAGCTATACCGATGTGCGCCTGGGAGCGGCACTGCCGGACGTCTTACAGAACGTGGATCGTTTCCGCGCCATGCGTCCCACGGCGCAGCTTCCATCGCCCGAAATCGGGATTGTATTCGTGGCGATGGAGCGCAATTATCATGACCTACCCGAATTGCTGCGCCTGGCCCGAAAACTCGGCGCAACACGCTTCATGGTCAGCAACGTGCTGCCTCATACCCCTGAGATGCGCGGTGAAGTGCTCTATCGCTATGCCATGAACAACGACACCTATTTCCCCTCCCCACATCAGGCCGAATTGGTTATGCCCAAAATGGATGCGGATCGGCTGGCCAGTCAGGCGCTGTACGAAGCCATTTGCGGCAACTGGAACCTGAATTTCATTGGCTCGAGCTCGCGGCTGGTCAGCGATCGTTGCCCGTTCATTGAAGCAGGGGCAACGGCGGTGGGTTGGGACGGTGGCGTGAGCCCGTGTCTGCCCCTGCTGCACAGCAATCACAGCTACCTGAATGGGCTGGACCGTCTGGCACGCAGATACATCGTTGGCAACGTCAACGACCGCGGCCTGGCCGAGCTGTGGCAGGCCCCCGAGTACGTTGCCTTTCGGGCCAGGGTGCAGGCCTTCGACTTTGCCCCCTGCACCATCTGCGATGGCTGCCCGCTGTCTGAGACGAACGAGGAAGACTGCTACGGCAATGGCTTCCCGACGTGCGGCGGCTGCCTGTGGGCGCAGGGACTGGTGCAGTGCCCCTAGCGGGAATAGGAGTCACTTGATGAGTGCCTTGTTTGACAAGCAGTTTGCCGTGATCGGTGTGGGCAATATCGGTCGCATCCTGCTTGAGCGACTGCAACACGCTGGCATCCCGCAGGCGCATCTGGCCGTCTGCGACTCCGATGCGGCGCGAGCTAGTGCTGTGGCAGAGGAGTACGGAGTCCGCGCCGCGCTGCTGGACGAAGACGCTATCTGCCAGGCCGACGTGTGGCTGATTGCCACGTCACCGGGCAGCGTGGCGGGTGTGGTGAAGGCGCTGGCTGCAGCGATGCGTCCGGGGCAGGTTGTGCTATCGTTTGCGGCCGGGGTGCCGCTCACCCGTCTGGAAGCGCTTGTGCCCGGCGGCGTCTCGGTAGTACGCATCATGCCCAATGCGCCATCGCTGGTCGGCCGGGGCATGAACCCGGTGGTGTACGGGGCATCCGTGACACCCGATGCGCGCGCAGTCGTTGAGGCTGTGCTGGCTGCGATGGGCGACGCGCTCGAGGTCGCCGATGACCAGATGAACTGGTGCGTGGGGCTGAGCGGCGCGGCGCTGCGCTCGCTCGTGCCCGTGCTGCAAGGCATGACGCAGGCAGGCGTGGAGGCAGGCCTGCCTGAGCGTGATGCCCGGCGGGTGGCAGCCCAGGTGATGTTGGGCACCGCGGCAGTCGCGCTGGAGACGAATCTCGGCTGGGAGGAGATCAAGGCGCTGACGCCCATGCAGACCGTTGACGAAGCGGCCGTCGCGCAGGTGTTCCTGGAAGCAGCCCGTGGCGCAAAGGCCAAAGTGGACGGGTTGCAGCATAAGCTCTGGGGCGCTGAAGCGCCACTCTCGTAGCTGCCGGAACAGGTGACGTCTGCCTGAGGTCCAGGGGGCCATCATGAAAAAAGTCATCTCGCTGGTGCTGGAAGATGCGGACATCATCGAACTCACGCGTATTCTGACGGACGACGACGCTGAGGCTGCCCTGGCCTTTCTCAAACAGCACCTCAAGGGCAAGCTCCGTCACGCGCTTGAGGGCGGTTGAAAGGTGATGATTCAGGTGCCTGGGGCAGGCATCGTCACTGTGCAGGGCAACATCTTCAAGCCGTGAGGAGGCGTGATCTTGCCAGACAATAGCGCGTATCTTGACTCGATCGCCCTGGTGCGCACCGTGCCATGCCTGGCCGAGCCAGGAAAGATCATCGTCATTGGCAGCCCCTCGCGCGACCTGGGCGATGTGCTGCCGTACCTAGCCACGCTGCCGAATATCATCACCTACAACCCGGATGCCCAGACGCTCACCTTCCGCCGGCCACGGGGCTTCTTGACTCTGTATAGTGACAAAGTAGTTTTCACTCAGGTAGATCACGTTGAGCAGGGCCTGGAGCTGCTGGCGGCTCTGGTGGATGCGATCAATGCGACGTGGGTGCAGCGCCACGAACTGACAGCTATCACCAGGCCCCGACGCGCTCCCCGTCCGCTGGATGTGTGGGCGTTGTTGCCTCAGTCCAACTGCAAGCTGTGTGGCGAATTGACCTGCATGGCCTTTGCCTTTGCCTTGTTACAACAGCAGCGAGACGTGAGCGAATGCGCGCCGCTGGCCGAAGATGCGACGTTCGCTGACCGGAGAGTGACCCTTGAAGCCCTGCTGGGAGTTGGTGCTTAACAGTGTCATGATCGCCACTAAACTCCCCACAATGATCGGAACGAAAATCCCCACCCTAGACAAGGTCGCGCCGAGGAACGAGGATGGGCTGGTCAACCC
>Ga0334890_1003327_pt1 | contig 16450 bp, 10 predicted proteins | sample GraSluR1_MG_3_FD_207220 | JGI IMG/M metagenome (GOLD analysis project Ga0334890, IMG submission 207220) | Sludge microbial communities from methane-producing bioreactor in Wageningen University, Netherlands - Granular Sludge_31_08-R1 | ecosystem: Engineered > Bioreactor > Anaerobic >... | reverse complement strand
TCCATCCCGTCGATGGCCTCAGCCAGGGCAAGTTCATCGCGGACATCGCCGTAATGGACGTCGACACCAAGGGCCCTGAAGGGCTCCACATCAGTGAGCCTCCGGACGAGAACGCGAACGAAGTATCCTTTGCCCGCGAGGACCTCCGTCAGCCTTCGACCGAGAAAACCCCCCGCCCCCGTGACGAGCACTCTTCCCTTGGTCGGGGCCCATTTCACTTCCTCTCTGGCAGGGACATTCCTGAACACGGGATGGAGCTTGCCGGCATCCTTCCATACCTCGTCCATGGCCTCGAGCACGGCGAGCGCGCTCTCGGCGGGAACGGGGGTGTCCGTCGCCTGCCGGATGGAATCGTAGAAACCGTGGATGAGGTTTCTCATCCCGGAATAGGGCTTCAGTTTCCCCGTGAGAAACCTGTACACGTTGGAAAATGTCTGCGTGCTGAGTTCCCGGGCCACCCCGAGGTTGCCTGCTATCTTCGTCACCGCCCCCGGGAGTCCCGTCAGCCTGCTGGCTACCATGGTCATATAGTTGAAGTCCACGGTGATGATGGCCTTCTTGTGGTAGATTTTCAGAAAATGCTGGAAGGGCCTCGCGTTGAAGGAGACGGTGAGCTTGCCCATGGCCCTTTCGCCCTCCACCATGATGTGGAGCTCGTCGGAAAGACCCTGTATGAGGGCCCCGCAGGAGGCGGCCATCGTCTGCATCCTCATGGGCCTTCCCGTATACTCCAGCATGAGATACAGGGGATGGGAAAGGAAGTCGTGGAAGAGACCTCCGGGCAGGGAGAAGATCCAGGATACCTCGCCCGCCCTCCGGTAACCCATGATCTCGGGTATGCGGGGGTTTATCCCGTAGTAGCTTTCCACGTAGGTTATGTCCCCGGGGCGCAGGTCTTTGAGGACATCCTTTGCCTTCAGCATCCAGGGATCGAAGAGATGATTGTGGTCAACACACAGTCTGACGCCGTTATGGCCGGCAATGTCGTAGAGCCTCGCAGCGCTCTTGTGGTCAAGCGTCATTGGCTTCTCGACGAAGACGTGGTTCTTCAGGTTCATGGCCTTCTCGGCAAGCATGGCGTGCGTCTGAGGGGGCGTGGTGATATGGATGACGTCCGTCGCTTCCGCGCGGATCATCTCCTCGAGGTCCCCGTAGCAGTTCGCGATGCCGTACGCGTCGCCTGCCCGTTTAAGGGCCTTCTCATCCCTGTCCGCCACCGCGCACAGGGTGGCCCCCGGATAGGACCGAATGAAGGCCTGGTGATGATGAAAGATCGTTCCGCAACCGACAACACCGACTCTGAGCTTATCCATTCGACGCTTCCTCCCTTTTATTGAGCATAGACAGATAACATCCCTCGATCCTCCGTACCCATGACGACCTGTCAAAATCGCGAAGGACCCTCCTTTTGGCGTTCATGGAGATCGCCATATACCTGTTGCCGTCCACAACGAGCATCTCGACTGCCCGACAGAGGGCCCCCGTGTCCCCCGCGTCGACGATAAGGCCGTCAACGCCATCCTCGATGACCTCGGGAATTCCGCCCACTGCCGTGGAGACCACCGGTATGCCGTGCTTCATCGCCTCGAGGACGGTGAGCGGCACTCCTTCCGTCGAGGAGGCAATGACGAGCATGTCCAGCAACGAATAGACCTCTTCCATGTTCTCGACGAACCCGGTGAACCTGACCTTTCCATCGAGGCCCAGTCTTATCGTCAGGCCCTCGAGACATTCCCGTTCAGGACCTTCGCCGACAACAACGAACCTCAGATGACCGTATCGCCCCGACAGCCTTCTCGCCGCCTCCAGAAATCCCGCTATGTTCTTTTCCGGGCTCAACCTTCCGACGATGCCTATCAGAAAGTCCCCGTCACGCTTGCAGAGGGGAATGGGGGTACCGGAACGTTTCCGCTCGTCGCCCAACCCGGGGGCGACGGCGTTGCGGATCGTTGTCATTCTCTCCCCCGGCACACCGCTTGAGCGCAGCGTCTGCCCTATCTGGTCAGAGACAGGCAGTACAAGGTCAAAGAAGCGCAGCACGAGTCGGTCACATTGCTCGTAGAGGCGCAATCGCGAGTCGATGGGCACGAAGCCGTGGACCGTGGCGATCACGGGGCGCGACGACAGCCTGGCGGCTATGAGCCCCACAATGTCCGAACGGTAGCCGTGGGTATGAACGATGGCGATCCTTTCGGAGAGAATGAACCGCACGAGACGGGGTATGTTCTCCACGTCCAGGGTACGCCTCAGCCAGAAGACGGTGCCGGGGATTCCCATCTCACGCACACGTCCCAGGAACTCATTGTCGGGGGAACGGGCATTCACGAAGGAGCCGATGACAACATTGAACCGTGAACGGTCTATGGCGTCCGCAAGGCTGAGGACCACCCTCTCGGCCCCTCCGAAATGTGTCGGCGCGATAAGGTGCAGCACGGCGATTCGTTCTGTCCGGGGCATGCCTGTCATGTCTTCCGTGAGATCGTGAGGGCGGGTCGGCCTTTTCGCCAGCCCGTCACCCTTTTTATGGCCCTCGCGGGGTTACCGGCGACAAGGGTGAAGGGAGCCACGTCTCTGGTCACCACGGCACCGGCGGCCACAACCGCACCCTCCCCTATGGTGACCCCCTTGAGGATCATGGCCCGGCAGCCGATCCAGACCCCGTTCCCGATCGTGACGGGTCTCACCATTTCAGGACCGTTGTCGGTCGAATGGTAGTCCCTGTCCATGATAACGCAGTCCCAGGCTATGATGGCGCCATGGCCGATATCGACGAGCCTGCCGGCGTGGATCTCCGTCCTGTCGCCGATGGAGCAGTTCCTGCCTATCCTGATGCGGGCCCTGTCAACACCGCCGCGCCCCCGGCAGGAGAGTTTCACGCCCGGCCAGAGATCCGTCATGTCGCCCACCGAGATGGTCCCGTCGCACCTGACTATCCGGAGCCTGCCCCGCACCGATACCAGGGCCTGCCTCTCGAAGTTAAGGCAAGAGACGACATACCCCCGCGCGAAGCGAAAGGCAGCCGATGCGACCTGAAAAGGGGATCTGTCTCTCAGTTTTCTCAGTATCTCTGCGGGTCTCATCTATTCCCAGACCCCTTCCAGGGAATCGTGGGACCGGGGATGGAGTGTCTTCTGTCCCACCATCTTTGCCAGAAAATCGAGGCCGAAGGTCAAAAAGGGCAACGGATCCCTGAGGCTGAGATCGTCGAAGGCAGTCTTCCCGCCAAAGAGCCGGAAGTACTCCCTGAGGAATCCCATCCTGTCGCCGGCACTCCTGAGGGCTGCGGGAAAGGTCCTGAGGTCTCCCCACACCCATCGCGTAACAACACCCTTGCTGAAGCCGTCGACATGGCTCGTGTCGCCGTCACGGGCCAGCGTGTAGAGCAGGTAGGGGAAGTCCACGCCGCTGGCGACACCCTGCACCAGGGAACCCCAGAGGCGCGGGTTGATGTCGATGAGGTAGGGTGTCCCCGTTGCCTCCTCGACGATGAAATCCGCCTGGCATATCCCGTGCCAGGCGAGCTTCTCCAGCAGTCTTCTCAGATGGCCCACCGCGACGGGGTTATCGACGCTGACCCTCAGCGTCGCCTGCCCTCCTGTGAACGGGAGGTCTCTTAGCTGCTTGTAGACGACATGGGCCTTCATCTCTGCGCGGCTGAAAAGCATCGCCACGCAGTGGACCGTCCCGGCGATCTTTTCCTGTACGGAGAACCTCTCCCATGGCCGCCCGAAGTAGGTGTCCCCGGAAAGGATGGCCTCGAGTTCCCGCTCCGTCGCCGCCTCCCTGATACCCCAGGCTCCCCCGCCCTGATAGGGCTTCACGAACACGGGGTAGGTAAGGGCCGCGGCCTTCGGACCCGCCCTCCTCAGTTCCGCCGCTGCGAGTGTCCGCGGCACGGGCACACCGAGGGACTGAGCCAGCGGCATCCATCGGTCCTTGTTGTGCGCCGTCAGGATCTGGTCATAATCGGGGATGGCCATGCGGACATACCGCGAGACCTTGTCCTTGTATCTTGACAGGAGAAATGTCTCCTCAAACACGGGTATGAGCACCTCTGCCCTGAGGCGCCGCGCGTTCTTGACGATGGAGGCTATGAAGCCCTCCCGGTCCCTGAACGGGGACGGGTAGATGAAGTGCCCCTTTGAAAAACGGGAGGCAAAGGACATGGACAGGGGCACGAAGTCGGCCGTGTAGACGGGTATGCCCTTCCCGCCGAGGCTCCTGACAACGGTGTAGGCAATCCTGTTCTTCGCGTTCGTGACGATTGCACTCATGATGTGGTCACCTTGATATGCAGAATCTTCTCCTGAGCATGTTGCGTATATGCTCCCTCCATTCCTCAAAGAAAGGCCTGGGGTCCCTGGGATCGAAGATCGCGAAGGACATCCTGCCCAGGTACGGGCGCAGATATTCCCTGATCGAGAGCCCTTCCATTGCGTGGTTCCGCACCGTGTGGAGGACGTCTTTGTACAGATGCACCCAGTAGACGTTCTCCCTGAAGGAGTGGACCCGTATCTTCTCGTGCCGGACAAGGTCCGCGTACTGGATATAGGGAAAGTTGATGCCGCACGAGGTGCACAGGGCGGTGTAGAATATGAACCTGGGGTTGATCTCGATGAGCTTGTACTGGTCATCGCGGGGATCGTATTTCCACTCGATCTCCGAGAAACCGTAATAACCGAGCTCTCTCAAGAGCCTGCGGCTCAGTTCGTCGACGTCCGTGACCCTCTCACTTTTCGTCACCCTTCCCTGACCGTACCTCGGCGGGTCCTGCCTCAACTTCCGCGATGTCATGGAAGCCAGAATCTCCCCCGATCGATCGATGTACGAAGCGAACTGGACCATCTGTTTGCTGTCCGGGCCGGGAATGATCGTGCATATCATCATACCGAAAACATCATGGACAAAGTTGCCGGTAAGGTCCCTGTACACGCCGGCCAGCTGCTCAAAACATTCGATCTCGATCATCTTGAAGCCGAAATGCCTGATGAAGACGTGGGCCCGACCCGGCTTCAGGAGACAGGGAAACGTTATCCTGCCCCTCAACCGGTACAACTCTTCAAGGGACCGTGCGTGGAAGGTTTCGGGAACGGGAATCCCCTTTCGGCGCGCGTTCTCATAGAGAGATCTCTTGTCCAGGATGCCTTCGATGACATTGAGGGCTGGCGTGGGGACAATGTAGTATCGCGACAGGATGTCCCTGTATCTCGCCAGGAATTCCACGCCGTAGTCTTTCGTTGGTATGATCAACGTGCCGTACCACTTGCGCCCGTTCTCCAGAAGATAGACAAGGAGGCGCTCCGGCTCTTCGATGAAGCGCGGGACCTCTATGCGTTCTGCGACGTATCTCGAATACCTTCCGATCTCCTCGCTCTCCTGGTCATAGATGACTATGGAGCGGACTCCCCGCCTGCCAAGGGCTCTCATTACCTGGTATCCCAGGCCCGTAGCGTTGAGCAGAATGACCCTATCCCCGGATGGCGGGATATGTTTCGCTGTGTGCAATAGTCACCCCATGAACAGACGGGACCAGGTCTGGAGGGCAAGAACACCCATGAGCAGCGTGGCCCGGTCCGGCAGGCCGGCCTGGTGTTCTCTTCTCAGTCTTTCGACCTCTTTTGCTTCGAAAAGTCCGACCTTCTTCATCTCGGCTTCCGAAAGCGCCGTCTCCGCCCAGTCCGGAAGGCGGCTTCCCGTGAGCCAGGTTTCGTAGGGCGCGGCCAACCCTTTCTTCCTGCGGAGCCTTGCCCCCTCGGGCACGATACCCTTCACCGCGTTCCTGAGCAGGAACTTCTCGGTAAGATCGAAATAGGCGCCGTCGACCTTCAGGCGGAAGGGGACTGACGCGCAGAATTCCCACAGTTTGTGATCGAGAAAGGGCACTCGCGCCTCAACGGAATGGGCCATGCTCATCCGGTCGAGCGAGTGGTTGATGTCGTCGACCATGCGCGTCCGCGACTGCAGCCAGAGCATCTGGTCGCACAGGGGCCGTCCCGCCACGGCCGGCAGATGGTCCTTCCAGGAATCGAGCAGCGATCCGCCCTCACCCCGTACCGTCTCGGAGACCTCACGGCGAAGCAGGCGCTCCCTGATCTTCGGGTCGCCGATAGTGAGCCACGCGCGGTACTGGTCTCCGGCCTCCCTGTGCCCCTCTCTGAGGACCCTGTACATCCCCATGGCGCCGGCACCTCGGGAACGAAGGAGGAGGCCTCGCGCAACGAAGGCGCGCAGGAAGAAAGGCAGTCCAAGAAAAGGTCTCGACCAGACCTCGCCCCGGTGCCAGTGGTAACCCGCCAGCAACTCGTCGGACCCCTCGCCGGTCAGTACGACCTTCAGGCCCTTCTGCCGCACCGCCCTGTGCATGTTGTACTCGGTGACGAACACGGGTTCCGCAAGGGGCTCCTCGAGATAATAGAGGGCCTCGGGGTAATCGTCCATGCTGTCCTCGCCGAAGGCGACGGGGATGTGGTCAGTTCCGAGAGCACCGGCCGTCTCGCGGGCGGCATCGGCCTCGTTGAGACGGCAGCTGTCGAAGCTTATGGATATCGTCTTCAGGCTTGTCGAAAGAGACCTCTGCGCGAAGGCGGCTATCGTCGCCGAATCAATCCCGCCCGACAGCAAAGCCCCGAGAGGCACCTCGCTCATAAGGTGCATCCTGATGCATTCCTCCAGAAGGTTCCTGAACTCCTCGGTCAGTTCCCGAACGGTGCTGCCGTTCCCCCCGCTGTAGACGAGTTCCCAGTATTTCTTTATCCTGACGGTCCCGTTCCTCACGGCAAGGAAGTGGGCCGGAGGGAGCTTCCTTATCCCCTTGCAGATGGTGCGCGGGTTCGGCACGAACCCGACGGTGAGAAATGCATCGACCGCCGCCATATCCATGCGGCAGGGCATCCCCGATTGCAGCAGGATACCGCGGATCTCGCTGGAAAAGTAGAGCCTGCCCCCTTCCTCCGCGTAATACAGGGGCTTGATCCCCATGCGGTCCCTGCAGAGAAAAAGGGTGCGCTCGGAGCTGTCCCAGATGGCGAAGGCGAACATCCCCCGCAATCTCGACAGGCAGCCTTCCATACCCCACTCTTCGTATGCGTGGACGATCGTCTCCGTGTCCGACCTTGTCGTGAACCTGTGGCCGCGCCCCAGGAGTATCTCTCTTAACTCCAGGTGGTTGTATATCTCGCCATTGAAAACGATGGATATGGCTCCATTCTCGTTGGACAACGGTTGATGCCCCCGCGCGACATCTATGATGCTCAGGCGGCGCATCGCCAGCCCGGCATACCCGTCGGTGAAGGCGCCCGAATCATCGGGTCCTCTGTGCGAGAGGGCGTCGTTCGCCCTTACGAGCCGGGCGGGCTCCGGCGGCTTCCCGCCGTTCATGTTCACAACACCGGTAATGCCGCACATGCTCCCTCCTTCCATGCGATGAACTGATGGACACCCATCATGATGTGGCCCCATTTGCACCAAGCGGCGAGGTCCTGCCGCCCCTCCGCCTCCTGATCACATTGCCCGCGTGCTGCTTCCACTGTTCGAGAAACGGTCTGAAGTCCCTCGGATCGAATATGGCGAAACACTTCTTCCCCAGGTAGGGCCTCACGTAGTCCCGCAGGGAAAGGTCTTCCAGGCGGTGGTTAAGCACGGTGTGGAGTGCGTCCGCGTATTCGTGGATCCAGTACACGTTTTCTTTGAAGGAACCGATCCTGATCTTTCTGCCGAGAACCAGGTCCGCGTACTGGATGTACGGAAAGTTGATGCCGCAGGCGACGCAGAGTCCCGTGTAGAATATGAACCGGGGGTTGATCTCTATGAGCTTGTACGCCCCGTCGCGGGGGTCGTACTTCCACTCTATCTCGGAGAACCCGTGATAGTGAAGCTCCGTGAGAAGCCTCAGGCTGATCTCGTCCACGCCGTCGACCTTCTCGCTTATCGCCACCCTCCCCTGCCCGTACCGCGGCGGGTCCTGCCTGAGCTTCCTCGACGTCATGGAGGCGAGCACCTCTCCCGACCTGTCCATGTAGGAAACGTACTGGACCATCTGCCTGCTGTCGGGGCCGGGGATTATGTCGCATATCATCAGTTCGAACCTGTCGGACGTGAAGTCCTTCGTAAGCTCCCTGTAGCGCCTCGTGAGGTCGGTGAAGCTGTGGACCTCGAACATCTTGACGCCGAATTCCCGTATGAACAGGTGCGCGAGCCCCGGTTTCAGGAGGCAGGGGAACGTGAGAACGCCCTCCAGCGAGCAGAGATCTTCCATCGACCCCGGGGAATGGATGGCCGGCACCGCGATGCCGATGCGCCGTGCGACGGCATAGAGCGACCTCTTGTCCACGATGGTGTCCACGACATCGAGGTCGGGGGTGGGGATGACGTAGTGGGCAGACAGCTTGTCCCTGTTTGCCGCGAGGAATTTGATCCCGTAGTCGTCGGTGGGGATTATGAGTGTTCCCTTCCACTCACGCTTCCTGTCGAGGAGGAAGTCGGTCAGGACACCCTGCCTGTCGAAGTAGCCGGGTATCTCGTGGGTCTCGACGACGTGCTTCGAGAACTGGGCGATCTCGTCGGGCTCGTGCCCGTAGATCACGATGCTGCCGATACCCTCCGCGGCGAGGGCCTTCACGACCTGGTACCCCAGTTCACGCGCCGTCAGAACGATCACTTTTTCCATAGTCTTCCCATCCTCCCCTGTTTCACGAAGTGCACGGCTTTTCCGATACTGAGCTTTCTAAAAAATACAGGCCAGTACAGCGGGTGCGTGAGGATAAGCGGCAGGGTGTACCGGGTGAGGATCGTCCTCCTGCCCGCCTCGTTGAGCTCATACGCCGACGCCTCCACCTGGCTGTTCATCCGCCTGAGCATACTGTCAAAGAAGGATGCGAGAGAGGCAGGCAGCGTACGGGGCAGCGTCTTTTCGCGGTAGACGGGGTACACTCCGGCAACCTCGCAACCCGTCCCCTCGAAGAGCACCTTCACGTACATGCCGATCTTGCATTCGGGACGCTGAAAGAGAACATTCTCCCTGCAGTCCTCGTAGCGTATGCCGTAGGGCAGACTCTCATACTCTTCCCGGGGCGTGAAGATGAAATTTCCCAGGGAGTAGAATATGTACCTGCCCTTATAAACCTCATAACCCTGGGGCACGTGCGGATGGTGGCCGATGATGAGGTCGGCGCCCTGGTCGATGAGCCGTCTGCCGGCCTCCTGCTGGTCGGCGTTGATGAAGATGTTGTGGTCATCGCCCCAGTGGAGGAACATGATGAGAAAGTCGCAGTCCCGCTTGAGGGAAGCCACGTCGAGGTCTCCGAGGTCCCTGAACAGGTGGCCGCAGAACTGCGTCTCCACCCAGTTGACCGCCGCCATCCCCAGGGTGATCCCGTTGACGCTCACACGGCGATACTGGGACAGCTCCCCGTAGTCGATGCCGAAGCCCCGGATCCCCCTGTCGTCAAGGAGCCTTTTCGTCTCATCGAGACCCTTTTCAAAGAGGTCGAAGATGTGGTTATTGTTGAGGCTCACGTGGGTAAAGCCAAAGCTCTCGATCACCGGCAGGTTCGACGCGTCCGACCATAAGGGGATCTTCCTCATGTCCACGGCCGCGGGCGGCGCTGAGACAACGGGACATTCCAGGTTGCCGACGATAAGGTCGGCCTCCTTGAATTGCCTGAGGAGCCCCGGATCGGGCGTTTCGTCTACCGCTCTTGCTCCGGGCATGACATCGCCCGTAAAGATACATTCGATCATGGATCACACCATCCTCGGGCGCCCGGTTGCGCCCGCTCCGGAAAGGGCCTCCGCAAGCTTGCCGAACAGCCTTCCGTAGAACTCAAAAGGGCCCGCGCTGCCCGATATGCCGATATCGCCGCAGGTGTTGATCATGAACCTGAAGGTGGCAAGATAACCCGCCCTGAGACTGCCTTTACAGAGAAACTTCGCTTTCTTCAAGGTTCTGTGGGTATTTTCGTTCCAGTCCATCGTGACCAGCAGGAGCCTTTTGAAGCCGGCCGGCAGAAGTGCCCGGCAGGCCGTCACCAGGATGGACGGGGTAATACTCCTGCCCCTGTACTCCTTATCGACATAGGCTTTGTAGGCATACACGTCGCCGTCCTTCAATTGCAGCGTGACCTTGATCTCCAGAATGTACTTCTCACGGGGACTGAACCATATATACCCCGCTATCCGCTCCCCGTCCTCGCAGACAAAACAGCGCTCCCCCCTCCTTACGCGCTCGACGACATCCTTCATATCGAATACCGGCTGGAAAAGAGTTTCCCGTTTTCGCTGGGTCCCGAGCAGCTTCGCGAAGGTCCCGCGGTCCCCGGGCAACAGTTCCCTGCATAGGAGACCTTCCGCGCACCTGATATCCATGGAGGCTACGTCCTTGATCGATTGCGTGTAGAGCATCATCGTGTCCCGTGAAAACATGTACCGTCTCACCTTAGGTAAAAATCCGGCCATGAACCCTCTTTTCGGTTTCACCCCTATTCATGGAATGCGAGGCCGTCGCTCACGTGGGCAGCCCCTGTCGAGGCGCAAGGGGCTTTCCCGATACTCCGGCGCCGCGACCCGGCACAGCATCGTTATATCCATCCGGGTATGATGAAGCCCGGTGAACCGACGGGAACCCGAGCTTGCGAAGGATCCTTCGATAGAGGCCGAACACACCGGTCTCGTTCCGGAAGGCAATGTCCCTGCATCCATTGATCATGTACCTGAAGGTAAGGAAATAGCCCGCCGTCACGGTGCCGGCGACCTGAAACTTCGCTTTCAGGAGGGACCCTTCCGCGGCCTTGTTCCAGGCCATGGTGGCGGTGATCTTCCGGGTGAAACCCCGGGGGACCAGGTCTCTCCTGGCCGCGTCCATCTTGCCCCCGACTATGTTCCGCCGTCTGTAATCCTTCAATATGTATCCATTGTAGAGATAGAGATCCGAAGGCCTGAGAAGGATGGTCGACTCGATCTCAGGAATGTACTTCACCTGCTTCGCGAACCAGGAATATCCGACAATCCTGCCCTTGTCCTCCCCGATATAACAGACCTCTCCCTCCTCGAGCCGTTTCGCGGCCTCCTCCATTTCAGCAGGCCTGAAGATGGGCTCGGCATCCCCTTGAACGGCCAGTATCTCCGTCAGCCTGTCATAGTCGGCGGGCAACGCCAGGGGTCTGAAGACAAGCCCGTCGTGCGGGAAACTCCACGGATTGGTGTCATTGTAGCGGTACTCATAGAAGACCATCGTGGTCCTGGAGAAGATATACCGCCTAATCCTGCGTAGAATACCCTCACCGCCCGTCATCTTATGCATTGACATGGATGCACCTGTTCACGCATGGAATGTGAGTCCGTACCGGGCAAAAAGAGCCCTGTTCTTCGGCGTCAGGAGCCCTCCGTTCGTCGCCTGGACGCCCGTCGTTCCCCACTCGATATTTCCCTCGATCATCACCGGGCCTGAAGGCGAGACCGCCAGGTCCCAACCTATCGCCTTGAGCTCGCTGAAGACCTTTTGCGCCTTTGCCGCCGTTTCCCTCACCTCTTTCCAGTAAGGGACCTCAAAACCTTCGAAGACGGTACCCGTGAGGGGATGTCGTCTCAATTCGGCCGCCTGCGGGGTCTTTCGAAAGCCACGTTCCTTGAGCCTTCCCGTTTCGATATCCACCCCTACCACGATCCCCCCCAGTGTAAAATTATCGACTGCCGTTTCGTCCGAGCTCGTCCGCAGCATCGCGGCGAGGAACTCCACCTCACCGTCGGGAGTCAGGAGCGTAATGACACGTATCGTGTTCAGGCAAAAGGGGTTCATGCTCTCCATGCACGGGTGCTGCCTGACCACTTCCTGGATAATGAAATCTCCTGATACGTTCCCGGCGCCGTGGATGGAGCCTTCCGGGATCGCCGCCGCTCTTAACTCGATTTCCCGGCCGTTGCGGCAGGCGAAGTATATCCCTCTTCCCTGCACCCCATGCCTTGGCTTCAGGATCACCCTCTCAAGGTCCTCCGCATCCATCATCCTCGCAAGGTGAGGGTCGTTGGCGGCGGGGAACTGCGGGGTGCACACGCCGTAGAGTTCGGGGACCGGTATGTCGTGATACCGGCAGAGGCAGTGGAAGAGATACTTGTCGTTCACGAGGGAGCTGTAGCTGTCGTTCCACAGGCTTTTGTACAGCCTGTGCTTGAGAAGCGGCGCCACGGGTTCGTCCATGTATTCTCCAAATTCCTCACGTCTTTTCATCTGAAACCGGAAGAGGTAGTAATTCACGGGCATGAGCTTGAGGACAAAGAAGAGGTACAGGTGATCGAGGATTATGGCGGACCGGGATTTCCCCGGGGGGGCGCCGCCGTTATGGGGCCGCGCTATCCCCCGGAGAACCTTCGGGAACTGTGCGAAATGGGACGAATAGTGATGGATGGACCTCAGTATGCCTGTCATCTCAGTGAAGGCGGCTTGAGGTTGAAGTTGATCATCTCGTGGGCGTTCTGGATCCTGTTGAGATGCGCCAGGATCGCGTCGTCGCTCATCCCGTTCAGGTAATCCTGGAAGTAGTTGAGGGCCGTGTAGAGGTCCGTATCACTTGTCGTGCAGGTCAGGATGCCGCGGTGGAAGATGCCCGCATAGTAGTTGCAGGAGTTGCAGGAACCGTAGAACAGGCGAGCGTACTTGAGGTCGCTCTCGCTTATCCCGGTATTGCCATACAAAATGGTCTTGTCATAGAAGCCGCCGAAACCGTAGTAATGAGGCTTGTAATGATAGACGTTGTCCGCCAGAACGATGGCGTTGATGTTGAAGCTCTGAACATAGTCGGATTTGGTGATTGCGCTGCTCCCGCTGGCGGATGTGACGGTAAGGGTCACCGGGTACATGCCCGCCGTTAGAAAGGAATGGATAGGGTTCTGCTCCGTGCTCGTCGTGCCGTCCCCGAAATTCCAGAGCCAGCTCGTGGGATTCCCCGAGCTCTGGTCGATGAATTCAAGCGGTGTCCAACCGGTGACGATACGGTTCTTTGCCGCGAACTGGGCTTTCAAAGCGGCCGTCTGGCCCACCGCGATGAGACCCGTTTTGATCTCCGTATCCTGCGCCCCGGTGGTGGTGGTTATGGTGAGACTCACCGTGTACACGCCCGGGCTGGCGTACGTGTGCTGGGGGTTGCGCTCCGTGCTCGTCGTGCCGTCCCCAAAATTCCACAGCCAGGCCGCGATGTTCGCGCCGGCGCTGGAGGATATCTGACTGTAATCCGTGAAGCTGACTGCCAGAGGAGCCGAGCCCGTTATGGCGCTGACGCCGAACTCGGCCTGAAGCATGTTGGTGAGGCCCGTGAGGGCGGTGAACATTATGGAATCGGCGACCACCCTTCCGTTCGCGTTGTCCGTCAGCCGGACAGTGTAGCTGCCTTTGCCGAAATAGAAGGACCCCAGGGTGTACCCGCCTGACGGTGGCGCGACGGTCTGGTCGACCTGAACGTCCGTGTAACCGCCGTAATGCTGCACCCTGTAGACGGCGTTCGAAGCGTTGCCGCTGCCCGACTGCCATGATGTTGAGACCTTGTAGTATCCCGGGGTATTGACCACTATGGTCCATGTCGCCGAATTCTCGCCCGTACCGGCGGAGTGGTACTGATAATTGTAGCCCATGTACTCGATCTTCGTCTGATCGCTCTCCTTCGCGACAGGCCAGGTGCCGACAAAATCGCACCGGTTGAACTCCGTGGCGTTGTTGACGATGAAATACTCGGGGTTGAGAGTGGGGTTGGGCGCGAGACCGGCAGCGGAATACCACGGGGTCACACCTGAATCGGGAAACCTCTCAAGGTAGCTCCCGTCGGAGAGCTCGATCTTGTAGAAGGTGGGATCGCCGGCGAGTTTGTAGGTCAGGTAGTAGTTGTAGGGAGGAAGACCTTCGGCAAAGGTGTAGGGCATGATGCCGCTTGTGCCGTCCTTGAAGACGGGCAGCCAGTTCGGGTACGCCTGGCCGTACTGGACACCGTCGATCTTCACAGAAACCATGGGAGTGGAGGTGTGCGTGAAGCGGTCATCGTCTATATAGTAAATGTCATTGATCTCCTGGACGTAGACCTCATTTCCTTGAGCGAAGGACGCACCGAGACCGAAGTTGGAATGGCCATTGAAAATAATGTGTGCGTTCTGCTCTTTCAACGCCGCCATGAAACCGGAAGGCGAGGTTATAAAGCGGGTCCTGAAGGTCCTTCCCGTAGCCGTGTTCTGATACACCCAGGCGTCTCCGACCTGTGTGGCCCCCAGGTTCGCGAGGATTATCTTCGCGTTGTTGATGAATACAGCGTCCTTGGCATACCCGTCAACAAGATAGACATTCTCCTCAACCGGGACCGTATGGATGTACTGTGACATCGTCTTCGTGTATGAGCCTGCGGAGTTGGATACTGTGAGCGAAACCGTGTAATAGCCGGGATTCGCGTAGACATGCGACGGGTTCTGCCCGGTGCTCGTCGTGCCGTCGCCGAAGTTCCAGAGCCAGGACGATACCATCCCGAGGCTCTCGTCTGTGAATTGAACGGTCATGCCTGCATTCCCCTCGACCACGTTGGCGGAGAAACTCCCGGCGGGGACGGTGGGACCGGTCTTGAGAAAGCTGACGGCATCCGCACAGGTGCTCGATGGACTGGCCTGAGCAGTGATGGTTATGCTGTAGGTTACCCCGGCCGCGAATTCATAGACGCCGAGGCTGTTCCACTGCCCGGCGTCCTGGAGCTGGTTAATGGTGACCGCCTTCGTTCCCCCTGCATAGCCGATGCTTACAGGTATCGAAGAGCTGCGGGTCGATGCTGTGGTCCACCACATGGAGACATCGTAGTAGCCCGCCGATGGGGGGGTGAACAACCAGGTGAAGGTCGAGCCATCACGGGACCAGACGGAGTTGGTTCCGTAATAGCCCTCGGCTGTTGACGTCGACCAGGTTCCGGTCTTCGACGTCACGGAATCGGTGTTGTCGATGATGACGACGACATTGAGGTCCTCAAGGACAGGCCATGACCAGACGCCGTTTCTGCCCTTGACCCTGAAGGCGATGGTGTGCGCCCCGGCACTCAGAGTGGAGAGCGTCACCGAGGCCCCGGTCCCTATGACACCGTCGATAGAGGACGACCATTCGTATGCGGCAGGCGTGCCGTCGCCGTGGCCGGTCAGGGTGACAGCCCCGCCGAGCTTGGCTGGGCTGGGGGAAATGGAGTCTATGTAAGCTGTGGGCATGGTCTTCTTGAGGGTGAGCTTCAGTGCGTCGGCGCAGGTGCTGGCAGGGTATGGCCGGGACGTGATGGTGATGTTATAGGTCACGCCGGAAAGAAAGACAAGGGATTCGGCCAGCGTGTTCCACTGACCCGCATTCTCGAGCTGATTGACGGTGACCGTCCGCGATCCGTCGGCGTGGCTTATAACGACGGGAATGGCAGCGGCCCGCGTCGTGGTTGTGGTCCACCACATTGAAACGTCGTAGACACCCGACAACGTCGGCGTGAAACGCCAGGTGAAGGTCGCCCCGTCGCGGGACCAAACGGAGTTCGCGCCGTAGCAGCCCGCTGCGCCCGAGGCGGACCAGTAGCCGGTACTCGACGTTGCGGAATCGGTGTTGTCGATGATGACTTCCAGGGACGGTTCGCCGACGATGAGCGTCGCCTTGGTCCCGGCCGACCAGAGACCTTCGTTGTCCTTCACTTTCAAGGTGATCGAGTGGCTGCCGGGGTTCAGCGCCGAGGTAGAGAAAGAGGCCGCGGTGCTAAGGGTACCGTCGATCGAGGAGGTCCACTCGTAAGCCGTGATGGCTCCCTCCGCGTCGGTGCCGTGGCCCGTGAAGGTGACGGATTCACCCTCGCCGGCCGGGGAAGGATTTATGGAATCGATGGTCGCCGTCGGGGCGGTGTTGGAGGAAACGAGAGTGAACTTCACCGCGTCGGCTGCGGTGCTCGAACTGTCTCCGTCCGCCGCGGTGATCGTCACGGAGCCGCTGCCGTTGAAGTAGTAGGTGCCGAGGCTGTTCCACTGTCCCGGGTTCTGCTGCTGGTTGACAATCGTGCTCGCCGTTCCGCCCGTGTAGCTTATGGCAACGGGAACGCTCGACGCCCGCGACGAATACCCCGACCACCACATGAAGACCTCGTACCTGCCGGCAGCCTGACCGGTCATGCTGAAGGTGTAGGTGGCGCCGTTGCGGGACCACAGAGAATTGGTGCCGTAATAGCCCGCTGCGCTCGAGGCATACCATGTGCCGGTGTAGGATGTCCCCGCGGCATCGTTATCGATAATGACCTCAGCGGACGGGGTTCCGACCGCAAGGGACACGGTCGCCCCCGGGGACCAGGTATCTTCGTTGTCCCTCACCCGGAAGGTGATTGTGTGGGTGCCCGTGGAGAGCGTCGAGGTGGAGAAGGAAGCCGTGGTGCCTATGGTACCGTCTATGGAGGAGGTCCACTCGTAGGCGGTGATGGTTCCGTCC
>Ga0334890_1003326_pt1 | contig 16451 bp, 18 predicted proteins | sample GraSluR1_MG_3_FD_207220 | JGI IMG/M metagenome (GOLD analysis project Ga0334890, IMG submission 207220) | Sludge microbial communities from methane-producing bioreactor in Wageningen University, Netherlands - Granular Sludge_31_08-R1 | ecosystem: Engineered > Bioreactor > Anaerobic >... | reverse complement strand
CCCGATGGGTGCTTTTCTTTTGATTAAATTCATACCATCGTGCTCCCGAATTTTTCACGCGGTTTTGTTTCTGTTAGCGGCGGCGTTGGCGTTTTTTTCTGCGGTTGAATTGTGTATAGATGTAGAAAAGAACTGCCAGGAAAATGATCACCAACACCGTGTACAGCATACCGCGCAGCATACTCGCCCACAAACCCGTGCCGGTTTCAGGTTCTTCTGAGATCTCAAAGTCACCTTCCAGCGGAATTTCAGTCGGCACCGGCGTCGGCATGATGCGGTCTTCTTCACTCACCTCAGAATAGTTACGCACTTTCAAATCAGTCGCGTAATCGTACTGGGGCCGGTCATCTTCAAAAAATACGGTCAGCCGCAGCCGATAATCGCCATCGGTAATCTGTTGGGTATCCCAGGTGGTCAGGATGCCTTCGGCGATGCGCTCATTGGATTCGTGCAGCAAGAACCAGGTAGTGTCGTTGGTGCCGCTCTCATGAGCGAATTCCAGCGCAAACGACTTGAAGCCAGGCACATCGGTGTTACCGCGGATCAGCACATTGCCCTGCAAAATAGACCCGTTCACCGGTTCTGTCAACAGCACACGATCTTCTTGCAACGGCGCCAGTCCCGCGACCAACATCGCCATAACCAGCACCGAAATAATCAAAAATAACTTCGACCGATTGTTCATGCAGTTAGTGTAGCATGAAGAAAAATAGAAAGCAAAACTGCAATTGCCCTCCTCTTTGACGGAGATTCGTTAACTTAATATAATAACCCCTCTCCAAAAGGCAAAACATCCTCTCATAAACCTTAAATAATGTTAGAATAATAAAAGATGTTGTTTTATTTCAAATTAATCTATTGTATGCTTAGTATTAAGCAGCAGCAACATCACACAATACCAAGGCTGGAGAAAAACCATGTCAGAAGAAGTGACAAAGACTGACCCCACCATCAAAGTAGAAACTTCGCAGGCAGCCCCTGCCCAAGGGACACAGCAGCCCAATAAAGCCCAGATAATCGGCATCGCAGTTGCTGCCGTGTTGTTCATTGGCTTGATCATCACAGGCGCTGTCTTGCTGCTGACTGGCGACCCGGGCACCGCCGCCAAATGGCGTGATGTCTTCATCATCTTCATGGCGCTCGAAATGCTGGTGATTGGTGTCGCCATCGTCATCCTGATGGTACAGCTGGCGGTGTTGATCAACCTGCTGCAAAATGAAATCCGCCCCATCCTTGAATCCACCAACCAGACCGTCAATACGGTCAAGGGCACCGCCGAATTTCTCAGCAAAAATGTGTCCGATCCAGTGATTAAACTCAATGGAGCCCTGGCTGGATTAAAGCAATTGATCAATTTGGTAAAACATCCGGGCGAATAGCCCATGTAGAAAAACTTATAAAATTTTTGAAATCAGACAAAAATAAAAGGAGATCCACTATGTCAGACAATGATAAATTTGGTGCATTTGTAACTGGTTTTCTCACCGGCGTGATCGCTGGTGGCGTTGCCTCTCTGCTGCTCGCCCCGCAATCCGGCGAAGAAACTCGCAAGCTGATCAAAGAGAAAAGCGTAGAAGTGTATGAAAAAGCCGAAAAGAACTTCGAAGAGGCTTACGCCCAGGCTGAAGCTTCGTTGGCAGAAGCCCGCGCAAAGATCGAGGAACTGACGGAACAGGCCAAGGAAAAAGCCGAGGAACTGCAGGAAAAAAGCCACATCATGCTTGAAAATATTGCCCCCGCTGGCAAGAAAACCAAAGTAGAAGAAGTTGTGGCAGAAGAACCTGTCGAAGAAACCCCCGCAGAAGAATAAACTACCTAAGCTAACGAAAATTTCATAAATAAGCAACGTGCCGCCATGATGGTGGCCGTTGTTTTTTAATGCCTCACTGAGTTCGCCCATGTTATACTGAATGGGTTGTTAACCACAGGAGGCATATGCGCAAATACCTATACTTTACCATCTTCACCTCAGGCATGGCGTCGCTGGCAATCGAGATGGCGGCCAGCCGTTTACTCAGCAACGTTTACGGCACCTCTAACCTGGTCTGGGCGGGTATCATCGGCCTGATCCTGATCTATCTGGCAGTCGGCAATTTCATCGGCGGCCGCTGGGCTGACCGGTCTCCCCACAAAAAGACCTTTTTTGCCATTCTGGTGTATGCTGGTTTGACAACCGCTATCGTGCCAGTCATCGCACAGCCCGTACTGCGCACGGCTGCCAACGCTTTCGACCAGTTGCAAATTGGTATTCTGGTTGGCGCGTTTGTTTCTGTTATGATCCTGATGGTGGTGCCCATCATCTTGCTGGGCATGGCTTCTCCCTTCGGTATCCGCATCATTGCGGATGAAGAAGGCATTGGTGCCAGCCAGTTGGGCAAAATCTCCGGCAAAGTGTATGCCATCTCCACCATCGGCTCCTTCATCGGCACCTTTCTGCCCGGCCTCATCATGATCCCCACCATTGGCACCTACCAGACATTTGTGGTGCTGGGCGGATTATTGACCCTGATCTCCCTGATCGGCATTCTGCGGTCTGACGGCTGGCGCAAGGCTCTTCCGCTGGGCTGGACTTTTTTGATGATTTTAATAATCTCCTTCTTTGGCATCCAACGAACCATCAAAAACAGCCAGTACATGATCTATGAAGGTGAATCTGCTTATAACTATATTCAGGTGCTGGAAATTGGCGATGCCCGCTATCTACGCCTGAACGAAGGCCAGGGCCAGCATTCCGTCTATCATCCTGATGAATATTATTTCAGCGGGCCCTGGTCACAGGTACTGGTTGCCCCCTTTTTCAACCACGCGCCGGTTGCGCCAGCAGACATTCAGCGCATTGCCATCGTCGGACTTGCCGCAGGCACCACCGCCCGCCAGGCTTCAGTCGTTTATCCGCAGGCTATCGTTGACGGCTGGGAGATCGACCCCAAGATCATCGAAATCGGCAAGCAGTATTTCGGCATGGACTTGCCCAACCTGAACGCCTATGCCCAGGACGGTCGCTGGGGCCTTGAACACAGTCCCTATTTGTATGACATCATCAGCGTTGATGCTTACCGCCCGCCCTACATACCGCCCCATCTGACCACTGTAGAATTTTTCGGCATCGCCCACGAAAGATTAACAGACAATGGCGTACTGGTCATCAACGTCGGGCGCACCAACACCGACCGCCGGTTGGTCGACGCCCTTGCTACCACTATTTCCGTCCACTTCCCCTCGGTGCATGTGATGGATTTGCCATCGGCCTTCAACACCATCATCTTTGCCACCAAACAACCCACCGCGCAGGAAAACTTTGCGGAAAACATGGCACTGTTATGGGAAGACCCCGACACCGCCATGATGCTGAAATATGCCATGCTCAACACCCAAAGCAACTTTGCCCCACAACCCCAAACCACCATCGTCTTTACCGATGACAAAGCCGGCATTGAGTGGATGACCAACAATTTAATGATCCAATTCGCCCTCAATGAGGGCCTGGGCACCCTGGAGTGAGTGATGAAAACCAATGAGAACCGTCTGCATCGTATTTTGTCAACCATCATCGCGGTGTTGGTTCCTGTCTTCTTGATCATTTTCGCGGTCAGGGTCATGACCAACCCACTGTTCGCCCGCATCGAATATGCCCGCCCGAACTTCCCGCCTGACGAATTTGGATTTACCCGTGAAGAAAGGGGGGCCTACTCACGTTACGCCATCCTCTACCTTGTCAATAATGCTGACATTGATTACCTCGGTGACCTGACTTTTCCAGACGGTTCGCCTTTGTTCAACCAGCGTGAACTGGACCACATGGTTGATGTCAAGGTACTGATCACCTGGCTGCTCAATATCTGGTACGGGGTCACCTTCCTGTTGGGCGCAATGTTGATCTGGTTCCGCCGCACCCGGCGCTGGACACAGTTCCGCCGCGCCGTCGGCACCGGCGGTATCGTCACCATCGCTGCCCTGTCTTTTGTCGGCTTATTAGTCGCCATCAATTTTCAATGGTTTTTCACCCAATTCCACTATATCTTTTTCGAAGGCGACACCTGGTTGTTTTTCAGCTCTGACACCCTCATCCGCCTGTTCCCAATAGAATTCTGGCTGGATGCTGCTATCGGCGTGATTCTGATCACCCTCATTGGTGCAGGTTTGTTGATCTGGCAGGGTCATCGGGCGAAAATAAACAGCCCGCAGGCATAATACCGCACGGGCTGCTATCTCATCAAAAGGGAGAGCTTACTTCTTGGCTTTGCCTTGGTTGGCAACCTTGTTGATCGCCGCGTTGATGGCATCCTGGTCACCCAGGTAGTAATGTTTGATGGGCGTCAAATCTTCATCCAGTTCATACACCAGCGGTATGCCAGTGGGGATATTCAGCGAAACAATCTCTTCTTCTGAAATATCATCCAGGTATTTCACCAATGCGCGCAGGCTGTTGCCGTGCGCCGCAATCAAGACCTTCTTGCCGCTCTTGACCACCGGCGCGATTACCTCATGCCACATCGGCAGGAACCGCGCCACGGTGTCTTTCAGGCATTCCGTGGTTGGCAGTTGATCTTCGCTCAGATCAGCATAGCGCGGGTCATGGCCAGGATAGCGTTCGTCGTCTTTCTCAAGATCAGGAGGCGGGGTGTCATAGCTGCGCCGCCAGATCAACACCTGGTCATCTCCGTATTTCGCCGCGGTTTCCGCCTTGTTCAATCCTTGCAGCGCACCATAATGGCGTTCGTTCAGGCGCCAGTCACGCACTACCGGGATCCACATCAGGTCCATACCATCCAGTGTCAGCCACAAAGTGCGGATCGCTCTTTTCAGCACCGAAGTATAGGCAATATCGAAGGTGTACCCTTCTTCCTTGAGCGTTCTACCGGCAGCCGCTGCTTCTTCCAGCCCTTTTTCTGACAGGTCCACATCCGTCCAGCCGGTGAACAGATTTTCCTTGTTCCAAACACTCTCTCCGTGCCGCAATAACACCAATTTGTACATGTATTCCTCCAATCAATTCCTATGATTTGTCTTTTTTTTTCTCTTTGAATTTTATTGTAACCGAAAACAGACCATTTATCTTTCACCCTTTCGCCGTTACAATTGGCTTAACCTGACAACAAGGAGACCCAAATGATCACCAGCCGTGAACGAGTGACCCGAACACTTGAATTTGATCGACCAGACCGCGTCCCGCGCGACCTATGGACCCTGCCATGGGCGCATACGTACTACCCCGCCGACATCGAACGTATCCGCCAGGAATTTCCTATGGACATCACCAGCGCACCCGGCTATCTGAAAGAAGAGCCTCATACGCAGGGTGATCCGTATGAAATTGGTACCTCTGTTGATGAATGGGGCTGTGAACGGGTCAGCATCCATCCCGGCATCATCGGCGAGATAAAAAAGCCCCTCATCCAGGATTGGCAGCATGATCTGGAAAAAGTGCGCCCCCCACGTGAACTGCTAACCATCACGCCTGAGAAGGTCAACCAGTTTTGCGCTGGCACTGACCAATTCGTCATGGGCGGCTGCTGTGCCAATCCCTTTGAACGCATGCAGTACCTTCGCGGCTCGCAAAACCTCTATTATGATATCGCCGAACAGCCGGAGGGATTCTTTTTGCTGCGTGACACTGTTCATTATTTTTTCATGGATTTACTCGAAACCTGGTGCCGCACCGATGTGGACGCCATCAATCTCATGGATGATTGGGGCGCACAAGAAAAACTCCTGATCTCTCCCCGTATGTGGCGCACACTTTTCAAACCGCTCTATCAGGAATACTGTGACCTGATTCATTCCTATGGCAAATATGTTTTCATGCACTCAGACGGCCACATTGCCGCCATCTATCCCGATCTGATCGAAATCGGTGTGAATGCCATCAACTCGCAGCTATTCATCATGGACATTGAGGCGTTAGGTGCCGCCTATGCCGGCAAGATCACATTCTGGGGTGAGATGGACCGCCAGCATTTACTGGCGCATGCTACGGTCGACGAAATCCATCAGGCAATCAGGCATGTTCATGAACACTGTTATCATAATGGCGGTATCATCGCACAATGCGAATTCGGGCCTGGTGCCAAACCAGAACTGGTGCGTGCTGTTTATGATGCCTGGTATACTATATAATCAACGATACATCAAACATTAGAAATAATGGTAGAAAGCAAAACGCATGAATGCACAAAAAAAGACAGCCCTGGTGATCATGGGAGCCACCGGCGACCTGACCCAAAGAAAACTGATTCCCTCCTTGTTTAAATTGTGCCAAAAAGGCCGCCTGCCTGCTAACCTGGACATTATCGGTTTTGCCCGCCGTGAGTGGGATGATGAGTATTTTCGGCGAGAAATGCGCGAAGGCATACTTGAATACACCCCCGACCAGTTTAACCAATCTGACTGGGATCATTTTTCCCAGCGCCTGCATTTTTTCCAGGGAAATTTTACCAATAAGGAAGATTTCGAGCGCTTGAGCGAATACATGCACAGTCATTATGGCGGACATGAGAACCATACCTACTACATGGCAACTTCGCCTGAGTTTTTCAAAACAACCATCGGCTACCTGGCAGACTGCAACCTGGATGATGCCAATAAGAACAAAATCATCATCGAAAAACCCTTCGGCAGCGATTATTCCTCTGCTCAAGACCTCAACGCCTTCATTCACCAGACCTTTCAGGAAGAACAAATTTTCCGCATCGACCACTATCTCGGCAAGGAAACCGCCCAGAACATCTTGTTCTTCCGTTTTTCTAACAGCATTTTTGAGCCGATCTGGAACCGCAATCTGATCGACCACGTGCAGATCACAGTGGCTGAAACCGTTGATGTCGGGTATCGCGCCGGGTATTACGACCATGCCGGTGTGTTGCGCGATATGTTCCAAAATCACCTATTCCAGTTATTGACGCTGACCGCCATGGAACCGCCGGCAGCCTTCAATGCCACTTACCTGCGCAATGAGAAGGTGAAGGTGCTGCAAGCCATTCGCCCCATTGCACTGGATGATGTTGTTCTCGGTCAATATGAAGGCTACCACCAGACCGAACGCGTGGCGCCCGATTCCCGCACACCCACCTATGCCGCCATGAAACTCTACATCGACAACTGGCGCTGGCAGGGCGTGCCCTTCTACCTGCGCTCTGGCAAAGCTCTACCAGACAAAACCAGCGAGATCAGCATCTATTTCCGTAACCCTCCGCATAACCTTTTCTCTTTCGAGGGCGGCATTAATCAATCGCCAAACGTGCTGTCGATCATCATCCAACCCAATGAAGGCATTCATCTCAGTTTTGCCACCAAACAACCCGATTCTTATAAAGAAATTCAATCAGTGAACATGAACTTCTACTACAGCCAATCCTTCGGAAACGAACCGTTGCCGGATGCCTATGAGCGCTTACTGCTGGACGCCATCAACGGAGATGCTTCTCTCTTCGCCCGCGCTGATGAGATCGAACTTGCCTGGCAATTGATGGATCCGATCATCCGTTTTGCTGAAGATCCCACCAAACCGTCACCGCATACCTATCCAAAGGGCAGTTGGGGGCCTCAAGCGGCTCTCAAGCTGATCGAATCCAATGGGGGCTGCTGGCTGGTCACCCAGGGTGCGGCTGGCGTCATCTGCACGTTGTAGTCCCAAACCATGTTTCATAGCTAAAGAACAGGCGCAGCTGTGCGATATGTGCTTTGAAAACCCCTGCCAATCACCCCAAGGAGTGCCAATGAAAGCCATGTTCTTGCTCAACCCCGATTACTTCGATCGCGTCTATCCGCCTGTACTTCGTGAGGAGATCCGGCAATATATGCAGGTGGAAGAACGTGTCTATTCTGCCGATGAGGTTCAGGCAAACCCTTCTCTGTTAGAGGATGTCGATGCCATTTTCTCCTCATGGGGCATGATCGAGTTGAATGAAGCTATCCTTGCCAAAGCTCCCAACCTGAAGATAGTATTTTATGGCTCGGGTTCCATCCGCCACTTCACCCCCCCCGCATTCTGGCAGCGTGGTATCCGCGTGACCAGCGCTCATACTGTAAACGGAGAATACGTCGCCTATTTCACCCTGGCGCAGATTCTGCTCTCCCTTAAGCGTTTTTGGTATTACGTAGACCAGTACAAACAGCACCGTGAAACCTGGCGCAGGGTACCCATCGCCGGCATGTACCGCTCCAAGATCGGTATCATTTCATTAGGTGCTATCGGCAAGCAGGTCTGCCAGTTGCTGCAAGCTTTCCCGCTGGATGTCTATGCCTATGATCCCTTCTGGTCGCAGGAACGCGCCGATTCGCTGGGTGTGACCTTGCTCCCATTGGAGGAGGTATTTCGCATCTGCGATGTGGTTTCTCTGCACACCCCCTGGCTGCCGGAAACCGTCGGTATGATCACCGGTGAGTTGTTAGCCTCGATGAAAGAGAACGCCACCTTCATCAATACCGCCCGTGGTGCTGTGGTGCGCGAAGAAGAAATGATCGCTGTATTGCAGCAGCGTCCTGACCTGACCGCTTTACTGGACGTGACCTGGCCGGAACCGCCCGCCAAAGATTCCCCCCTGTTCACCTTGCCCAACGTGGTGCTGTCACCGCACATTGCCGGTTCAATAGATGCGGAGATCACCAAGATGGGTGAATTAATGGTGGCAGAGATGAAACGCTGGCTGGCGGGTGAACCCATGCTGAACGAAATTAACGAACACCAGGCAAAGATACTGGCATAAAAAAAAGGAAAATGACATGCGCACATTTGAAGAACACCTGACCCGACCGATGCAGTCCCTGAATGGCTTCTGGGATTTTACACTTTTAGGCGAAATTGACCCCGATGAAGTAATCATTTCGCAGATTGACTTTGATGACCGTATACCGGTTCCGCAGTGCTTCGACGCTATGCCGGCTTACGCCGGTAAACGCGGCCTGGCTGCCTACCGCCAGGAAATCTTCATCAACCGTACCGGCCGCCAACGGTTGGCATTCGACGGCGTCAGCCACTGGTGCCGTGTTTTCATCAATGAGAATATGCTGGGCGAACATGTGGGCGGTTTTGTACCCTTCGGCTTCGATTTTGAAGCCGCTGCCCCGGGTTGGGTGCAGGTAGTTGTCCTGGTCGATAACCGCATCAATTATGAACGCAATCCCCTCCACCTCGAATACTTCGATTGGTATCACTACGGCGGTATCGCCCGTTCTGTCGCCCTGCATCATCTGGGTCAACAGTGGGTAGAAGACCTGCGCATCACCACCACCACCCTCACACCGCCCACCATCAATGTCGAAATCACCCTGCAAGCTGACCAGTCTGTCAATGAGACCTGCACGGTGTTTGTGAACGAAGAGGAAGTCATGTCACGCGAGATTGACCTGGATGACAGCGTGAGGGTGCAATTTGAACTGACCCTGGAAGAGGCTGACCTGTGGTCGCCAGAACACCCTCATCTGCATCATTTGCGGGTCGTTTTCGGTGGTGATGACCTGGTCGAACGCTTCGGCATCCGCACGATTGCCACACAGGGCAAAGATATTCTCTTGAACGGCGCTCCTCTACGCCTGTTGGGCTTCAACCGCCACGAGATCCACCCCGATTTCGGACACACCTTCCCTGATGGCCTGTTGATGACGGATGTGCAGTTGTTGAAAGAAATGGGCTGCAATTTTGTGCGCGGCAGCCATTACCCGCAAGACCCGCGCTTCCTCGACCTGTGCGATGAATTCGGACTGCTGGTATGGAGCGAATCCATCGGCTGGCAGCACACCGCCGAACACCTGAATGACCCGCATTTTATCGAAGCCCAGAAAACCAACATCCATGAGATGATCGCCGCCGCCTACAATCATCCCTGTGTGTTTGTGTGGGGCATCATCAACGAAAGCCATTCCCACGAACCCGAATGCCGTGAAGGGTACATTACCTTGTTGGATGAAATCCACAGCCTTGACAGCCACCGGCCCGTCACCTATGCCTCCTGCCATCCCTTTGAAGACCTCAATTTTGATCTGGTGGATATCATCGCCATCAACCGCTACCCCGGCTGGTATGGTGGTGAACTGGATGATATCCCCGGCGAACTGGACCATCTGAGTGAACACCTCGCAACTGCCGGTTTCGCCGACAAGCCTCTGATCATCTCCGAAATTGGGGCAGGCGCCATCCCCGGCTTCCATGACCGCCAGCACCAACGCTGGACGGAAGAATACCAGCGTGATCTCTATGACATCGTGATCAGGCATCTGTTTGAGGACCGTGATCGGGTGTGCGGTCTGGCATTGTGGTTGTTCGCCGACTTCCGCTCATCCGAATTCCTGCCACGCCCATTGCAGCGCCCACGCGGCTTTAACAACAAAGGCTGCCTGGATGAATACCGCCGCCCCAAACTGAGCTTTGATCTGGTGAAGCAGAAGTTCCTCCCGTTGATTATTGAAAAGAACCTGATCGGTCAGTAAGCAGCCACTACCCCCGGCAGTCCATGCGTGGCGCTACATTTCTATAAAGAAAAAACCGGACAGCAGAGTCCGGTTTTTTCTTCTTCAGTGTTGATCCGGGGAGAGAGCTGTTAGCTAACAAGCCAGGGATTCACCGGCTTTCTCTTTCTGATCTTGATAGCAGTGCATTGTTTTTTTGAACTTACTGACGTTTTGCTGATGTTCAGATTCTATGCTGTGTAATTGCTGCCGTAGTTCATCATTACGTTTGATTTGCCATTCGCGGTTGATGAGTGGGGTAATAAATTGTAGTTGAGACATGTTTTTTTTGCTCCGTTTAAACGTATTATTTGTTATTACACCCTCACTATACAACCTGGAGTTTACTCTAAGTCAAGGGTTGTTAACAACTTGTTAACATAAATAAGGATTTTTGCCAAACGCTTGACCTTGAGCCTACTCCAGGTGCTATACTCGATACACAAGTAGAGGAATGAGGATTTCTTATGAAAATTGCTGAAGTTAGTGAACTCAGTGGCTTGTCCGTGGATACACTGCGCTACTACGAACGGGTCGGGCTCCTGCCCCCTGTCAACCGCAATACAAGCGGTATTCGTGATTTCAACGAACTGGATGTGCGCCGGGTGGAGTTCATCAAATGTATGCGCACCGCAGGACTCCCAATCGAGGTTCTCACCGAATATATGCGTCTCGCGCTGATTGGGGATGAGACTTTTGAAGCCCGCAAAAATATCCTCGAAGAACAGCGGGGTCTGCTTGCTGAACAGATCGCTGAGATGCAGAAGACGCTCGATCTGCTCAATTACAAGATCAAATTCTATGAAGAACGGCTGCTGGCAGTGGAAAAAACACTCTCCCCGATGGAAGAGTTCAGCGTAGAAACTGCGCCTGCACAATAGATATGGATAACAAGAAAAGTTAGGAACACATCATGAAAAAACGAATCATTGGAACTGGTTTAGAAGTTTCCGCACTCGGGTTAGGCTGTATGCGCATGAGCTATGGCGATGCTCCGATCGGCACGCGAGGAGACATGATCAATGTGATCCATGCGGCGGTCGATCGCGGGGTCACCTTCTTTGATACCGCTGAGGTCTACGGCCCCTGGACGAATGAAGAACTGGTTGGAGAAGCGTTGGAACCCTTCAAAGGAAAAGTCGTCATCGCAACCAAGTTTGGTTTTGACCTGTATGAAGATGGCCGCACGGGCTGGAAAGGGATGAACAGCCGCCCGGAACGCATCCGCAAGGTAGCGGAAGAATCGCTCAAACGCCTGCGCGTGGAAGCGATTGACCTGTTCTACCAGCATCGGGTGGACCCGGATGTGCCGATTGAAGATGTGGCGGGGGCGGTCAAGGACCTGATTCAGGAAGGCAAGGTCAAACATTTTGGCCTGTCAGAAGCCGGTGTTGACGTCATCCGCCGCGCGCACGCCGTGCAGCCGGTGACCGCCTTGCAGAGCGAATATTCGATGTGGTGGCGCGAACCGGAGGATGAAGTATTGCCCTTATGTGAAGAATTGGGCATCGGTTTTGTACCCTTCAGCCCGTTGGGCAAAGGTTTCCTGACCGGCAAGATCACCCCGGATACCAAATTCGATCCTTCCGATGTCCGCAGCCGCATTCCCCGTTTTCAGGGCGAAGCATTGAAAGCCAATCTGGAACTGGTGGATGTGCTGAAAGGATTGGCGGAGAAGATGGGCGCGACACCCGCGCAATTGGCGTTGGCATGGCTGCTGGCGCAGAAACCGTGGATCGTGCCGATTCCGGGCTCGCGTGCCATTGCGCGGCTGGAAGAGAATGTCGCTGCCGCGGAGATCGAATTCACTCCGGCGCAGAAGCAGGAAATTCAAGCCATATTGGAGAAAGTGGATGTGATCGGCGCGCGCTATCCCGAAGATCTGGCGCGGAATGTGAATCGATAATTCGATTAATTTTATCTAGTAGATATGGAGAGAAAAATACGATGTCAACAGAAACTGTAAAACAAGAAATTATCAATCTCTCGAAAGAGAAATGGCTGTGGATGGCAGACTGCAACGTGGAAGCCCTTGAGAAACTCTTCCATGCGGATTCGGTTTTTGTCCACATGGGCGGGAATATGACCAGAGAACACGAACTGGGTGTTATCAGCAGCGGGGGGATTCATTACAAACATGCCGAAATCGAAGAGGTGTCGGTGCCGTTGGTCAGTGATACAACCGTCATTCTCTACAACAAAATTCGTTTGGATGCTGTTGTTGGCGGGAATGAGGTCACCAATCCATTTATGGTGACAGAAGTCTATGTGCAAGAAAACAGCAGTTGGAAATTAGCCTCACTTGTGTTTTCCAAATTGCTCTCCCCTGAAGACCAACCACAGCATTAAAAACAAAAGGAGAACATCATGCAAACAGTAAAACTTAATAATGGTATAGAGATTCCGATGGTTGGATTCGGTGTTTTCCAAATCACAGACCCGGTTGAATGTGAGCGTAGTGTGATCGAGGCTGTCGAAACCGGCTACCGCCATATTGACACCGCCGCTTCGTATCAGAATGAAGAAGCGGTTGGCAAAGGCATCAAAAACTGCGGTGTGCCCCGTGACGAGTTGTTCATCACCACCAAACTGTGGATTCAAAGCAATGGCTACGAAGACACCAAGAAAGCCTTTGACCGCTGCTTAAATCGGTTGCAGTTAGATTATGTGGACCTGTTCCTGATCCATCAACCCTACGGTGATGTCTACGGCGAGTGGCGCGCGATGGAAGAACTCTATGCGCAGGGCAAAATGCGGGCGATCGGGGTATCCAACTTCCCGCCTGATCGCATGATGGATTTGATCATCCATAACAAAATCACCCCGGCGGTCAACCAGATCGAGGTCAATCCTTTCCATCAGCAATTGGAGAATCAGCAATTCTTTGAAGAAAATCAGGTGAAATTGGAAGCCTGGGCGCCTTTTGCCGAAGGCAGGAATGGTATTTTCAAAAATGAAGTATTGGCTTCCATCGGCGCAAAGTACAACAAAAGCATTGCTCAGGTCATCCTGCGTTGGGTGGTGCAGCGTGGGATCGTTGCCCTTTCAAAAACAACCCGCAAGGAGCGCATGGCAGAGAACATTGATGTTTTCGATTTTGAATTGAGCGCGGCAGATATGACCGCTGTGGCAACCTTAGACGCAAAAACCAGTTCGTTCTTTGATCATCGCGACCCGAATATGGTCAAGTGGCTGGGCGAACGGAAAATGGATATTTAGGGAATAATCTCTGTCGAGAAAAAAGCGGTAGCCAATCGCGCCGATCTCTGGCCTGGCCAGTTATTTGGCGCGAACCGCTCCCAATTTCGATCGCACGCCGAACGAAAGGATTAACAAGATGCCTGAGGCAAAAGAACAAACCCGGGCACAGCAGCTCATGGGTGAGTTTGCCCCCAAGTTAGCGGAACTTACCGATGATGTGCTTTATGCGGATGTGTGGGCACGGGAAGAACTGTCGCAGCGCGACCGGAGCTTGATCACCGTTGCGGCGCTGGTCGCCAATGGAAACACCCAACAGCTTCCCAGCCACCTGAAACGGGCGAAGGAAAATGGTATCACCGAAAGTGAGCTTGGTGAGGTGATGACCCATCTGGCTTTCTACACTGGATGGCCGCGCGCTATTTCTGCAATTCTGGTGGCAAAGGAAGTTTTCGACAGGGATGGGAAGCAATGAAAGTAACACGAAACGGAACCCAGCCCTCAAGACAGGGCTCTCCTGAATGGTTCACTGGCAAGGTCTGGGTCGACCCACTGTTTATGCCAGAAGAACCTGCACGGGCTTCAGGAGCCAAAGTGACCTTCGAGCCTGGCGCACGCACCGCCTGGCATGCGCACAGCCTGGGACAAACATTGATCGTTACAGATGGCTGTGGGCGCGTGCAGCGCTGGGGTGGTCCGGTGGAAGAAGTGCATCCAGGTGATGTGGTCTGGTTCGAACCAGGCGAAAAGCACTGGCATGGTGCTTCACCCACCACCCCGATGAGCCATATTGCTGTTGTGGAGCGGACGGGAGATACAGATGTTATGTGGGGCGAGCATGTCAGCGACGAGCAATACTTAGACTATACTCAAACGAATCAATAAATACTTTACCGAAACATTAGCGGACAGGAATTGTAATAAAGTGGACATCGAAACATTAAGGAAATATATGGCACAGCGTGATACTTTCAGCATTTTGGAGATCGTGGACGCTTTCACCGGTGAACGAACCGCGCTGAAAGAGTTTGACACCGTCATCGAAGCGCCCAACTGGACCAATGATGGCAAATACCTGATCTATAACAGCGGCGGACGGATGTATCGCTATGAGATCGAAACGGGAGTGATTGAGGAGATCAACACCGGATTTGCGATCGACTGCAACAATGATCATGTGCTTTCTCCCGATAACAACGAACTGGCGGTGAGTCATTTCACCAACGAAGATGTGGTTTCGCGCATCTACATCATCCCCTTTGCACCCGGTAAACCGCAATTGGTAACTGAAAAAGGCCCCAGTTATTTGCACGGCTGGTCGCCGGATGGCAAGCGGCTGGCGTACTGCGCTGATCGTGACGGGCAGTATGATGTGTACACCATTTCGGTGGACGGCGGGCCTGAACTGCAACTGACTGATGAACCGGGGCTGGATGACGGGCCGGAGTATTCACCAGATGGCAAATATATCTGGTTCAACTCAGTGCGCACCGGCCTGATGCAAGTGTGGCGTATGGAAACCGATGGTTCCAATCAAACCCACATGGTGCAGGAAGATTCTAACTGCTGGTTCCCGCATGTTTCCCCTGATGGGCAGTGGGTGGTGTACATCGCGTATGTCAAAGGCGATGTCGAACCCGGTGATCACCCGGCAAACAAGCAAGTCGAACTTCGCCTGGTGTCTGCGGATGGCGGTGAATCGAAAACCATCGTGAGGTTATTCGGTGGTCAGGGCACGATCAATGTGAATTCATGGGCGCCGGACAGCCGCAGATTGGCATTTGTTTCCTATCGGCTGAAGGAATAATGCTGGATCAAATAGAATCGTTATAACCGTCAGAGTGCAGCATTGGTCTGACAGAGAAATTGCAAGAAAAAGCCCTTCGGTGTTTACACAACCGAAGAGCTTTTATTATCAATTATTTCGTGATTTCCACCGGGTATTTGTGCAGCTTGATCTTGCCCGATTTTCCTAACACCGCCGGAACATGCTTCTCTGGCACATCCACCAGGGTGTAGTTCTTGGAAATAAAGATCTTGCCGATGTCCGAACCGGGGATATCCGCCTGATAAGCCAGAATGCCGACCACATCGCGCGGACGCGCGTTATGATTCTTGCCCACGCTCAACTGCAAGCGCACCATACCGGCTTCATGCGACTCTTTCGAGATCGGTTCGTCCGGTGCGCCTTTATCTGCGCGTGGTTCGCGTCGTTTTTTCTTATCGTCCCGCTTGCGGCTGGCAGGTGGGGCTTTGGCTTCACTGATGTCCCAAATCGGCCGCTGCCGTTCCTGGGCGCGCGCCAGTTTGAGCGCAACCGCCGCCACCATCATCGGGTCATGGCCTTCACTGACCAGCTCTTCTACCATTTTCAACTCTTGTTTACAGCGTTCGCGTGCCAGCCATTTTGAAAGCTCATCCATCAAAGTCTGGTTGCGATGGGTAACGATTTCATCTTTGGTAGGGATCGGGAATTGGTATATCGGCGCATTGATAAATCGTTTCAACCGATTAATGCGATATTCTTCCTTGGGTGTGACCAACGTGATAGCGATACCGCTCTTGCCTGCCCTTGCCGTTCGTCCAATGCGGTGCACATAGGCTTCTTCTTCATAAGGCAGGTCGTAGTTGATGACATGCGAAATACCTTCGATATCCAACCCGCGTGCCGCCACATCAGTAGCTACCAGCACCTTGATCTGTTTGTTCTTAAACCGCTCCAGCACCTGGTTGCGTGCATCCTGGCTTAAATCACCACTGATGGCTTCTGCCGGATACCCACGCTGGCTCAATTCATTCGCCACCTCACC
>Ga0334890_1003325_pt1 | contig 16453 bp, 20 predicted proteins | sample GraSluR1_MG_3_FD_207220 | JGI IMG/M metagenome (GOLD analysis project Ga0334890, IMG submission 207220) | Sludge microbial communities from methane-producing bioreactor in Wageningen University, Netherlands - Granular Sludge_31_08-R1 | ecosystem: Engineered > Bioreactor > Anaerobic >... | reverse complement strand
TAGGAAAAACGGGTATCCACTGCCCTATCATAACCCCTAATAGAATACAGAGAGCAACCCACAGAGTAAGATATTTTTCAAAAATACCTAAAGAACGGTCCTTTTCTTTCATTAATGATTCTCTCCCCTTTTCAATCTGTGATTACCCAAACGATAAGTTTAATGAAAACATTTATTGATATTTTTTCCTGATGATTAATTAACTAAGATCAAAAATATTTGTGTCCTTTAGAATCTGCACCTTGCCCACAAGAATCATTTTCTCCCCTGTCAAATTCTCCCCATAACGATCAATGCGGTTACTGGTGCTAATGTTTTGAATTTTTGGATCACAGACGACCTCAATCAGTAATTTCTCCTCCTCATTGGGAAAATCTGGAGTGACTCGAAAGGAGGCGGTGAAAGATCCATTCTGAACTTCAATGATTTTTTGGAGGTTGAAGGTTGTTTCAGGATTGGCTTTGAGCGAAACAACCAGACGAGTTCCGGAAGGCAAATCGGTAATCCCATTCACTCGGTACCGGTTATCTTTGATAGTAAATTGCGTGATGGTCAGGACTGAATAATCGACCAGGGTGGTTTTTGACGAACTGGAACTCTTTTTGATTCCGGAGGGGGAGTTATTATCTGGAGATGACGGATTTGACGGAATGGTCGGTTGGCTGATATCGGGAATAGAATTATCAACCGGTGGAGTCTGACCGCAACTACAAGCTTTGTCTTCTGCACAGCTCCAGGCACTGAATATTAAAATACCGACAAAAAGAATAAGAATAACCAAGACCATTTTTTTCATTCTTAATCTCTCCTTTATTTATTAAGGTGCAGTATAGATAAGATACAAACCGCCAAAAAGAACTAAGACTCCACAGACTTTCTTCACGATATTCGCTGCCATTGAGGTTTCATTCCAGCGCAGATACTTCTGAACGGTCTGAGTAAAGGTTCCGGCTAAAACAATCACCGCACAATGCCCTATTCCATAGGTAATGAGAAGCCCAACGGCTAGCAAAGGAGTGGTTGCTCCTACCCGGAATGTTGCTCCTAAAACCGGTGCCATATAGGCAAATGTACAGGGCCCTAAGGCTATCCCAAAGAAAAAACCAAGGAGAAAGGCTGCCGTCATCCCCGTTCCCCTGGTTTTTTTAACTTGAGCTGGCCCTCCAAAGTTGAGGGGAATAACATCGAGCAGTGAAAGACCAACAATGAAAAAGATCACTGCAACAATATAATTTCCATATCCTCCTATATCTCCTGCCATTCGCCCCAAGCTGGCTGTGATAATACCAATAATGGCAATAGTCGAAAGTATACCGAGGGAAAACCAGGTGCTGATCCAAAACGCCCGATGTAGGGTCAGCTTTCCCTGCTGAGTGATAAAGCCGACAATAAGTGGAATGCTGGCGAGATGACAGGGACTTAAAAGAATGCTTAATATTCCCCAAATCAATGCTGCCGTCAGGGCAATCGCGGCACTCCCTTCAATGGCGTTGGTCAGGGTGGCAAAAAGTTCACCCATGGATTAATCGACCCCCAGCTCGGCAAGCTTGTCAAGAATTTCTTCTTTCGAGAAAAATCCGGTATGGCGAAAAACTTCGATACCTTCTCGGTCGAAAAAAACCTGGGTTGGAATATTGGAAATTTGGTAGCGAGCGGAAAGGACTTGATAAATTCGGACATCGGTGAAAAGGATGGTACATTTTTCTTTCAGACTCATTTGAAGCTCTTCAAGTATTGGCGCCATCATATCGCAGGGAACACAGCCACTGGCACCGAAGTCAACCATGACCGGAAGGCCATTTCGACGTGCTTGATCAACCGAATTGTCCAATGCACTTTCTGATTGCACCTTCACCCAATCGGCATTGACTTCAATTTCCAAATGTTGACTTAAAGATCGAACATAGGCATTAATGGCTTCTTGTTTCTTTTGACCAAGAAGGTAATCAATCACGGTCCCCTTAACTTCATTAAATGATGCTTCTCCAAACGATTCACGATTTTGATCATAAAAAGCTTGAGCTTCTTGGTCGGATACGGTAAGATCGGGTGGTATCAAACTTTCCAGGTATAGCTTGAAGAGTTCATCCTCATTGGGATTATTGGACTGAATATTCTGGGTTGCCATCCATTTTTTCGCTTCATTAAGAAGAATTGGATAAAGAGCAGCTTGTTCCAAAACATAGAAGGCGTTTCTTTTTAACTGTTCCTGGAGTTCAGGTTCTGATTGAGCAATTTTTTCATCAACTTGTTTTTGATTGATAGTGACGTCCCCGGCTCTCAAAAGAATACCATCAGGGAGCGTTACTAATCGTGCATATCGGAGGGGACCTGAGCTAAGACCCAGGTAGACATCTTCGACAGTAGGACTTTTTTCTTCAGAGAAAACCTTCAAGGATAATATAAAACAGCAGGTTATAACCAAAATAAGAATTCCTGGAATCTTGTTCATTTAATCCTCCTTATTTAAACTCATCCCTAATTCTTCAAATTTTTTAAGGATTTGGTCTTTGGGAAAAAAGCCGATATGTCGAAACACTTCTTTTCCTTGAGCATCAAAAACGATTTGAGTTGGGATAGACGAAATCGCATACTGCTGAGATTGGGTTGGATCTTTCCAGACATCAATAAAATCAACCTGAAGCTGTCCTTGATATTCATTATGGAGCTCTTCCAGAACCGGTTGCATCATCTTACAGGGAACACATTGATCGGCTCCCAATTCCAGAAAACGCGGCAGATTTACCTCATTCGCTCCTGGACCCTGGGTTAAATCCTCAGTAAGTTTCGTTCCAACGGTTTCTATGGTTTGGTTTTTTTGTCCTATGGCTCGATTTTCCTTCAGATAAAAGGTTATGATCACCGCTACAATAAGAAGAACGACAATAGTCATCTTTCCAAAAAGTGATTTCATAGTTTCCCCTCCTCAGTTTTAAACTCAATGGTTGCTGATGCAGGAAGAGCCAAATGAGTTACAACTTGCATGACTTTGTAAATACCCGATGGAACAACGCAGCCACTGCAGCAGCCTTGAAGAGTTTTTTGAACTGCTTGATGGATCATGCCCTTAAACCCTTGCCCAATCTCGGCATAGGCATCTACTTCAGGGATTAATTCATTCAACTTCCGAATCGTTTCACAGGGACTTATGATTTTCAGTTGAACCATTTGCCCATCGCTTGATTGTGCTTCTATCACGGTAAAAAACCCACATATTCCGGCGTTGATTTTGACTTGAATTTTCTGCATATTCATCCCCGGTACGGTTTTAAAATTGAAAGTGGGGGAAAATGAATTGCTTCACTGGGACATTGGGGATAGCAGCCAGTACATCCTACGATACATTCATAGGGATGAGCAACTTTTGGACGGTTTTCTTGATCATCCCATTCATACACTCCATGAACACAAAACTCATAGCAGGTTTGACACCCGGTACATTTTTCTATATCAACCGAGGGATACCAGGGAATTTCTTCTCGCTTCACTTTGAAATTCATATCAATTTCTCCTCTACCCTATTTCACATGAAACCATTCTTTAAACTGAGCTTCAGTTGGAGTTTTTCCCTCGCTCTTCTTTACTCCGTCAATAAATACCGCCGGAGGCATGAGAATTTTAGCTTCCAGGAGTTTATCCAGATCATCAGTATATTCAATATCGGCATCAATGTGATTTTTTTCAATAAAGGATTTGAGATTTTGATAGAGAAGGTTGCATTTTTTGCAACCAGCGCCTAAGACTTGAACTTTCATGGTCTTCACTCCTTTTTTAAAAGATGAGTTCGTAGACTGAACCGGCAAGAGCAGAAAACAGAATGACTAAGATGATATAGGTCATTCCTCGTTTAATACCCATGATCCGGTTGATGAGAATCATGCTGGGGAGGCTCAAAGCTGGACCGGCAAGCAAGAATGCGATAGCCGAACCGGAGCTCATTCCCATCTCGATAAGGCTTCTGGTAATCGGGACCTCGGTGAGGGTGCTGAAATAGAGAAGAGCTCCAATCAGTGATGAAAAAATATTCGATACAAAGCTTTCGGCTCCAAACAATTTCACAATGACTGACCCTGGTACGAAGACTTTGAGCGCAGATGCAACAAACACTCCTCCAATCAGGATGGGAAAGATGAGTTTAAAAAGACTCCACGACTCGCGGTACCAGTTTAACCGTTGCTCTTGAGTAAATAAGAGATAGCCTATCCCGAACGCTGCCGCCATTAAGATTCCTTTGTATAAGTTTGGACCTACCATATAGATTGCCACTAAAATGAATATGACTAGCAAGCCTTTCCAAGGAATGCCAGCTTTCGGAGGATTCTCGGTTGAATCTTGAATGGTCTCTCGGGCTCGAGCTTTTCCGAAGAGGAGATCCATCACCAATCCAACTCCAAAAGCCAAAATCACTGCTGATAAAGACCGAGCCCAACCGATTCTACCCAACATGGCTGCGGAGATGAAGATAGCGGCGGTATTGATCGCCGGGCCGGAATAGAGAAAGCTGGTGGCTGGACCAATACCAGCTCCGATTTTATACATGGAAGTAAACATCGGCAGGATTGAACAGGAACAGACCGCTAAGATGGCACCGGCAATTGAAGCCACACTAATGGCGATCCATTTATTGGCCCCCGGACCGAAGAAACGCAAAATACTTTCTCGATCCAGTAAAGCGGCTATCGCTCCGGATATGAGAAAAGCCGGCACAATTCCCAGCAGGAGATGCAAGGGATCGAGATAGGTAAGAATGGTGTTGAGTCCTTCCCGTAAAGCAGTTTGCCACATTTAGACCCGCTTCCTTTCATTCTTGACAAATATCTTCAGCCAATTCAATGATTTCCATGATTCGCTTGTCTTTGATATGAAGAATTTTCATCACTCCCCTCTGCTCAATCTCAACCAGATCGGCTAAAACCAGCTCCCGGACATGGCGGGAAATTGTGGTTTTGTCAATAGCCATGCTTTTTTCAAACTCACACTGACAAAGAGGCTCCTTGGCAATCTTTTTCATTATCTCAATTCGCCAGGGTGAAGAAAGAGCCTTAAACAATCGGTCGATCAAATTTATCACCTACTTGTTGATTTGTTGCAATATAATACAATAATACAATTTTTTTGTCCACACCCAAAATTCATTTATTCATTCTTTTTCCACTTATCATGTAAACATTGATAAAAAATTTGGATAGGTTATTCTACCCAAGTGAAATATTGATAACTAAAGGAGATATTTATCGGTTGGTTGCATAAAATAAAAAACCCCTGAGCTTCAATCAACCTAAACCAATCTTTCCACCAGCAAAGGTTTGAATGACTTTTTTCATTTCCAGGGATAAGAGGACCTTGTAAAATCGACCAGACTCCCAGCCGCTTTTGGCAAGTAGTTCATCCAGATAACACCCAGAAATATCAAGTAGATTGAGGAGTTCCTTTTCATCTTCGTCCAAATCGGGGAGGGCTATTTTTTTCTTCATTTTCGATTGGGGCGATGCCAGAAATCCCAATTCCTCAACAATATCAGCAACATTGTGGACTAATCGCGCTCCTTGGTTGATGAGCTGGTGAGTGCCTTCGCTCTGGAAGGAAAAGATTGACCCGGGCACGGCCATCACTTCTCTCCCCTGTTCCAAGGCAAAATTAACGGTAATCAAGGCCCCACTTTTTAAAGGAGCTTCTACGACCACCACACCCAAAGAAAGGCCGCTAATGAGTCGGTTCCGAACCGGAAAACTTTCCTTTTGTGGCCCAAAACCAGGAACAAACTCACTGATCAAGGCACCCTTTTGGTGAAGAATCCGCTCGGCCAATCCTCGATTTGACCCTGGATAGACAATATCGACACCGGTTCCCAGAACAGCAACGGTTTTTCCCTCTCCTTCCAAGGCACCATAATGAGCTTCTCCATCAATTCCCAGAGCTAAACCACTCACCACGACCCAACCCTCTTCAGCCAGCGAGCGAGCCAAATACCTGGCAACTTTTTTTCCATAGGTGGTGGCTCGTCGGGTTCCAACCAGGGCAATCCATTTTTTATAGGAACGGAAATCAAAATCTCCTCGTTGGTAAAGCAGATAAGGTGGATACGTTATGTCTCTCAATAAAGCCGGATATCGTTCATCGGAAATGGGGAGGATTTGGATTCCCCGTTTGATGATTTTTTGGAAAACGGCTTCCGGTTGAAGTGACAATTTAACCGGAAGAATTTCTTCAACGATTTTTTTCCCCAGACAATGAGCTAAATCTTTTGGAGAAGCCCTCCAAGCATCACTTGCTGACCCAAAGGTCTCAATTATTTTCTGAAAACGAACCGGACCAATGCCTGGTAAATGATTAAATGCCACCCAATAAGGAAGATCTTTCATTTTTAAAACTCCAGATACTTTCGATCCAATGTCCGATACTGAATAGCTTCAGCAACGTGCTCAACATCAATTTTTTCCGAGCGGTCAAGGTCGGCTATGGTACGGGCAACTTTTAAAATCCGATGGTAAGCTCGAGCACTCAATGCCAAGGTTTCAATGGACTTTTTAAGAAGATCGTGGGCTTCTCGACTACAGACGCAGAACTTTTTAATATACCGGACTTTCATCTCCCCGTTCAGATGAATTCCCTCTTTTTGGTATCTTTCCTGCTGGAGAAGCCGGGTTTGTTCAACTCTTTTTCTCACCGTTTCCGAGTTTTCTTCAACGGTATTGGAGGATAGGTCGGAAAAATCCAACCGAGGGATTTCGACTTGGAGGTCCATCCGATCTAAAAAAGGACCGGATAATCGACTCCGATAGCGGATGATTTGGGAGGTCGAACAAGTGCAGGTTTTCTTGGTATCCCCCAAGAAGCCACAGGGGCATGGATTACATGATGCGACCAGAGTAAATTTTGCTGGGTAAGTTGTGGTCATACTGGCTCGGGAGATGGTAATCTTTCCCTCCTCGAGGGGTTCGCGTAACGCTTCCAATACATTTCTTTTAAATTCCAACACTTCATCAAGAAAAAGTACTCCATGATGGGAAAGACTAATTTCTCCAGGTCGCGGCAATTGACCACCACCAATCAGAGCCACATCGGAAATGGTATGATGGGGAGACCGGAAAGGACGGCTGATAACTAAGGGTTGGTCAGCGGATATCAGTCCGGCAACGCTATGAATCTTAGTCACCTCAATTGCCTCTTCCAGTGATAATAAGGGCAGTAATCCAGGTAACCTTTTTGATAACATGGTCTTTCCCGATCCGGGTGGACCAACAAAAAGAAGGTGATGACCACCGGCAGCTGAAATTTCCAAAGCTCGCTTTCCATGACGCTGTCCTTTGACTTCTGACAAATCTTCTTCATGATTGCTATAGATGAATAAACTCTGAGGATCGATGGTAGTGGGAATCATGGATTGATTCCCATTGAGAAAATCTGATAACTGGTTGATGTCACGAAATCCATAGACCTCAACTTTTCCGGCAATAGCACCTTCTCGAGCATTTCCACCGGCTACAAACAAACGATAGATGCTCGCTTCTTTAGAAAGGGTGTGAGCAATCGGTAGAATCCCCTGTACCGGTCGTATTTCACCAGAAAGCGATAGCTCTCCTACCACAATGGTTCGGTCAGAATTAAAATGTGTCTGACCGGTAGCAGCTAAGATTCCCAGAGCGATGGCTAAATCAAAATCACTGCCAGTTTTTCTGAGAGATGCCGGTGCCAGATTAACAGTAACCCGGCGGGCAGGAAAAGTAAAACCACTGTTTTTCAAAGCACTACGGACTCGTTCTCGAGCCTCCTGCACTGCCGTATCAGGAAGACCAACAATGTTAAAGGAAGGCATGCCCGGACCAACGTCGATTTCGGCTTCAACTATAGTCGCATCAATACCAATGGCAGTAGCACTTAAAATTTTCGCTAACAATTCCAATCCTCCTTCTCTGGTTAGAGCCGAACAACATCTTTATAATCATTATTATATTTAATTCAATGATTTTTATTATCTCATAATATTTATTATATAAAAAATAATAGATAATGACTATTATTAAAAAGCCATTTCTCTTCCCGGTCTCTGAATATTCCTGATAACTCCTTCTTTTTCCCTCGTTACAGTTTTTATTTTTTTAATTTAGGAAGCAACCAATAAGATCTTTTTATCTTAAAAAAATTTTAACTTTGGAAAAATAATCATAAATATTTGTTTATTAGTGTGGTCAATTAAAAGTAATAATCAATGGGTTTGAAGACCAAAAATATCACCATTGACCTCATTTAGAATGTAGAATTTTTTCTTTGAATATGATATTAATTACCTATGAATAATTTTCATGATTATTCAATAATATAAAAGTCTTTAATAGGAGGGGGTTTATAATCCCTTCAACCTTTGTAGGTTTACCTAACGCACTAATTTTGGCCTCATTTTCTTTAATAATAGAAAATAATCTTAACTTGTATACCCTTTTTTATACATCACACTCATATCCCTTCCTTTATTATTCCTTGTCCTTATCAACCGTCACATTCGAAAAATCAATAAAGATATAAACCAGTTAAGCCAGGAAATAGTTAAGGCTTCTTCGAAAATGGTTGATAAGCTTGAGAAAGCAGATGTTGAAAAGAAGTAAAATTCTGAGGAGCGTATTGTTCGAAGTGAGTATCTCATCTTTTATGTATATTTCTTAATCAATTTCTAAAGATAACTTTTAAAAAAAGGACACCCTCCCCGCCGCAAAGCGGCACCTCTCCGAGGATGAAAATTGAAATGAGTATTATTCGACTTCTTTCATCTCAAGAATTCGATCGACTCGGAAATGTCTCAGCTCTTTTCTTTTAAAACAATAGGCTTCGAGCCCGAAAAACTTTTTCCCCTGGTAATCGAGTTCGCCCAAATAAAATGGTTCGATTATCCGTTTTGATTTTTCATCGTTGGTTTTGAGATAAATAATTTCCAATTTTTTTTTGGCTTCAATAGCTTCTTGAAGAAAACGCAGCTTTTCTTCTAATGGCATCTTTTCATCAGATAGCTGGTATTGAAAACGGGTGAGGAAATCTGCAACTTTCCAGTCGGCAAAGATGTGTTTTTTCTGAATAGGTTGTTTGAGCACAATACCTGTAAGCGAGGTGCACCGGCTCAAAGCCACATAAACCTGTCCGGGTGAAAAAGCCCCTCTCTCAAGATCCAGAACAATCCGATCAAAAGTCTTCCCCTGGCTTTTATGGATGGTAATCGCCCAAGCCAGCCGCAAAGGAAGCTGGGTGAAAGAACCCAGTGTTTGGGTTTTAATCAATGAATCTCCTTCATCATACTGGTATTCGAAGATCTCCCAGGTGTAAGGTTCTACCTTAACTAGATCTCCATCGGTTAATTCAACAATCACTGAGGATGACTCATTTTCTTTGGCTTGATTACATTGGACAACCTTCCCAACACTTCCATTCACCCAACGACCAAAGGGATCGTTATTTAAAAGCATCACCTGAGCTCCTTCTTTTAAACCAATAATCTCCTCGGTGGGAAAATTCTGAGATTCAAAATTACCTTCGATTAGTGAATCGAAACAATAGAGAGTACCGGAAATTTTTTCCAGTTGTTCCTGATTGATTTTATTTGCCGTACTGTTACGGGTGGTGAGGGATATGCAAAAGTCGTCCGAGCTTGGTTCATAATCCGGATTGAATCTAGTATTAAGAGTATTTAAATGTCCATCGTTAACCGTCCCATTTCGTATGGCATTGAGAATTTCAATGAATTTTTCATCTTTCTGACGAAAAATCTTATCCAGTTCGATTAATGTCAGGGGAAGGTCATTAATGGCTTGAGCTGAGAAAAAATATCCGGTTTTATATTTGTTTTTAAAAATATCCTTTTCACCTCTTTTGATCACCGGAGGAAGCTGATAAAGGTCTCCAATGAAAACCATTTGCTTTCCACCAAAGGGCTTTTCCTTTTTCTTGCAATTAAGCCGTAAAAATCGGTCTACGCAGTCTAAAAGGTCGGCTCTCACCATTGAGATCTCATCAATAATAATTGTGTCAACCTGCTGGTAGATATCAATTAAATCGCTTTGTAGTTTTTCGACTTTATCCAGAGTAATATCCGGTCTAAATCGAAAAAAAGAATGGATCGTTTGTCCTTTAACATTTAAAGCGGCGACACCGGTAGGAGCTAAAATCACCACTTGCTTTGAGGTGTTATTTCGAAATAACTCAAGTAAAGTCGATTTCCCGGTACCGGCTTTTCCAGTAATAAAAAGGTGGGATGAGGAATTTTCTAAAAGATTTAATGCCTTCTCAAATTCCGCAGTAATTTCAATCAACGGATAAGGATGGTTTTCGTTATTTGGTTTTGATTGAAATTGATGTAAATGCATTTTTTTCAAAGTGAACGACTTCTCCAAATTTTAAAATTACCCTGATCTTATCATCAAGATATCTTATTGAAACCGAATCGGTCAAGTTTTAGAATTCTTCTACCTTTAATTTTGGACTAATTTTTTAACTTTTCCTGTTTTTAGACAAGATAATGAGTCAGCAAAAGAAATTTGGCTATCAAAAAAATGCTTTTTTTTATCCTTAATCCTTGGTTGGTTTTTTAGGTCTAAGGATTTTATTTAAAATAAAAAGAAAATGTTGAAAAAAGAATCATTTTTTAAGGTATTTGTTAAAATAGCCGATTTATATAGATAGGTCGTTATTTTCATGTATCTATTCAATCCTTTTTTTTATTTTTTTTAGAACCAAAAATAAAAAAAGAAGGTGTTATTTATGAAAGCAATTGGTTTAAGAAGCGGACTGCTATCTATTGCTTGGATCTTACTCATTTGGTTGGTTTTTATTCCTCCAGTTTTAGGAGCTGAAGTGAATAACCTTCAAGCAGCTATCGATGAGTATATGAATGCAACTGTCAAAACCGGTAGATTTAATGGTTCAATTTTAGTCGCTCAAAAAGGCGAAGTCATGGTTAAAAAAGGATATGGAACGGCGAACTTTGAGTGGCAAATCCCCAATTCATCTGAGACCATCTTTCGTCTGGGTTCGGTAACCAAGCAATTTTGTGCCGCTTGTATCATGCAATTGGAAGAAAAGGGGCTCCTAAGCCTCAACGATCAGCTTCAAAAATATATCCCCGACTATCCTCAGGGCAACATCATAACCATTCACCATTTATTAACTCATACTTCAGGTATTCCGAATTTTACCAATTTTCCCGATTATATATCGACGATGATGATCCCTTCCCCTCCTGAAAAAACCATTGACCGGTTTAAAAATCTTCCGCTTGAATTCCAACCCGGAGAGAAGTTTGCCTATAGTAACTCCAACTATGTCTTACTGGGATTTATTCTTGAAAAAGTTTCTGGTCAGTCATTTGAAAATTATCTCCAGGAAAATATACTCAAGCCTTTACATATGGAACATACCGGGTACGATCATCCAGAAAAAATACTCCCCAACCGAGCTTCAGGATATGACCCATCATCAGAAGGATTAATCAATACCCCCTACATTGATACCTCCATGCCTCATGCAGCGGGAGCAATGTATTCCACTGTTGAAGACATGTATCTTTGGGACCAAGGACTGTATGGAGATACTATATTATCTAAAGCTTCACGCGATAAGATGTTTACTCCTTTTTTGAGTAACTACGGCTATGGTTGGATTATTACTAAGGCTTTTGGCCGGAAGGTGATTGCTCACGACGGTTCTATCAATGGTTTTGCGACCCATATCTCCCGATTTGTTGACGACCAAGTAACAGTTATCGTATTAAGCAATTTTAGCCATGCCCAATCTAGTCTGATTGCCAAAGACCTGTCAGCCATTGTGTTTGGTGAGCCTTATGACATCCCTATTGAAAAATCTTATATCGAATTAGAAGCAGAAATTTTAGATAAATATACCGGAAAATACGAAATTCAGCCGGGATTATTCGCAGAGATTACTCGAAAAGACCAGTTCCTTTTTATTCAAGTGCAAGGTCAACCTATTATTCAACTTTTACCTCAAACCGAAACTCAGTTTTTTATTCAAGAAGTTGACGCTACCCTCACCTTTATTACCAACGAAAAAGGTGAATTCACAGAAGCTGTGTTACATCAAAGTGGAAAAGATATCCCTTTATCAAGAGTGAAATAAAAATGATTGATTAACAAAAAACCTAACCGAGATTAATTTTGTTTAAAAAAACACTGGGATTGATTTATCAAACCAACCACAGAAAATTTAATATTCTGGAGGGATGAAAATTTACTGCGCCGGCTATTATTCCAGGTAGTGAAATGCTATGGTATGCTGATTTTTAGTTCTGGTTATCATAGGGTACTATACAAATATATGAGGTTAATTCTACAAAAAAACAAATTTGATAAATCAGACCCACCCCCATTAATACGTGAAATCCCTCCGTTGGAGGGGAATTTTATAGGAAGGCTTTTAATTTTCAATTTTTCTATTCCCCTCTGAAGGGGGGCATAAGGGTCTCATCTTTTTTAATTTGTTGGTTATTTCTTCTCCTATAACTCATCTCAACCTTCTCCTACTCCGAAAAATGTAATAAAATAAGTCAAAGATTTTTCCCACTACAGCTTGGAAGAGAATTTGCATGAGTGAGCAAAAAATATCTGGAGGATATAGCGATGAAAAATAATCTAAGCAAGGTTTTTCTGCTGGCTTTCATTGCCGCACTTTGTATTTTTACTAGTTGTACCTCGTCAGTTCCACAAACTGAGGAAGATAACCTCAAGCTAAAAATCCAGGAATTTGTCGATTATTTAGTTAAATTAGATTATTCCAATGCTCAAGCCTGTTTGATTACCGATGGACCCACCTATTCCCAGCTGGATGCTCTGCATAACAAAGTTAGATTAATTACGGTGAGCGGAGGTTTTTCTAATTGTTTTACCAAGGGGGAAATATACGTCAAAAATATAACCATTACGGGAAATGACGCCCAATTTTCCCATCAACCGGTTAAAATTTATTTTAATTGTATTTCGAGTTCTGATCGAGTTACATTTGAGGATTTAAATCTTACCGCAGCTCAAAAAATTGGGGATGATTGGTTTTTATGGTAGTAAATGGTTTTGGTTGGGCATAGCATAATACACTGCCCTCTACCTATTCACAACATTTTGAAAAGAGTTACAATTAATCAAATCTGTACTGATTAGAAAGCGTTTATATAATATTTAACACTCGGATGAGCATAGTCGTCTCCATTAAAGGTAATAGAAATGACATCGAACCGGTAATTTGTATGGTTGGGATTATATCCCTGAGAAATGAGATAATAAAGAGCAACTTTTCGAATTTTGTCCTGCTTGTATTTAGTTACCGACTCCTCGGGGAAACCTGCGTTTAAGACCGCCCGGCTTTTTACTTCGATGAAGACTAAGGTATTTTTATCCAGAGCAATAATATCGATTTCTCCTATTCGAGATCGAAAATTTCTTTCGATAATTTTCATTTTGCCTTGACGAATAACAATTCGAGAGGCAATTTCTTCACCCATCTGACCAATTCTTTTAGAGGTATTTACCACAAAAACTCCTTCTATGACAATTCGCTATGCCAAGTTGATTTATTTTGTCCCTGTGAAGTTTAGTACCGTATCCCTTATGATGGATAAATCCATACTCAGGATAAAGTTCTTGATATTGTTTTTCCATAAGAGAATCACGAACTACCTTTGCCACAATTGAAGCAGCGGCAACCGAAAAGCTTTTTAGTTCCGCATGCGAGATTGAAATCGAGGGAATATCCAATTCAGGTATCTTCAACCAATCAAAAATAACAAATTCGGGAGTTCTTTTTACCGAGGCTCGCATCAAGGCTTCGCGAAAGGAATAAAGATTGGCGCTTTGTATTCCGAGACAATCAATCATTTTCTCCCCAACGATACTTACCCCGAGGCTAAAAGCAGTTCTGCAAATAAGTTGAAAACAATGGTTTCTCTGGGCAGGGCTAAGAAGTTTGGAATCATTTAAACCAGAAGGAATACATCCCGGAGGAAAAATAACACAACACGATACGAGAGGACCAGCCAATGGTCCTCTCCCTGCTTCATCGACTCCACCAACATATTTAAAGCCTTTTACCCAAAGGTCTTTTTCCAACATTTTCAACGCAATATTTGAATTGACCGTGGAGGCCAATAAACCAAAAAAGCACGTCCTAAAATGTTTTTAAATGGAACATACCCCCAAAATCGACTATCATCACTATTATGACTATTATCTCCTAAAACAAAATAGGAATTTTCCGGTATCACTTGTTCTTCTCTTCCATAATTCCCAACGTTAAAATACTCTCGATTAAATTGATCTCCCTGAAGAGGAATACCATCGATATGTACCAAACCGTTTTCTATTCGGACCGTTTCTCCAGGAAGAGCAATTACTCTTTTTATTAAATTCTTCTTCCTATTGGAGGGAAAACGGAAAACAATAATATCACCACGGTGAGGACGGTAAAAGCGATAATAAAATTTCGCTACGAGAACTCTATTACCTGGTATCAGAGTCGGTTTCATTGAACTAGAGGGGATATAGTACCCTTCTACCACAAAATACCGAACAATAAATGCAATCAGGAGTGCCCAAAAAACGGTTTCAACTATTTCCCTCAAGACGTTTATCGAATTACCTCTCGCGTTTTTCCTCAATTCTTGATTCTTTGGCACTTTTCCCACGGAGATAATAAAGTTTTGCTCTCCGCACTTTGCCTCGACGGATTATTTCGATGGTTTCAATACGTGGCGAATAGATTGGGAATACTCTTTCTATTCCTATACCAAAGGACATTTTCCGAACCGTCATGGTTCGGCTGATTCCAGAACCTTTCAGTGCAATAACCAATCCTTCGAAAACCTGAATACGCTCTTTGTCTCCTTCTACGACTTTTAAATGTACTCTTACCGTTTGCCCTGGCTCAACATCAGGAATTTCTTTTATATAAGCTGATTCTACCGAATGTAACAACCTTGCCTTATCCATTATGGACCTCCTCCTGAAAACCCACTGTTCATTCTATCGAAGTGGTGCAATCATTTTCTCAATCGATTTATCGACTAATAAATAAATTTTTCTCAAAAAACCGAATAATACTATACCATGCTGCCTAACGCTTGACAACCGTTACTATTCATGAATCACTTCATCACTCAATTTATCCAGTAAATCCGGACGAACTAACCGGGTTTTTTGAAGTGCTTTCTTTCGCCTCCACTCTTCAATCAAACTATGATTCCCACTGGTTAAAACCTCCGGAACTGCTCTTCCTTCAAAAATCCGAGGTCGAGTATATTGCGGTGGTCCCAATATCCTATCGTAAAAGGAATCAAAATGAATCGATTCTTCATCACCAAGAACCTCGGGAACTAATCGAGTTATTGCTTCGGCAACGATCATTGCCGGCAATTCACCGCCTGATAGAACATAATCACCAACCGATATTTCTTCTCCTTGGCAGAGTTCAATAACCCTTTGATCAATCCCCTGATAGCGTCCACAAACCAGAATAATATGAGGGCAAAGAGAAAGAGTTTCTGCTAAGGACTGGTTAAAAACTCTTCCTTGGGGGCTGGTAATCAAAACTCTCGGTTGGGAATGAGTGACTCCTTTAATAAATTCAACTGCTCGGGAGATCGGTTCCGGTTTGAGCACCATTCCTGGTCCGCCACCATAGGGATAATCGTCAACAGTACGATATCGGTCAGAAGAAAATGCTCTCAAATTATAAGCTTTAATGAATACTAAGCCCCGATCTTGAGCTCTTTTTACAATCGCAGTTTCGGCAAAACAACGAATCAGTTCAGGAAACAAGGTAATGATATCAATCCGTAACTTCATTCCCAAAAACCCTTTGGACAATCGACGGTTATATATCCCCCCTGAAGGTCAATATGCTTAATATAAACCCGGATAAAAGGGATTAAAAATTCCCTATTGTCTCTATTCACCTGTAAGTAGTCATAGACTGGCCCTTCAACAACATCGGAGACAACACCAAGGAATTGGCCATTTTCCATTATTTTCGAATCAATCAGCTGATAAACAAAATAAGAATCCGGTGTATCAGTCACGCTTACCTGGGATTTCTCTCTCCAGATTAATTGACCAGATAACGATTCGACTTCAGCTTTGGTACTCAAATCCCTTAACCATAATAGAACAAACCGACCCATGGGTTGAAAGTCTTTAACGACCAGGGTACGGTATTGGTCTTGATCTTCAACAAACAAAATAGTTCCAGGAGAAAAACTATTTAATGTTTCTCCAAAGGGAAGGGCTTTTAACCCACCTGCTAATCCATGAGGTTTAATAAATTTACCAACTACAATCTTACTCTTTTCTATTCCAATATCTCAACAACCGCCTTCTTGCCAGTTTTAACACAAGCTGCTTTCACTATAGTCCGAATCGAGCGAGCGATTCTTCCTTGTTTCCCTATGACTTTCCCCATATCTTCGGGG
>Ga0334890_1003319_pt1 | contig 16493 bp, 11 predicted proteins | sample GraSluR1_MG_3_FD_207220 | JGI IMG/M metagenome (GOLD analysis project Ga0334890, IMG submission 207220) | Sludge microbial communities from methane-producing bioreactor in Wageningen University, Netherlands - Granular Sludge_31_08-R1 | ecosystem: Engineered > Bioreactor > Anaerobic >... | reverse complement strand
TCTCAAGGACGGGGCGAGCGCGCTGGGCTTCCCCTGGTGGCTCAGCGGCGTGCTGATAGACGGGGCGTACCTGGCCGGGGCGTGGGTGATCAGCGTGATGCTGCCGCCGATGGCGATCTTCTTCCCGCTGTTCACGCTGCTGGAGGACTTCGGCTACCTGCCGCGCGTGGCCTTCAACCTGGATCGTCTGTTCAGCCGGGCGGGCGCACACGGCAAGCAAGCCCTCTCGATGACGATGGGCTTCGGCTGCAATGCGGCGGGTGTGGTCGCCACGCGGGTCATTGACAGCCCGCGCGAGCGCCTGATCGCTATCCTCACCAACAACTTCGCCATCTGCAACGGGCGCTGGCCGACGCTGATCATGGTCTCGACGATCTTCATCGGCAGTGCCGTGCCGGCGGCGCTGGCCGGGCTGGTCTCGGCGGCGGCGGTGGTGGGCGTCGCCGTGCTGGGCGTGCTGCTGACCTTCGCCGTATCGTGGTTCCTCTCGCGGACGATGCTCAAAGGCGAAGCGTCCGTCTTCAGCCTGGAACTGCCGCCCTACCGCCCGCCGCGCATCTGGCAGACGCTCTACACGTCGGTCATTGACCGCACGCTGATCGTGCTCTGGCGCGCGGTGACGATGGCTTTCCCGGCGGGCGTGGTCATCTGGACGATCTCCAATGTGCACGTCGGCGGGGGGAGCGCCGCCGAACACCTGGTGAATCTGCTGGATGGCTTCGGCTGGCTGCTGGGGCTGAACGGCGTGATCCTGCTGGCCTACATCGTGGCCATCCCCGCCAACGAGATCATCATCCCTACCATCCTCATGCTGACCGTGCTGACGGCGCGACTCTCTGGCGTGGGCGAGGGCGCGGGAGTCATGTTCGAGCTGGAGTCGGGCGGCGCCATCCGCGACATCCTGCACGCGGGCGGCTGGACGACGCTGACGGCGATCAACCTGATGCTCTTCAGCCTGATCCACAACCCGTGCAGCACGACCATCCTCACCATCTACCACGAGACGCGCAGCCTCAAGTGGACGGCGGTGGCGACGGCTCTGCCGCTATTGCTGGGCTTCGCCGTGACCTTCACTCTGGCGACCGCTGCGCGCCTGCTCGGCTGGGCGTGAGGGCGGGGGTTGGGCCGAAGTCTGGTTCTTGGCCGGGCGCTGCCGTTGTAGGGGAGGGTTTCAAACCCTCCCCTACGGGAACGCTTGGATCGGCAGGTTTGCGCAGGGGCGTATCGCGATACGCCTCTGCGGGCCGGGACGCAGGACAGACCGTACTGATGGACAAAACAGCACCGCCGGCTACATAGCCGGCGGCGTGTTTCCATGCAAGAAGGGCGCGACCGCGCCGCGCTCACTTGCCCGCGACTTTGGCGTAGGCGTTGCGCACCATCGTCAGCAGTTCGTCGAAGGCTTCGTCGCTCACCGGCGTGTCCTCGGCGGCGGCGATGGCGTTGATCTCGACGACGATGGTCTCTTCCTGGAACAGGGCATAGCGCACCAGCGCCGTCTGGCCGACAGTCGCCGTCGCTCTTTGTGGGGCGCGGTCCCGGTCGAGCGCCAGACCGTCGAGCCGTAGCTCGCGCTCGCGGGTGACGAACGCTACCTGGGCAGCGTCAACGCCGGGATGCGCCTCCACGACGATGTAGGCCAGCGCGTCGTCCGGCCCCTCGTAAACCATCGTCACGTGACCTTTGCTGGCTACCGTGCTCGCCAGCAGCTTGACCGTCTCCCGGTCGTCGCGCTCCCAGTCGCCCACTTCTGCCGGCAGATAGGCGACCAAATCATCGGCGCGGGCGCGCGGGCTGCTGCCGCAGGCCGTCAGCAGGGCGCTGAGCAGCGCGATCAGGGCGATCAGGAGAAGTGCACTCGCTCGTTTCACCGGTTCTCGCTCCTGGGGGAGGCTGCCCCCTCATGCTCGCCCAGGTAGGCGGCCCGAACCATCTCGTTCTCGCGCAGCGCCGCCGCCTCGTCGGACAGGATGATCCTGCCCGTTTGCAGCACGTAGCCCCGGTTGGCGACCGCCAACGCCATGAGCGCGTTCTGCTCGACGAGCAGGATAGTCGTGCCCTGCTCGTTGAGATACTTGACGATGCGAAAGATGTCGCGCACCAACAGCGGAGCCAGCCCCATCGAAGGCTCGTCCAGCAGCAGGATGCGCGGGTGCCCCATCAGGGCGCGGCCAATGGCCAGCATCTGTTGCTCGCCGCCGGAGAGCGTGCCGCCGTACTGTTTCTGGCGCTCTTTGAGGCGGGGGAACGTCTCGAAGACGAATTCCAGGTCGCGGGCGATGCCGTGCACGTCGTGACGGCTGTAAGCGCCCATTTCCAGGTTTTCCATCACCGTCAGGCGCTGGAAGATTTTGCGCCCCTCCGGGGACTGCACCACGCCGCGACTCATGATGACGTGCGGCGGCAGGTAGGTGATGTCCTCGTCGCGCAGCAGCACGCGCCCTTGCGCCGCGCGGACAATGCCGCAGATCGTGTTGAGCGTGGTCGTCTTGCCCGCGCCATTGCCGCCGATCAGCGTGACGATCTCCCCTTCCTCGACCGAGAGCGAGATGCCCTTCAGGGCGTGAATCTTGCCGTAGTAGGTGTGCAGGTTCTCGACTTCTAACAGCGCCATGTTCGCGCTCCTTTGGGCAGTTATCGCTACGTGGCCAGCAGGTTGACGTCCACTTCCTCGGCTGCGGTGCCCAGGTAGGCCTCGATCACCAGCGGGTCGCGCTGCACGTAGTCTGGCGTGCCCTCGGAGATTTTGCGCCCGTAGTCGAGCACGGTCACCTGGTCGGAGATACCCATGACCACGCGCATGTCATGCTCGATCAGCAGCACCGTCAGGTCGCGCTCATCGCGCAGGCGGCGGATGAAGCGCATGGTATCTTCGGTTTCCTGGGGGTTCATACCAGCGGTCGGCTCGTCGAGCAGCAGCAGACGGGGATTGCTGGCCAGGGCGCGGGCGATCTCCAGGCGGCGCTGGCTGCCGTAGGCCAGGTTGGTCGCCAGCACGTCGGCAAAGTCGGCCAGGCCCACGAAATCCAGCAGCGCGTAGGCATGGGCCAGCGTTGCCTCCTCCTCGATGTTATTCAGCGGCAGCCGCAGCAGCGCCCCCATGGGGGTGCTGCGCAGGCCGGGATGCACGCCGACCATCACGTTTTCGAGCACAGTCATGCCCTGGAACAGGTGGATGTTCTGGTACGTGCGGGCGATACCGCGCGCCGTCACCTGGTCTGGGCGCAGGCCCTGGATGGGGTGGCCGAGGAAGCGAATCTCGCCTTCTTCGGGCGTGTAAAAGCCGCTGACGCAGTTGAAGAAAGTCGTCTTGCCGGCACCGTTGGGGCCGATCACGCTGGCGATCTGGTTGGGCATGATCGTCAGGTCCAGATCGCTCACAGCAACCAGGCCGCCGAACCGCTTGGTGACGTTGGTAGCTTGCAGGACGGGCGTGCCGCTCGTCTGGCCGGTCATGCCTCGCCTCCTTCTTGCCGGTAATGGCTGTGCGTGAGAGCGCGTGCGCGCTCGCGAAGCTGGACGACAGGCGCTGGCAGCAACCCTTCGGGCCGCAGGATGACCATCGCCACCAGCACCGCGCCGAAGACCATGATGCGGTACGTCTCAAGCTGGCGCAGCACCTCCGGCACCCCGATCAGGGCGACGGCGCCCATGATCACGCCGGGCACGCTGCCCATGCCGCCGATGATGACCAGGCTGAGCACCTCGATGGACACGTCCAGCCGGAAGTCGCTGGGGTAGATATTGCGCTGGCGGGCGGCGAACAACACGCCCCCGATGCCCGCAAACGCCGCGCCAATGGCGAACGCCGTCAGCTTGGACTGCACCAGATGGATGCCCATTGACTGGGCGATGTCCTCGTCGCTCTTCATCGCGCTCCAGGCGCGACCCGTGCGCGACTGCTTGAGGCGCAGCGAGAAGAAGGCGATCACCCCCACGCCGATCAGCACCAGGTACACCATCGAGAGATACCCCACGCCGCCTGTCGCGCCTTCGGGCAGGGGCCGGGGAATCTCCAGCACGCCCTGCGGCCCGCCGGTATAGTCGCGCAGGTTGGTGAAGAGCAGACGGATGATCTCCCCGAAGCCGAGCGTCACGATGGCCAGATAGTCACCGCGCAGGCGCAGGACGGGAATGCCCAGCGCAATGCCGGACAGCCCGGCTACAATCGTGCCAATGATGATGCCCACCAGGAACGGCGAGGTGCTGGCGAATAGCCGGTCGTAGAGGCCCGTCCCTTCGAGCAGCGAGGCCACCAGCGCGCTGAGCAGGATGGCCGTCACCGTGATCAGCGCGGTCATGTTGCCACCCGGACGCCCCGAGTAGGACACGAGCGGGCGCTGGTGCTCCCAGGGCCGGCGCTCTGCCGGCGGGCGACGCCGCCACAGCCTGATCCCCAGGTAGACGACCACCAGGGTGACGATCACGGTGATCGGCACCCAACCGGCCAGCTTGACCACCATCTCGTCGTTGCCGGCGAATTTCAGGCTGGCGGGCTGGCCGTCTGCGCCAGCCTCCATCTGGTTAGATGAAAGGAAGGCATACGAGTACGCGCCGAGGGCGAAGAAGGCCACATAGCCCAGGTCGAGCAGACCCGCGTAGCCCACCACGATATTCAGCCCCAGACCGAGCATGACGTTGATGCCCACGATGGTCATCACGTCGTTCTGGCCCTGGTTGAGGTAAAGCGGCATGAGCAGCACGGCCAGGATCGCCCCTGTGCCGGCGAACTGCGTCTCAAAGCGACCGGGCGTGCGCAGCCTCAGGATATTCTGCACGGCCAGCAGCGCGCCGACCACCAGCGTGAGCACGACGCTGATCGTCTCGCTGCCGCCCAGCGCCTTCGATGTCGCCAGGAAGTACGTGCGGCTGCCGACGATCCGCCACAGGCCCAGGCCCATCATCACCGCGACGATCCCCAGGCAGAGCGCCAGCCGCGCCCTGTAGCTCAGGCCGGAATCAGTGGGCCGCGCGGCGCGCACGGCCACCAACCCAAACAGGATGATGGCGAAGCCGATCAGCAGTTGGACTTCCTGCGCGCTTCCGCCCAGGTTGAGGATGGGATTGATCGTGCTGTACGAGCCGGTCGCCGCCCGGTACGTGCCATGACCGACGGTCAGCCACAGCAGCGCAAAGAAGGCCAGCGGCAACAGCAGCACGCCGATATGCGCCTGGGGGCTGGTCGCCAGATAGGCCCGCGCCCGCTTCCAGGTCTGTCCCAGCCGGGCTACGGTGAAGACCCAGGCCAGCAGCGTCCCCAGGACGCCCGCCAGGATCAGCACGATCAGGAAGCCGTAGAAGCCGCCGATCACCAGATTGATGTCCACCAGTTCCAGGCCCGTCTCAGAGTCGAAGGTCAGGCGCATGGGGTTGGTGCGCAGCGGCTTACCTTCCGGGTACGCGCCGGTGAGCGGATCGCGTGGCGGGTTGGCGAATAGCTCGCTAGCGGGCACGCCGGAGAGCACGGTCATGGTTTGGGGTGTCACCGAGTAGAAATAGTCGGTGACTTTGACGTTGCGCTCTTGCCAGCGATTGATGAGCGCCATAAACAACAGCACCAGCAGGGCTGCGGCCAGGCCCATCGCCAGGGCGTTGCGCAACAGATGCCCAAGCCCATATGCGCGCAGGCGGCGCGCCAGGCGCACCCCGAAGACCAGCGCGACCAGCAGAATTGCCAGCAGAGCGATGTTGCTCAGGTTGACCGGAATGCCCAGCAGGATCAGGAAGTTGACGATCAACCCGACGATGAGGCCGGAGATGATCCCTGTGCGCAGCGAGGCGACGAACTGTCGGATGCGTGTCTGAAGCATGGTCTACACCTTCTTTTCCGCCAGCACTTCGCCGAAGATGCCTGTGGGCCGGAAGATCAGCACCAGCACCAGCAAGCTGAAGGCGATCACGTCTTTGTATTCGGCATTAATGCCGAGCATGGTCGGCCCCAGCGCCTCGACCAGCCCCAGGAAGAACCCGCCGAACATCGCGCCGGGGATGTTGCCGATGCCGCCCAGCACCGCCGCTGTGAAAGCCTTCAGGCCGGGGATGAAGCCCGCCCGGAAGTTGAACGACTGGTTGTGGAAGCCCATCATGACGCCCGCCGCGCCCGCCAGCAGCGCGCCGAGGGCGAACGTGATGACGATGACCTGGTTCACATCCACACCCATCAGCGCCGACGTGGGCTTGTCTTCGGCCACAGCGCGCATGGCGCGCCCGGTCTTGGAACGCTGCACAAACGTGTAGAGCAGCACCATGAGCACCAAGGAGACGACGACGACGATGATCCCCGTCTTGGTGACAGGGATGGTACCCAGGTCGCCAATTTGCACGTTGATGGTGCCGTCAATCAGCTTGGGGCGGCTGTAGGCTCGCTTGGCGGGGCCGAAGACGTTGAGCATGGCCTGCTGCAGGAAGAAGGAAGCGCCGATGGCGCTGATCAGCGGGATCAGGCGAGGTGCCCCGCGCAGCGGGCGATAGGCGATGCGCTCCACAGTGATCGCTACCAGCATGGAGACGATCATGCCCACCGCCACCACGAACAGCAGCGCCACCACGGTGGTGACCACTTCGTAGACGTGCGGGGCAAAGCCGCCCAGGGCCTGCAGCAGCCCGTAGCCGACCAGCGCGCCGATCAGAAAGCGGACGGGCAGGCTGAACAGCGTGAGGAACCAGGTGGGGTCTGGCTCAGCGGCGCGGGCGGTGTGCTTGCGCCCGGCGCGCGCCGCCAGAGTCTCCAATGGCAAGAACAGCACGGCGAACAGCAAGGGGAGCAGCACCGCCGCGACGCTGGCTGCGCCCACTTCGAAGGTGCCGCCGCCCAGGTTTAGCACGTAGGCCAGGGCGAACCACCCGCCGAATGTGCCCATGACCAGCACTTCGCCATGCGCGAAGTTGATCATGAACAGAATACCGTAAACCAGGGTGTAGCCCAGGGCGACGAGGGCGTAGACGCCGCCCAACACCAGGCCGTTGACCAGTTGCAGGCCCCACAGCGTGATCGGGTAGCGCGCCGGGTCGGCCTCGACCACGCTGGCCACACGCATTGACAGCAACAGGAAGAAGATAACGCCCAGATAATTGATGAAGAGCCGGGTGGATGAGACGACCTCTTCACTGCGCGACCGGCTGTACACGGTAGCAGCCAGCCCGACCAACCCCACCGCAGCGTAGGCCCACAAGAAGCTGCCCAATCCATCGCCCACCGTCTTGTAGATGTCATCCGCCGGGGTGCCAAACAGCCCGGCAACGTGGGCGATCACCCAGAAGATGCGCACGGTGGCGATCAAAGCCCCCCAGCCGAAATACTGGCTGCTGAGCCGATCGGCGTCGAGAGTGATGCGCCCTAAGCGGCGAGCCTGTGTGACATGCGCCATGGTGATCCTCCATCTGCAGGCGTGCCGCAGCCCGCGCTGCCGGTAAGACAAGGGGATGTAGGTGAGAAAGCGCCGTAGGACATGTAGGAATGTATGCGTGCGCGCCTAAGGTGAAAAATTGTACCAGCGCCATAACAGAATCTCCAATTATGGCGCTGGCTGCGATTAACTGATTGTGGGGCAGGCTCAGAGGGCGTGTGCAAAGGTTCTCCGTGACTCGCCTGGCACTGGGCGAGGTGAGGTCCCGTAGGGCGTATTGCAGTACGCCCCTAGGGGGGCGCAGCAAGAGCAACGCCCCTACCTGAGAGGCCGTTTGAGAGGTATCTTTACCCCCATCCCCGGCCCTTCCCCCGCAAGCGAGGGAAGGGAGAAAGGACTGCTCTTGAAGTCCCTCCCCGCCTGCGGGGAGGGATTTAGGGTGGGGTTGCAGGCCTCTTCAAATGGCCTCTGACAGGTTTTGCACGCACCCGGCACAACCCCCTGACTCGCCGGGGACTACTCGACTTCCATCTCCAGTAGGTCTTCCGGCACTTCCATCGCCACCCACTCTCCGTCTTCCACCAGATAGATCTCGAAAACGCTCGCGCCGCAGTCACCGATCTCGGAGCAGCTCAGAGTACCGGTCAGACCTTCGTAGTCTTTGGTATTGCGCAGCGCCGTGATCAGGGCCTCGCGGTCAATGACCAGGTTACCCTCGCTGTCAATCTCCGAGGCGGCGTCAATCGCAAGGGCGATCATACCTGTTGCGTCGGCGGCGTGGTAGTGGAACGGGCCGAGGAAGTCAGTGGTCGGGTTCATGCCGAACAGCTCCTCATAGCGGGCGTCCCACTCCTCGATAGGCTGGATGGGCGGGAAGCTGGCGTAGACGCCTTCAGAGGCAGCGCCAGCGCCGTCAATCGTCGCCTGGCCGAAGATGCCATCCGGCCCGAAGAAGATCACATCCTGCAGGCCGACGTCGTTCTTCTGCGGGATCAGCAGCACGGCTGCCTGCTCATAGCCGCCGAAGAAGATCACGTCCGGGGCCAGCGGCACCAGCGGGGTGAGCACCGGGCGGTAGTCCTGGGACTCCACGTCAATGCCTTCGAAGGCCACTACTTCGCCACCGAGCCGTTCGAACTCATCGGCGACGGCGCGGGCCAGGCCCAGACCGTAGGTGTCGTTGTCGTGCAGCGCGGCCAGCTTGCGCGCGCCCAGAATCTTGTAGATGTAGTTGGCATCAAACACGCCCTGCACGCTGTCAAGCGGGGCGACGCGGTTGATGACGGTCAGCCCGCGCGCGGTCACTTCCGCCGCCGTGGCGCTGGGCGACATCATGGCGATGCGCGCTTCTTCGTACACGTTGGAAGCGGCGACAGTGGCCCCGGAGCAGATGTGCCCGACGACGGCCACAACCTGTGGGTCGGAGGCGATGCGGTTGGCCACGGTAGTGGCCTCGTCACCGGTGCAACGGTCGTCCTCGACGAACATCTCGATCTCGAAGCCCTTGATGCCACCGGCTTCATTGATGAAGGAGGCGGCGGTCTGGGCGGCCTGAGCGATGTCGAGACCGAACTCAGGGATGTTTGTCGTCAGGTCGGTCGCGATGGCGATCTTGATCTTCTCACCGGGCTTGACGATCACTTGGCCGCCGTCCTGGGCCTGCACCGGCAGGGTGCCCACGACGAGCAGGACGCTGACCAGCAGGAAAAGGAACCGAAGGGACTTGCTCTTAGGCATGGTGTCTCTCTCCTCAAACTAGACAAACTCAGCGGACAGTGGGGCAGTGTGTGACATTAGTTTTGCAAGCGAAAGACCGTTGAGCCGTGCGGCTGTCCGGTAAGGTGTTGGTCTCGTCAGCACAGATACAGAGGCACCTCCTTCCGCAGCACTGCCAGGTCAGCGCGACGAGTACGAACACGAAAGCCGGTCCCAACGCGGGCGCGCCAGGCAGCCCGTCGCGGACCTGTAGGGAGTAAGATTTAAGAAAGGATGGCTAATGGTACCCACACTACTCAAGTTTTGCCAAACCCAAGATGTTACAACCCTGGCCTGGCGCAGCCCTTGCCCGTCAGGATACGGCAAGGGCAATTGTACGGCACGCCGCCAGCGAGCATTTGGTGAAATTGCACAAGGGCGCGGGGCAGACTTCGGGAGTCTGCGCAGACATCCGAAGCCAGATGTCTGGGTGCGCCCCTCCGTCGGGCGCGGCGGGGTTAAGTCCCCTCTCCGCGTGTGATACTGTTGGCGAAATGCCCCCGTAGGGACGTATTGCAATACGCCCCTGGAAGCACAGCAGCGCAGCGCCCCTACGAAACCAGCGCATGTTTAGTTCGCTAACAGTATCACGAGGGGGGAAGGGAGAAAAGCGTACCCGCCAGGCCCCTCCGTCCTTGTGGGGGAGGGGTTGGGGGTGGGGGGAAACAACTTCCCACATGGTCTCTGAAGGGTCTTTGCTCTTCTCCGCGCTCTCTGCGCCTCGGCGGTGACAGATTTCGCATATGCCCTGCGCCGGGTCCACGAACAAGTTGTTGGGCAATCGTCAGAATGCCCCTATCCCCCGGCCCCTTCCCCCAGCAAAGCCAGGGGAAGTGGAGAACCGCCCGCCAGATCATCTCCCCTCTAGCTCGGCTGGAGGGGGGACTGAGGGGGGAGGCGTTCAGTGAGCGTTCCTGAACTTCTCTTAGCAACAGGTTGTTCGTGGACTCCCCTGCGCCGCACTCCCTGTGCAAACCGCTAACATGGCCTATAATGGAGACGGACAGAACGCGCGCACCCGCCCGGCAGAGCGCGAACCGGGCGTCGTGCGCCAACGCCGTGCATCTTGACAAGTTTGTTGAGGCCAAAGGAGATTTGCGATGAACACACGGAAAGTGACACTCTTGCTCGTTGTGTTGTTGTCGCTGGTGCTGGCCCTGCCCGCCCACGCTCAGGAAGAACCGGTCATCAAGCCGCTGCCCTGCGAGGAGCCGGGCAAGCTGACCATGTGGGTCTGGGACGAGGCATGGGCGGCCATCATCGGCGATTCCATTGAGGCGTGGAAGGCCGAGTACTGCCCTGGCGCTGAGGTGGACATCCAGGTGCAGACCTGGGCGAATTACTGGGACCTGCTGAAGACCAACGCCGCCGGCGGTGAACTGCCCGACGTGTTCAACATGTCGCAGCCGTTCTTCTTCTTCTATGCCGACAACGACGTGGTGCTCAACCTGCAGCCCTACTGGGATGAGTTTGGCGTGGACACCACGATCTGGGGCAGCGGCCTGATCGATCCCTACCGCTGGGGCGAGGCCGGCGACCTCTACGCCGCGCCGGTCAACTGGGATACCATTGCTATCTTCTACAACAAGGACATGTTCGACGCCGCTGGCCTGGCCTACCCGACCGCCGACTGGACGTGGGACGACTTCGCCGAGTACGCCGCTGCGCTGACTGACCCGGATGCCGGTGTCTGGGGCGCTGCGGTCTACGCCGAGTACCAGGCCGGTTACCCGAACTGGATCGCCGCGACGGGCGAGACTCCTGTCGTGGACGCGGCGCGCACCGACTGCACGCTGGACAACCCCGGCAGTCTGGAGGCGCTCAACTTCCTCAAGGGCCTGCTCGACGCTGGCTACATGCCCACCGTCTCAGAGGCGGGCGGCGCCTCGCCCAATGACGCATTCAACCTCTTCGCCTCGGGCAAGCTGGCCATGGTCGCCGGTGGCTCGTGGATGCTGCCCCAGGCGCTGTCGGACCTGACCTTCAACTGGGACATCGTGCAGCTCCCCAAGCACCCGGAGACGGGGCGCAGCCGCTCGATCGTGCACGCCGTGGGCTATGTCGCCTCGGCGCGCACGGCCAACCCCGACCTGGCGGCCAACCTGATCCTCTACCTGGCCAGTGACGAGGGGCAGAAGTTCTTCGCCGAGGGCGGCTCGGTGGCCCCGGCCAACCCATCGCCGGCCATCCAGCAGATGTGGATCGACTCCTTCGGCGAGACGGCGGTCAACATCCAGGCATTCGTGGACGCGACCGTTGACTCGCAGGGCGTCACGCCCTTCGACGAAATCTGGGACGTGATGAACAGCGAGCTGGTCGTGAAAATCTTCGACCTGGGCATGAGCGTGGAAGATGCCGTCGCCGAGACGTGCGACGCCATCAACGCCGAGCTGCAGTAGCAGCGCGGGCCGTACCGTGACCGCCGGGGAGCGGGAGCGACCTGCTCCCCGGCTTCTTTCCTGGCATGATCACTGAGTCTCGCCCGCGCACGTTGGCTGCCCGCGCGCTGAACGCGCTGGGTTCCACCCCCCTCAGCCGGCGCAAGGCGCTGTGGGGCCTGGCCCTGATCGCCCCCAACACGCTCGGCCTGTTCTTCTTCTTCGGCATCCCTGTGCTGATGGCCTTCTCGACCTCGGTGCAGGAATGGAACGCGATCAAACCGCCGCGCTTCGTGGGGCTGGACAACTTCGAGCGCCTGATCAGCGACGACAAGTTCGCCCAGGCGCTGACCAACACGCTCAAGCTGATCGCGCTGGCCGTGCCGCTGGAGGTGCTGCTGGCCCTGGGCGTGGCCGTGCTGCTCAACCTGCCCCTGCGCGGGCGCAACCTGCTGCGTACGGCCTATTTCCTGCCCGTTGTCACCTCGACGGTGGCGGCCTCGGTGGTGTGGACGAGCATCCTGCAGCCGCGCTACGGCATCGTCAGCCGGCTGCTGGAGCCGGTGGGCCTGGGCGAGACCAAGTGGCTGGTCGAGCCGGGCCTGGTGCTGATCCCGATCGCTGCCGTGGCCATCTGGCAGCGGCTGGGTTTCGACATGATCATCTTCCTGGCCGGCCTGCAGTCCATTCCCGGCGAGCTATATGAGGCGGCGCGCATTGACGGGGCCGGGCGGTGGGGGCGCTTCCGCCACGTGACGCTGCCCATGCTCTCGCCGACGACGTTCCTGGTGGTGGTGCTGGCGGTCATCAACAGCTTCCAGATTTTCGACCAGGTCTACATCATGACTCTGCGCACCGTGCCCGGCGGGGTGAGCGGCAGCGCCACGACTCTCACCTACTTCCTCTACCGGCGCGCCTTCACCCATTCCGAGTTCGGCTACGCCTCGGCTATCGCTCTGGTGCTGTTCGCGCTCATCCTGTTCGTGACCGTGTTCCAGTTGACCATCCAGCGCTACTGGGTGTACTACGAAGCAGAGGAGGGCTAGATGTGGCGAATGCTGCGGCGGCGCGTACAGTCATCGCACGACCTGTCCATCCCGATCCAGGTCTTCTGCTACGCGATCCTGCTGGCCGGGGCGTTGATCATGGTGCTGCCTTTCCTGTGGATGGCCTCCACTGCCTGCAAGCCGTCGGTCGAGCTGAACAGGGTGCCGGTGACCTTCCTGCCGGAGAATCCTGTCTGCCGCCAGAACCTGGACGCGCTGTACAGCACGTCGCCGCACTTCAACCGCTATCTGCTCAACTCGGCCATCGTGACCGTCGGGCGCACGTTGGGGCAACTGGTCACCTGCTCGCTGGCCGCTTACGGCTTCGCCCGCTTCAGGTTCCCTGGGCGCGGCGTGATCTTCGCCCTGTGCCTGGCCCTGCTGATGGTGCCCTTCCAGGCGATCCTGATCCCGGAGTTCATGCTCATCCGCAAGCTGGGCTGGCTGAACACATTCAAAGCGCTCATCGTGCCCGGCACGTTCAGTGCCTTCGCCCTGTTTCTGCTGCGCCAGGCGTTCCTGCAAATCCCGACTGAGATCGAGGAGGCGGCGATCATTGACGGGGCGAACCCGCTGCGCGTGTTGTGGCATGTCACGCTGCCGCTATCGGTGCCGGCGCTGGCCGCCTTCGCCGTGATCACTGTGCAGGCGGCGTGGAATGACTTCCTGTACCCGCTGGTCGTCTCCAACTCGCCGGACACGCGCGTGGTGACCATCGGCATCGCCCTGCTGCAAGGGGAGCGGCGCACGCCGTACAATCTGCTGATGATGGGATCGTTCCTGGCGACGGTGCCCATGCTGGTCTTGTTCCTGGCGTTGCAGCGTTACTTCATCGCCGGGATTGCGATGGGCGGCGTCAAGCGTTAGGGCGGGGCAAAAACAGGCGAACCGCTGAGACGCAGAGAGCGCAGAGGAAAGACTAAGAAGAGAAGCGTGGTTCTCAGGTTTTCTCTGCGTCCTCTGCGCCTCTGCGGTGAGCTTTTGGGAGCAATCTACGTGGAATATGACGTTTTCCTGCCCGGCGACTACTTCTACGACCTGATCTACACCGGCCTGCCGGAGTTCCCCATGCTGGGCCGTGAGGTCTACGGCACGGGGATCATCGCCACCGGCGGGGCGATGTTCATCACGGCGATCTCGCTGCGCCGCCTGGGGGTGCGCGTGGGCTGGGCGGCCTGCTTCGGCAATGACGACTACAGCCAGCACGTGCGCCGCCTGGCCGTCGCGGAGGGCATTGACCTGGCCCTGGCCGCAGACGTGGATCGCCCCTACCGACGGATCACGACATCTATCCCTTTCCAGGGCGAGCGGGCCTTCGTCAGCTACGCCGACCCCCCGCCGGTTGACCTCGACGCGCACTGGCTGGCCGCCATGCGCCGCTGCGATTTCCGCCACCTGCACCTGGGGGCGATGTTCGCGCTGGAGCGCGTCACGCCGCTCGTCGCCGAGGCGCGGGCGCACGGGGCGACCGTCTCGATGGATTGCCAGGACGTGCCCAACCTGGCTCAAGCGTGCACCTGGCAGCGGCTGCTGGGGCTGGTGGACGTGTTCATCCCCAACGCGCGCGAGGCCCTGCTGGTCAGCGGGACGAGCGCCGTCGAGAGCGCGCTGCAGCAGTTGATGGAGTGGACGAAGATCGTCGTGGTCAAGGACGGGGCCAACGGCGCGTGGATTGGCACGGGCGGAAAGATCACCCACGCGCCGGCGGTCAACGCCGGGCCGGCGGTGGACACGACCGGGGCTGGCGACTGCTTCAACGCCGGGTTCATGCTGGGCTATGTAGTCGAGGGCGCGCCGCTGGAACGGTGCGCGCGCTACGCCAACATCTGCGGGGGGCTGTCGGTGACGCAGGTGGGCGGCGCGACCGCTGCGCCCACGCGCGCCGAGCTAGAGGCGTGGCTGGCCCGGCTGGGTGAGTGATGGACTGGGTAGGGGCGTATCGCCATACGCCCCTGCCTGGCACTGTGCTCCCGCTCAGTGGGGCAGCGTGAACCAGAAGGTGGCCCCCTGGCCCGGCACCGACTCCACGCCGATCTCCCCGCCGTGCGCCTCTACCACGCGCCGCGTGATCGCCAACCCCAGCCCAGTGCTGCGCTCGCCGCCGGTGGGGTGCGCCGACAGGCGGGCAAACGCCTGAAACAGCCGCGCGCGGTCTTCGGGCAGAATGCCCGGCCCCTGGTCCGTGACGCTGATCCGCCACGCGCTGGCTTCTCGCGCGGCGCTCACCTGGATGATGCTGCCCGCCGGAGAATACTTGACCGCATTAGAGATCAGGTTGTCCAGCACCTGGCGCAGCCGCACCGGGTCGGCGCGCACGGTGCCCTCTTCGCCAGCCAGAGACAGAATCACGCGTGTGCCCTTAGGCCGGGCCATGTTCTGGTGGCGCTCAACCGCCTCGGCCAGGAACGACCCCAGGGAGAGGGGCATCAGTTCCAGGCGCAGATGGCCGGATTCGATGGCCGTCACATCGAGTAGCTCGTCAATCAGGCTCAGCATATGCCGGGCCTGGCGCTCCATGTCGCGCAGCAGGATCAGGCGCTCTTCGTCGCTAATGCCTGCGTCCGCGTCAAGCAGCATGGAAGTCGCCATCTCAAACAGGCTGAGCGGGCTGCGCAAGTCGTGCGTGGCGATGCCCAGGAACGTGTTCTTATGCTCGTTCAGTTGGCTCAGTTCGCGGTTCTGGCGCTCTACGGCGCGCTTCTGCTCGGCCAACTCACTCGCCAGCCGTCCCCGCTCGACAATCACCGACAGGTGCCCGGCGACACGCATGAACGTCTCAACGTGCGCGTCACGGTAAGCGCCTGCCCTGGTGCTGGAAAAAAACAGGAAGCCGACCGGTGCGCCGTTGGCGATCAGTGGGCAGGTCAGCGAGGCGCGCATCCCTTCGGCCACGATCAGGCGCGTGGACTCGGACTCAGGCTTGTGGCGCAGGTATTCCGGCAGGTCGTTGAGGATGCGCGGCTGGCCCGTCTCGATGATCGTCTGTAGACTGCTGCCCGCCAGGGGCGCGGCGTACCCCCGCCGCAAGTGAATCTGCCCGCCGTCAATCCTGGCCCAGCGCGCGCGTACTGTCTGGCCGTCGGGGTCTAGCAGTGCCAGGCCGAGGCGCTCATAGGGGATGAGGTCGCGGAAGTCGTCGTAGACGCTCTCCAGGATTTCGTCCAGCAGCAGGCCCGCATTCACCCGCTGAATGAGGCGGTCGAAACGCTCGGTTTCGCGCGCGCGCCCGGCCAGGGTGTGGGCCAGCGCCCCCAACGCCTGGGCAAGCGGGTCTACCTCGCCATTGGTGGAGACGGCCAACGCTGCGCCGGAGAAGTCGCCGCGCTGCATGCGGCGCAGCGCCTCGATGTACCGCTCAACCCGGTCCGATAAGCCAGTCTCTGCCTGAGCCATACCTCTCTCCTCTGGCGCATACCGTTCGCAAAGGCGACCTGAGGGGGCAGCTTCTCACCTGGGGGACGCTGCGATCAGGGGCCTTACCGGTTCAGCACCACCTTGATCCTACGCAGCGGGGAGATTCTCTGCAAAGTGCCGTTGTAAGTGGCATATCAATTTCGGCAGAAATAGAGTTGGTGTTAGCTGCCGTGTCACCCCCCATTCCTCAGCCCTTTCGCCTCACGAGTTCAGGGGCAGACGTGTGTTGAGCGAACGCGAAGACAGGCGAACATCTCACATCTGGCCTCACCCCTCAGCCCCCTCTCCACCACGTGGAGAGGGGGAGTCAGGCCGCTATTAAGTCCCCTCTCCACTACGTGGGGAGGGGATTTAGGGGTGGGGCTAAGTTCACACACGCCATCACTTTACCCATCTCAGAGGCCGTTTGAGAGGTATCTTTACCCCCATCCCCGGCCCTTCCCCCGCAGGCGAGGGAAGGGAGAAAGGGCTGCTCTTGAAGTCCCTCCCCGCCTGCGGGGAGGGATTTAGGGTGGGGTTGCAGGCCTTTTCAAACGGCCTCTGCTGCACCCCGG
>Ga0334890_1003317_pt1 | contig 16494 bp, 7 predicted proteins | sample GraSluR1_MG_3_FD_207220 | JGI IMG/M metagenome (GOLD analysis project Ga0334890, IMG submission 207220) | Sludge microbial communities from methane-producing bioreactor in Wageningen University, Netherlands - Granular Sludge_31_08-R1 | ecosystem: Engineered > Bioreactor > Anaerobic > Unclassified... | reverse complement strand
GATGCAATTGATCGCCGTCTTCTGGAGCTCAATCCCGATTCCATAGCGCCCGTCCGCACGAAGCTCCAACAGCACGGGTTGCCGCCCCCCCGTGGAAACCCCCAATCCGATTTCCTTGACGAGGTCCTCCTTGATCAGATGCTCTACGATGGAGGAAATGGACGTCGCGCGAATACCCGTTTCCTTCACGAGATCGGCCCGGGACAGGGGGCCTTTTCGCATGATGAGATCCAGGACGATCGCCAGGTTGATCCGGCGATTGAGCTGCGGCCGGCCGCTGATCAACAGTCCCGAAGCGTTCGCGGGCGAAGGGTTGGCATTCATGGCACCTCTTACTTTGTTATCCTTATAATGTAGCAAATACCCGGGCATGTGGCAATGGGTAAGGTCTGGGTTGCTGGTTACAGGTTTCAGCCTGGCGTCCGCGCTTGCTCAGACTTTTCTGGCTGGCAAAGCAGGGCCGTGCTCTGCGCTGCATCAAGACGGCCCGGAGGACCGTCCTACGACACTTCGGCAAACCCACCCGTAGGGCGGTGCTCTGCGCCGCCCCAGAACGATCAGCAACCACCGGATCACAGAACACGCCGAATCGAAGTTCGCGTCACCAACCCAAAAAATAACCAAAACCGGAGACTTGACTTTATAAGGAATCCATACTAAGTGTTGACGGCAGGATGAACAGGCGGGCGCAAATATCCATTTCGGACGGGTCGGTCGTGCAGACCCAGACCGCCGGCGATGCGATCGTGCCCCCCCTGCTCGCGCCCATGCCGCGCAGCATGGACTTGCTGGCCGGTTTGTTCCGGCTCGATCGCCCCATTCACATGGCCACTGTCGGCTGTCCTCCGTCCCTGGTTGAATCCCTGGAAATGCTTCCCCGCTGGCCGCACCGCGGCAGTGGTGAGTCCGCCTGTTTCGCGGATTCCGCGCGGGTGATTTTCACCCTGGCACCTTCAAAGCACTTTGCGCCCCAGTCGTTCTTCCTTAAAATTTCCCCCATTCACATCGAGGCATTCGCCGGAGACGAAGCCGGCATGTTTTATGCCGCTCTGACCTTGCGCCAGCTTGTCCGGCAGTATCGCCTGAAAGGCGCCATCCCGGCCCTGGTCATTCACGATGCGCCCGATTTCCCCGTCCGGGGATACCTGCTCGACATCCGCGCTCGCATGCCGACCCGGGACATGCTTTTCAGGCTGGTGGATCAACTGGCCGAATTCCGGATCAATCAACTTCATCTCTATGCGGGCAGCCTGTTCACTAATGGCAATGAAACCTGCTCGAAACAGAATTCGCTTCTCCCCGATATCACAGCGGATGACCTGGAGGAGCTTAACCGGTATTGCCGGCGGCATTACATCGAACTCGTACCCCACGCGAATTCACGCGACCAGGATATTTCAACGGATACCATTCGCCGTGCACAGCAGCACGGGCGTCCCCTCTTCACATGGGTGAATGCGTCGAGCCGTCAACCGGAATGGGCCCTGGATCATCCACACAACATCACGATCCTCGAAGATTATTTTGACGGCGACAGGATGGCGCAGACATCCGCGCGGCTTGCGGAAACCGGGCTTCCCCGCTACATCTGCCCCGGCACTTTTACATGGAATTCCATTGCAGGGCGTTGGGACAAGGCGCGGGCAAATCTGCTGACCGCCGCTGAACACGGAAAACGCACTGGCGCGGCCGGATATCTGATCACGGACTGGGGCGAAAACGGACACTGGCAGCATTCCTGTTTTTCCCTTCCGCCCATCCTCTTCGGCGCTTCGCTCGCATGGGGCCTGGCCTCAAACCGGGAACTCAACGCGGCGCACGTCATCAACACGCATATCGCGCGCTTGTCGAACAAGGATTCCCTGGGTGAAATCCTGCTGCTCCTCGGTAATCTATACAAGGTTTGTACGCCGGTTCCGGTTAATGGGTCCACGCTGTTCGGCATTCTGTTCCATCACGATCGCTCCATCCGTCCTCCGTCCGTCCGGCTGACGGGCGCGACACACGAGAACCTGCAATGCGCGAAAGCACAACTTGCAGAACTGGATGTACCCGACATTTCCTCTCCGAATCCGGCCGTGTTGACGATCGTGTCCGAAATGGACAATGCCCGGGCCCTGCTGAATCATGCGGCATGTCTCGGTCTCGCACGCCTGGATTATCACGGAACTTCGCCGGACGAATTGCCCGAGTTTTTGCGTGCTTTTGCGCGCGACGAGTTGAAGATGCTCCTTGCGGATTTTGAACGCATATGGTTGCGAAACAGTTGTCACAACGGTCTTAAGAAAAGCATGAAACCATTGTACCGTCTGATGAACGCCTACTGGCCGCGAAAAGACCGGCTTCCTGAACCCTGCCTGGTTCAAAAGGAGGCGTAAGAGAAAGTTCCAGGGAAAAATGAAAACGCATTCGTCCAGCGAGAATTTTCAAGTCCTTCCATGCGCGGTAATTCCCGAACTCGATCCGGGTTTCACGCCCGCTGTTTCATGGAACGCCGCATACGACGTCCTCGTCCAGGCATCCGGCGGTGGGCGGCCGCTGCGCATCGGGATCGGGCGGCCGGGAGAAACATGGTTTCGCCATGACCTGCGGATTCTTCCGGATGAGGCCCGGTTTTCCGGCCTGACCCGCCGATATGTCGAGCGGTGGGTAAAAACACTGCTGTGGCAGAAAGGCGGCTCCCGTATCCGCATCGCCGGCGACCGCGCGATCGCCGACGGATTACGCAGCGAATACGGACCCGCGGGCGCGCGGGCGTTCGATGCCGAAATCGTCGGGCAGAAAATGTATCGCGAAGCCATGTCCGTGGAGGCGTGCGCTTTTGACGATATTCCGGAAAGCACGGGCTCTTCCATTGCGCTGGGACGCCACCTTGAAGGATGTCGCATCGGGTTCGACCTGGGCGGCAGCGATCGCAAGTGCGCTGCCGTGATGGACGGGAAAGTGGTCTTTTCCGAAGAGGTGCCATGGAATCCTTACTTTGAGAAAAATCCGGAATACCATTTGAACGGCATCCGCGACTCGTTGAAGCGCGCCGCCGCGCACCTGCCGCGCGTGGATGCCATCGGCGGCAGCGCGGCGGGCGTTTACGTGGACAATGAGGTGCGGGTGGCCTCCCTGTTCCGCGGCGTGCCAGCCGCCGATTTCGACCGGCACGTTCGTCGCATTTTCTTCACCCTGATGGAAGAGTGGAAAGGCATCCCTTTCGACGTGCTGAATGACGGCGAGGTGACGGCGCTGGCCGGCTCGATGGCGCTTCAAACGAACGGGTTGCTGGGCATATCCATGGGCACAAGCCTGGCCGCAGGCTACTGCGACGCCAACGGCCGCATCACCCCCTGGCTGAACGAGCTCGCGTTTGCTCCGGTTGACTATCGCGAGAGCGGCCCCGTGGATGAGTGGTCCGGCGATCGCGGCTGTGGCGTCCAGTTTTTCTCCCAGCAAGGCGTGGCCCGTCTTGCGCCGGCCGCGCGCCTGTTCTTCCCAGGTGACATGCCCCTGGCCGAACGGCTTGAAGGAATTCAGGACAAGCTGAAAAACGGGGATGAGCGCGCTGTTCAGATCTTTGAAACCATCGGGGTTTGTTTTGGATACGCCATCGCTCAATATATGACGCTCTACGATCTCAGGCATATCCTCGTTCTCGGGCGAGTGACATCCGGCGAAGGTGGAGCTATCCTGCTGTCACAGGCAGGCCGGGTGCTGAAGAAGGAATTTCCGGAGCTGGCCGACAAGGTAAACATGTCCATGCCCGACGAAAATTTGAAGCGGCACGGACAGGCGATCGCCGCGGCAAGCCTGGCCGCAGGAAAACAGGAACCGCTGATTAACGCGAATTGACGCGAAAGGGAGACACAATGAATTTTCACAAACCTGGCGCGCGGGTGTGGGTGCCGGATGGCTGTTCACAGCCGGAGGCGTTTCAGCGAACCACCCACCTCGGGATCGGCGCTCACCAGGATGACCTGGAGTTCATGGCGCTGCACGGGATTTTCGAGTGCTACAACAGCACGGAGAAATGGTTCGGCGGAGTCACCTGCACCAACGGCGGCGGAAGCGCGCGTACCGGCATCTATGCAGATTACACGAACGAGCAGATGTCGGAAGTGCGCATCAAGGAGCAGGAAGAGGCTGCCCGGACCGGCCGTTATGCATTTATCGCGCAGCTTGACTACCCCAGCCGCGAGGTGAAAGACCCCAAGTCTCCACATCTCCGTACAGACCTGGTTTCCATCCTGCGCGAGACCCGGCCATCCGTGGTGTACACGCACAACCCGGCGGACAAGCACGACACGCACATCGGGGTGACCATCGCCACGATCCAGGCGCTGCGTGACCTTTCCGGAGAATACAAGCCCGAACGCGTTCTGGGCTGCGAGGTCTGGCGCGGCCTCGACTGGATGCCCGACAACGACAAGGTGGTTCTCGATGTCAGCGGCGCCGAAGAACTGGCTAAAGCCCTCAACGCGGCATTCGACTCGCAAATCGCGGGCGGCAAGCGTTATGACCTGGCCGTGCTCGGACGGCAGCTCGCAAACGCCACCTTCTTCGAATCCCACGCGGCGGACGACATGGATCACGCATGGTACGCCATGGACCTGACTCCGCTGATTGAAAATCCGGAACTGGATATCGCGGAATACGCCACCGCATTCATCGCGAAGTTCATGGATGATGTGCGGGGGAAGTTGAAAAAATAGATTCTTCGCAAGACAGTCTTTTAAGCGCATCCTTGTAAGGGCGGCGAAGGGTGCGATCAAGCGCGAGGGATGCCGTTCTGCCGGAGGGCCTACGCGTCATTCCGTTGTTTCAGCCTTCGGCATTAAATCCCGGAACGATTCGTAGTGATGAATGGCGACGCCCGCAAACGCCGGATATTGACGCATCGCCTCGATCACTTCCGCAAGCTCCCGGCGCATATATTCCGCGTCACGATCCCCGAATGTAATTGAAGCCGGTATTCCGGGCGGGTCTGGAGGAAGCGTTTCCACTCCCACATAAATGCGCGCCCTGCCCCGGCTCGAAGCGTACGCCAGCTCATCGGCCGCAACCGATGTCACGCTGTTCGGGCCTGTCCCTCGCTCTCGATACGCCATGATACCGATGTTATCCGCCATATCCATGAGATGCCGGGACAGATCCTGGTTCACCCCCTTGTATTCAAGCGCATATTGCAGCGCGCCGTCGTCATCCGTGGAATCGAGCCAGAATGGAATATCCACTCCGTAAGGCAACCCGGGCGCCCGCGCCCGAATACGCTCAACAATCTTTCCGTTCATATCAAGCCACTGTCGCGCCACCGCAAGGCGTTCCCCTTTCTTCCACGCGTCCGTCAAATAGGGCTCCACATCCATGCGTATGCCGGCAAACCTCTCCTCCGGCTGCGATTGCTCGTTGAAGTCGAGCACCGCATCCACGATGGACAGTACGGTTTTATGACGGCTCTCGAGCGCGAACCTGGGATCGCCATCCAACGCCTGGACCTGGATGCCCGCCTCGTGCGCCTGCCGTATGAACGCGCGCATCTTTTCTGCCTCCGCCACCGAATGCCGGTCCGTATGCCTGTTCCAATCCATGTTGACCTGGAGAAACAGCTCACCGATCCCGTATCGCTGCGCAAAATCAATCAATTCATTCCAAAGCTCCGGTTGTTTACGATACATGCCGGTCCGCCACACCCACATCGCATAATGAGTGTCCGGAAGAAATGACGGCTCGGATCTCTTCGCCGGCTTAAGAGGTTCCTCCCGCGGGATCGTGCAACCGCTCAACAGGATCGCGAACATTAATCCCAACAACATTCTGCGCATTTTCATCCCCATTCAGTTTGTAATCTTGATTACCAATCCGTCCGGCGTGAATTCTTCCCATGGAATCCAGAGGCGTTCCACCTGCATGGGATCACTCTTCGCACCTTCACGCGGATGGCCATTCACGAGGAACCTGCGCCGGCCGTCTTCGGCACACTCATGAATGATTCGCACCGGGCATCCGCGTGCCCGGATCGAAAATTCAGAGCGGGCAAACGGGGTCCAGTTCGCCGGCTGAATCCATACTCCATCCAGGGCCGGGTCGAATCCGAATACATAGCGGATCAAAAGCTTGAGCATGACATTCGAACTGCCCGTCTGCCAATCGTTCATGCTCTGCCCATCAATCCCCTTCTCTGGATTGTAGCCATATGAATTGGGCATGACGAATGGCGACAACGAAAGGTTATCGTGAATGGCCGTGAAGGGGAGGATCTTTACGATCTGATCCCAGGCTTCGCGCGGCCGACCCATTTGAAACAGGGCCATGATCGCGAAAGCCGTCGCGTGAATATAGGATGCGCCGTTCTCCGCGGTTCCCGCGGGCAGCTTGCCGATGCGGCCCACGCCCGGTGTGTTCTGTGGAAAAGCAGGCTCGAAAGTTTTATAGCCGTATTTTGAGTCCAGCCTCCGGAATGCAGCCATGATGGTGTCGGCCAGGTCAGGGCTTTCCTCCAGCATGCCCGAAAGAACCCAGAAGGCGTTGGACGTCAATCCATCGCGCGCTTTGCCGTCCGGATCATAGAAACTGCCCACCAGGTAACTCCGGCTGTCGCCCCATCCGTGCAGGATTCGACGATCGCCGCTCTCGTTGCGCACCACGGCATATCGCAACAACCCCGATCGTATTTCCGCCTTCGCTTCCTCGTACTCCTCGATTCTTGATGCATACTCGCGCCGGTTGACCCGGCGCAGAATGGAAACGATTTCCCCGATGTTCCGATATACGTGCAGGGTCGCCATGACGCTCACACCCGTCCCGTAGGCACGGGACGGATCCTGCGAAACACCCAGCCCGTCAAGCGCGTCATTCCAATCGCCGTAAAGCGCCAGTACGCAATGCGTTCGGTGAAAGTCCCGATTGCGCAACAGGTAGTCCATAATCCTGATGAGGTGATCGAGGACGCTTTCGCGCAAATCGGCGCAGGCTACCTTGCCTGTACGCTCATCAACAATGTCGTGATAGCCGCACGCTTCCCGTAGAAAATCCAAATCGCCCGTCATGTGAAGATAGGTCTGCACACACGATATGACCCACGAGCCCTGATCAATAAAGGGCCGTAGGTCCATCCGCCCCGTCTCGCCGGGCTTGGTGGACAAGGAATATTGCCGGAAGCAACGTCCATCCGGACTGGTGAAGTCCAACGCCTCCAGTATCTTCCGGCGCGCCGCCTCAGGCCGCCAGAACAGCAGTCCTTCCAACGCCTGAAACACATCGCGAATTCCAATCAGGGAATTTTCCGATAACTGAATATATCCCTTCAACAGGGCGCAGAATTCCACCTGCTTCTTGAGATGTTCAAAGAAGCGGTTCATCACCGCGGGGCGCAAGGACTCCTCTTCACCACCGCTCACGCTTATGGAGATTCCGTCCGCACACCGGGCCTCCTTGTTTCTCAGCGCATCCAGGGCGGCATCAATTTCGCCGGGGTCCAGCCTGGCGCCCGCCCGTTCGAGTGCGGCAGCTTCTTCGCTCATGCCATTTTCAAAGCACCATTCCATTCGCGCGCACGCGCCGGGCGCAAGCACGAGATGAAGCAGGTCCGCCGCAACCGCCGTTTCCGTGAAACTGCACAACCGGACCGCGTCGCCGAAAGATCCGCGAAGCAGGCTTCGAGGCCGATGAAGGCTTCCATGGGATCCGCCCACCACCTGGTGCCGCGATGCCGTCAATTCCTCGCCCGCCAGCCTTCCTTCCCCCTCCACCCAGAGCGCGCGGCGAAGGACACCATAGTTGGTTACCGACAAATGACGATCCTTGTCCTCGTTCACTGAAACCAGGAATGGGCTCAATTCATTCTTCTGCGCGCCGCAATCGAGCACACGGATTTCCTTGAACCAGCGGTCTTCGCTGCTCTCATAGATCTGGTGCCGTAGGTAAGGATTGAAGAACGACGAAACGAAAAAGGGCTGATCCTCGCATCCTGTGTTTTCGGTGTGCAGCGAAAAGTGAATGGCCTTGTTTTCCGCCACGAACACGCGCATCACAAATCGCATCCCCGCCCATTCCGCCACGTAGAATGCTGCCGTGGATGAAAGGATCGCGAAGCGCTCGACAGGAGGATTTGCCGGCGGCGCTTCCGGCACCTGCAGAACAGGCTGCACGTCGTATGTCCCGTCCGCGCGTGGCATACCGGCAAAAAAGGCGATCCGCGGTTCAGCCCCTTCGCTCGCCCGCAAAAACAGGGAGAAGAGTCCTTCATTGGCATACATGTATCCCGACGCGTGCGCCCAGAAGTTGAATCCGTCCTGGCCGTAGGGATAGCGGCTGTCACCCTGTTCGCGCGGCCCACACACCACCTCGCCGCCATCCAGAAAGAAGGTGTTGCATGGCATCGCCCCATCTTTGCCGGCTGCGATGCGGCTTTTTCCCCCCGCCACTTCGGCCAGCAACTTGTTGATGTCTTCCCTCAAGGACGTCATTGCTCAGCGCTCCATGGACTCGATTTGTTCCCGTACTTTCAGCGTCAATGCGGCGGCGGCCTCGGCGGTCGAAGCCTCGGCGGTAATGCGGATCACCGGTTCCGTGTTCGATCGGCGAGCGTGGACCCACTGCTCCCCAAAATCCACATGGACCCCGTCAAACAGGTTAAGCTTTTCCCCTTCATAAATCCGGCGCAGGCCACGCAGAATTTCCGGGGCATGTTCACCGCGTATGCGCATCTTGTCCTTGGCCATGCAGTATTTCGGAATGTCGCTTCGCAGTTCGCCGACGCTTCGGCCCGTGGCGGCCAAGAGCTCCAGGATCAGGGCCATGCCAATGTAACTGTCGCGACAGGGATGCATTGCCGGAACAATCACGCCTCCGTTTCCCTCTCCGCCAACCACGGCTCCGATCTTCAACATCGTTTCCGACACGTTAATCTCGCCGATTTTGGTGCGCGTGACCTCGCACCCGTGGCGGCGCGCGACATATTCCACGCTTTTGCTGGTGGAAAGGTTAACCGCAACGGGCCCCTTCCCGTGCGACGAAAGCACCTGCTCGACGGCGAGCGCAAGGGTCAAATCCTCGCCGATCGGCTCTCCCTGTTCATTGACGATCGCCAATCGGTCGCCATCCGGATCCTGCGCAAAACCGATGTCGCAGTGATTGGTCCTTACGGCCTCGCACAACAGGCCGAGATGTTCCGGCGTGGGCTCCGGCTCGCGCTCAAAACGACCTGTCGGCCGGTCCAGCACGGGAAAGACTTCGCATCCGAGCAGTTCCCTGAGGAAGTCCGGCGTGTGAACAGCCCCCACCCCGTTGCAGCAATCCACGGCAACCCTGAAACGGCGCTTGCGAATGGCGTTCACATCCACGCAGGACTCGATGCGTCGCCAATGCGATTCCACCGGCGACGGAACACGGGTCGCTTCCGGAATATCCATCTCCGCAACGGACGGAAACAACTGTTGATGATAGACATCCAGGAGCTCCTCCGCCTGGGTCTCGCTCAGAAACAACCCGCGGCGATCCACGAATTTCAGCGCATTCCATTGAGACGGATTATGACTGGCTGTAATGGCAATCCCCCCGCGCGCCCCCAACTCCTGTGTAAGCACGAGAACCGTCGGGGTGGGCACAATACCCGCAAGAACGGGACGGCATCCCACGCTCTGCAATCCGGCTTGCACTGCCTGCTCGATCATGTCTCCCGTAACGCGCGTGTCGCGGCCGATCACGATCGGTCCCGGCCCGACAAACGTTCCGAATGCTTGCGCAAAAGAGGCGGCCAACTGCGGCGTAAAAGAATCGCCCACCACGCCACGCACCCCGGAAACGCCAACCTTCAAACCTTCCTTCATTCCTCGTTCCCTCATGATAACCGCGTCCGCCGTCATACAGCCTGCCTTATTGCGCGAATTGCATCATCCGCATGTCGCTCCGCGTCCTTGCGATTCACAGCCTCGGAAATCACGCGCACCGCTTTTTCTGTGCGCGACAAGCGCGCATGCACCCATCCGTCCTCGCGATCCACGCGCAGCCCGTCGGTCAAATCTACGCGCACATTCCGACGCGATCGCGCGTTTTCGACCATGGAATCAATCGCGCGATAACCCGCGCTTGATTCGCAGAGGATTTTCTTTTTAACGATATGATATCTCGGCAGGGCGCGCAGAAGGTCCGACAGCGGGCACTGATTCGCGGCCATCGCATCCAGCACCAGCGCCATCATCAGAAATCCGTCGAAGCCGCGGCTGAACGAAGGAAGGACGATGCTGCCGCTGCCCTCGCCGCCGATCACGCCCTGCTCATCCATCAGCGCGGACAACACGTATGCCTGCCCCACCTTCGTCTTGATCAAGGGCACTTTTCGCAACGCAGCCACATCGTCAATCGTCCGCGTGGTGCAGCAATTGGTCACAACCGGACCCGGACGGCGATTCAACACGTGACTCGCGATTATCGCAAAAGTGTACTCTTCACTGGCCGGCTCGCCCGCATCCGTCACCAGCGACATCCGCCCCATGTCGCTGCTGAACACGAATCCGATATCGCCCTTGATCCGGCCAATGATGGACGCCATTTGCTGCGCGCTGCGCGGCCGCGGTTCCGGCTCGCGGGCGAGATATCCGGAAGGCTGGGCATTGATCGGAACCAGTTTTATGCCCATCCGGCGAGCGAACGGTTCGAGATACGCGCACCCCGCGCCTCCCACGGGATCGGCCAGAACCGTGAAATCGGCACGCCGAATCGCCTCGACCTCCACCTCGTTCTCGATAGCATCGAGATAGGGTCCCAGGAAGTCGTCTGCAACCCGCACAGCGCCCACCTGGTCCCACGGCCGGCGCAGAAATTCGCCTGCATGAAATCCGTCCAACACCGCTTCGCCTCCCAACGGCTCCAGGAAGGATCCGTCCGCGCCGATCAAGCTGATTGCATTCCAGCCCGCCGCGGTATGACCGCCCGTAATGGACACCGCCCCCGCCGCATCATATCGCTGCACGCAAAATTGCAGGATCGGTGTCGGGCACACCCCGAAGTCGAGCACTTCGCACCCCGCGCTCAGCAGACTTGATAGCACGGCCGCATGATACATGGGGCTGGAATAACGCGTGTCGCGACCCAGCAAAATCCGCCCGCCTCCGGAAAACGTCGCAAACGCGGATGAAAAATCCATCGCGGTCCTGATGGTGAGCGAATCGCCCACCTTCCCGCGTATCCCGAAACTTGCCACTCGCAACGTCATCGCCGGAACGCTCCTTTCATAGCTCCCGCCACTTTCTACGGTTAACTTACTAAGATTGCGCATTCTTGTAAAGCTCTTTTTCGGGGGCGGGGAAACGTTCCGGGTGGCCCTCCTCCCGCCTTCGCCCAAGCGCTTTCCGCTTCGTTATGCGAGCTACACAGGACAAGACGGAGGGAGACAGATCACCCCAATACGCCAGCACCCCAATTATGAGAAGAAGCCGCCGGGGGCCGTATACCCCGGCGGCCTCAGTAACGCCGGCCGGTCATGGTGACATCGTTCTGGTCGGCGGCGTATAGAGAACCCTGTTCGTCCACGTCCAGTACGTGGTGTTCGTGGGCGATGTCAAAATCACGATGGCGTCGTCGGGACCGAACGGCCGTTCCCACGACTGCACCACAGGGAAGTTCGGTGTTATGTTGTAGCGCCATGTACTGTCGGTCGAGCGATACCAGATGTCCGGCTTCGCCCGCTGCGTCACGCGGTTGAACGTCCAGATGCGATCCGACCCCATGGGGAAGTCGCTGCCCTTGAAGCCCGCTTCCAGCAAGCCCAACTGGCTCGGATGCACCCAGCGCGGCTGGTTGAATCCGGCCAGATTATGCTTGCCCATCGCCCCAATACCCATCGTAAGCCCATTGGTCGGCACGCGACCAATGAACGTGATGATTTGAGGTTCCGGTGCGTTGTCCGGCACTTCAATAATGAATCCTTCCTGGACCGGCACCTCCTGCTCGTTTGCCTCCTCGTCCCAGAGGATTTCCGGCACTGAGTATCGCCACACTGGCGGCTGCGACACGGCATCCATCCAGATGGTTCGCTTGGCTTCCTGTATAGTTAACTGCTGATACCAGGAAATCTTCGTGGCCGTCGCGGCTTCGTCCGTTCCATAAAGCGAGTTGCCGAAAACGCGTATGGCGCTGTTGCTGTCCGGCATGAACGGCAGAGCCACCCAATTCTGACCGCGATAGAGTCTGAAGGTCTTGACCCCGTAGATTTCTTCCGTTGCAATTCGTGGATTGCGGTTCGTCAACCATCGGTCCTTCGCCGCAGCACGGTAGAACCGCATCGTGTTGATCAATTCCGACGGAGGCGTCAGGTACATATCGCCACCGCCATCCACCTGGATCAATCCACCGGTATCCACCATCGTATGCGTAAACCCGCTTGCCAACCGTTTCCACTGGCTGGTCAGCGCGTCGCTGAAGTTCATGGCATCGCAATAGAGCAGATCATACTCACGCGTCACTTCGCCCTGCTCGTTGGTCGCCGCCGTCCAGAACAATTGAGGGACCGAGCTGGCGTTCATCACGCCCTGCGTCATGTAGAAACCGGTGAAAATATTGGTTATCGGATCGGATATCGGACCCAGGTTGCCTGCCGAGTCCCGGCCTGCGATGGCATACCGGAGACTGTCGCCCGGCAAACCGTTGGACACAGTAATCGTCGCCGTGATGTTCGTTGCAAGGCTGAAGTAACCGTCTTCCCACGTGATCGAAGGATCGTTGGTCGTCGGCGTATTAGTCGGATTGTAGAAAATCACATAGGAATACCACGGCGACAGATTGGTGCCACCGCCCGCCGTGCTGCCATCGTTAAGCGGATTCCATGTCAGGACCGCTTCCATCGCGTCATCGTCGCCGGGTGTTGCGTCAAGCCCGGTAATCGGCAGCGGCGGGAGATCGTCGAACCGAGTGACAAAGTTCGTGGTCGGCCCCATCAACCGGTCGTTCTGCCGGTCATTATCAGCATCAATTGCATATACATAGTTGGTAATCTCTCCGAGCGGGGCGTTCGTGAATATACCGCCAAACGCGCCGGACGCGCTGACTTGCTTCACCGTCATCGAGAGATTATCCCACCAGCCGGTGAAGGAGTGCCCGCTGCCAAAGTTGTTAAGTCCCACCATCAGCCGGAGCATACGCGTGGACGGCGGCATGCTGGTCGCTATGATTGTCGAGAAGGTCCAATCCGCCACGTTCACATCGTAGAAAGGTCGTCCGTTGAATCCGTCATCATACTCGTTGCCTATGCCGACCCCGATCCTGGCTCCATTCTCGTCAAAGAATTCCAACTTCAGGAATCCACCACCGCCACTGCCATGCGACATGTCGCCGCGGAACCAACCCGAGAGATGCACTTCCCCGCCGTAATTATCCTCGTTATCAATATACACATCCTGACCAACCAGGCACCACTTGGTGGCCGGACCCATAACCTGCAGACGCATCGAATTGGTTCCGTCATGCGTATCGCTGTTATCAAACCATGCATCGGACCCTGGCGATTCAGCGCCAAAATTATACCAGCCATCCGCAGAATCGAACCCAATGCGTGGAACAACCAGTCCGTTATAGCCGATCTCAAAACTCATATTGCTGGCGACGGTGGCCAGCGTCTGCGTCACCGTCAATCCTGCACCCAGCAACGCTCCATTCGTCCAGTGCGGGACGTTTTCGTTGGTGTAAGACCTGTATTGGTATATGCCCGAAACATCGTAGGCCGGCGACCAGGTCACTTCGAAGTAATTGACGTTCGTCCAGTTGTGCGGACTCACCATGATGTTCGATGGCGTGGTCGGGGAAACAATGTCGTCATCTACCACCAGGACTCGATTCGACGTTCCGCCGATCAGGTGCTGATTCGTGACGGCCATCCAATCGCCGTCCCGATCTTCATCCATATCCCGCGCCGACCAGACAATCTGCCAGTAGCCGGTCTCCACGAGATTGTAATCCACGCCCCCTACCCAATTCTTCCAGAGCGTGAAGGTTCTGCCATCCGTGGTGTTGATTCCGCCGTCTGTGTCCACCCAACCGTATTGGTACAGCGTGGTTACACCCGACGGGCTGATCAAGCTGTAGTTCGGCGCCCAATAATCGCCCAAATTCTCCGTTGCAATGCCGCTCTCGTCATAGACCGTGAGCTCTATCTTCCAGTCTCCCGAAAGCAGGTTCTGGTCTGTTATGATCGCCTCGTTCGCATTTGTTCCGTTGACCTTCAAATCGTACGCCACCGGGGCGGCTACGTCGTTATCCACCACCCGCAGGAAGCCGAACCGCTGATCCAGCAGCGACTGGCGATCGTTGGGCCGGTCATCATCCGTATCGAACATGGAGGCCGTAACCTCGTTGGACCCGACCCCCATCATGCTTGCCAACTGGTAAGCCTCCACCGATTCCCACTTCCAGATGCTGTAGGCGCGATTCTCAAACGTCTCCGCAAAAGGAACGCTATCGGATGCCGAGTACCGCGCCACATTGTTCGTCGCCAGGTTCTGCACCGTCACGTTCATCTGTGTGCTGGCGCCCGTTGTCCCGCGCGACAAGCCGGTATCCACATCGTAAACACCGAACGTAAGCTTCAACGCATTCGTCGCGCTCAGGTGCGCGAGATCGCGATCGGTCAACGTGAAGTTCGCATTGACGCTGGTGTCACCATCATCCGGACGAATATATCGGTTGCCGACCTGGACTCCGAACGGAACCAGCGGACGGATAACGGCGTCGTCAAACCGCAGCGCACCGGAATTGGTTCCTTCAGGGAGTCCGTCAGCATAAATAATGATCCGCGCCCAAGCGGTATCCACCGGCGCCGTCGCGAGAACGCTGACCCACGTCCAGGTCTCGCCATATCCTGCTTGCGGTAAGGAGAAAGTATTTTCGCCCAAGTTGACGTCGGCCGCCGAGCGGAACTCGATCTTGATGGCGGCATAGTCCGACGTCCAAACCTGGTCCGGGTTGTCACCCGTGCCATCATCGTTCCATATCCAGGCGCCGGCTTCCCAAACGGTTCCCGCCGCCCAACCATTGCTTGCCTGCTGCCACCAGCCGCCATTTTCATTCTGCAGCTCGGGCCAATCATCCGCATCCCACCGACCCGGGATGGTTCCAAATGCGGAGCCGCCATGCGTCGGCAGCCAGGTAGCGCGCAGCGTGTTGCCCCATACGCCCGCATTGGAATCCGGATTGTCATACTCCCAGCCCCACGCAGTATAAATATCGCTGCCCTCTTCTTCAAAGCCCGGATTGCGGAGGAGATTCGTCACGCCGCTGACGCCCAGCACCGGCGCGTTGGTGTCGTTGTCTCTTACCCGGATCCAACCGAACTGCTGGCTCGGGACAGACATGCGATCGTCCGGCCGGTCATTATCCGCATCATACACGGTGGCGGAAACGCGGTTCGATCCCTCGTTAATCATGTCGTCAATCCACTGGCCCGTCGGCTCCGGGTAGGTGTCGAAGGTCCACGTGCTGAACGCACCCGCATAGCGTGTCTGGGCAAACGGAGTACTCGCTCCATTGTCATAATTCGCAACATCACTCGTGGTGAGATTTTCAACGGTCACGTTCATCTGCGACGCGGAATCCGTTGTGCCGCGCGACAGCCCGCTTTCCGCATCATGCACGGCAAAGACCAGTTGCAGCGGCCCTTCGTCGGCAGGATTGACCTTCAAGTTGTCAAAGTGAGCGTCCAGGTCCGTTCCGGCCAGGCCGGCGCCGTCGGAGGTCAGTAACGTCGCGCGGACGTACACGGTTCCAGCAGGGGCTGTCGTTGAAACCCGGTAGGTCTGCCACGCGGAATTCAGCACGTTGTTGATGTTGACCTCGGTGGTGCCGCCGACATCCGCAAAGGATCCGTCCTTGAACTCCAGTTTCACATAGGTGTTCGCGCTGTAATTCTCCTGCTTGCGCGCGCGAACGCTGACGGTATATTCCACACCCGGCAGGCCCGGCACATCCTGGAAGCACCCGCCGTATGCGCCGCTCGAGCTCGTAAAGGCAATGCCGTTTGTGCCGGTCTCCGCCGCATCACCGCTGGCCCTGAACACATTTCCGCCGCTGTCCCACATCGTGTAATGCGTGAAGCCCAACTCAAAGCTGGGATCCGTAAGCGTTGACGCCGTATTGATCCGGCCTATTTCGCGATCAGTCAGCTCGAAAATCGCATTGGTGCCGGAGCCCTCCACCGGGAATTTCTCTTCATTCCCGATGAACAACCGCAATGGCGATGATTTGACGAAGGTGGCGTCATCCCACATTACGGACGGATTGCCGGACGGATCCCACGCGCCGCTGCCGACGATGGGCTTGACCATCGTGATGCCGTCCGTCGTGTTCGCAAAGGTAAACGAATACTGGGTCCATTCATCGTAATTACCGATCATCTGATTGTAAATGTGGTTGGTAACCACGTACATCATCGTGGGCCCGCTGAAGAATTCGAGTTTTATGTATGCTTCGTTCCCGCTGGAAGCAAAACCTTCCTGTGCCAGACCCCAGATGGTAAAGGTC